>Ga0172369_10005084_pt1 | contig 16358 bp, 14 predicted proteins | sample LakKiv25m_FD_114539 | JGI IMG/M metagenome (GOLD analysis project Ga0172369, IMG submission 114539) | Freshwater microbial communities from Kabuno Bay, South-Kivu, Congo - kab_022012_11.25m | ecosystem: Environmental > Aquatic > Freshwater > Lake | place: Democratic Republic of the Congo...
CAGCCGGATGGTCGAGGACCTGGGCGGCGCGGACATCTGCTACGGCGGCATCGGCTGGTGCGGGCACATCGCCTTCTTCGAGTCGCACCTGGGGAAGGAATTCGGGAACGACATCGACGCGTATCTGCAGGCCGGCGCGCGGCTGGTCGAGCTGCACCCGATCACCATCATGCAGAGCACCGTCTACTCCGACAACGGCGGATCGGGCGACTGGGCTTATGTACCCTCGAAAGCGTATACCGTGGGCCCGCGCGACCTGAAGAATTCGAAGCTGGTCAGCTTCTGGAACTGCGGCTTTGTCAGCGGCGGTTATGCCTGGCAGCGCTTCATCACCCGCCTGGCCGCCCATGGCCCGGTGACGCCGCTGGTCCCCTCCTCCATCCTGCAGATTCTGCGCAGCGAGCTCTCCGTTCTCGGCGCGGTGGCCGACGATTACCAGTGGGACGTGCCCCTGCGCACCGACCCGTGGCCGACGGAGGGCGGGCATGCGCTGGTAAAGGGGTGAATGGATGACACCGCTGTCCACCCTCGTATTGCAGGCTTGCTTCTCGCACGAGGGGGGACAGTCCCGCTGATCCCATTGCCGGACGCTAAAAACGCAGGCGAGCTTCGGATCCGCGGGATCGGGACAGTCCCAAACCATCCTCCGTTGCTGACTTCAACGCCGTCTGCACTCAGCTTACTTTCATACAGGATTGTGGGCAATAAAAGGGGTACAATATCCGCAGGAGGCAACAGCATGTACCAGGGGTATGGGACGGGGCCGCATATCGTCGGCATCATCTTGTTTTCGCTGGCGTGGCTTTTCGCTCTCGCCGGGTGGATTATCTTCCTGGTGGCGATATGGCGGGGGATGCGGGCGCATGAGTCGATTGCCGACAGTCTGCGCCACCTCGTGCAGCAGCGAAACGATGCCGGGCACCCCGGTGGACCACAGCCGTAAAGGAATCGGATGCGGCCGTGCCGAATAGCAGGCACATGCTTTCCGATCTTTCCACCGGCCGGCTCGATAGGCTGGCGCTCGACGATCAGCAGCGGCTGCGGCTGGCGCGCGGCGCCGGCGGGTATGCGCGGCAGGGCAGCTTTCTCTCGCGGGTGTATGACCTGGGGCAACCCGGGCAGGCGCGCGTGCGCTGGGTCGAACAATGGACCGCCCCGCAGCGCTGGCGCAAGCACCCGGGCAATCCCGTCTACGGCCCGCATCTGTCCGGCGCGTGGGATACCTGGACGAACGGCGTCTCTATCGTGCTCACCGCCGGCGGGACGCGCTACCGCATGTATTACGCGGGGAAAAAGGGCGAAGGCATCGGGTTCGCTGAAGCGTCGGTTAACGACCCGCTGACCTGGACCGAGCACCCCGCCAGCCCCGTGCTCATCCCGCGTGACAACTGGGAGGGGAACCAGATCAACCAGCCACGAGTGGTGAAGGTCACCGAGAGCCACTGGCGCCTGTATTACACCGGCTGGGGCTTTTCCGGCCCAGGCACCACGTGGGCGCTGGGCATGGCGGAGTCCTTCGACGGCGGCACCACCTGGGCGCGCTACCAGGACGATCCGATCATGAATCGCGGCGACGAAAATTCTCCAGACGGCGCCGGAGCATGTGTGCCGATGGTGCTGCACATCGGCGAGCAATGGATGATGTGGTATACCGCCGGCCAGCTCAATCCCGCCGGACACCAGAATATCCACCTCTGCCTGGCCTACTCGGACGACGGCATCCACTGGGAGAAATACCCCGACAACCCGGTGCTAACCGACGACTTCCGCGACGGCGCCCCCCGCAGCGTCACCTCGCGCTGCTACGTGCGGCACGACGACGGCGTCTTCCGCCTGTGGTATTCCTTCGCCAAGCCGGACTACCGCATCTGCTACGCGGAAAGCCTGGACGGCATCGCCTGGGAGCGCTCGCTCATCAGTCCCGTGCTCGATGTGTCGCCGGCGCCCGCCTGGGATGACAACATGGTGGAATATCCCGAGGTGCAGATCGTAGACGGCGTCTTCCGCCTGTGGTTCTGCGGCAACAATTTCGGCACCGTGGGCTACGCGGAAGGGATTCCGGAGGTTGGGGTCACGGTAACGGCCCGCACCGGCGACACTCCGGATACCTGGAGCGACTGGATGCCGGTAATGCGAGATACCCCTGTCGATGCGCGCCGTTACCTGCAATTGCGCATAGAGCTTACCTCGGATAACCCATTGTTGAGCCCGGCAGTGCATGGAATCAAAGTTACTGCATGATTGGTTTTCAAATATAGGTAAGCCGGTACGTAGTAAGCCACGCAGCCCCAACGCGGTACTCCGCGTTGACTGTGGCGGAGTGGCGTTCGTGTATAAGAAAGCTTACCTGTCAACGATGCCACTCCGCCACAGTCAACGCGGAGTACCGCGTTGGGGCTGCGTGGCTTACTACGTACCGGCTTACTTGTTTTTGAGAAAGCGATAAATAATGTTATCGACTCTGCGCTGGGTGCGCGATCCGCATAATCCGATCTTCCCGCCGAACCCGGACAGCGCATATGACTGCCATTGCTGCATGAACCCCTGCGTGGTGCGCGCGGGGGACGAGCTGCGGCTGTATTACGCGGGGGGTGACCGGGAGGGGCGGCGGCGTATCTGCCTGGCGACGGCGCCGGTGGAAGAACCCACCCGCTTCACCAGGCACGGCGTGATTGCGGATATCGGCGCGCCGGGCTCCTTCAACGCCCGCTGGTGCGTGCTGCCGAACGTGATTCAGATAAACGGCAAGTGGCACCTGTATTTCTCCGGCCACGAGGGGACGGATCACGGCCTGCAGTCCTTCCCCGGCATCGGGTTGGCGATCAGCGACGATGGCATCCACTTTGAAAAAAATTCAAACGAGCCGGTGGTGACCGGCGATCAGGTAGCAGAATACCCGCAGAACCGCGGCATCGCCGGCGGCAGCGTGATCCGCGTGGGCGAAACCTACCGCATGTATTACACGCTGGCGGTGGGCACATCGAACCCCGATGTGCGCGTCGATCAGCGCAAATACTGCGCGGTGTGCCACAGCGCGGATGGCCTGCGCTGGAGCGACCACCGCATCGTGATGAGCCCGCGCGCGGAGGTGCCCAGCGAGGACATCGCCGTGGCCACGCCGGTGGTGCGGCAGGACGACGGCGGGTTTCACATGCTCTACAGCGGCATCGGCACGCGCTGGGGCAGCTACTCCATCGCGGAGGCGGTCAGCCCTGATGGCTATGACTGGCAGCGCCCGACCGGCGGCGCGGCCATCGTGCTGGCGCCGGGTGCAGAAGACAGTTGGGAAGCCGATATGGTCGAATACCCTTCGCTGCTGCCGGAAGGCGACGGTTTCCGCCTGTATTACTGTGGCAACGGTTACGGCGCCACCGGCATCGGTACGGCAATCGGTTCGTAGGGAACCCCCACCGTGGCGTTCCTGTTGACGGTAATCCGCACGATACCAATACACGAAAATAGGAAGGTATTATGGCACAGCAGACCCTACCGGTCACCTGGGTGAATCCCGATTCGGACGTGCTGGAAACGGCAGCCCGCGCCTATATCGGACAGCACGGCGTGCCGGCATTCCTGGACGAGTATTATAACCTGCTCGGTACGCGCGCGCAGGCGGATTTCACGGCGGAGAACCACGCGCTGGCCGGAGCGCTCGGGCTGGCAGTCCCCACGGAGGCGCTGCCGCTGTCCGTGTCGCGGAAAGATATTTTCAATATCATTTACTGGGCGAAGCTGACCCTCGACCGCAAATTCCTGGCGCGCCTGTTTGCCGATCCCGCCTACCTGCCGGAATTGAGCGAGCTGCAGCGGCTGTTCCTGGAATGGCACTTCCTCGCCCCGCGCAACTACTCCTGGTCGCTGGTGAAGGGGCGAAAGGTGCTCCTCGGCTGGAACGACATCGCCGAACTGCACGGGCCGGCCGACTTCGCCATGTATACTAACCTGATGGGCTGCACCGGCGTTTTTGCACTGACCTCCGATGGCTCGACGCACATGTCGCATTACGACGACGACAATCTGAATCCCGCGCAAGTTGCGGCTCTGATGGATTTCATACGTCGGTATCCAGATGCAGAGGTTGGGATAGTCGGCGCCCATGCGGAGAAAATGGCCAGGCATCTGGCGGAGACCCGAGGCTTACGCGAAATTCTGTATCATGTGAAGCTCATCTACTGGACCACCGGCTATTGGGTGGGCTTTTACCGGCGGCAAGGGCAATTTCAGGCGGTGTATTGCGAGGTGCCGCTCACGCCCGAATATGTCCCCTCCACGCATTACACCGAATACGGCAAGTGGTTCATCTACGGCAAGTTCGGCGAAACCTACCCGCGCCCGGAAGCGGATTTCCGCCAGATCCCTTTTGATACCATGTAGGGAACGCCTTCCGTGGCGTTCCTGTTCTCGCATTATGCTTGCGAACAGGAAAATATCATGCAACAGACAGCCAACCTGGAGATCCTCGCCGGCACCCATTATGAGATCGGCGTGCAGCATGGCCGGCGGAATGCGGCGCAGATGCGCACGCTGCTGGGCGACTTTCACGTCGATCTCGACGCGCCGTGGCGGGAGGAGGAATTTCTCGAACCGCTGGAGCGGCATCTGCCCGGCCTGGTCGAGGAGATCAACGGCATCGCCGCGGGCAGCGTGATGAGCTTGCGCGCGGTAGTGGCACTGTCCTTCCTGATCGATCTCGGCACCGCCTCCAGCGCCTGCACCGGGGTCGTCTTCGCCGATGGGCCGGACGGGCCGGTGGTGGCGAAAACCTGCGACTGTTCACCGGGCACGCAGCAGGAATGGCTGAACCAGCGCCTGGTGCGCCCGGTGGGGGAATACGCGGCGGTGATCCACAGCCATATCGGCTCGCCTAATGCCGAGATGGGGATGAACGAAAAGGGGCTGGCGATCGGCATCAGCGGCCTGCTCTCCAACCGCATTGACCGCGAAGGCGTGGGGTGGCAGCAGGATATCCGCGGCATCCTGCACCGCTGCGCCACCACCGCGGAGGCTATCGACATGTTCCGCGCCGTGCCCATCCGCCATGCCGGGTATGCCGCGGTGGTGGGCGACGCCGGCGGCAACGTTGCAGTGGTCGAGCGGCTGGTGGGCACCGTCGCCGTGCGCCGGCCCGCGGGGAAGGTGGTTTTCGAGGCGAATATCGCCCTGTCGGAGGAAGCGCAGCCCTTCGTCAGCCCGGCGTGGGGCGGGGACAACGGCCGCGGGCGAACGGCTTTGCTAGCCCGGCTTTGCGCAGATGAAACGACGCTGGACTTCAGCCTGCAGGGCATGCTGAACCTGTTCTCCATCCACGATAATCCCGGCCTCTGCCAGCACGGCCCGGAATTGCACAGCCACACCGGCTTTTTCATGCTCCCACGCAAACGAGAACTGTGGATCGCCCGCGGGTATACCTGCGAACGGAATCTTGAGGTTTTTCAGTTTTAGAACTGAAAAAAGGTGGCGCATTGAGATTCACATGATGATATAGCGCCCGGTTCGGTGGTCGAGTAGGCAAGTAAGCCTTTTTGAAAGACCCTTACCGCTTCCGAGCCGTATCGAGACCACCTCACCAATAGCGCCCATTCCCGCAAGGTTTACCTGTCTACGCGGTGGTCTCGATACGGCTCGGGAGCGGTAAGGGTTTTTGAAAAGGCTTACTTGCCTACTCGACCACCGGGTTGGTTTTTTGTGATATACCATTGCTGTTTTGAAAGGAATGTTATGTCTACCCCCCTGCAACGTCTGTTCATCTTTGCTCTGTTGGTATTGCTCGCCGGCAGCACCTTTGCCGCCGATATCTTTGTGCGCCTCAAGGTGCTGGAGCCGGCGGGCGACAAATTCTCCGTCGCAACCCGGGTGCGCACGCATGTAGCAAACTGGGGATTCGCCGGGCCGAAGGTCGAAGTGGCCGGCGGCGCGTGGAGCGAGTGGATCGACCTGTCGAAGAATCCGCTGCATGAACGCCTGGCGCGCTCGGGCGGGAACGCCGAATGGCCATTCCTGCAGCTCACCCTGACCCAGCCCGGCGTGAAGCAGCTATTGGGCTGCTCGGTCGCCGTGCAGCTTGCCGATAAGCCGGACGAAGGCAGCGCCGTCATTTCCTTCACGGAGAAGAGCGCGAGCAACACTATCGGCTTCCTGCTGCCGAATCCGCTGCGCGAAAAGAAGGATGAGTTCGAGACCGGCGCGCAGATGGCAACCCGGCACCTGGCGTGGGCGAAGGAGGCGGCAGGCACGGATCCGATTGCGCTGAAGCAGTTCGACGTGATTACCTCCTGCAACAGCTACGACAACGGGCTGCTCGACCAGGAGATGGAAGCGCTGAAGCGGCTCGGTTTCACCGTCGTCGGCAATGCGTATTACACGCCGCTGGACTCCCTGAAGAAATTCGGGTTCCGCACCTTCGCCAACAGCATGTTCTACGGCGGCGACGCCGAGAAATGGAAGCCGGGCAACCTGCAGCCCGCCTGGGACGCCTACATGAAGGAGTCGTACCGCGCGAAGATGTTCGGCGGGCCGGACACCGACTGGTTCCAGAAAAACACCGCCTTCTGGGCGATCTCCGACGAAATCGTGACACGGGGGTATACAAAGCAGTTCCCGCGCGATGTCCTCAACGGGTGGTTCCGCGATTACCTGCGCATGAAAGGCGTCACCGCCGAGGAGCTGGGCAAGCCGATCGACCAGGTGGCATACCCGGAGGACAGCATCCTGATCCCCGAGCTGCCGCGCGACGGTGACTTCTACGCGCGCCGGCTGCAGTATTACATGGCGAAGTTCGGGCAGTGGAAATCCGCCAATTTCCTCCGCGAGATCACCGGCTGCTACCACCAGACGCCGTTCCCGAGCATGACCCTGCCCACCGACCACGGCTTTTTCGGTTTCTGGGGTCCAGGCACCTATGGCATGAGTTACAAATTGCTCGATTTCTTCGAGCTCGGGGCGCAGCAGTCTGTCGATATCCTCGCCTCCGAAGACTGGCTGGGCTTGAACTTCATGTATGGACCGGATGTGACCCTAACCGGCGCGCAAACCTTCGAGTATTATACGGCGCTGATGGGCTGCGGCATCGAGGGGCAGCCGATGAAGCTGATGACCTTCATCACGCCCAGCGAAGGGCCGTACCTGAAGCTGAAAGCCTATTCCACCCTCGGGCAGGGGACGAAGAATTTCTATTTCTGGGATTTCGGGCCGACTTATATGGCCACCGAGAATTACTGGGCGGACGTGAAGAGCGAATATGACGGCATCGCTAACTTCACCCGCGCGCTGCAGAAAGCGGAGCCGATCGCCTTTCCCGCCCAACCCGTCCGCGACCAGGTGGCCATTCTCTATTCGGTGAGCAGCGACATCTGGAACAACAACGATCAGGCGGCCTTCGTGGAAAACCGCCTGACCTGGCATGCCCTTCGCCACCTGGGCATCCAGCCGCGCTTCCTGCGCGAGGAGGATGTCGAGGCGGGCAAGCTCACGGGCTACAAGGTCTGTGTCCTGAACGGCTGGTGCCTGACGCGCAAGGCGGCCGCTGCCCTGGATCAGTGGGTGAAGGACGGCGGGGTGCTCTATCTGACAGCCGGCGCCGCGGTCCGCGACGAAGCATTTGAGCCGTACCTTGCGCCGTTCGCCTCCGCGGTGTGGCCGACCGATGCGGCGAAGCAGCTCACCAGCATGGGCCTGCCCATGTATAACGAACGGACGAACCTGACCACCCTCAAGCCGATGGCGCGGGTGAACGTGACGCTCGACGGCGCGGCCTTCAGCCTGCCGGTGCTCGGCGCCCGCCTGAACCTGAAGGACAATCCGGCGGTGAAACCCTGTGCCACCTTCGACGACGGAACGCCGGCCGGCGCGCTGGCGCCGTATGGGAAGGGCAAAATCCTCGCGCTGGGTTTCATGCCTATGCTGGCGTATGGGCAGGGCGCGAATTTCCAGCCGAAAACCCTGTCCGAGCACTGGCCGGCGGCGCCGCGCAAACTCATCAGCCTGGCGCTGGAAGCGGGCAAGGTGCAGCCGGTCGCAAAGGCCAGCGAGCCGGTGGTGGAAACCAGCCTGTTGACCGGACCGGCAGGTTCGGCGCTGGTGCTGGCCAATTACACCTATGCGCCGGTGAAGCAGTTGACCGTGGACGTAAAAGTCGCGCACCAGGTCGCCCGCGCCGTCAGCACCGAGGGCAAGCCGGTGAAAATGACAAAAATACCCGGCGGTGTGCGGCTGACGCTGCCGCTCGACTGGACGGATATCGTCCTGCTGCCGAGACGTTGATTGAGTGAGAGAATGGGTGAGAGGGAGAATGGGAGGCATTATTCTCCCCGTTCGCCCATTCTCCCATTCGCCCACTCACTTACATTTGCATCATCTCTTCCGACGGCTCCAGCACGCCGAACATCGTCCCTTCCGGGTCGGCGAAATAGGCATGTTTGCCCACGCCGGGGATGTCGTTCGGCCCATGCACCTTCTTCCCGCCGGCCGCTTCGATGCGGGCCTGTGCTTCGTCAAATGAATCGACCACCACCGTGTTGATTACCGGCTGCGGGAAGCCCGCCGGCATGATGCCGCCGTCAATGCCGGGCGTGTCTCGCGGCCCGGTCGTCACCAGCCAATACGGCTGGTCTCCCCACTGTTTTATCTCCCACCCCAGCGTCTCGCGATAAAACTTCGTAATCAGCTCAGGATCTTTCGCCGCAATCTCGAAATGCATCACTCGACCCATCGATTTCTCCTCCTTCGTTTCAGCTTGCTGCTCCCATTGTAGACACCTTTGCACCGGCTGAATCGTCCGGGTGATGGACAGAGATGACATGTTGTCAGGAAAGGATACCAGCCACTCACGGCGAAGAAACAGGTACTTTTTTTATCAAGGAGATCGGCTTGTTAAAAGCTTATGTAGATAATATTCAAGGCGGCAGCGCGCGCGTGGTGATCGGGGAGGACGAAGTGGCGGTCGCCATCCCCCTGGGCGATCTGCCCCCCGGTACGCGGGAGGGCATGGTGCTCGCCGTGCGCTTCAACATCGATATGGGGGCAACGCAAGCGCGCAAAGCGGCGGAGAAAGACCGACGAGAATAACTCCCTGGGAGCGCCGGCAACTTTTGCCGGCACGATCATGAGCCCGCTTTCGCATATAGCGCCTTTCGAGAACCGGCTCTCGAAAAACACTAAAATCGATAACAAGCTCATGATCGTGCCGGCAGAAGACCCCGATCCGATCGGGGCAAGTTGCCGGCGCTCCCAGGGTTAGGAGACCTTAATGCATATTCAAATCAATACCGAGCGCACCCCCATGGTCGAGAAAACCGTCCGGATCATGGCCCGCAAGCTGGCGGAGCGTGGCGGACCGGCGCTGGGCGAAGGTGGAACGCCTGATCTTATCCTGGATATTCGGCCTGAAGTCGGCGCGGAGGGGTTCGAGATTGCGCGCGAGGGTGACGCCTGGCGGGTGAGTGGCGGGGACGAGCGCGGGCTGCTCTACGGCGCGGGCAAATTCCTGCGCGGCTGCCACTTCGGCGAGGATGTGAGCTACACGGGGCCGACGGGCGCCTTCACGCCGAAGCTGCCGGTGCGCGGCATATATTTCGCTACCCACTTCCACAACTTCTACCATGATGCGCCGCTGGAAGACGTGGAACGCTATATTGAAGACCTGGCGCTATGGGGCTGCAATGCGCTCTCCGTCTGGTTCGACTTCCACCACTACTCCGGCATCGATGACCCGGCGGCGCAGGCGATGATCGCGCGGCTGCATGCCATCCTCAAGGCCGCCAACGCCGTGGGCATGGGCGCCGGCCTCACGACGCTGGCGAATGAAGCGTATTACACCAGCCCGCCGGCACTGCGCGCCGAACCCTTTCCAGCCCACTACCACGTCGAAATCTGCCCATCAAGGCCGGGTGGACTGGAGTTGATCCTCCGGTGGCGCGAGGAGATGCTCAACGCCTTTGCCGATCTGGACGTTGAATACGTCTGGATCTGGCCGTATGACCAGGGTGGGTGCAAGTGCGATGCCTGCAAGCCGTGGGGCGGCAACGGCTTCGTGCGTAACGCGGAGGCCTACGGCAAGCTGCTGCGCCGCATGATGCCGAAAGCGAAATCCATCCTCTCCACCTGGGAATTCGGCTATTGGGAAGGCGACGCCGAGTGGGAGATGTTTTACAACGCGATGGCGCCGAAGCCGGATTGGGTCGATTACTATATGGCCGAGGGGCACGGCGACTTCCCGCCCTACATTTTGAAAAATGGTCCGCCGCCGCACTTCTCCATGCTCAACTTCCCGGAAATCAGCATGTCCGGCATGGGCCCGTGGGGCGGCTATGGCGCCAATCTGCAGCCCGCCCGCCTGCAGAAGGTGTGGGACAGCGCGAAGCAGTGGCTCGCCGGCGGCTTCCCCTATTCGGAAGGCATTTACGAGGATCTGAATAAGGCTGTCTGCCTGCAGCTCTATTGGGACCCGGAGCGTAAAGTCGAGGATATCGTGCATGAATATATTGCGGAATGGGCGCCCGCTGTGGTCAACCAGGTGACCGAGGCCGTCTACCTGCTCGAAGAGCACATGCAGCACGGCACCATCTGGGGCGATGAGCTGAACACCTGGCTCGAGGAAGGGATGCCGGCTGACGCAAAGCTGTATCTGCTGCCGGAGATGGACGATCCGGACAAGCCGCTGGCCTTGCTGAATGCCGCCGAGAAAACCATGAATCCTGCTGCTGCCGCCAACTGGCGCTGGCGCCTGCTCTGGCTGCGCGCGGCGCTGGATGCGGAGCTGACACGTTCCGGCGGGCGGGCTACCGACACGGCGGACACCATGTTTGACGAGATCGAGCGCATCTCCTGCGTGCAAAACGGCATCGCCTGGGTCAGCGCCCCCAGCCGAAAGGCGCTGGCGCGATTGGCTGAAAACAGGCAAGCCGGTTTGTAGTCAGCCACGCAGCGGAGCGGAGTGGCGTTCGTGTATAGGAAAGCTTGCCCATACACGACGCCACTCCGCTTTGCTGCGTGGCTGACTACATACGGGCATTCCTGTTTCTGTTTCCATCGTGTATAATGCTGGCTATCCTGATCCTGTTCGTCAAGGAGACGTCGATGCGACAGACCCTGCCGATACTCGCCCTGTGCTGCCTGCTCCCGCTCGTGCTGATGTCCTGTAAATCCGGTCCGTCGGCCGTGAATATCGGCGTCAATACCGAGCTGACCGGCAGTATCCCCGTGGTCGGGCAATCCTGCCGGAATGCCGCCGAACTGGCCGCGAAAGAGGTGAATGACGCCGGCGGCCTGCAGGTAGGCGCCCAGAAGTACCAGGTGAAATTGAGCATCGAGGACAACGAGAATAAAGCGGAGTCCGCCGTCGCGGTGGCGCAAAAGCTGGTCAGCGAAGGCATGCTGGCGATGATCGGCCCGAACGCCAGCGGGAACGCCATTCCGGCCTCGGAGGTGGCGGAATCCAGCCGCGTGCCCATGATCAGCCCGTGGTCCACCAACCCCAAGCTGACGCTGGACCCGCGCTCGAACAAGCCGAAGCATTACGTCTTCCGCACCGCCTTCACCGACGACTTCCAGGGTGTGGTGGCCGCTAAATTCGCGGAAAAGCAATTAAAAACGAAGAAACCGGCCGTGCTCTACGACACCGCACAGGAATACAACAAGGGTATCGCGGACATTTACAAGAGTTCGCTGGCGAAGGACGGCATTCAGATGGCGGACTTCGAATCCTACACGTCCGGCGACAAGGATTTCTCCTCCCAACTCACCACCATTGTCAAGTCCGGCGCCGACAGCCTGTTCCTGCCGAACTATTACAACGAGGTACCGCTGCAGGTGAAGCAAGCGCGGCAGCTCGGGTTTAAAGGCGCCATTTTCGGCAGCGACTCCTGGGGCAACGCGGAACTGATCAAGCTGGCCGGCAAAAGCTGTGAAGGACTCTTCTTCACTACCCACTACGCCGCGGACACTGCCACCCCGAAAACGCAGGCCTTCATCAAGGCGTATCAAGCAGCCTACGGGAGCACGCCGGATGACGTTGCCGCACTGACTTACGATTCCTTCGGCCTGCTGTTCCAGGCCACCACCGCCGCCGGCAAACTCGACCGCACCGCGGTGCGCGACGCGCTGGCCTCCATCAAAGAATACAACGGCGTCACCGGCACCATGCAGTTCAAAGGCACCGGCGACCCGATCAAAAGCGCGGTGGTGATACAAATCAAAGACGGCAAATTCAAGTATTATCAGACAGCAAAACCGTAAGAAATCATGTCCGGTTCGGTGGTCGAGTAGGCAGGTAAGCTGTCGCGAAAACCCTTCACAGCTACCGCGCCGTATCGAGACCACCGCGGGGACAGGAAAGCCTTTGTGAACGGGCACTATATGTGCGGTGGTCTCGATACGGCGCGGTAGCTGTGAAGGGTTTTCGCGACAGCTTACCTGCCTACTCGACCACCGGACCGGGCATGATCACGGCGGAAGGTTCATTGTAGTCACGATGGCATTCCTGTTTCAGCAGATATTGAACGCGCTGCAGGTGGGCAGTGTTTACGCGCTGATCGCCCTCGGCTATACGATGGTCTACGGCATCCTCTCCATGATCAACTTCGCCCACGGCGATATCTTCATGGTGAGCACCTATCTGGCGTTTTTTGGCTCCACGCTGCTGGTGAGCCATCTGGCGCATGCCTCGTCGTCGGTCGTCTTCATCATCACCGTGGTGGCGGCGATGTTCGGCACAGCGCTGCTGGCAGTGCTCATCGAGCGATTGGCGTATAAACCGCTCCGCCGCGCGCCGCGCATGTCGGCGGTGATCACCGCGCTCGGTATCGGGCTGTTCCTGGAAAACTTCTTCGTGGCCTTCACCCCGATCGGCCCGCAGACGCGCGTCCTGCCCACCTTGCTGCCGAGTGATCCGATCACCTTCATGGGCGTCACCGTCTCGCCGCTGCAACTCATCATCATCGTCGTGTCGCTGCTGGTGATGCTGGCGCTCGACGTGCTGGTCCGCCGCACCCTGATGGGCACGGCGATGCGGGCGATCTCCTGGGACCGCGAGATCGTCCCGCTGATGGGCATCCCGGTGGATCGCGTCATCTCCGTCACCTTCGCCATCGGCGCCGCCATCGCGGCGATCGGCGGCATGCTCTACGGCAGCGCCTACACCATCGACCCATATATCGGCATCCGCATCGGCTGGTGGGCGTTCATCGCGGCGGTGGTGGGCGGCATCGGCAACATCCGCGGCGCCATGCTGGGCGGCTTCATTCTCGGCTTCGTGGAGATCTTCACTCCGGTGGTGCTGCCCTCCTCGAGCTACCGCGACCTGGTCGCCTTCTCCCTGTTGTTGCTCCTCCTCATTTTCCGACCCACCGGCATCCTGGGGCGGACGGTGAACCAGAAGGTATGAGGGGGACATGATGAGACGATACTGGAAACGCTGGTCCCTGCCGGTCATCCTGCTGGCAGGGCTGCCCATCACCTATCTGCTGCCGCAGTCGGGCTTGATCAATCCCTACCTCGAGCTGGTGCTGAAGTATATCGGCATCAACATCATCCTGGCAGTCAGCCTGAACCTGGTCAACGGATACATGGGCGAATTCTCCGTCGGGCACGCCGGATTCATGGCCATCGGCGCCTATACCGCGTCCGTGCTCACCGTAGCCATCTTTCCGGAACAGGCCGGGCCGTATCTCTTTCCGCTCGCGCTGATCGCAGGAGGCGTTACCGCAGGATTGGCCGGGCTGGTGCTGGCGTTCCCTTCCTTCCGCACCCGAGGCGACTACCTGGCCATCGTCACCCTGGCTTTCAACATGATCGTTAAAAGCGTGCTGGAGAACATGGGCCTGCTGGGCGGACCGCGCGGCTACATGGGGATGGACCCGCTCGCAACGCTGACCTGGGTGTATGTCTGTGTGGTTCTGGTGCTTGCGGTGTCGCGTAATTTCATCTATTCGAAGTTCGGACGCGGCGTGCTGTCCATTCGCGAGGATGAAACAGCCGCCGGATTGATGGGCGTCAACACGCAACAGGTGAAGGTCCTCACCTTCGTCATCTCCGCCTTCATCGCCGGCATCGCCGGCGGGCTCTTTGCGCATGTCGTGCAATTCATCAACCCGCGCTCCTTCACCATCCTGAAATCGACGGACATGCTGGTGATGGTCTACCTGGGCGGGGTGGGAAGCCTGGGCGGCTCCATCCTTGGGGCGACCATTTACACGGTGCTGCTGGAAGCGCTGCGCTACGTGCTGCCGCTGCTCGGTATCTCGGCGGAGTGGCGGTGGGTGGCGGCGCCGCTATTCCTGGTCTTCCTGATGATCTTCCGCCCGCGCGGCATCATGGGCGGGCGCGAGTTCCCCTTCTTCCGCTCGAACCGCGCGAAGGAGGTGGCGTGATGGCGCTGCTCTCCATCCGGCATCTCACTCATACCTTCGCCGGCGTCCGCGCGGTGGATGAGTTCAACCTGGAGCTGCAGCCGGGTGAGTTGGTGGCGATCATCGGTCCCAACGGCGCGGGCAAGACCACGGTGTTCAACCTTATCACCGGCGTCTACCGCCCCACGCAGGGCACTATCCTGTATCAGGATAGGAACTTGATCGGCCTGCCGGCGCACCGCATCGTGGCGGGCGGCATCGCGCGCACCTTTCAGAATATCCGCCTGTTCAAAGAACTGTCCGTGCTGGAGAACGTCAACGTGGCGCAATACGGGCAGTCGTCCTATTCGGTGGTGGACAGCCTGCTGCGCTTGCCGCGCTTCCGGCGCGAGGAAGAGGAGCATCGCGCGCGCGGCCTGGAGCTGCTCAAGGTCTTCGGACTGGCGGACAGCGCCGACATGCCCGCCCGGCAGCTCCCATATGGCCGGCAGCGCCGGCTGGAGATCGCCCGCGCGCTGGCGACGAAACCCACCCTGCTGCTGCTGGACGAGCCGGCGGCCGGCATGAACCCGATGGAAGCGGAAGAGCTGATGGGGCTGATCCTGTGGATTCACCGCGAATTCAAGCTCACCATCCTGCTCATCGAGCACCAGATGCCGGTGGTGATGGGCACCGCCCAGCGCATCACCGTGCTGAACTTCGGCAAAACCATCGCCGAAGGCACGCCTGAGGAGATTCGCGCCAACCCGGCGGTGATCGAAGCATACCTGGGTGAGGAAACCGAGGAATAAATTTTGAGTTTTGAGTTTTGAGTTTTGAGTTATTGGTCCGGTTTATAAGGCGAATTATATTTGCGCAAACTTATCGTTTACTGAGCAATGAGATAGGGAAGCAGACCAATTCATTCTATTCCGCATGGATGCGGAATGTCAGCCTGAAAGGCTGTAATTCGATAGCCCAGGGTTGCACGAAGCAACCCTGGGTAGGGAAGCCTACCAAATTTCCAGCGCCGACAGGAGGTCGGCGCAATGATCGCAGGACGCGAGACTCCGTTTTGCGGTAGTTATTATGCTAAAGGTCGAAAACCTGACAGTTGCATACGGGGGCATCCGCGCCTTGCACGGCGTGTCGCTGGAGGTGCGCAAGGGTGAGATCGTCACGCTGATTGGCGCCAATGGGGCGGGGAAGACGACGCTGCTGCGCGCCATTTCCGGCCTGGCGCCGGTGCAGTCGGGCCGCATCCTCTACGGCGACGTGGACCTGTGCAAATCGCCGGCCCACCGCACGGCGGCGCTGGGGGTAGCCCACGTGCCGGAGGGGCGCGGCATCTTCGCCAACCTGACCGTGCTGGAGAACCTGCGGCTGGCTACCTGGACGCGCCGGGACCGGCAGGAGGTACAGGTGGATTATCAGCGCGTCTTCGATCTTTTCCCGCGGCTGGCGGAGCGCCGTCGGCAGTTGGCCGGCTCGCTGTCCGGAGGCGAGCAGCAGATGCTGGCCGTGGGCCGCGCCCTGATGATGCGCGGCCAGTTGATGCTGCTGGATGAGCCGTCGATGGGCCTGGCTCCGCTGGTCGTGCGCGACATCTTCCGCATCCTGCGCGACATCAACACGACGGGGGTGACCATCCTCCTCGTCGAGCAAAACGCGCGCCAGGCGCTGAAGCTCGCCACTCGCGGCTACGTGCTGGAGACAGGCCGCCTGGTCCTCTCCGGCGCCGCGGAGGAGTTGATCGCCAACCCACAGGTATTCGAGGCGTATCTGGGGAAAGCGACTAAAAATCCGTAACTTTGTTTTGAAACCGCAGATTATACAGACCATTCATATAGCGGAGTTCCGGGGGAAATGAATGAAAAGATATTAAAAGATTGAAAAGATAATTATCATTTGAATGTCAGATACCTCCGGCAAAGCCGGAGGCTTGAAATTTGTGAACCGCTCAAAGCGGTGTTCTGTTACTTGATTATGAGCCTCCCAAGGAGGCCACTACTCTCCAAGCCGGAGCTGGTCTAGGCG
>Ga0172369_10005091_pt1 | contig 16342 bp, 17 predicted proteins | sample LakKiv25m_FD_114539 | JGI IMG/M metagenome (GOLD analysis project Ga0172369, IMG submission 114539) | Freshwater microbial communities from Kabuno Bay, South-Kivu, Congo - kab_022012_11.25m | ecosystem: Environmental > Aquatic > Freshwater > Lake | place: Democratic Republic of the Congo...
TTCAACTCTGCCGATAAGCAGGCGGATTGTGTTGGAGCCGACATCTATGGAAGCCAAAAGAGGCATTTTTTATTATAATACACGCATGGATAGTTACATAGCGAAATTCCTCCGCCATCTTGAGGTAGAAAGAGGCGCGTCTCAGCATACCCTTAGGGCATATAAGGAAGACCTTGAGCTATTCTTCAGCCAAATAAATAAGCCTGACCTTAAAGACATAGACATAAACGATGTGCGCGGATTCGTGGCAGAAGAGATAAATGCCGGCCACAAAAAAACCACTGCCGGAAGAAGGCTTGCGGCGGTAAGGTCCTTCCTTAAATTTCTTTACCGCGAAGGCTATATAAAATCAAATCCCGCTAAACTTGTCCCCACGCCGAAGCTTCCGAAGATACTGCCGAAATTCCTCTCAGTTGACGATGTATTTTCACTCGTTGAAAAACCCGAGGGAATAGGTTTCCTGCCTGCAAGGGACAGGGCTATCCTTGAGCTTCTGTATTCAAGCGGCCTCCGCGTGAGCGAGCTTTCCGGACTGAACGTGGAGGACATAAACACAAGAGAGGGGCTCATCAAGGTTAAAGGAAAAGGAAAAAAAGAGCGGATAGTTCCGGCAGGCCGTAAGGCGCTGGAAGCGATAAAAACGTATTTTGTTGAACGGGTTTTGCTTAAAAAGAAAGACGGAGCATTCTTCCTAAACAAAAACGGCTCAAGATTGACAGACAGAAGCATAAGACGTATAGTAATTAAATATGCAAAGGCAATCGGCGTTAACAGCCGTATAGGGCCTCATACCCTCAGGCACACCTTTGCAAGCCATCTTCTTCAGGGAGGCGCAGACCTGAGAGTAATTCAGGAACTTTTAGGGCATTCATCATTGTCAACAACACAAAAATATACGCATCTGGATATAACGCACCTGATGGATACCTATGATAAGGCGCACCCGCTGGCGAAAGAAAAAAAGACTGGTGAATAGGTGAATGGGTAAAACGGTGAATAGGTTATTCGGAATAAATATTTTCTGCGATTCACCCATTCACCGATTCACCCATTTACCGAAGAGAGGTATATATGTTTAAGGGAACAACAATACTTTGTGTTAGGCGTGACGGAAAGGTTGCCATTGCCGGAGACGGGCAGGTGACAATGGGCAGTACCGTCCTGAAACACAATGCAAAAAAAATAAGGACCATGTATGACAATAAAATCGTTGCCGGCTTTTCAGGGGCGACAGCCGACGCCTTCACTTTGTTTGAAAGGTTTGAGCAGAAAATTGAGTCCTTCCGCGGCAACTTAAAAAGGGCTGCTGTTGAGCTTGCGAAAGACTGGCGGACCGATAAGATTTTGCGCAGGCTTGAGGCCCTCTTGATAATAGCGGACAGGGAAAACACCTTCATAATTTCCGGCACAGGCGATGTTATCGAGCCTGAAGACGGGATTGCGGCAATCGGTTCCGGCGGGCCATACGCGCAGGCAGCTGCTAAAGGACTCTTTGAAAACACAAACCTTTCCGCGAGAGAAGTAGTTGAAAAATCAATGAAGATTGCGTCTAATATATGCATATACACAAATGAAAACATAACAATAGAGGAATTGAATGGATAATCTTACACCGAGAAAAATTGTAGAAGAGCTGGATAAATATATCATCGGCCAGAACAAGGCGAAGAAGGCTGTGGCAATCGCTTTAAGAAACAGGTGGAGGAGGCAGCAACTTTCGCCTGAACTGAAAGATGAAGTGCTTCCGAAAAACATAATCATGATAGGGCCTACGGGCGTTGGTAAGACGGAGATTGCGAGACGCCTTGCAAAACTTGCAAATGCCCCGTTTCTGAAGATTGAGGCCTCCAAATTCACGGAAGTGGGTTATGTCGGAAGAGATGTTGAATCCATGATTAGAGATCTTACGGAAATTTCAGTAAATATGGTTAAATCCGAACACATCCAGAAGGTTCAGGAAAAAGCAGAATCTCTTGCGGAAGAAAGGCTCATGGACCTTCTTCTTCCCGCCCCAAGATCCGCCTCAGGCGGACGCGGCCCAAGCATTGAAGAAGAGGAAAGGGAAAAATATAAAGAGACCAGAGAACGCCTAAGGCAGCAGCTTAAAGAAGGAAAGCTTGACAGCAGATATGTAGATATAGAGGTAAAAGAAAAGGTAATGCCTTTCGGCGTGATATCAAATGTCGGTCTTGAAGAGCTTGAAATAAATCTAAAAGAGATGCTCGGCGGATTAATTCCGGAGAAGGCAAAAAGAAAAAAAGCACGAGTTCCTGAGGCCTTAAGATTGCTTGTGCAGGAAGAGGCAAACAAGCTCATTGATATTGACAAGGTGACAAAAGAGGCTATTGAGAGAGTCCAGCAAACAGGAATTATCTTCATAGATGAGATTGATAAGGTTGCAAGCAGGGGACATGCCCACGGCCCGGACGTCTCAAGGGAGGGCGTTCAAAGAGACCTTCTTCCTGTTGTTGAAGGAACAACAGTAACAACAAAGCATGGACCCGTAAAAACAGAACACGTACTCTTCATAGCAGCAGGCGCGTTTCATATAGCAAAACCCTCTGACCTCATCCCCGAACTTCAGGGAAGATTCCCCATAAGGGTTGAACTTGAGCCACTCGGAAAGGATGAATTCGTAAGAATATTAACCGAACCGTATAATGCCCTCACAAAACAATACACAGCGCTGCTTTCAACGGAAAATGTAGAGATAAACTTCAAAAAAGATGCCATAGAAGAGATAGCCGGCATTGCAGCAGCGGTAAATGAGAAAACCGAAAACATCGGAGCAAGAAGACTCCATACTGTCCTTGAAAAACTCCTTGAAGACATATCATTTGAGGCTCCCGAAAAAAAGAACGGCAAGCTTCCGATAGACAGGGAATATGTAAGAGCCAAACTTGCCGATATTGTGAAGGATGAGGATTTAAGCAGGTATATTTTGTAGGTGAATCGGTGAATTGGTAAATGGGGAATAGAAAATTACTGCTAATAATTGTAATCTGTTTTCTTGCTTCCTGCGCAGCGCCGAGATACAGCTACTATGAAGACTATTCCAAATACGAGAGCAAACCCAAGAAAAGCCCGAAAGAGATTCAACAACCGGAAACAAAGCAACCGGATACAACACAGCCTGAGACAAAATATTTAATTGCGTCCTGGTACGGCCCTGATTTTCACGGGAAACTAACTTCATCGGGCGAGCCTTATAACATGCACGCGAATACTTGCGCGCATAAGGAATATCCCTTCGGGACAAAGCTGAAGGTAACAAATATCGCGAACAATAAATTTACCGAATGCACTGTGACCGACAGGGGCCCTTTTATTCCAGGAAGAGATTTAGACCTCTCGTTTGCCTGCGCAAAGGAGATTGAGCTGATAGGCCCCGGAACAGGAAAAGTTAAGACCGAATACCTGGGCAGGGACATGCGATATATAAAATACATAAAATATTCGCCTGCCGCCGGCAACGGAGTATTTACAATACAAATCGGTTCATATAAAGACCTCTCAAACGCCACACGCATGAAGGCCTCGCTTGAGTTCAAATACAGCAAGGTTTATATAATGGAGACCGAGATAAACGGAAGCAATTACTACAGAGTCAGAGTCGGGAAATTCAACACGAAAGACGATGCGTACACCCTTGCAAAAACTCTTGCGGATGAAGGATATAACACACTGATAATGCCCTACGAGGAGAAGATATAAAATCCATGAAAAACTTTGACGAGGTTATTAAATTTCACGGTCATGTTTGTCCGGGGCTTGCGCTCGGGTACAGGGTATCCGGGTTTGCCCTTAAAAATCTCGGCAAGCGGTCCAAGGACGAAGAGATTGTCGCGATAGTGGAAAACAACTCATGCGCCGTTGATGCGGTTCAGGTTATGACCGGCTGCACATTCGGCAAAGGCAATCTGATTTTCAAGGATTACGGCAAACAGGTTTACACATTCATCAAAAGGCCGTCAGGCAAGGCTGTGAGAATTGCAATTGACTGGACTCCTCCGCAGGAAACGGAAAAAGAAAAAATGATGTGGCAGAGATACATGAAAGGCGACCGTTCAAAAGAAGTCTTGAAAGCCGTTCATCAAAGAAAAATAAAAAAGATAGAATCTATTCTAAAAACATCCGATAAGGATTTATTCAAGGTAAAGCGGATGAAAATGTCCCTTCCCGAAGAGGCAAAAATCTATCCAAGCGTAAGATGTGAAAAATGCGGAGAAAAAACAATGGAGCCGAGATTGAGGATAATGAACGGGAAGATGTTATGCATTCCGTGCTTTGAGGGAAAAGTGATTTTAGACGCTGTTTGATTGATTGCTGATTTACCGCTTATGTTCTTTTTATTCATATTTATATAGATAAATTTGTGATAAGTCGCTCAAGGCGCTCTGCTAAATCGTCATATGTAATAACCTTAACTTTGCGGTTGGCGTTCAAATGTTGAAGGCGCTTTTTTTGGTCATTAGTCATTGCTATACTGCGCCCAATTACTACAAGGCCTTCAGGCAATATGGAGGCGTCTATTTCGTGCGGTAACTCTGTTGGATATTCATGCCACCACCTTAGCCAGTCCTCTACCTGCTGAAGCGCATGGCCAACATGAGCCCTAAGTCTCCCTTTGTTAGTAAATATTGAAAGGGATGGTCTTTCCAACTCGACAAGTAGTAACTCTTTGTCGCTCTGTGCCAACTGAATAATCAAATCAACCCTATAATCATTTCCCAACCGCACTTCTGAGAATAGTCTTATGCCAGAAGGATCCATAATAATGGGATTTTCTCTGATTAAGTCATGAATCTGTCGTTCTTTAGTGCAAGGATCGGAGAGTAAAATGTGAAGTGTTAGAATAAGTTTGTATAAATGTCCAGTTTTTGTTCCATCGGAATAAGATTGCAACCGATTATCAAGCATCCATTCTCTAAATGACTCACTAACAGAATTATAATCAAACAGGCAAACTTTTCCGCCCGGGGGAAGCAATTCACGACCACCTCGTTCACCATCAATACCATGAGGTATGTTGCCCATAACAATCACGGGAACTTCATTTCTTCTCAATGCCCGATATGCAAGAAAAATTGCATAATCATCGCTCATCACATAATGCTTTCCGTCCCAGTACACAAGCATTTCGTGATCATGACCTTCTCGAATTTCATGGATAATTGGCTCAACAAATTCAAGCGGGTAAATCATACAGAATTTAAAATGATACGGCCTAATATGGGAAAGGCAAACGTTAGTTTTAATGCAAGACAGATATCCTTTCTTAACTTGTTCAACCATATTGACATAAAGAGGGTCTTCAGGGGAGTCAAAAAGAGATTCGGATTTCTCAACAACTGAATTATCAATTGGAATCGGAACAATCTCTCTAGTTGTATGAAGAACCTGTAGGCATTTAATACTCATTTCTACAATCGCTCGCTGGCGCCATGTCACAAGAGAATAGTCCCAAAAATCACCATTTTCAAGAAGAGAGACAAATGGTTCCGGCTCGCTCTCCTTTACTCTGACTTCAAGTCGTGCAATTAGCAGTTTAGGAAAGCATCGCTCCCCAATAACATTTACTACATAAACTTTGCCTCCGCCCTCTAGTTCTTCGCAGAATATAAGAACACCGAGTTTTTGAGGGTAAGGTGATGGGCAATTATCAATTTCTATAAACTTAGGTTTAGCCCAAGGAAAGTATTCGAGTGACTTGAGCAAATCCAATAGTACCACATTTGTTTGCTGGAGATTATTATATTGCACTTGACGTGTCTTGTTAATTCCGCCTAAGTGTATAAGCACTTTTGAATATTCAGGCTGTTTACGATGCAACTGAAGAACGAAATGTTTCGCTTCCGACTCTGATGGTATTACACCCTTTTTCCCAGTAATCAATTCAAACATTTTAAGACGTAATCGCCCTAATAAAGTTTGTCTAAGATGATTAGCATATAATTGTTCAACATTTTTTGAGCTTCTTAATATTTTCTTTGTCGTCATAGCCTAAAGTACTTACAAGAAAAAATCTGGGACTTGCAGTAATTTTTTATTTGCATCATAAAAGTTCCCGTTCCCCAATCCTTGCCCGATTATAAGACAAAAAAACTCAAAAGAGCAATAGAATGATAAGGACAACAACGCTTCGGCCTGAAAACTTTTCACTCTCCGCGGAGAATAGAAATTTCCTTGATTTCATTTTAATTCCTATGTTAACCTTTATATGTGTGGTTAACAATTGTTAACCTATAAAAATAGGTTAACAGCAAAAACAATCAAGAATTCAATAAGTTAGAGAGAAAATCATGAAGAAAGAAAAATATACCTCAATAGCAGAGCTTGCCAAAATCCTCGGCATAAGCAGGATCGCTGTTTATAAGAAAATCAAAAAGGGCGAGATTGAGGCTGTGCGCATCGGAAGGAGTTTTGCAATTCCCGAAAGATATGCCGCGTCCATCCTCGGCAAAGCAATTTCAGAGAAGGACAAGAAAGAGATTGATCTGGCCGTAAAAAAGACAGTAAAGGAATATGGAGAGGTGCTGAGGCTCCTCGGCGGGGAATAGGGATGAAGGGAATTACTGTCAGGGAAGTGGAATACACTGCATTCAAGATGGCGCAGGAGCTTCTGGCATATAACGAACCTATCCCCGATTTTTCAACTCGCTTCCCGAATATCCTTGAAAGCTGTCTTGCAAGTCCATTCCAGACATTTTCCGGAAAGTCATTGTATCCGGGACTTATTTCAAAGGCAAGCATACTGTTTTATCTACTGATAAAGAACCATCCCTTTCAGAACGGAAATAAAAGGATTGCAATGACTACGCTGTTTGTTCTTCTCCATAAAAACAAAAAATGGCTGAAGGTTGATACGCAGGAGCTTTATAATTTCACCGTCTGGGTTGCACAGAGCCCCCGCAGAGTCAAAGAAGAAGTTGTTAAGGCAATAGAGAAATTTCTAAAGGTTCATATTGTAGGATTATAAAAATAACGAAACTCCCTCCTCACTTGCAAACTCTTCACTCCCCGCGTTAAAATCAAGGCAACCATGAAAGACATAATCACAAAGGCAAACATACTTATTGAGGCGCTGCCGTATATACGTAATTTTTCGGGCCAGACCTTCGTCATCAAATACGGCGGGGCGGCGCAGGTTGAGGAGCATTTGAAAGACGCCTTTGCTCAAGACATTGCGCTCTTAAGCTTCATCGGAATCCACCCAGTCATTGTCCATGGCGGAGGCCCCAAGATAAGCTCCACAATGGAAAAGATGGGCAAGAAACCGAAGTTCATTCACGGCCAGCGCGTCACTGACGAAGAGACTATGGACATTGTTGAGATGGTTCTCGGCGGGCTTGTAAACAAAGAGATTGTTTCCTTGATAAATAAGCACGGCGGCAAGGCCATAGGGCTAAGCGGAAAAGACGGCGGACTCATAAAGGCAAAGAAAAAGCTTATCAAAAAATCAAAAGAATCAGGTGTTGAGGAAATAATTGACCTCGGCCTTGTGGGAGAGGTAACCGACATAAATTCCCAGGTGCTTAAAAGCCTTGAAAAGGAAGGCTTCATTCCAGTTATTTCTCCTATAGGAATGGGAGAGAAGGGCGAGACTTTTAATATCAACGCGGATTATGTCGCCTCAGCAATAGCCGCAAAACTCAAGGCAGAAAAACTTCTCCTTCTTACAGATGTTCCCGGCATAAAAGATAAAAAGGGAAATACAATCTCAACGCTTTCGCAAAAACAGATAAAAAAACTTGCCACTGACGGCACGATTTCAGGCGGCATGCTGCCGAAAACTCAGGCCTGCATAAAAGCGCTTGAAGCAGGCGTTTCCAAAACACATATCATTGACGGCAGAATTTCTCACTGCCTCCTCCTTGAGATATTCACGAAAGAAGGAATCGGAACCGAGATAGTGAAATAAGAATGGCAAAAATCAAAACATTCTTTCAATGTCAGGCCTGCGGATATACTACTGCGAAGTGGCTTGGGAAATGCCCTGACTGCGGTGAATGGAATACCTTTGCCGAGGAAAAGAAAGAAACAAGGCAGGGAAGAAAATCATCCGGCAAATCCGAAGCCCAGCCCCTGAACACAATCATCAGCGGAAAAGAAAGGCGCACAACAACGGGGATAAGGGAATTTGACAGGGTTTTGGGAGGCGGCGTTGTGGCGGGTTCTGTAACGCTTGTGGGTGGAGACCCGGGAATCGGAAAGTCAACGGTGCTGATTCAGGCGCTGTCAGGCCTTTCAAAGAAATATGATACCGTGCTTTATGTATCCGGAGAGGAATCTCCCGAGCAGATAAAATTAAGGGCGGAAAGGCTTTCAATAGATTCAGGCAAGATAATGCTCCTGGCTGAGACAGCGATTGAAAATATAATTGACACGGCCTCAAAGTTAAACCCCGGCGCGATTGTAATTGATTCCATCCAGACGATGTTCACAGAGGAAATTTTATCGGCTCCGGGCTCCGTAAGCCAGGTGCGCGAGTGCGCGGCAAGGCTTATGTTCTTTGCAAAGAAATCGGCAATACCCGTATTTCTTGTCGGGCATGTGACTAAAGAAGGCGCAATTGCAGGGCCGAGGGTTCTTGAGCATATAGTTGACACGGTTCTTTATTTTGAGGGAGACCGGGGACATTCTTACAGAATATTGAGGACCGTTAAAAACCGCTTTGGCTCAACAAATGAAATCGGCGTTTTTGAGATGACCGATTCGGGGCTTTCTGAGATTGAAAATCCCTCCGAATTATTTCTTTCCGAAAGGCCGTTAAACGTCTCGGGTTCCACGGTTGTAGCGAGCATGGAAGGCACAAGGCCTTTGATGGTTGAGATTCAGGCCTTGGTTTCGCCGACGACTTTCGGAATGCCGAGGAGGACCAGCATAGGAGTTGACTTCAACAGGGTGAATCTTCTTACTGCCGTACTTGAGAAAAAAGCAGGGCTTCATCTTGGCGGAATGGATATATTCATAAACGTTGTCGGCGGATTGAAAATAATTGAGCCTGCGATTGACCTCGGAATTATTATGACAACCGCATCATCACTGAGAGACATTCCAATTGACCCTAAGGTATTTATGTTCGGAGAGATAGGTCTTTCAGGAGAAATCAGGGCCGTCGCTTACGCGGAGCAGAGGATTAAGGAGGCCGCGAAAATTGGATTTAAAAAAGCTCTCATGTCCAGGGCCAACAGCGAGAGACTTAAGGAATCTTACGGGCTTGAGATTATAGGGGCGGGGAATGTTGAGGATGCGCTTGAAGGCATCGGGATAAGATGAACGATTCCATTCACCCATTTACCGATTCACCCATTCACCGATTCACCCTTTTATTTTTCTGCTCTATTGCTCTGTTGCTCTCTTCCTGCACAACAAAACGGGTTGAGCTTCCTGATTACACAGGAACTGATGTAAAAACAGTAATTGCCGCGCGAAGCGCCATAAAAGGCATCAACTCAACATTTCATATTGAGTTCGTAAAAAATGATAACACAATGACAGGAGATGCCGCGCTAACGCTCACCGAGAAAAACCTTGACCTGAGGATATACTCTATGGGATTTCTCATGGCAGAGATAAAAGAGACTAACGGGATAATAAAAAGCAATCCGCCCGCCGATAAAAACAAAAGCATAATACTGGTTGAAGGTTTAAGAAACAGCATCCTGTGGTGGCTGATAAACGATTATAAAATTGAAGAGCAAGGGGGTAATTATCATCTCAGGAATTCAAACCGGAAGATTGTTATTGATAAAAAAACCATGCTCCCGCTTTCGCAGACAATAGAGCTTGAAAACAACAGGGAACTCAAAATTTCTTATGCCGAACCTGCCAACAGCGATGGATTCTGGTATCCTTCGCAAATGAAAATAGAACTGTCAAAGTATGTCGTAAAACTGAAGATTAGAAACCTTGAGCTTATTCCTGAGCCAGGCCCAGGTCCACAGCAACAGCCCTGATAATCGCTTCGTCTATTGTATTCGTCTTAAAAAGGAATCCGTCAAGAAGCGCATTGTCGCAGATGGTGTTTATCAAACGCGGCACGCCGTTTGAATAACGGTATACAGCGCGCATTGCCCCCTCGGTAAAGGGGTTCTTGGGAGCGCCGGCAATATGGAGCCTGTGGATTATATATTCCTCTGTATTTTCCTCAGAAAACGATTTCAGCCTTACCTTTATCGCCACCCTCTGTTTTAAAGGCTCGTCCAGGGCCAGCACACTGTCAAGTTCAGGCATGCCGACGAATATAAAGTTCACCATTTTCCCCTCCGGCATCTCCATATTCAGCAGGCCCCTGAACTCTTCCATTATCTCTTTTGATTTCAGCATCTGCACTTCGTCTATGATAACAACCGCGGCCTTGCCCTGCTCGCCTAATTCAAAAAGCCTCTTATATATCTGGCTGAGAAGCTCCACCTTCTCTTCCTTAACATCAGTGACTCCGAGCTGAATAGCAAGTTTTTTTAGAAGCCACTCCGCGCTTACCGCCGAATGAATCACGACAAGAAGTATCGCCTCATAAACATTCTCGTCAAGTTCTTCCAGAAGTCTGTGCGCAAGTGTGGTCTTGCCGGCTCCTATATCGCCTATAACAACAGCAAGCCCCTTCTTGGTATCTATGGCGTATTTTAATCTTACAAGCGCCTCTGAATGCTGTATGCCTTTATAATAAAACCTGTTGTCAACAACATTTGAAAACGGATGCTCTTTCAGTTTATAAAACTCCAGATAGTCCATAGGTTAGAGATAAGAAACCCTTTCCTTTTTTATTTTCTGTTTCTCGGTTATCACGGGTTTTGCAGCAGGCTTTGACACATGCACCTTCAACAGATTAATTTTTTCAGCGACATTCCTGAATTTTGAATTCCAGCCGTATATCTCGGTATAGTGCGCGAGCGCCTCTTTGAGGTTATCATTTTTTTCATAAGCCTCTGCCAGGTCGTATTTCACGCCCCAGTATGATTCATCTTTGGTCCCTATTTTCCCCAGCACGCTGTTAAAGGTATCAATAGCAAGCGGATATAGCCCCTTTGCCATATAACACATTCCCAACATGTTTGCCGAGGAGATAAACCTTTCAGGATCGTTCTTTGAGGTCTGAAATTCCTTTATAGCATCGTCTATCAAACCCATTTCTTTATATGCAATCCCAAGATTGTAATGCGTTTCCGAATCCTCAGCGCCTATTTCCTTCTCAAGCCCTTTTTTGAATTCTTCAAATATGCCGAGGACCTCGTTTTCAAGAGCAAGCTCCGGAGCTGCCTCTGCCTCCATGAGTTCCGAAATCACAAACTCTTCTGTTGCGCCTTCAACAGCCGGTTCAGCGGGCCTTTTAACCTCTTCTGCCGGTTTCTCTTCGGATATGACCTCTTCGCCTGCCTTAGCCTCAATCAGCGAAAGCTTTTCTCTGATTTCATTGTTATCAGGAAATTGTTCAAGGAGATTTCTGTATGCAGCCTTTGCTTCTTCATACAACCCCTGCCTTAAATAAAACTCGGCCTCAGCCCTTTGCTCGGTGTAATCCTCAGCCGAGGAAGCAGCCATTCCCCTATGGGCCACAAACTCTTCAGTCGGCTGAGCCGACAGTCTCTCCATCAATCTTGGATCCTCAGGATTTATTTCATATGCCTCTTTGAGAATCCCTTCCCTCAGCTCAACGTTCCCGCTTTTACGGTAAAGCTCGGCGAGAATAAGGCATTCAGTAACAGCCTGTTCCTTGTCGCCTGTCTCCGAATATAAGGATTTAAGCTTCGTATGGACATCGGTATTTTCAGGCTCCTGTTCTTTAAGCGACTCCAGCATGGCCCTTGCTTCATCATAAAGGCCGTATCTTAAGAATATATCCGCCTCTGCAACAGATTCCTCAAGCGATTTCTTTGGTTCTACGTATTCCTCTCCAAGTTCTCTCTTGATATCGCTTATCTTCCGTTTTATCTCTTCATCATCAGGATGTATTTCCAACGCCTCTTTATAGCACTCAAGCGCCTCATTCAGCATTCTTCCTTCCGAAAAAATAAAGGCATCGCCCAAAGCAACCAGTTCGGCAAAAGCAGATTCATAATCGTTCTTTTGCTTATACAGAGAGACAAGTTTTTTTCTCGTCTCTACAGGTTCTGTATCTATGAATTGCGTGAGGATATTTATGGCCTCATCAAGTTTTCCCTCAAATACCATCTCGTCTATAATTACTCTGTATTCTCCCCAAGCCTTCTGCTTATCACCGGTTTCCGCATATATCTCGGCAAGAAGCCTTCTTGCAGTAATATTCGCGGGCTCTATCTCGGTAATTTTTGATATATACTGCGCTGCCTCTGAAAAAGCCTTTGCCTTAACTAACGACTCGGCATATTTTAAAAGCAATCCTGTATCAGACGGAGCAAGTTCAATCGCCTTCTGCAGATATTCCTGCGCCTGTCTCTGATTGCCTGTTTTCTCATATATTGAGCTAAGGCCGAGCAATGCCTCTTTGTTTATAGGCTGTAAATCAAGGGCTTTTTTATAGTACAGCCCTGCATTGCTTATATCATCTTTTTCATCGTACAATCTCGCAATATGCAGGTATTCTTTTGCAGCCTCAATCTGCAGCCCTTCTTTTTTAAATATCTCCGCCACTTTTGTTCTCAGAGGGATATTTGTCGGGGAGAGGCTAAGTATCTTGTCGTAGGCCTTTAATAATTCGGTCTTTTTTCCCTCTTTGGAAAGGATATCTGCGCTCGCAAGATAATATTTTATGGCATCGGTTGCAAGCCCCTTTTCCTCGCTTAATTCTCCAAGGGCATACAATGCATCTGTATTTGAAGTATCAAAATTCAGTATCTTCTTGTAAAGGGCCAGAGCTTTCAGAGAAAAACCTTCATCCCTGAAAAAATGTGCAGCTTTATGAAAGGAATCTACGGCAAGGGTCTTGTCGCCTTTTTTTAAATAAAGGTCTCCGATAGTATTATAAGTATTTGCATCAGGGAATTCCTTTATAAGTTTTTCCCATTCAGCAATTGCCTTATCTATCTGCCCTCGTGCAAGAAACTTCTGGGCCTCTTTTATTATCGCCGCTTTATCAGCCATTTTTCTAATTTAAAAGTATCATATATTGACAAAGAGTGTCAATTAACATCGCTTTCAAATATTGACAATTTATGGGCATTTCTATTATTATGTTTAATTCTTTCTGTCCATGCGGACCGAATTCTGATACAATGCTTAAAAGAACATTAATGGAAGGTGCGGAATGAAAACCCAATTTGCTAAAAAAACCGATATTGAACATAAGTGGTATCTTGTGGATGCCCAGGACGCGGTGCTCGGAAGGCTTGCGGTAAAGATTGCAACATGCCTGCGCGGCAAGAACAAGGCTGTATTTACGCCTAACACAGACACCGGCGATTTTGTCGTTGTAGTTAACGCCGAAAAGGTAAGGACCACAGGCAAAAAGCTTGATGATAAGATTTATTACCATCATTCTGGATTTCCCGGAGGCTTGAAAGCCAAAACGCTCAAGGAGCGCCTCTCTGCAGAGCCTGAAAAGGTTATAAACGACGCGGTATGGGGAATGCTTCCGAAAAACAGGCTTGGCAAGGCAATGCTGAAGAAATTAAAGGTATATAAGGGAAGCGAGCATCCGCACGCCGCGCAGAAACCTGAAATATTACGATAAATATATTACATTAAATAAAGGAGTAAGAGTTTAAATGGTTGAGATAAAATATAATGCTACAGGAAGAAGGAAATCCTCTATCGCAAGGGTAAGCATGTTCCCCGGCAACGGCAAAATAGTTGTAAATGAAAAGCCGCTTGACACATATTTTGCGCGTGAGACGCTGCAGATGATGATAAGACAGCCCCTTGAGCTTACAGGGATGTCAGGCAAATACAATATAACCGCAAGAGTTGAAGGCGGAGGCCTTTCAGGACAGGCGGGAGCTCTCAGGCACGGGATATCAAGGGCCATAGTATCCATAGACAATGACCTCAGGACAAAGCTCAAAAAAGAAGGCTTCTTAACCAGAGACCCGAGAGAGACCGAGAGAAAGAAGTACGGGCAAAAAGGCGCAAGGAAGAGATTCCAGTTCTCCAAGAGATAATTTAGTAAATATGCTAAAAGCAGCCATATGCGGCGGCAGCGGTTATACGGGAGGCGAATTAATCCGTCTCCTTTCAAACCATTCTCGGGTTAAGATAACCGCCGTAACCTCAGAAAAATCCGCAGGCAAAACCGTAAGCGATTTATTTCCTCATCTCAGCGGCCATTCAAATCTGACATACGAGCCTTTAGAGAGAGAAAGGCTCTTCAAAAAAGCAGATATTTTTTTTATGGCGTTGCCTCATGCCGCATCCCAGAGCGCGGTGGATTTTTTCTTCAAAAACGGCAAGAAGGTTATAGACCTCTCCGCTGATTACAGGCTTAAGTCCGCGAAGACATATGAAGAGTGGTATAAGACGCCTCACAAGTTTCGCGAGACGCTGAAAAAGGCAGTTTACGGAATGCCGGAACTGCACGGGGCAAAAATCGCGAAATCATCGCTTATCGCAAACCCGGGATGTTATCCTACAGGCGCTATCCTCGGGCTTTATCCCGCTCTCAAAAGCAAATTCATAGGCTCGGACTCCATTGTTATAGACTCTGCGTCAGGGACCACAGGCGCGGGCAGAAACGCTGACATTGCGTTTTCATATTGCGAAGTAAATGAGGGCTTCAAGGCCTATTCAATCGCCTCGCACAGGCACACGCCTGAGATTGAACAGGAACTCTCTGCCGTTGCCGGCAAAAACATAAAGGTTGATTTCACGCCTCATCTTGCTCCTTATGACAGAGGCATACTAACAACCATTTATGCGAAATTAAAAAAGAAGGCGGATACAAAGACAATTCTTGCTGCCTATAGCAAGGCTTTCGTGAAAGAGCCGTTTATAAGAGTTCTTTCAGAAGACAAATTCCCAAATGTTAAGAATGTGCGGGGAACAAACCTTTGCGACATCGGGCTTGTTGTGAACAAAAGGACCAACACGCTTATCATCGTTACCGCAATAGACAACCTCATGAAAGGCGCAGCCGGGCAGGCAGTGCATAACATGAATATCATGATGGGCTTCAAAGAAACCGAGGGTCTGAAAGACATAGCATTATTCCCGTAATAAGTCTTTCCCGAACATATTCAAGGTTGTTATTTAGACTTAAACGGCTTCATTCCTCAAAAGTCGCGCCTGTCCAAGAGATAGTAATTTGGGCCCGCCTAATTGTATTGAAAAGTAACCACAATTATGCTATATTGTAACTACAATTTAATAATCGGAGGCATCTATGGTTTCTGTAGGCGTGAAGGAACTCAAATCAAAGTTGAGCAGTTATGTAGATAAGGTGAGGCACGGCGAGGAAATTGTTATAACAGAGCATGGGAAAGAAGTGGCTCTGGTAATCCCTGTAACCAAAGAACGAAAAGCCGTTAAGGCTCTGCTCGAAATGGGCAGGGCTAAGTGGGCAGGCGGAAAACCGGAAGGATTGGAAGGCATAAAAATAAAAGGGAAGCCCCTATCAAAGACTGTTCTTGAGGAACGCAGGTGATCCTTTACCTTGATACAAGCAGCCTTGTAAAGTTATACATGTCAGAGGCTCATTCAGCCGTTGTAAAAAAATGGGTTGCGGAGGCCGAGATTGTGGCAACATGCCGCGTAGCCTATCCCGAAACGATTTCAGCCTTGAGCAGGCGTTTCAGGGAAGGCGATTTGACGAAAAAAGAATATGAGATGCTCATAAACAAATTTTCAGCAGAGTGGAGCCGTTTTATCTCGCTTGATTTTGATGAGCTTGAGGCCGGCAGCCTGGCAAAAAAATACGGCTTGCGCGGTTTTGACGCAGTTCATCTTTCCTCGGCTAAACTTCTGAAAGCCCAAAATGATATTTCGCTTTCATTTTCTTCATTTGACGAAACACTCAACAAGGCAGCAGGCGGAGAAGGAATCGAAGTCTTAAGCCCAAGCCGATAGATGCCTTTTGCCTCTGCTAATTTTCCCCCTAAATTATGCAAATCATTTGACTTAAGGTAACTTTTGTGTTACCATGAGCCTTAGATGGAGAAAATTAAAGTTGTCGAATACCTTAGAGACGGAGTTTCGGCGTTTGGAGGCTGGTTTGACCGCTTGGATTCTCATGCGGCGGCAAAGGTAACAACGGGGCTTTATAGATTAGAGCAAGGCAACTTTTCAAATGTGAAATCTGTGGGAAAAGGTGTTTCTGAATATAAGATTGATTTTGGGCCCGGCTATCGGATTTATTTCGGCCGCGAAGGTAATCAGTTGATTATATTGCTTGGCGGCGGCTCAAAAAAGACCCAGAACATGGATATAAAAA
>Ga0172369_10005092_pt1 | contig 16341 bp, 10 predicted proteins | sample LakKiv25m_FD_114539 | JGI IMG/M metagenome (GOLD analysis project Ga0172369, IMG submission 114539) | Freshwater microbial communities from Kabuno Bay, South-Kivu, Congo - kab_022012_11.25m | ecosystem: Environmental > Aquatic > Freshwater > Lake | place: Democratic Republic of the Congo...
ATGTGAGCATTGGGAAATGACGTAGGTCAGGCATTTATCCTCAACGGATGCCTAGCAGTCAGAGAACAATTTATGGAAATCAATAATACGATTTTTGGTAGCAGAACACTCAAAAATGCAATTACCTTCGGCGGAGTCAGCAAATTGCTTTCAAAACATGAGCAAAAGCTTCTTTCAGATCTTCTAGAGAAAGTACAAAACAGAGCACAAAACCTGATCGATATGGCGACGAAAGGAACCGGGAATTACGATAGATTCAAAGATACGGGCATAATTAATGCTCAGACAGCTTCCGCACATTGAGCTTTATGAGTGGCTGCAAGGGGATCAGCGCTTGTTATCGATGAAAGATTGCACGACGCATATTATACAGACTTAAAAATCCCGTTTGAGATCTCATTAGGTGGGCAAGGTGACGTGCTTGATAGACTGATCATCAGGGCAAAAGAATATATGGCATCCGCGAATATCATTGCCGCATGCTTGCATAAGCTTGGAGCTTTTTCACAAACGGAGAAAAAAACAGATTACGAAATTATATTGAAGGACGGAATATATCTCGGAGCTACCGAAGGGCATAGAGGTCAGATTTTACAGATGGTGGTGGTAGAAAAAGGGGAAATCGTATATTTTAAAACCAAAGATCCATCGTTTGTGAATCGAAATCTCATAGACTACACAGTGCTCAACAATATCATCGCTGACTTCCCGATTTGCAATAAGAGCTTGGATCTCAGCTATTCAGGGTTCGATGTATAAGTAACCATAATTTCAGATAAAAAAAAGAGCCAGTGAAATAATACAGGCCCTATTAGAGATTACCCGCGAATAGAAACCTATTTTGGGGTATAGGAGATGAAGGATAGGACAATGAATACGATGATGCATACACCATGTATGATTGCCGCTTTCCTAATGTTTTTTTCATTATCGAAGAAGCTGTTTTTGGCCGCTTCGATGCGGTCGGTAAAGCGGAAAAAACGCTCTATCCAGTTGTTGTTTTTTGTATTATTCATAATAAAATATTTTATGATTTACTTATATACAAATAAATAATAAAGTCAAGATTATGTGCTATAGATTCTAATTTACATCCGCACAGTAAGTTTGGATGGTTTTATCCAGTTTTTTTATATTCTTATGTATTGTTTATAAACAAGCCTTAATTAATCAGACGAAAAGAGGATGGGGTTTATCTAGTCTTGAATTAAATTCTGGATGTGATTGTGTTGCTGTATAATAAATATGATTAGGTAATTCTATATATTCAACCAATTTTCCATCGGGTGATGTTCCACTAATACTCATTCCATTTTTTTCTAATATTTCATGATAGGTAGGATTGACTTCATATCTGTGACGATGTCTTTCCTGTATTTTTTCTGTACCATACATTTCTTGGACTTTGCTTCATACCTTCAAAATCGCTTCATATAATCAGAGACGCATGGTTCATCATTTGTTCGCAATAGTTTTTTGATCTTCCATGATATCGATTACCGGATCAGGAGTCTGTGCATTGAATTCGGTCGAATTTGCATCCGTCAATCAGCATACATTTCTTGCGAATGAAATGACAGCAATCTGTAATCATAGACACAATCAGAGATATGGGATATTATTCAATCTACAATAATTTGCGATATTTATTTTTCCTTCGATACCTCTCGAACCGAAACCACCAGGGACGACAAATCATTTAATATCATATTCTTTAATATAACTCGATAATTTTTCTTCTCGACTTTGTCCTTCAAATGATTCCATATCGAGCAGATGTATTTTGATCATACTATCAAAAGCGACGCCGGCATGCTGTAAGGCTTCTATGACGCTCATATAACTATCAGTGAGGTGAGTGTATTTCCCCGCCAATGCTATATGGATAGTTTTCTGTGGATTCATAATCGCATTCACAAGATATTTTCGATTCTCCATATTGGGTTCTCTCTGTTCTCCAAACAATCTTTTTTGGATCAAAAGATGGATATTTTGTTGTTGGAAGGCGAGTGGTACTTGATAAATAGATTTTTGATCAAGTGCTTCGATGATATGATCAGTATCTATATCCGTAAACATAGACAATTTTTTCTTCACATCTTCATCTATCGGTTCGCGTGTCCTGCAGACGAGAATACTTGGATGGACTCACAATTCTCTGAGCTTTATTACCGAATGTTGTATTGCTTTTGATTTCATTTCGCCTGATGTGGAAACGGTAATCATCGGAACTACATGGACGATCATCATATTCTCTCTACCCAATTCCTGACGGAGTTGTCTCACTGCTTCGATAAAATGTAATCATTCGATATCTCATATAGTACCTCATATTTCTACGATAGTCACATCATTGCTTTCCGCAACCGCCCTGATCCTGTCTTTGATCTCATTCGTAATATGCGGAATCACTTGTACGGTTTTTCAGAGATAATCACCCCTTCTTTCTTTTCTGATTACCGATAAATATATCTGTCATGAAGTGATACTACTTTTGCTCGTCATACTTTTATCGATAAATCTTTCATAATGTCACAAATCCAGATCAGTTTCAAAACCATCGGTCGTTACGAATGTCTCTCCATGTTCAAAAGGAGACATAGTTCCTGCATCTATCTGAAGATAAGGATCCATTTTAACAATATCTATAGTATATCCACATGCTTTCAATAACTTTCCTATAGAAGCTGCAGTGATTCATTTTCCTAATCAAGAGATCACTCCTCCCGTGACAAAAATCAACTTCATAATATTTTTTCATAAAAAACTAAATAAGACATCGAAAATTTATTTTTTATACTCAACCGCCAAAGAAATAAGTAAAACACAGTTTCTTTGGATAATTGAGTTATATAGACGACTTGAGAAACTGTAAATATAAACAAGGTGAACTGATTATAAATTTCGAAAGCGGTTCGGTATAGAAATTTTAACATCGCTTTTATATATAGGAATTTTAATAATTCATATATCAAAAAAAAACCAAATGAAATACCTAATATTACTTGTTTTTGTGCGGTAATTTTCAAAATTAAGGTTTTTTTTTAGTCTAAGATAGTATGATGTATAGATATTATATCCTGATTTACAAATGATTTTTTGGAAAGAAATCTATTTCATGCTTTCTGCTAACAATCTGCTTTGATTTTCTAGGACCAAAGCGTTGATCATGTCTTCGATTTCTCCCGTCAAAAATACCGGAAGATTTGATCGCGACTGATGGATGCGGTGATCGGTAATCCTATCTTGAGGAAAATTATAGGTCCTGATTTTTTCCGATCTGTCGCCGTTTCCAATCTGATCGCCCCTGAGGGTTTTTATCTCAGCAGTTTTTTTATCCATTTCTATCTGATACAATCTAGCTTTTAATACTGATCGTGCTTTATCCTTATTCTGAAGCTGTGATTTACTGTCTCAGATGTTCACGATGAGTCCACTCGGAAGGTGACGTAATCTCACTCCCGTCTGATTCTTGTTGGCATTCTGTCCTCAACTCGATGATGCTGCATAGGTATCCATCTCTACATCCTTCGGATCGATCTTCAAATCGATATCTTCGGCTTCCGGCATGATTGCTACAGTAACCGTTGAGGTATGAACTCTTCCTTGCGATTCCGTTGCCGGGATTCTTTGTACTCTATGGACTCAACTTTCGAATTTCATTATTGAATACACTTTATTTCAACTGATTTTTACCATCACGAATTTTATTCCTCCGATATCGGATAATTGCTCTTCCACGATTTCCGCTTTCCATCATTTTTTTATCGTATATCCGAGATACATCTTCAAAAGTTCGGTTGCAAACAAACCAGCTTCATCGCCTCCTGCAGCAGGTCTAATTTCCAAGAAAATATTCTTATCGTCATTCGGATCTTTGGGAAGGAGTTCGACAGTGATTTTCTTATCCAGATCTTGGAGAGCGATATCGGATTCTTTGAGTTGTTCTTTTGCCATCTCGATGATTTCAGGATCTTTCTCCGTGTTTATCATCTCTTGAGCCTCCTTATTCTGTTGATATGCTGATTTATATGCTTGGATCAAATCATAGATATTCTGCATCGAAGATATCTCCTTATTGATGATAATGGATTTTTTCTGATCAGAAATGATTTCAGGATTCATAGATTGTTCCCTGAGTTCTAGATATCTCTTTTCTATATTACTTAATTTATCTAACATTATATTTTCTACAAAGTAATAAAATGAATTCGTAAGGTACGGTTTCAAACCGTACTACAACAAAACTATAACAAAACATTATATTGCGCTAATAGAAAACTTGTCCGATGATAGTAAACAAAAAATTAAATACGAACGTACTTACTTTGATGAAAATAGGGCTTGCGATATAGACGAGTGCTATAACGAAAATGATTCCGAAACGAGCGTTTCTTTCCATAAATTCAGCTCATCTGTGTCGTCGAATTTTTATTAATCTATATCCGTCCAATGGTGCGATAGGTATGAGGTTAAAAATAGCAAGTGCTATATTTAGGAAACTGAAATTAATCCAAAAATTGATCATAAGATCTGTCTGATTGAGGAAAATATCGTTGGGAGTGCCGCCCATGATTTTGGCATAAATCAATAATACTAGGATTCATATAATTGCTAATAGTAAGTTTGTTGATGGACCTGCAAGTGCAACCATAAGCTCTCATTTGCGAGGATATCTATAATAGAGCGGATTGATTTGTACAGGTTTACCTCGTCCAAAATGCGCCAAGAAAATCATAAGAAATCCTATAGGGTCGATATGTTTGAGCGGATTGGGCGTTAGTCTTCCTTGGAGTTTAGGTGTAGGATCGCCGAGGCGATAAGAAACATATGCATGCGCGTATTCATGCATTCATATAGATACTGCCAAGATGATAGCTAACTGGATAATCTCAAATACTCACATACTTATTATATTTAATTTAAATGATTAAAACTATTTCGAACATTGCCTGCGGCAGACAGATTCCATATTACGGATTTTTTTGTAGTTAATTTTTTAAATTTGTAATCTGCAATAAATCAATAGTTTGAATCGTTATTTTATAGCATTAGTTAAAAAGCTTGAAAAATTATTAAAGTTTCGGATTTTCTTTCCATCGATATGGATATTCGTCACGAGTTTAAGATTCTTGTAAATATATTTTCTTCGATTATATTCATCCATTTCCAATACATTCCCCGTCACATAAAGTCTTTCCATAATATCAGGTTTGAAATTTATAGTAAGATATTCTTTCCCGAGAATTACAAATGGCATATCTTTAGAATAGATACTATTGATCTCTATGAGTGGTTTTCTCTTTCATTTTTCATCAGCTGCTATATATTGAGTAAGCAGTGTGGTGAGTTTCTGGTTCTGGTATTGTGAAGGATTAACTTCAGAATTGTCAGTGCTAAAGAGTTTTGTAAGATCTTTTTTTAAGCCCATATCAACGGTATTGATCAGGAGATCATAATCTCCTACCATCAATCTTCATTGAAGTTCTTGTGGAGTAGCTATCTTTTCGAAGACAAAATTTTCTCCGATAGTAGCATCATTAAATATACGTTGCAATCTAGCTACGACAAAATCGTTGATAAAGGTACTGTAATATACTACAGTGAGTTTTACGGGTTCTCATACAATAGCTTCTGTTTGAATCTCTGAGATTACATCATAGATGTCTAGAGAAGTAAGAAGGATTTTTTTCGTTCCGACATATCCGTAGATAGTGTATTTATTCAATCATGTTCCAAAACTCTTTTCAGTAATTCAAAAGGTGAACCATCATGATTTCCCTCATTTGACGAAGTGTTTTGGGGTATAGGTCTTGCCTTTATATTCTATAGTAACTTTATCATATCCTGGATCAAAGATAAATTCCGTAGGAAGTGATGCTCATGTATCTATATAATAGACTCATTTCTGATTTTCTCATTTTACAGAAATAGATTTAGGTAGTGATTGGATATTGATATCGATAAGGTCTTCTTTGGTGATTATATTTTCGCTATATTCACGATTAAGCAGATTCTTTACATCGGCTCAAGTAGATTGAAATACATCAAACAAACCATCATCATTCTTTTTGAAATAATTTTCATATCCTGAATCATAAAAATTATGTTTGATCAATCATCAAAGTACTCTTCTTCATCTCACACGAAGTCTGTCTGAACGAGTATTGAAGAAAACGGTAATAAGTTGATTGGTTAATATCTTTTTTGCTATATATCCATCAAGAGTCTCATCTCCGACATATGCATCTATGATAGAATCGGATCCGTTTTGTATAGGCGTCTTGAATACTTCGAATGAAGTGGTATTTTTTACTTGATAGAAATTTAGATTACTCTGATTACAATTGACGAGATTGAATACGAGACTATATTGATCATTGGATTGTCAGACAAGATTGGCACAGTTGGTATATACCGGTTTGAAGGCAAACAATGATTTGTAATCACTAAATTCAGAACTTGCTAGCATATGTTGAGGAAGGATATAGTTGGTGAAGAATAAGATATTATCTGAAGATTTCTTTGGGAAAGTTACCTTAAGCGTATTATTCGCATCTTTGGCTACGGTGATATCATTATATTGGGTAAGTAAAGGAAGTTTCCATATATTACCACGCAAAATATCATTATAAGTAAAAAAGATATCTTCCAGGGAAACCGGAGTTCCATCCGACCAGATAAATCATTTATTTAGGCTTATGCTATAGTTCTGATTGTCTTTTGTAGTAACAGTACAGAGATCAGGAACATACGCCGATGTGGTTTTATCGTACGATGATTTGAGACAAGCATTGAATAATAATCCTTGATAGAAGTTACTTTGGATATCATTACGAAGATATGGTAAATACGCAGTATTACCAAAAATACCTTCCACGAAGGTTCATCATTTAGTGTTTACTTGAGTAGAAGAAAACCAAACATATTGATATCCTATATAGATGCTTATAAGTATCCAGAAAAATAGGGATAGGAAAAAAGTATACCTGAGAATATCTCTTACGAGTTTTCTTTTAATCGATATCATTATTTACTTAGTATACGGTAAAAAAAGCGATACAAGTAGAAAAAGAATTCCAGAAATGAGAGCGACTTTCTTAAATTTATTTTCGAGAGTTTTTTTGCTTCCATATTCATTTCCTCCAGCCATTCAGCCAATTCCCAATCCTAGTCAGCCTTTTGGTGACATAAGCAAAACAGATCCGATAAATACTATTCATGCAGCTATAAGTACGATAATCAAGAGAGTACGCATTTTTTACAATAACAAAAAATAAAGTGACCTACTTTATATAGATATGCCCTTAAAATGCAATAAAAAGAATTTATAGGAAAATTTAGAGATTTACCTTGAAACCAGCCAATATTTCAGCCTTTTTGTTAGTATATCATCAGTTTATATAGAGTTGTGTATTTTTGCTTATATTTTTAGTTAATAATAGTTTTAATTGTGTTTCTTTCTCACCAAAAGCTATTGTTGGAGTAGTTTGGGTATAGTTTAATGCTACCGTTCAAGATTTGTTAGCCCCTTGTAGTCACGTACTAAACGTACGTTCTCATACCATAGTACTATATTCTCCGGTTACGCCAATATTTCATCATTTATTAAAATTATATTGCGCTGTCCCTCATGCTTGAAATCATAAATACGGCTTAACCATATTTTCCGATCTTTCATTGGAGAAATCAGTAATTTCTCTTACGCCGACATTAGCTTTTATATCGATATTTTTTCCTATCTTTTGTTCTCATGCTATGGTAAGTGCACTCTCATGTTCTGTATCTTGAATTTTATCAAATCCTGTAGAGGTATTATTTCTATCAGATAATAAAACCGTACCTTGGGTTGTTACTCCTATATTAACCTTTGTATCGTTGGAAGTATAAAGATTTTTGACTTTTTCTCATGAGATACTTATAGTCGATCCAGAAAATTTGTTGGTATTTTCTCAGTTTGTGTAATCTATATTTTGTTTACCGATTTTTGCACCTATTGCTGTATTATTGTCTTTTCAGAGATAAAGTTTGCCAGAAATTCCTACGGACGTTAAATTTCATTCATTAGAATTTATCTGACTGGCATCTATTCCTATTTGAGTGTTTTCTCAACCCTGTTGATATGATATATTTGCATTCTTATCGGTAGTTATGTTGGCATCTATCGCCTGTTCACCTGGTGATAGTGTATTGAGAGATCCTTGTTCAGCTATTTTTTTTGAATAGAGTGCTGTGTTACTGGTTCACAATACTGAAGCATTTTTAGACACTTGCTCTTCCAAAAATGTCTTAATGAATCCGATAACTTTCCCGTTTGGAGTTGATATAGTCTCTCACAAATCCATACTTCCATGAGCAGCTAAATATTGTGCTTGTAGTGTTTCCAAATCTTTCCCCTCATAAATAGTTCCATAATCTATGAAAAAATATGATCCATCTTCTTTTTTTCATAAGGTAATAGCATGTCATCAGGTAGAATTAGTAGTAATAAGTCATGCTTCTAATCAGAGATCTTGAAGTAATTGTGCAGTCGCCGAATGTATATGTCTACATACTCAGGCAGACATTTTTTTTCAGGTATTAAGATAATTTTTAACGGCATTTGTCATTTCTTTGTCTGATGGATTTGTTCAATCATCTTTGTAGTTTGCGTTCAGTAATGAAGAAAACATTCTTGCTATCTGTATCTTCTGATCTTCGGAAGCTGTGGAATAATTGTTTTTTATATCTTCAAAAGGATTGTCAGATATTTTTAAAATGTTGACTACATTTTTTGCTAATTCATTTTTTCATTCTGTGGATTGGTACTGTAAATATTTATACATTTCATTATCAGAAGTACCATCATAATTATTGAGATAATTTTTGAAATCAGGATCAACGATTCATGTTATTGTGAATATTTTGTCGATGATTTCTTGTTTTTGTCTATTTAATTCTTGAGGATCTCAATCACCTCGACCCAAAAGTTTGTTTATTCTAAGTATATCATTTCTCAAACCTCTGATTTGATCAGTATGATCATCATCTATCATAGAAGCTCATTGTAAAAACAAAAAATCATTTACTCATACCATTTCTTTTTTTGTGGTTTTTTCATTATTTGTTTTATTGATATTCTCATCTCCTCAATAATTTACATTAAGACGTAATCAATATTTATTTATGATATTCTCAGTGGTTTTTCTAGTTTCTCATGTAGTTAGATTAATTTTATTAATAGTATTTTCTGTGTTGAGATTGGCATCATTTTGAGCTTCGTTGGTTGTCGTTATAAAATTTAGATTACTAATAATATAAGGATTATTAAATGCTTGGACGGCTTTTTTCTCTTCTTCGGGAGAAATTTTAGCATCCTTATTGCTTTCATTTTTTTTGATATCTATATGCTTTTCATTACTTATCTCAGACATAAATTATTATAAAGACTCTAAAAGTTTATTGGCTGCAATAATATCTTCATCTCTATTTTCTTTTTTTATTAAATCACGTATTCTATCTTTTATATGAAGTAATTGTTCTCAATCATACAATTTTAGTACTGTCTTGATATAGTTTACAATGATTTTTTCTTCTTGTATAAAATGAGTCTCCAATGTTTTTTGCATCTCTTCCTGTTCATGTAAAAAGATATTTCCAAGAAACGCTTTGTCTTCAGGGGAAAAAAGTTGTATATTCTGTATAAGTTCTAATTTTTCATCATCAGTAAAAGACAATGATTGAGAGATAAAACTGATTAATTTCTGATCTTCCATTACTATATATACGAATAAATATATTTTTAGTTGATGATTGCAAAGTTGACGATCAAATATCCTGATCCAAGCACTAAGATACCTAGAAGCATATAGAAAAGGCTATTTTTAATACTCTTGATTTGAGCCGGATCATCAGGTTTCATCAAAAGCTTCACGGTCTGGACGATAATAACCACCAAGATAACCAACGAAGCTATTCATAATGCATAATTGATGACTTGATAGAGGATCGGGATATTCTTGTTTTCCAATACTCCGGATCATATTTCTCCTAGATTAGTGATATCTTTTACGACATTAGCTTGCTGACCATAGATCGCTTGTACGATTTGTTTAGCTCCGATAATAATCAACATAGAGAGTACATTCCATCAGATCAATGTTCCTGCTTTTTTTTGAGCATCAGCATCACTACCAAACAAGAAGGTAATCACGCGTGATACCAAGATAACAAACATCGCACCGAGGACAAGATAGATAGCAAATTTGATAAATGGATATATAATTTTATTATAAAGTCAGCTCGCTATTTCATATCATTTGATCTCACCAGAAGTCGGAGAGAGAAGATCAAAAACATTTTGTCCGATGAATTTTGCACTCATAATAAGGATGATTCCTATTACTCCATAGATGATATATCTTGTTCATTCTTTCGTAGCCGTATCTTCACTTGAAAACATAATCTTATAGAATCCAAGGATTGCAGAAAGGATTCAGAGAATGATAACTAGTGGCACTAATACGTTCATAATCTTATTATATAAGAAATTCTGTACTCCAAGTGCACCTTTTGCTCCTTCAGCAGCTTCTAGATTTTTGCTTATCGGTTCGATACTCTTACTCAATGCAAGATCAAATCTATCTGCTTTGACTACTTCAAATGTTCCTGACCAACTATCATTAGAAGGGAACACTTTATTACCATTAATCATCGACATATCCATCTTACATTCCAAAGTTTTGGGTCAGACAGCTTGAGTGAAAATAGATTGGATTCTGATATTCATTCCTACTTTGGTTCCAGGATTGACGACAAAATGATCTAAAGCATTACTCTTATATACATTGATTCATTGTTCAGTTCGTTTACATGAAAGGAATCATTGAGTAGGTATAGGTTGATTGACACCGTCAGTTCAATTATTTTTGAAGAGAATACTTATTTCAGGACTAGATCATTGTGCTATAATATATCCATTACGTGCAGGTGATTCATCGATAGCAAGATCGATACCTGAGACAAGCCGATGATCGGTGCATTCAGGGAATTTATATGTCTGCCAGTTTCCGTTCAAGATACCACCACTACATGACAATATAGTTTTAAATTCGCTACAGCTTTTTGGAAATGCAGTATTCAAAACAGAAAAACCTGGTATTGGAAGTCATTCAGCTAAGAATCCTGTTCGTGGAAGTGAACATCCTCCGCAGCTTGTAAATCCAGATGGTGTCCCACCTGATCGTGTACCGTTGACACAGGTATATGTTGATTCCATTTCTGAACATGAGATACTTGCAGTAGCTGTATTACTTGTATATCTTTTGATAAATTGAAAGTTTGGTGTATATACGCCAGCATTGAGACATGATCATGAAGATACATTTTGGCATCCTGTATATAATCCTGCTTGATTTCCTGATCGTGCGCCGTTTTGACATTGAAGTACTTTTATAAAATCGGTACAATATTGATTACTTGTTTCAAAGGCAAATGGATGAAGATATTGAGTGATGAATGTCCCATGGGGAAGACTTCAAGTACCTATTCCGACAATATTTTCAAGACATGAATTCTGACCGGCTTGTACACAACCGCTAGAAAGAGTAAGTTGATTTCCGCCGCTTCGTAATCCATTGACACAGGTAAGTGTACGAGCAAGTGTGCTACAGTTACCATTAGGATTGGTATACGCAGTGAGTGATGATCCATGTGGACTGATAGCGTTATTCATCCAGATATTTGCACATCATAAGAATGCTCCAGGATCAGTACATCATGTAAATAATCATGCCTGACTACCTCATGACCACGTACCGTTAGTACACGTCAATGTTTTCTTGAGTGTAGCACATGTTTGTCCCAATCACGGAGTAGAAGCAGTATATCATTCAACAATTTCTAGATGATCTCTAAAACTATTTGTTCGGATATCTACACATTGTGCTCGATTAGGATCTACACAAGTAGTAAAGGTATAAAGATTTGGTGTAATTCCTCAGGTAAATACTCAGTTAAGGCATTGCAAACTTTGACTCAATTGCTGACATGATTGTGTATATGTCGCTTGCGCTACTTTAAATAATGTCTTGTATTCCAGATGATTTCCTGTAGTTGGTGTTGTACAATTATTCCATGTATGAGGAATACAACTTGGATATTTCAAAATATTTCCATTAGCTAAAGTTCAACTGATACACGTAATAAGTCCTGCAGCTCACGTACAGCTTTGTGTATATGTAGCTTCATTGACTTGATATCCTGTTTTGGATTGTCAGTCTGCAAGCGTAGCAGGACTCCATCCTGGAAGCAAGGCACAGCTTTGTCCATGAACAAATACAACGAAAGAAAAACCTATAGTCATGGCTGACGCAATGACTTTTGTTATTCATGTAGCTAATTTGTGTGTGTAATTCATCATCATAATACTATTTTGTAAAAGATTTTCTTTGGAATAATCTTCCAATTGCCCTTACGAGAAGTATAATTTCTCTTGCGATAGGAAGGTGAGGAAGATGTTTCAGCTGTACAATCATGATAAGATATCTTCCGATAAGTAATCATAATACTGCATAATATGTTCGAACAGTGAAATCGAGTTGAGTGATATATACGAGTCAAATCGTCAAAAGAATTCAGAGAATATATTCTATAATGATGTTTGTATTTCCTTGGATATCTATAATACGACCATAATCTTCTTTTTCTTTTGCTATCTCTCCTTCAAGAGTATGTGGCTGTACTTGTACAAATATATGTGCTAATGATTTCATAAGATAGATAGATGTTCCTGTAAGATATCATAAAATTTCCTCAGGATTCTTTAAAAATAATATATTAAGTCGTTGTTTAGTCGGGATATTGAAAAAGTCAATATCTGACATCAATGCTGCGATTCTCAAGATAATGAAGATAAGAAATGTAGTTGCGATAGTGATATTTCCTGTCATACTTATCATAAAAAACAAGGTCCATAAAATAAGCGATTCTTTTATTCGCCGATTTGGTTTATCAAAATTATGTATCTTATACCATAGGTAAATGTTGTACATCGGTAAATATGTCAAAATGATATCTTTTTTGTTTCCTTCGATATTGTAATTTTGAATTGCATGATCTTCTCATTTCAAAAGAGTGATATCCGAGAGGATACTCACGACACTGATGATCAATAAGAAGAGTAAAACAAAAATACTGACGGTATAGGTCACGCTCAAAATATTCAGTGCAAAGACATAATTCATTACTCCTGCAGCGATAGTGATGATTCAAAATAAGATAGTAATATATCCAAATTTGATATATCCACGGATGAAGCTTCTATCTTGATCAGTTATATCTCGTGTATTTTTTTTCAATATATTTTGTACCAATGGAGAAAAAAACAGCGCTGCTGCCAGCGAAAGTTGTGTCTTGGTATTGGTATCAAGAACTTTCTTTTCTTCCATATAAATACTAAATAACTAAAGATGATTTTGAATGATGGATTTTAGATTTTGAATCTTGGGATTTTGTGGTTGTGGACTACCATAATCTACAATAGTTTATGGATACAAATACTTTCATTCAACATTTAGTATCCAAAATTCAAAATCAAAAGGTTGTTAAATTCTGAATTCTGAACTCTGCATTCTGCATTCTATTTCACGTCTGTCGTAATAAATTCTTTCTCTTCTGGTGACGCAAGGACTCTAAGTGCAACGTGTTGATTTCCTGCAAAGATAAGTCATTCTCAGACTCATGAGGAAACCAATCTTCTTTGTTCTGCCTCTGAAAGTCATAATAATTCATTCAATGCTTTGATTGATGTCGTAGATTGTTTCAACAATATCTGTAATGCACAGTTTGAGATAATCGGTTTACCATATTTACTCCTTACAAAGTCTTCGATATCTTGTGAAATAACCGTGATTCCTAATCCATATTTTCTCGCTCTCTTAGTGAGCCCGAAAAGAAACTCTGCAGATGTATCGTTTTGGAACATAATCCATGCTTCGTCACAGGCAAGCATCCTCTTTTTCTTATGCGCTCTTACCTTGGTCCATACCCGATTGAGTACGTTCATCATTGCAGGTGTTTTCAATGCGTCTTCCAAATCCCTGATGCTGATGACGGTAAGTTTATTGTTAATGTCGATATTTGTGTAGTTATTAAATACTTTACCGAATGTTCCACTTACGTATTTACTCAATCTCAATGCCAATCTATCTCCACCTTCCATGCCTTCGAGTACGTTCATAAGATCACCCATGATCGGTGGTTGTTTGCCTTCATAATTTTCAGCGTCGAGTGAGAATCATTTCAACGAATACGTACTTTGTAATGCTTTATCTAACAACGCTTCTTCTTCTGGCGTACATCCTCAAATCAAAATCTGAATCATTCCAATCAGACTCATTATTTGTGATCTCAAAAGATCTCATTTCCCATATTCCACATCTTCGATTCTTGGTGGGATATCAAATGGATTTAAATATTGTTGTGAATTCGTTGCGATGTTTACATAGGTTCCTCCTACTTTTTGACAGAGTGATTTATATTCGTTTTCCGGATCGATAATGATGACATCGATATCGTTGATCAAATATCTCAGTACTTCAAGTTTGACCGTAAATGATTTACCAGCTCCTGAAGTTGCAAGGATTACACTGTTCATATTCTGTAATTTTCCATTATATCTGTCGAAAATAACTAATCATCCGGTGTGTAAATTTATACCGTACAAGATTCCTGTTTCACTCACCATGTCGTTGGAAATAAATGGGAATCCACCAGCAAGTGATGATGTCACTGAGCTTCTGCTGATAGCAAGTTCGTCAGTACACAACGGTAATCAAGAAGTAAATCCTTCATCCATTCTTTGGATCGCGCTTTTGATTCTGATTCCATATCCTGATATTTTTTGTTCAATCTTCTTCCCTGTTTCTTTTAATTTTTCTTCGTTGTCGTCATACACATTGATGTAAAATGAATTTTCAAAATATCTCTCTTCACGAGTCGTAAGTTTTTCTCTGATCATCTCTACGTCTCTATATTGCTGTTCGATTTCCATATCGAGTGTTATTCACTTTTGCATAGCGTCTTTCACTTCAGCTTTTAATTGCGTAGCTCTATTTTTCAACATCGATTGGATCGCTGCATCATCTTCTGGATAAATAAATCGGCTCATATCCCATTTTGCATGGAATCCGAAAATATCTCTTGTTCGTAATGCATCGATGTATGATGGATAACTTTGTGCATAATAACTTTTTCAAAAAATTCCTGAGACATTATAATGAGTTGGCTTAAATTCCCAATATGATGGCGCGATATGTGTTTTATAATCATTGATTACACTTGTATATTCTTTTTCTGTTTCAGAAATATATGCTCTCATCTTACTTGTTAGCTTTTGATCGTTATACTGATCATCAGGAAGTTCAAGTAAATATTTCACTTGATCTCTGAGATCCTTATCTTTGATTTCTGCGTTTTCTGGAAGTGCTTCTTTGGGTTTCCCTCCAAGAAGACTGGCAGTAGCAGGCGCTCATTTTTTTGCGAATAAACTAGGAAAGATTCCCGATAAGAGCTTATCGAAAAATCCGAGCTTCTGTTCGTGAGCTGGCACTTGAAAAAGCGGATATCCGCCATCGGCGATATATGCGCTATAGTCTGTATCGTACACTATGTTTTGAATAACTTCCATAATTTATAATGCTAAGTGTTAAATGCTAAGTACTAAATAGACCTTGTTGTATTACATTCAAGTATACTCAGCATACTATAAGAAGCAAAAAAACACCCAATATCGCTACTATTTAAGGTTGACAATTAAAAAAATATCTATTAGTTGTTGACTTATTATTGAAAAAATACATTAGAAAGTGGAATATTGTCTCTTTTGTTTTAATGAAAGAGCAATATTACTCCTACAATATTCCATAAAAACCACAATAGTAGTATTACGAAAAAACTCTTTCGCGTCATAATGTGAAATATGGATTTTATCAGCGTACCGAGAGGGTTTTAGTTAATTTTTTGAATCACCCCTAACCCCTCTTTAGCAAAGAGGGGAGCTTTTTTACTGAAGTCCCTCTTTGCTAAAGAGGGAAACAAAGGGTGATTCTATACGATACTTTCCGCCATCCAATCAACTTTAAATCCCTTCTTCGCTAAATTCAACTTCGTGAAAATAATATCCATAAATTGTCTGACGTTCGGTCATTTTAGGATGATGTTGTATCTATATTTCCCAAACATTTTGTAAATCAACGGCGGGGTAGAGTAGATTTCTATATCCTTTAACTGATATTTTTCTTTGAGATATAAAAGGTCTTTATATAAGGTGTCGACCTTGGTATAGAGAGATTCTTCAATCTC
>Ga0172369_10005093_pt1 | contig 16339 bp, 17 predicted proteins | sample LakKiv25m_FD_114539 | JGI IMG/M metagenome (GOLD analysis project Ga0172369, IMG submission 114539) | Freshwater microbial communities from Kabuno Bay, South-Kivu, Congo - kab_022012_11.25m | ecosystem: Environmental > Aquatic > Freshwater > Lake | place: Democratic Republic of the Congo...
AAAATTGCCCAACCGATACCGCGAGTTTTTGCAATTTCAACAAAATCTTTCTTCCAATTTTCAAATGAGCCAAATTGTTCTTTGATTTTCTTATATAAGTTACTTGTGGTATTTGATTCTTGTGCACCGTCTTCCCACTGGGTGAAAAAATGTTCATGATTACGCATACCATCAAATTCAAAACCAAGACGTCGTCGCATTTCTTTTATTTCGTAAACATTTGATCCAGCATTTTGATACATCGATTCTAAAATTACATTCGTGTTTTTTACGTAGCCTTCGTACAGTTTTATATGCTCAGTAATATTTTTTTCAGAAATACCGTCAAGTTTTGAGATATTAAATTTTTTAGCGGTGTAGTGATTCATAATAGAAGTATTAAGTTAAGTAATAATGTTCAGTGCCCGGTGTTGGACATTTAACATATCTATACCCAACCTTATTCTAGCACATGACGTATTAGAGATTGATAAAAGTTACACCGAACTGCGAATATGTTACTAATATACTAATACTACAAGAAAAATCGATATGAACATTTGTATATTCGTGTGAGATTTGTAATTGGGTGGTATTGTTTATTGTAACATAAGCACAATATGTTATTCTTGGAACATGAAGAAACAGATTATTACTATTGCGGGCAAGCCAGGAAGCGGAAAATCAAGTACAGCAAAACGCGTTGCAAAAGAACTTGGATATAAACACTATTCGTCGGGTGATTTTTTTCGCAGTATTGCAAATGATCGAGATGTGTCAGTAACAGGGCTTAATTTGATTGCCGAAAAAGATCTCACAGTTGATGTGGCTATTGATGAAAAAAATCGAGCACTGAATAATGAAACAAATCTTGTTGTAGATTCACGGACGTCTTTTCATTGGATACCAGATTCATTCAAAGTCTATTTAGAGATTGATTCTGATATTGCGATTAAACGTATCATGAGCGATCTCGCAACAAATATTGACCGACAAAAATCAGAAGAAGACTATCAAAGTTTAGAAGAAGCCAAAGAACGAATGGTTATCCGTTACGCAAGCGAGAATAAACGTTTCGAAGATACGTACAATATTGACCCATCTCAACACGAGAACTATGATCTTGTGATCGATACAGGAAAATCTGAAAATGATCTTGCATCAGTAGTAGAACAAATCACCACAGCATACAAACATTGGCTTGAATCATAATTTTATGAATCCCGTCAGAATTTTTAAAAAACTTCCTATTTTTAAAAAAGTTTTGAAAAAGGTACACTTCTCTAAGTAATGATTGAGATTATAAATAAAATTTCTGGCAGGATGAACAAGAAAAAATTGTATATTATTTTGGGAATCCTCGTTGTTGTTCTTGCGATCGTGATAATCTTGATTGCAGTTATTTCTCCTCAAAAAAAACTACTTACTGTTGCATTTCTTAATGTGAGACAAGGTGATTCGATCTATATTGAATCACCAAATGGGTATCAGATGATTGTTGATGGAGGACCTGACGCGACGGTACTTCGCGAGCTTGGGAGTGTTATGCCATTTTATGATCGCAGTATTGATATATTAGTCGCAACGCATCCTGATAAAGATCACATTGCGGGACTTGTTGATGTGATGCAAAATTTTTCGGTTGGTGGAATGCTTCGTCCAGAACTTGATTCTGATACGAGTGTCTACAAACTTTTTGAAAGTACACTTACTCGTTTGGATATTTCAGATAACGTTGCAACGCGTGGTGCGCGGATTCATTTGGATGATGATTATGGAGTTTATGCTGATGTTTTACATCCTGCGTATGATGTCTCGCGTGTGCGTGATACGAATGATGGCTCGATTGTTTTGCGATTGGTCTATGGTGAAACAGAATTTCTCCTCACAGGTGATGCGACTCTTCGTATCGAAGACGAACTTGTTACGAAAGGTAATTCGCAAAGTCTTGCGAGTGATGTTTTAAAACTGGGGCATCATGGATCTAAAACCTCGAGCGGCGAAAATTTCTTGCGAGCGGTGTCTCCGGAAATTGCTGTCATATCTGCTGGTTGCGATAATCAATATGGGCATCCTCATCGCGAAGTGACAGATCGAGTAGAAAATCTTGGTATTCAAATGATTGATACCTGTAGTTATGGAACTATTATTATGCAAAGCGATGGGGAACATATTTGGGTGAAATAAATATTTTAGAGATTAAAAAGTGTTGGACATTCAATGTCCAACACTTTTTAATCGAGGTTTCGCTTCGATTACTTGATAAAAACATTGTTGCATCGCAGGGGTGGGTGATATAATGATCTTGTCGATTTAAAAATCTATTATCTATTTTATTATTTATTACTATTTATTTATTATTATGAAAAACTTTTTAATAGAATCTTTTCTTGTCGTAGCATTTGTTGTTGGGGTTTCTGTTATGGCTCCCCAAGCACATGCGGGTCTTTTTACTGATCTTATTGCGACAATGAAAGCAAACCTTAGTGCACAAGTAAGTCGTGCAACTCTTTCAACAACGAGCGACGTTGTTGTAGAGCAAGAAGCTACTGTTGTACCATCAACATCAAGTACTGCAGTAATTACAAGTCTTAAAACAGGAGCAGAAAGTGATGCAGTACGCACATTACAACAAGAGCTTACTCGTCTTGGTTACTATACAGGAGCGATTGATGGATTGTATGGATCAGGAACAACCGCTGCCATTCGGACATTTCAAAGTACTAATGGGCTTACGGCTGATGGAGCAGCTGGAGTAAACACACTTTCTCTTATTGATTCTGGAAATGCAAGAGCAAATGTTGCTTCAGAAAAATCAATCGAGACACGAGTTCCTTCTGATCCATCAAGTACAGATTCTTCAACTTCAGAAAGTGAAGAAGAAACCCTCGGGCAAATTTCAATGTGGTATGGAAAAGTGAATCAACATCGACCAGTAGGTGGATCTTGGACAACTGATCCCGATGGAACAGCAGGTGCGGGTAATTATGCAGATTGGGGTAATGATGGTTGGGGAGATCGCAAATTACAATACTGTCAAAGATTCTGGCCAGAAACGACCGAAGTAGAACTTACTACAGAACAAACTATCACAGGTTGGAGAACACGAGGTAATCTAGGTAATTATACAAGTATGAAGGCAGTCTATAATTGTCTAGGTGAAAGTGAAGAAGAGGAAGAAGAACAGGATGACGAGGAAGAGGAAACAACAGGTGGTACTTGTGAAGATGTGGTACCAGGTTTGACCGTCTCTTATGAAAATACTTCATCTGATGGACCAATATTCTTGTCGGAAGAAGCTCCACAAAAACTTGGAAGATTTGTTCTTCATGCTGACTGTGATTTGAAAATAAAACATATTTTTATTTCAAACGCAAACAGTCCATTAGAGAACATGTTCAGTGATTATTACGTTTATCATTTATATGGACTTCAGGGTACATCGTATGGAGAACTTCTTGCAAGTGCATCAGCACAACCAGATGGTGAAATTAGTTTCCCTGATTATCTTGAAATGGAAGCTGGTGATACTACGATGATTGAAATTCGCGGAGAGATTGAAAATCAAAACCAATCTTTCATAGGTGAAGAGAGCCAGATTCAATTGTTTATTTATGATCAGCATGTGTATGATACCAATACTAACGAAACCTTTGCTTCATCTCCAGTAGCTCATTGGAATCAAGCACCGTATCATGCTCAAAGAATCGTAGGATGGGCGACTCCTGCTGATGAACAGCTTGTGCAACAATAGTAGAGTAAAGACTCAAAACAAAAAACACCCCGTGGGGTGTTTTTTGTTTTGAGTTTAAAATTATTTAATGAGTCCTGCGTCTTTGAAAGCCTGATAGGCTCCTTTTTTGGCGATAGTGCGGATACCTTTAGTTGAAACGGTGATAGACATTTTTTTGTCGATTTCAGGAATAAGAAAAGTTTTTTTCTGTAAATTTGCTCGGCGACGTGTCATACCTGTTGGATTAAATTTTGTAGCACGAGTACGATTGCTGTATCCGCCAGCCATTTTCGTTCCTTTTCCTGTAATTGCACATGTATTTGCCATATAAATATTGATTACTGTAACGAACGCCATGATAGCACAGAATAATGAAATTGCAAATACAACGAACTACGAATATTATACGAATATACAAATTCGTTCATGAGTGATAAAGTGTGTATTAGTATATTAGTAACAGATTAGTAATTTGCTGTGTATCATGGACACTATCACTACAATTTTTTATATCGTCATTCTTATTTTCTCGGTTATTATCCACGAGCTTGCTCATGGATATACCGCTGATTATTTGGGTGATCCTACACCACGACTCCAGGGACGACTCACACTTAATCCAATTCCGCATCTTGATTTGTTTGGTTCGATTATTTTGCCATTATTGCTCGTTCTCTCAGGAACTGGGTTTATTGTCGGTTGGGCGAAACCAGTTGTGTATAATCCATTTAATATAAAAAATCGCAGATCAGGTGCAGCACTTATTGGTATTGCAGGTCCTCTTGCAAATATTTTACTTGCGGTGATCTTTGGATTGGCATTACGTTTTTTAGGTACAAGTTTACCAGATGCGGTACAGGTGATTTTTTCGGCGATTGTACTTGTCAATCTTATCTTGGCTATTTTTAATATGATCCCGGTACCACCGCTTGATGGCCATCATATTTTATTTTCATTATTACCAGATACGGGGATAGGCGGACAAGTGAAAAGTTTCTTGAAACGATATTCGCTTCCTTTAATGCTGGTGATTATATTTTTTGTTTGGAAGATTTTATTCCCTGTTGTTATTTGGCTTTTTGTTCTTATTACAGGATCCACAATATTGTTCTAATTTTTTTTAAAAATAAGGTATACTAAAGGTATTCTATGATCAACTCGATTACGCTTTCAAAGTTTGCACAAAAGTTTTCGGTACTTTTTGTAATTGCTATTATTTTTTTTATTGTAGGAGGATTATTTTCTTCGGTTCATGCTGCAAATATCGATGCGACAAATAAATATGCACAGTTTTTAGATATTGATAGTGATAATGATACGGTGAATGATCGTATTAATTTTGATCCAACGAATGGTGGCGTTACGGTTTCGGCATCGGGAACGACAGGTTATGCGTGGGGTGAAACGGTTGGCTGGATAAATACGAATCCAACAAATGGTGACGTATCACTTACGTGTTCTAGTGGAACAGGAACTTTTGACGGATATTGGTGGGGAGAAAATGCTGGATGGATAAATTTATCTCCGACAAATGGAGGTGTCACCTTAACGAGCGATGGAAATTTTGATGGTTATGCATGGAGCGAAAATTATGGGTGGATTAATTTTTCTTGTCCCGGAGCTGATACGTGTGTAGAAACATCATATGTGTGCCCAACGAGTAGTGATGACGATGAAGATGAAGATGATCCTGATCCTGCAACATGTAGTCTTTCTGCAGATGATACAACAGTAACACTTGGAGATCCTGTGAGAATTTCTTGGACAACAAATATTCCTGATGGGCATTATTATACTGCTTCGATAAGTCCCATTGGGACGGTGAACAGTGATGTTGGATCAGTGGTTACTTATCCAACAGGAACGACGACATATCATGGATTATTTTCTGGAGGATGGGTAAGTGGTACGGCACAATGTTCTGTTATTGTTACCGTAGATGAAGAAAATGATGTACCAGGATGTACGGATAGCATAGCTTTAAATTATAATTCACTTGCAACCATCAATAATGATTCATGTGTATATCCAGAAGAAGAACCTATATATGGTTGTATGGATTCCGAAGCGCTTAATTATGATAGTGTTGCTAATACAAGCGATGGATCATGTTATTACAAACTTACAGACGAAAAAAATCAAGAATTAGGTGATGGAAGTGATGGTACTCGTAATCCGTTTGCTTATATCGTTGAGAAAAAATACGTAGTATCCGAAGGAGACGGGCATGTTGCTATTACAGTTCGACGAGGAGGACGTATCAGTGAAAACCTATCAGTTGCATTACATATAGAAGATGATACTGCAATACAAGGCGCAGATTATGAAAGTGCTCGAGAGTATTCAATTTTTTGGAATGCCAATGATGTAACTGATCGAGTATTTACGATTACCATTATTGATGATAATGAAAAAGAATCTCGAGAACGATTTAATGCATTACTTCTTTCAAACGATCGAGTTGTTGTTGATACAGCGAGCATTGCCATCAAAGATAATGATACGGAAGCTCCACTTGCAGCAGTGATTATTGGACTTGTGGCGCTTCTTGCGGGATTGTCGACACTTCCCTTTCGATTGCAAAATATTCTTCTTGCGATTCCATCGTATCGTAAACGTCACCAACCTTGGGGAGCAGTATATGATGCAAAAACAAAACAACCTCTTGATCCAGCCTATGTACAATTATTTGATCAGCAAGGAAATGAAGTTGCAAGTGCGATTACGGATCTTGATGGACGATATGGGTTTCTTGTCCCTCCGGGGAAATATTATATTAAAGTTGGCAAAACAGATTATGTATTTCCTTCGCAACAACTAGCAGGAAGAACGAGTGATAATTTATATCAAGATCTTTATTTTGGTGAATCTGTTGAAGTTATGGAAGAGGGTGCTGTTATCGCAAAAAATATCCCTATGGATCCTGTATCGGGAGCAAATTGGAATGAAGAAGCAAAACGAAAAATGAAAGTTTCTCAATTTTTCTCTCGTCATGACGGAGTCGCGCATCGTGTTATTGATATATTGTTTGTTGCTGGTTTTGGAATTTCGATTTATGCTCTTGCAGTAGCGCCAGTTTGGTATAACGTATTAGTGGTCGCTTTATATTTTGTTTTGAGCGTCATTATGCTTTTGGGTGTAACTGCAAGAGCCTATGGACAAATAAAAAATGGTGCAGGTCGCGCTATGGCAGGTGCTGTGGTGCGTGCATTTAATGCTCATCTTGATAAAGAAGTTTCTCATCGCACCGTTGGTGAATCAGGACGCTATTATATGTTGGTTCAAAAAGGTGATTATTATGTCAAAGTTGAAGTTCCTATGCCTGATGGACAATATCGTCATGTACATACGTCTCCTAATTTCAAAGTCAATAATGGTATCATCCGTCGTGATTTGAGGATTGATAACGAAGAGATGCTCTAGCTCTTCTTTTTCCTACCTTATATAACCTCGACAGGCTTAGTAGAAGTTCAAACCCCTTGATATAATGTTTTGATGACAAAGGAATTTATAGAACAAAATTTATATAATGTTGAATCTTTAAATAAGCTTGAAAAAGAGACACAAGCGAAAGTGTCTTTTGTAAAAGAACACGCTTTATCCAAAGAAGAATATGAGAACATTTCTACGGAAAAAGCAAAAATGTATTCTATTCAAAAAAAACGAGAATTCAGTGATGAAGAAGTTGAGCAGTTCCTTTCTTTTTTAGAAAAAATTGAGCATGCAACAATTTTCGTTGAAACAATTCTAGAAGCAAGGCGAGTAATGGGTTTATTAAAATTCAACTCACATGATATTATTAATACCCTTGCTCATGAAAATGCTCATGGAAATAAAGCAGATGAATTAAAGGGAGAACATGTTGGTTATAATTTTCTTTTGCATAAAGAAGCCAATGGTAATCTTATTATTGAACCATCAGCAAAATCAGAAATACCAAAAGGGTTAAACGAAGAACAAAAAAAATTGTTTCTATCAAGAACTCTATGGGCTCCCCATGATTATGGTAATAAGATTTCTGATGCGGACATAGAGGATATACGGAAGTTGTACAATAAGGAATAATTTTTTAAAATAGGTTGACTTTCTAAAATATTTTGCTATGATGGCGAAGTAAATTATTAATTATTAAGTTAACAATTTTGTGAGGAGGTATCCTGATAACGCGAAAGCACATGCAGGAGGACTTGTTACAAAAACAATATATCATTTATGGCAGATTTTGATCGAAGTAAACCACACGTTAACGTAGGAACTATTGGCCACGTTGACCACGGTAAGACAACTCTTACCGCAGCTATTTTGCACGTTCTTCATATGGCAGGCAATGGCTATTCTGCTAACGAAAAAGCAGTTGACGCTATTGATAATGCTCCAGAAGAAAAGGAACGTGGAATTACTATTGCGCTTTCGCACAACGAATACGAAACGCCAACTCGTCACTATGCGCACATCGACGCGCCTGGTCACGCGGATTATATTAAAAACATGATTACGGGTGCTGCTCAAATGGACGGCGCTATTATCGTTGTTGCAGCGACTGATGGTGTTATGCCTCAGACTCGTGAACACATTTTGCTTGCTCGCCAAGTGGGTGTGCCAAAGATCGTTGTTTTCTTGAACAAAGTTGACATGGTTGATGACCCAGACCTTATTGAACTTGTTGAAGAAGAAGTTCGCGATTTGCTTAATAAATATGAATTTGATGGGAAAAATGCTCCTGTTATTCGCGGTTCAGCTTTGAAAGCTCTTCAATCAAAAGATATGAATGATGAATGGGCACAAAAGGTTCTTGAACTTGCAAAAGCAGTTGATGAATATATTCCAACACCAGTTCGTGATATTGCAAAGCCATTCCTTATGCCAGTAGAAGACATTTTCTCTATCGAAGGACGAGGAACTGTTGTTACAGGTAAAATTGAACGAGGAGTTGTAAAAGTTGGTGAAGACGTTGAAATTATTGGTCTTCAACCAACAGCAAAATCAACGGTTACAGGAATTGAAATGTTTAATAAACAATTACAAGAAGGTATGGCTGGAGACAATGCAGGAATTTTGCTCCGCGGTGTTAAAAAAGAAGACATCCACCGAGGTCAAGTTATTGCAAAACCAGGTACGGTTAATCCTCATTCAGACTTTGAATGTGAAGTATATATTTTGAAGAAAGATGAAGGAGGACGTCACACACCATTCTTTAAAGGTTACAAACCACAATTCTATATTCGAACGACTGACGTAACAGGAGATGTTACATTGCCAGCAGGAACTGAAATGGTTATGCCAGGAGATACTGTTAAATTAAATGTAAAACTTGTAGCCCCAGTTGCACTTGAAGAACAACAACGATTTGCTATCCGTGAAGGAGGTAAAACAGTTGGCGCAGGTGTTGTTACTAAAATTAACGCCTAAGGTATTGCAACTATAGCTGTTATGACAAAAGAAACCACAACAACCAAAAAGAAAACTGCCAAAGGTTCGGGTGGTGAAGACGTAAAGCTTCGTATTCGTGTACGTGCATACGAGAACAAGATTCTTGACGCATCAGTAAAACAAATCATTGATACTGCTTTTCGTTATGATGCACAAGTACGAGGTCCTGTACCTTTACCAAACGAAATTAAAAAGTATACCGTCAACCGAGCATCATTCGTATATAAAAATGCGCGTGAACAGTTCGAGATTCGTGTGCACAAAAGATTGATTGATATTATTAATCCAACACCAAAAGTCATCGAGGCTCTGACCAACATGAACTTGCCGTCAGGAGTTGAGATTGATATCAAGATGGTATAAACACCGAATTACGAATTCGTTCGAATATGTGAATTTATTTACAAAAAAAGCCACTCGATTTTTCGAGAGGCTTTTTTGCTGTGAGTTTTCACTCATTATTTTATAACATAAGAGAATACATGTAAGGATTATCTCCACCACCTGATTGTTTTGGAAACAGTGGGCGAGAGAAAAGATCGGTTACTTTTTTCTGAAATTCTTCACCGCGCTCCTTTAATTCCTCAAGTTTCTTTTCAATAAATGAATTGAGCTCTTTTTGCATCCGGAGACGTTCTTTTCTGGGTGTTTGAGCGAAAATATGTTCGGATAATTCTCCAGTTGCATCAACATAGCAAGCTTGTAAAAACTTCTCTCCTTTTTTCTGAATGATGAGATAAGAATTTTCAGTAACTTTTATAACAAAGATTTCTTTTTTCATGCTTATTTTTTTGCATATAGTACATATTTTACATAAACAAGTCAATACCAAATCTTTATATTTGTTAGCATATATACATTTGTTGGACATTGAATGTCCAACAAATGATTTTAATAGTATATCAAGAATAGGAAATATAAGGAAAGTAAAAATGTTCACATGCAAAAACACCTCCGGATTTTTTCCGAAGGTGGTTTTGGTTTTTTTGATTAAATTTTTTTGTTTCTTAGGTGGCTAAAAAGGTCCTGTCCGTAAATATAATTAGACATAACCTCGTCAGAGGCTTGTATAACATATCTCGTAAAATCTTCTACTTCTATATAGGTAGAAATCTTCTTTTCGTCTCCATCCCACCAGAATCCCGTACAGTCACAGTTTTCTTTTGTGCATTGATATTGTTTTGCAACAATATGCTTACAATCATCTATACCTAACACAACGACTTTTTTGTCTGGGTCAGTAGATTCCGAAAAAAATGGGAGAATTTCTAAAAACAATCCTCTCAAACTATCTCTCAATTCGTCATCGAGAAGTTTATCAGCCTGATCTTCACTCAGAGAACGCTGGATTAATCCCGGAATCCTTAATTTTGATTTCTTTGGGAATGGTGATTTTATAACCCTCATATGCTTGAGGTCCTTTCCCTATGAATTTCGAGCAAAATCCCACTCATTTCCCATGGCTTCCCGGAGCATTTTTTTCAGGTCTTGAGTAAAATACCCGCACCTGGTGTGTAATTTTACAAATAAATTCCCTTTGTTCGTTTCTAAATATTCAATTGTGATCATTTTTTTGCTTACTTGGTCTTGGGCGTCAGCGTTCCCTTTGTGCCTACTCTTTAAAAAGGATTTTCGGCAACTCCTTAAGTTTTTAATGAAACTCGGCAAAATTGTATCATACAATAGTTATATTGTCAATACATTATGGGTGTTTATCCTTTAAATTCAACATTTTTACCTTAACTTTTTGACATTGAATGTCCAAAACTGGAAATAAATTTACGAAAAGCAACTTTGAGCTTTTATAGAGTCAGTCATTGCACGTGCGAGGGGTATTATCACTTGTTAGACATTCAATGTCCAACAATTTTTATACTGAGGTTGAACCTCAGTATTGTGGGACAAAAGGTTGATCCGGTAGTACCTATTTGTCTGAGAGGTAGGGATTTTGACGAAGCACTTACAGTGCATACTTTGTATATTTCTAATGTTGGACATCGAATGTCCAACATTAGGCAAAACACAGGCTGATAGTTGACTTTATTTTTTCTTCGTGTAAGATACGCTCATTGTTGTATGTACTCCCGACGTGAAAGTTTGGAAGACCAATGCACAGCCAGCTCACTTTTGTGAATAGGGCATCGCATGATATACAACGTTACACGTTGTATTTTTTTTAAATCTAAACATGAAATTTATACTTGGAACAAAACAGAATATGACACAGTACTTTACCCCAGAAGGTAAGGCTTTTGCTGCAACGGTTGCTTTAGTTGAACCTGTTGTGGTAACTCACGTAAAAACTATTGAAACCGATGGTTACAATGCTCTTCAAATTGCAACAGGCACACGAAAAGCAAAAAATATCAATAAAGCACAATTAGGCGCGTGGAAAGATCTTGGTAATTTTTCAATAATTAAAGAATTTCGATTAGACGAAGCAGCTTCTCAGAAAAAAGGAGACATCATCAATGTAGTTGATGTTTTATCTGCAGGACAAAAAATAACCGTTACAGGAATTTCAAAAGGTAAAGGTTTTCAAGGTGTTGTAAAACGTCATGGTTTCAAAGGAGGACGACGTAGTCACGGTCAAAAACACTCAGAACGAGAAGCTGGATCTATTGGTGCTGGTGGTGTGCAACGAGTTATCAAAGGTATGCGTATGCCAGGACGTATGGGAAGTGATAGAATTTCAATCAAGAATCTTGAAATTCTTGCCGTTGATCCAACATCAAATATGGTATTTATTAGAGGAGCTGTTCCAGGAAAACGAGGAACCGTACTTGAAATCATGACTCAATAATTATATGAAAAAACTTTCAGCACAACTTTATAACGTTGAAGGAAAAGCAAAAGGTACTATTGATTTGCCAGAATCTATTTTTGCTCTTGCTTGGAATAGTGATTTACTGCATCAAGTTATTACCACAATGACGGCAAATGCACGCCAGGGTAATGCTCATACGAAAGATCGCAGTGAAGTTTCTGGAGGAGGAAAAAAACCATGGCGTCAAAAAGGTACCGGTAGTGCTCGTCACGGATCACGTCGCAGTCCTATTTGGATTGGTGGAGGTATTGCTCATGGACCACGATCTGATAAAGATTATTCTGGAAAAATTAATCGTAAAACAAAAATTAAAGCATTGTTTGTAGCACTTTCTCAAAAATTACGTGATAGTCAAATATTGTTTACAGAACGTATTACACTTCCTGAAATGAAAACAGCGCAAGCTGATACGTTTGTACAAGCGATCGGAACAATTCCAGGATTTGAAACCATTGCAACACTAAATCCAGTAAACATGTTGCTTGTGGTACCTATGCGAGACGAAATGGTAGAAAAAAGTTTCCGAAATCTCCCATTTTGTACGGTACGGGATGTGCAAAGTTTGAATCCTCTTGATATTATGCGTTATCGATATATTGTGATGACATCACCTGATGATTGTGTTGCATTTCTTGAATCGAAAATTGAAAAGAAAATCCGTCCGGATGAAAATTCGTCACAGCAAATTCATTCTACTGGGTCAGTACGGAAAAAAAAGTTAACAAAAAAAATAGAAGCATAATTATATGACTAAAGCACTTGCACAAAACGAAATAGAACACATCATGCATAACGATATCTCGGGTGTATTGGGTGCGCCTCGCATTACTGAAAAAGCTGCACTTGCAACTGGTGGACTCGTGTATACATTTAATGTACCACTTACAACAAATAAAATTGAAGTGAAACGTGCGATTAAACGAATTTATAATGTAGATCCAATAAAAGTAAACATGGTAAGAATGCGACCTATAACCAAAGCATTTCGTGGACGTCTAGGAAAACTTCGCGCATCAAAAAAAGCAATGGTGTATTTGAAAAAAGGAGATACTATTGAATTGTAAATCTCATACGAATATACAAATAACAAAACAGTATTATGAAAAAATTTAAACCAACAAGCGCAGGAAGTAGAGGAACACAACTCGTCAGTTATCGAGGAGTTTTGACTCGTTCTACACCGGTAAAATCTTTAACCCAAGGTATTCGCCGAACGGGTGGACGCAATAATCAAGGACGTGTAACCACGCCACACAAAGGAGGTGGTAATAAAAGACGTTTTCGTGATATTGATTTTCTTTATAATAAAAAAAATATTCCAGCACGAATTGAATCCGTTGAATATGATCCTAACCGATCGGGTTTCATTAGTGCGGTAGTATATGCCGATGGTGAACGACGCTATGTTTTGATGCCACAAAAAATTACTGTTGGTTCAAATTTTGTTGTCAAAGAAGATGCTCCTGTTGAAATTGGTAATCGTCTTGTTTTGAAAAATATTCCCGTGGGAACTTTTGTATATAATATTGAAATTGCTCCGAATGGTGGTGCAAAATTAGTACGTTCAGCCGGAGTCTTTGCACAAATTGCAGCTCATGATGAAGGAAAAACTTCAATTAAAATGCCTTCAGGTGAAGTGCGAAAAATTATTGCAATGTGTTGGGCATCTATTGGTGAAGTTTCAAATTCAGAACACAAGCTTGTAAAAAAAGGTAAAGCTGGACGTGCTCGATGGCGAGGTGTTCGCCCAACGGTCCGTGGTTCTGCAATGAACCCTGTTGACCACCCACACGGAGGAGGTGAAGGCCGTCAAGGTATTGCACTTCGTCGTGGTCCAAAAACACGTCATGGAAAATTGGCATATGGTATCAAAACTCGAAAGCCAAAGAAATATTCAAATAGAATGATCGTTACCCGTCGAGCAAGTAAACGTAATCCAAAGAACTAATCCTTGCAATTTATAGATAATGCCGTATAGTGTGCAACATATATGCCAACCGTAAATCAACTCGTAAAAAAAGGAAGAGTCAAAGTAACTAAAAAGTCAAAAGCGGTAGCTTTGCGACGTGGTTTTAATAGACTTGCAAATAGTCCTACTGTTTTTCCAGCGCCATTTAAACGAGGAGTTTGTACGAAAGTTTCAACAACAACACCTAAAAAACCTAACTCGGCTCTTCGAAAAATTGCCCGTGTACGATTAACGAATGGTATGGAGGTTACTGCATACATTCCTGGAATAGGGCACAATTTGCAAGAACACGCTGTGGTACTTATTCGTGGAGGTCGCGTCAAAGACTTGATCGGAGTTCGTTACACTATTGTTCGTGGAGTTTTAGATGCACAAGGTGTAGATAAACGAAAAAATGCACGTAGTCGTTACGGAGTTAAAAAACCTAAAGCCTAATTATTTATTATTCATAAGCTAGAGTAAGCCCGTCGCAAGCGGACTGAAGAAAATCTATGCGAAGACCTATTAAAAGAAAAAATAAAGTAAGTGCAGATTCTCTATATAATTCAGAACGAATTGCTCGTTTTGTAAATTATGTTATGTGGAGTGGTAAAAAAGAAACAGCTCGCACTATTGTGTATGCTTCTCTTGAAACTATTAAAGAAAAAACAAGTAATCCAAATCCGCTTGAAGTTTTTGATGCAGCAATAAAAAATGCAAGTCCTCATATGGAAGTTCGTTCACGACGTATTGGAGGTGCAAACTATCAAGTTCCTGTTGAAGTTCGTCCTGATCGAAGACTACAACTTGCTATGCGCTGGATTCGTGACGCAGCGCGAACACGTAAAGGTGTAAAAATGCATGTTGCTCTTGCTGAAGAGTTAATTGCTGCAAGTAACAATGAAGGTTCTGCCGTAAAAAAGAAAGAAGATACTCATCGTATGGCAGATGCCAACAAAGCGTTTGCACACTTTGCTTGGTAATATTTATAAAAATCTAAAGAACAAAAAATCTCATCCCGCGATGAGATTTTTTGTTCTTCTAAAAGTATGGAGGTTGTATCTTGAGGAGGAGTTTTGCGACGGGAAAAGGTCCAACTTCAATACAGTTCTAAACACACGGGAAGACATTCAATGTTACACCTTTGGTGGGTCATTGAAGGCCAAGGAGTGTGTTTCGTTTGTTAAATAAAAAGTAACTGTGTTGAATTTCATTACTTTTTGCTACCCAAAAAGTAAAACAACCCGCCTTGCCGTCGAGGCAGGAAAACGACGCCGCTCATACTCGTCATAGGTAATGATATATACTCGACCTCACTATTTTCCAAGGGGCACTTCGTATAGCCTTTTGAAAAATTCTTTCAGATTGCTCGGTCTCGTATATCATTACATCTATGACTCGTATAGGCGGGATAAAGATTATATTTCTTATGAGAGTTTTTGATATTCTAAGAGGTCGTACCTTGAGGAGGCAAAGCCGGGAAAAGGTCCGACCTCGGTATTTTAACAATTACTTGACGCTCTTTAAACACTAGACAAATCTTACGATCGTAAGATTTGTCTAGTGGAAGTTATTCTTAGACATCTCTATATCACTCTTATACCAGTATCGAGGTTCGACCTTTTCCCGCCCATAAAAAATGGGCTCCTCAAGATCGAACCTTGATACTTTTTCAACCTCGCACGCTCATTGAAGGTCTTTCCGTGTGCTTTAGAACTTAGGTCAATTAGAAACCCGCCTTTTCGGCGAGACAGGTTAGAAATTTTTCTCTTCATTCTTTTTCCACTCTTTCTCTAAAATAAACATTTTATTACAATAATTCTATGTTAAAATAACATTATCTATGATGACTTTGTCCAACATCAAAGCTTTTCTTGTGCAGTATAAACTCCATATCTTGTCTTTTATTTTTGTCTTTCTCTTTATTACGTCAACTGTAGTTTTTGCTGCGCCCTCAGGATATCCTTATGCTCAATTTTCACCAGGTGAAACTCTTGATCCAGGATTGATAGATTCTAACTGTACTCCAGGAAGTACGAATTGTAGTGTGGATATTGCAACAGATATTGCTATTGGTGATACTATTACTGATGGAGAAGGTGGAGCAGTCCTCTTTCTTGAAGATGGAGGATTACTCGGAAATGATAGTAGTACTTTCTTTTGGGATAATGCCAATAAACGCCTTGGTCTCGGCACTTCATCTCCATCTGCATCACTGCATATTAAAGTTGGCACAATAATGACTGATCCGGGATCTGATTTAATTCCGGGTGATCCTGGAACTCCTGGAGTTGTCGGGGAAACTACTTATACAGGCACAGGTCTCGATGATGCAGTATTTGGTGGAGAATATCTTGGAGATACAGAATGTACTATCGGCGCTGGTGTTTCAGGAAACGATCCGGACAAATTTATTTGGGGA
>Ga0172369_10005099_pt1 | contig 16334 bp, 12 predicted proteins | sample LakKiv25m_FD_114539 | JGI IMG/M metagenome (GOLD analysis project Ga0172369, IMG submission 114539) | Freshwater microbial communities from Kabuno Bay, South-Kivu, Congo - kab_022012_11.25m | ecosystem: Environmental > Aquatic > Freshwater > Lake | place: Democratic Republic of the Congo...
TTAGCTTTTATTCTAATTTATGAATAATGTCATTTCAAATCGAAAAATTTTTAAACCATGTTTAATGATTGAATATATCGGTGTTTCGGGACTTTTAGTTTGTGTTTAACCGGACACGACTGACACTAATTAATGATTCTATAATTATTTCCTACTTAAACACACTTCTGAAATCATCGGTTCGATATTCGAAATTCAAAAAAACTGATAAAAATAGGCTGCATCAAAAGCAAGAGTTTTGTCATTTTGAACGTTCCGATATATATCGGAAGAAAAATCTCAACATATTGATATTTAGATTCTTCGCTTAGTTCGACATAGCTCACTACAAGTCACTCAGAATGACACATTTTAAGCTTTTCATACAGCTTCTTTAAATTTTGAGTTAATTCTTCAGCAGTCTAAAAAGCCGCCTTCAAAGCCACAATAAAATTTCTCCCCGGTGCACTGATACCCGACTCAAAAGGGCGGTAAAGTTTATCTGTGATATTTTCAACACCGACATTCAAAGCAATGTTTTTATTGATGTAATAAGCGGCCTTTAAATTTAGTGTGTACCACGATGGCACAAACGGAAGCCCTTTGGCATCGGTTGCATAAGAAGTATAATCCTGGCGTTCGGACAAAGGCAAATCTTTGTAACTCATTTTACCATTATACACTGTATAGAAGTCAAGTTTAAGCTTCTTCTGCTCATAGGTTAAATGGATGCTTCCAAACACAGGAGACAGATGCGATGTGGGATAGTATGTCGCACTATCTAAGCTTTCCTCTTCTCCATATTGATAACAAAGAGTAGATCTTAAGCCGATGCCTTTCCCAAAACTCACATCAATACCGGCCTGAACACCTCCAATATAAGCCTGAGCAATATTTTGTATGGCCATCACCTGACTCATTTCTCCATCATAAAGAATACTGTCTTGTCCATTGTATTTATAATTTCTGCGGGCAAGTGCATTTTTAAGCAGCGTATAATAAGCGGCAAAGTCAACTTTTAAATAATTTCCAAAGGTTTTGGTTGTACCAATTTCTCCATTATAAGCATATTCGGGCTTTAAGTTTACGTTAGGCACAACAACCGAACCCGGCACAGATTCAAACACTTTTCCAACATCATCTATATTCGGTGCACGGAAACCTGTTGCGCCATTCAAATAGAGCTGCCATGTTTCATCAGGACTGTAAATCAATCCCAAACTGCCATTTAAAGAACCATTTTTAATGGTGGCCTCGGTGAAAGGAAAAGGAAATAAAGTTGTGTCGAAATTTACATCAATCTTGTAAAAGCTATAACGTAAACCTGTGTTTAATATCAGTTGAGAATTAATTCTGTATTTTAAACTCGTATAGGCACCGGCAGACTGCCATTTTGAATTGTTGGGGTAACGTGTTGTTGTAGGTTCTTCAGCCAAAGTAACAATATTTTTCTTATTAGCTACTGAACCGACTTTATTCTGTACAACTTCAGCACCATAGAAAAAACTTGCTTTTTCATTAATTTTTTTATCCAGATCCAAATTAAAAGAAATGGCATCTACAGTTTCAGTCTGATTGCGAAGCTTTGAATTATTAAATTTTCTGTCGTGCCTGCTTTCCTCATAATTCTGCATGGCTGCAACAAAACGCAAACGATCGTAAACATTGTTTGATTGAGTATTAGTAATACCCAGGCGGTTCATCATCCATTTCTGATGACCATAATACCATTGGGCATAATCGAGTTTTCCGTCACCATTAGCATCCAGTCTAAGTCTGTCGTAACGACCTGCATCTGAAGTCGCAGAATAATGAAATCCATAGTCAAAACGCCACGATTCATTAGGTTTGAAACTGATTTTCTGCATCACATTTTGCTGACTGTAACCCGAACCAATTTGCAAAGTAGAATCATTATTTACCAACAAAGAGTCTTTCCCATCAATAGTTTTCACATACGAAGGTCGCAAATAAAACGAATTACCAACGCTACCTGTCCGCAAATCGCCATAATCGGAATAGGAGTAACTTGTTAAAAATGCCCATTTTTTTAAACCAATATTAAAATCAATATGTCCTGTCTTTTCGGTATTGGCTGATGAAAAACGTCCGGAAGCATTGCCTGTAAACAGAAGTTTTCCGAGACTATCAGAATACAAAGGCTCCAAAGTATGAAAATCCATTACCCCTCCTATGGCATCGCTGCCATAAATCACAGCACCCGGACCAAAAAGAATTTCTGTGCTTTCGAGTGATGATGCATCTATAGAAATGACATTCTGAAGATTTCCGGTTCTAAAAATAGCATTGTTCATTCTAACCCCGTCAACTATTAGCATCACCCGATTTGTTGCAAAACCCCTCAAAACAGGCGAGCCTCCAGCCTGCTGACTTTTTTGAATATAAGCATAACCACCCGAACCTAGCATATCTGCCGATGTCTGTGTATTCTGAAATGAAATTTCTTTGGCATTGATTTTTTCAACCCTATAAGGAATTTCCATTTGATTCTCCTCCCACCTGTTCGCAGAAACAACAACCTCATTCAATGATATACTTGTTTCTGTCAGTTCCAAATTAAATTTCAGGGTTTCAATCTGTTGATAACTGAAAACTTTTGTTTTATAACCTATATGCTGAAAACAAATACTGTCAACGCCCTTAAATTCACTAATATTTGCCTGCCCTTTACTATTGGTGACCACAGAAATATTCTGCGATTTTGAATATATAGTAACATTTTTAATAGGATGTCGTGTTGTTTTATCAACAATTGTTAATGTTTGTGAATACATTAAAACTGAATACAGCATTAATGCTGCAATAAATATATTTTTTTTCATTTTTCATTTTATATAATAAGTACTGTTTTTCCTTTCGTTGAAAGACAAAAGAAAATTTGATTAAATGTTTTAAATGCGTTTGAGAAACACTAAGCCATTTTAGGGGGTGGTGAATGTGGCTCAACAATTATTGTATTAAAAGAACAATTACTGCTAATTATCATTTTATCAGATGTAGTATGCAGTGCATTTATATGAAAATCAATAGCATTAAGAAATAATGACTCATAAAAGTTCTCAAAACATTCAGAATTATTGTTTCTTATCGGATTTTTATGATGTTTAATTAAAGACTTTAAGTTTGTATAATATTCATCTGTACTTTCTCCGTTCTTTGTTTTAAGCCAGATATTAAAATATCCCTTATTTTCCTGAAAAACAAGTTCATAAATACTTCCATAAAGTTTAAACTGAACATTCAATTGCTGAGTATTTATACTCCTTTTTTGAAGTCTCAAAAAAGGGGCATCTTTCAAATTTTTAAGCAAATGGTTACGGGGAATGTAATGTCTTTTATTCAGAACGACAAAAGAAGTACTTATTGAAAATGCAATGGCTATAAAAAATAATATGTAAATAATTTTTTTCAAAATATTTCAACTACTTTAATATCAAAAGCTTAGAAACAAACTGTGTATTATTATTGGTTATTTTGACAAAATAAAACCCATTTTCAATATCATTAATTTCTATTAAGTTATGATTTGCCTCACGCTTAACGATTTGGCCATTTAAATCTATAATATCAACAGAAAAATTTCCATCCATACTATCAACCACAAAATAATCACGTGCAGGATTGGGATATAAATTAAAAGTTTTAGATTCTATTTCTTCAACACCAACATAATCCTGAGGAAAAATGTCAATAACAGCTCCCTGATAATTTGTAAAGTCTCCATTACCTGAATTCAAATTACTGAAATAATAATACCCATTATTCCAGCCACTCCAACCCCAGTTGATATGAAAATAAGATGAATCCTGATAACCATCAACTACCCATGCATGACCTGCACTGACATCTGAGCCAGAATAAACCATAGGAAAACCTTTTTCTAACTGGTCTATTATCAGACTATCCCACCTGAGTGTCGGTGTAAAGGCGCGTTCAATATATCTGGCTGAATTACTATATTTAAAATAATGACTTAAAGCAAACGGAACAGATTCAGTTTGAGCTCCAGATCCATCAGGACCATAATCCATTTTAACAGCAACACCACAATGAAACAATAAGGTGGCTACATCAATCTTATTTGTGCTATTGATCTGATTAGGCATGTTGCTCCAATTATAGGTGGTAGCACCGAAATTGGCTTCTACAACTCCATAATCATTAAAATACATAGGATGAATATGCTGGTAAGCATAACCACTATTGCCTGTTGAAGGATAATTCCAGTACTTCATCACCTGGCCCATAGAAGTGGCCACACATCCTGCATAAGCATGGCCTCCGGGACCATTGGTGTCAGCAGGACACATAAAATTATAGTAATTATCCTGATTCCATTTGGTGGTGCAAAGTGCTGTAACACCCTTGGTGCTTTTGGCAGAGATAGCTGCAGACAAAGATTCCCATTTATTATTATTGGCTTTATCATCAATCATATTTTTAAAGGCCAGTGTAATCTGACTATTCATCCACGCTTCCTGTACAGGATTTTTATTTTCCACATAATTATCCTCAAATGAATAAGCCACCACCGGTGTCAGGTTATCATCTGCTGTGACAATAATAAAACCCTTTGGAACAATATTAAAAATATAGTAAAGTTTCGATTTGCTTGTCACATCAAATACTTCCTTAAAAAGAGTCAGTTTAAAATCACTTTTCATACTATTATCCACTTTGCCATAAAGAAAAATATATGCAAGTTTTTGAGCCTGATTCAAGGCTACAGGTTTTGAAAACGACACAGTAAGAAAAGTAAAAAATACAAGGGTAAAAAGAAGTGATTTTTTATTCATATCGCCAAAATATTGGTAATTAATTATTTTAAACTTCAAATTTACATTTAAAATGCAAATTAGATATCAAAATTTAAAAAATAAAATTATTTTCAATTTGGCAGTGTCCCGCTCGCTCGGACTCCGTTCGCTCGGATTTGTAATCCGATTGCAGCTATTTTTATTATCAATTCTCATTTTATACTAAATAACTGCGGTGTTACCAAAACAACTTCCAGTAAATAATCCAGATCTGCATAATTCCTTGCTGAGCTAAACATATATTCTTCCGGGTTTTGCACTAATAAACCTTTAACAGGATTTTGATGTACATAATTCAATTTTTGGTATAAAAATTTATTTGAAAATATCATCATTGCATGATTGCTGTCTTGCCACACCTTGTATTCCTGTTTTCGTTTCAAGTGGCTGCATGCATCTTTGAACTGTCCAAGTATCCACTCTCTTCTGCTTTCTGGTTCTTCCATTATCATTTTTACAATAGCTTTTGATGTAAACTTTTTAAAATCCCTTAATAGCTCGGACATCCCAGTTTCGCCTGTTGTACGGCAAATAAGGTGTAAGTGACTGGGCATCAGGCACCAGCCGTAAATTTCCAAACCCTTGTTTTGCTGGCAGTATTTCAACGAATCAACCAATAGTAGACTTTGTTCATTTCGTGTAAAAATATCTATCCAGCCAACAATGGTCATCGTTATAAAATAAGCTGCATTTTTTTCATGTATCTTGTACCTGTCGGACATGGGTCTTAACTTTTTTATTAAACATTTTACACTCGGATTGCAAATCTGAGAGAGCTAGCATTATTTAAAATTTAGTAATTTTGAATTACGTTATAATTTATTAACTCCCATGTATTACCATCGCTTGTAATTCTTTTTACAATACCAACATTTTTTGAAAAGAAATAGTGCAATGAATCACTTGATACGTAATGAAGAATATTATTAAACGTATTTGTAGGCGTTTGAACAGACTGCATATCAATTAATTTCCAATATTTATTGTTTTCCATTATAAATCCTTGTATTGTGGAATATGACAAAAAATCACTAAAATATATTTTGCTATCCACAAATACACTATAATTTTCTTTATCTCCTTTTGAGCTTGACGAGTACCCTTCTGATTTTGAATTATTAATATGATCTGAGAATAAAGAATTACTATGTATAATGTCACAGTTGGAATATTCGGTACATGGATAATAATATCCATCATTTTCTGTCCCATTTGCAAAAAGTTCGCTTTTTGTAATTGTTACAGTGTCGAAAACATTTGTGGTATCTTTAAGTTGATAAACCCACCAGCTTCCCTGATCGAAGCACCAATAGCTTAAAAACTCATGTGGCAATTCGTCTATACATTCGCATTTCTTTTTACAAGAAAAATTTACTAATAAGAAAATAGTTAATAGAAATAAAACATTTTTTTTCATAATTTCTATTATTTATTCAATAAAAATACAAAAAATATTTAAAAAAGCAAGTTTTATCTATATTAATTTTCATTTTACCATCCGCTCGCTCGGATTTGCAATCCGAGTACCTTGTTCACTCGGATTTATAATCCGAGTGCCTTGTTCGCTCGGATTTGCAATCCGAGCACAGCCCGTATTTATATTATCCCCGACAACTATCCAACATCCCTTATTTCCTTTTTCCCCTTATTCCTAAAAATTAAAACATTACTTTTGCACAAAATAAAACACATGGATAACTTTGAAAATCTGAATCTATCAAAGCAATTATACAATTCAATTGTTGAACTAGGCTACGACAAGCCAACACCCATACAACAAGAGTCCTATTCTGTTATCCTGTCGGGAAAAGATGTTGTAGGCATAGCACAAACAGGCACTGGGAAGACATTTGCTTATATGCTCCCGCTGCTTGCCGAGTTAAAATTTTCAAAGCAAAACAACCCCCGTATAATGATACTGGTACCTACGCGCGAGCTGGTATTGCAACTGGTCGAACAGATACAAAGCTTTACCAGATACATGAGTGTGCGTATGGTGGGCGTGTATGGCGGCACCAACATCAATACTCAGAAGTTTGCAGTAGCCGAAGGAGCCGATATTATTGTAGGAACACCCGGTCGCCTTTACGACTTGGCTTTAAGTGGTGTGTTGCAGTTGAAAGGCATTAAAAAACTGGTGATAGATGAAGTGGATGTCATGCTCGATCTGGGTTTTCGTTTCCAACTTATTAACATCTTTGAACTGCTGCCCCAAAAACGCCAGAACATCATGTATTCCGCCACCATGACCGAAGAAGTTGAGGCCCTCATTGATGATTTTTTTATTACCCCTGTTAAAATATCCATTGCTGTTAGCGGTACACCCCTCGATAACATAAGCCAGCAGTGCTATCCGGCATATAATTTTTACACTAAGATAAACCTGTTGATTCATTTATTGAAAGACAAAAATGAATTTAAAAAAGTGCTCGTGTTTATCTCGAGTAAGAAAAATGCCGACCTGCTGTTCGGGGCTTTAGAGCCTTTTTATGCTACTGAAACCTGCATCATACATTCAAACAAATCGCAGAACTACCGCATCCGTTCTATAGAACAATTTGATCAGGGTAAAAACAGAATTATTATTGCTACTGATGTGATGGCCCGTGGTTTAGACCTGGAGAGGATTTCCCATGTCATCAACTTTGATACGCCTCAATTTCCCGAAAACTACATGCACCGCATAGGCCGCACAGGAAGGGCTGAGCAATTGGGAAAATCCATTTTATTTTACACCGAAAAAGAAGAAAAAGCCAAAGACGCCATCGAAACCCTGATGGCATACACTATTCCTATGATTGATTTTCCTGCCGATGTTGAGATTTCACATCAGTTACTACCCGAAGAACGCCCCAGGATGATAGTAAAGAAAAACCGTAAGACCAAAACTGAAAAGAAAGATGGCGCCTTTCACGAAAAAAGTGAGAAAAATAAAAAAACCAACCAGGGCGGCTCCTACTGGCGTGAGTTAGCAAAAAAATACAAAAAGCCCAAAACAAGAGGCGATAAAAACTATAATAAGGCTAAAAAACGAAAGTAGGATACTAACTTTAGCTCACTTTAGCTCACTTTAGCTCACTTTAGCTCACTTTAGGCACTTTAGACACTTTATGCATTTTAGTGCACTTTAGCTCACTTCCCCACTCATAAAATTCCCCAACACCTCATCATAAGTCTTATTGGCTTCTTCCACATTGCCAAAGGACTCGTCATCAATAATCATATCGCCTTTTATTACTTCACCCAGGTAAGTAAAGTCAACATCAGTATGGGCCATAAACTCAACAAAAGCTTCCTGCTTTTCGGACGACACACTGACCACTACCCTGCCCTGTGCTTCACCAAACAAGAAAGCATCTTTACGGATATCGGCATCTGAATATATTTTAAATCCTAGCTTATGATGTCTTGCTGATTCAAAAAGACTAATGAAAAGACCACCCTCTGAAATATCATGGGCAGCATTAATGAGTCTTTCAGTAATCATTTCTTTAACCACTTCCTGCATTGCATATTCCTCGTCAAGATTGAAATAAGGTGGTGGTGACAATTTTACGTTAAGATATGAATAGAGATATTCTGAAGATGATATATCATTCTTCGAAGCCCCTATCTGATAAATCAAATCCCCTTCCTTTTTGAAATCTAGTGTCATCTGATAGGCTTTATCATCCATAATACCCAGCATGCCAATGGCAGGTGTGGGATAAATAGGTTCTATAACCCCTTTGATATTTGTCTGATTGTAAAAACTCACATTACCTCCAGTTACAGGTGTTTCATATTTAATACAAGCGCGACTCATCCCTTTGATGGCACCTACAAACTGCCAATACACTTCGGGGTTGTAAGGATTGCCAAAATTAAGACAATTGGTAATGGCAGAAGGCACGCCACCGGAACATACAATATTACGGGCAGCTTCACTCACTGCTATGGCAGTGCCAATTTCAGGGTCAGCATGCACATAGCGCCCGTTGCAGTCAACAGTTAAAACAATGGCTTTGTTGGTTCCTTTTATATTGACAACGGCCGCATCAGAGGGTGCGTTGGTGCTCATATTCTTGGTTCCAACCATGGTGTCGTATTGCTCAATAACCCATTTTTTGGAGGCAATATTCAGGTTTGCTAATAAATGAGCAGCAATATCTTTCAGATTCTCAGGCTCTTTCACAAAGTCCATTGAAAATTTGAATGTTTCTTTATAGTAAGCAGGTTCAGAATACTCTCTTTTATAGACAGGGGCACCACCGCCCAATACCAATGAAGAAGCAGGCACATCACCCACCAGTTCACCATGCCAGTAAAAGTTCAGACGGTCACCTTCTGTCACTTCGCCTATCAAAGCACAATTTAAATCCCATTTATCAAAAATGGCTTTGACCTCATTTTCATATCCTTTCTTAACCACAACAAGCATGCGTTCCTGCGATTCGGACAGCAGTATTTCAAATGGATGCATATTGGTCTGGCGCAGGGGCACTTTATCGAGGTTTATGATCATGCCATGCCCCCCTTTTTCCGACATTTCGGAAGTAGAACAGATAATACCGGCAGCACCCATATCCTGCATACCAATAATGTAATCAGTCTTGGCAATTTCAAGTGATGCTTCGAGCAAGAGTTTTTCCTGAAAAGGGTCACCCACCTGTACTGATGGAATATCATCAGATGAGCTCTCATTGAGGTCGGCCGAAGCAAAAGTAGCCCCGTGAATGCCATCTTTTCCGGTAGAAGAACCCACGATGTAAACAAGATTGCCCTTACCATGCGAAGTGGCTGAAATGGTGCGGCCTTTGCGCACGATACCTGCCGACATGGCATTGACAAGGGGATTGGTGTTGTAACATTCATCGAAATACACTTCACCGGCCACTACAGGCACTCCAAAAGCATTGCCGTAATCGCCAATACCTTTAACTACGCCTTTCAGCAGCCATTTAGTCTTATCGAGATTTATATTTCCAAAACGCAAGGAGTTGAGCTGTGCTATTGGTCGGGCACCCATGGTAAAAATATCGCGGTTAATGCCTCCCACTCCGGTAGCTGCCCCCTGATAAGGCTCAAGAGCAGAAGGATGGTTATGCGATTCTATCTTAAAACAACAAGCCAGTTCATCTCCTATATCTACCAAACCTGCATTTTCTTCACCTGCTTTTGCCAGCATGTGTGGTCCTTCTTTGGGGAGGGTCTTCAACCACATGATTGAATTCTTATATGAGCAATGCTCTGACCACATTACAGAATACATACTCAACTCAGTGAAATTAGGTTCACGCCCCAATATCTCTATAATTTTATTAAACTCTTCTTCGGTTAACCCAAGTGATAAAGCTGTGTTCACAGTTACCTGCTGTTGTTTTACTGATGCCATTTTTTATTTTTTTGATATAAAACAAAAATATATAAAAAAGACAAACGGAAAAATAATATCGGGCCGTTGTTAATAAAAAATAAAAAAAAGTGTCTAAAGTCCGAATTTCAAACTTTAAACACTTCCTTTATTACCGCCGTCAGGTCTTTAAACTTTAGGCACTTTAGGCACTTTAGCTCACTTTAGGCACTTTAGCTCACTTTAGGCACTTTAGCTCACTTTAGGCACTTTAGCTCACTTTAGGCACTTTAGCTCACTTTAGGCACTTTAGCTCACTTTAGTCACTTCTTAATTTACCTTCACTAATTCCACTTCATAAATAAGTGTACTGAAAGCAGGAATATTTTCAAGCGCCTGATCCCTGTAGCCTATTTCAGAAGGAATGATAAGTTTCGCTTTGCCGCCTTCTTTCATCATTGATATGCCTTCTTCAAAACCGGGTATTACCTGACTGCCACCAATTTTAAAACTAATTGGTTTATTGCGATCGTATGAAGAATCGAACTGGGTACCATTGAGCAAAGAGCCTTTATAATGAACGTCAACCATAGTACCAACAGCAGCCTGTTTACCTTTGCCTTTAAGTGTTTCAATGTAGTACAAACCGCTTGTTGTGGGTTTTACTTTAACATTATTTTTCTTAATATATTCTTCTCTTGCGGCTGGCTCCTCACTTCTGAGTATCTCGTTCATGGCATCCTTTTGTTTTTTAAGTTCCATTTGTTCTTTTTCAAAAACATCTTTTTTCTTTATAGAAAGCACACTGATGTTAAATGTTAACTGTGTTCCTGGTTTTATAAATGGAGGTAATTTTTCAAGACCAACATTTTTCATAAAGAATGAGTCTGCACTGACAATAAAAACAGCACTATCACCAATACCCATCATGCCAATGCCTTCAACGATATCACCCTGGTACAGAGGTTCCATCAGTTTAAACGGAATACTTGGGGCATAGTCGGCGCTGTTAAAAATAACACTGTCGGCACTTGAATACTGCATTCTGAGTTCAAGTACATCACCTATAAGAGCCTTCTCAGCATCTTTGTTTTGTTTAAAAAATTTGTATTTGATACCCGAATCGGTTGTTTTAAAACCATCACTGTTGCAAGCACTGATTAATATAGCCAATGATGCAAATAAATAAATTAATTTTTTCATTTATAATTTTTTAAATAATTTTACTCTTCAACTTTAAATAATTCAACTGTAAAAATCAGGGTAGAGTTGCCAGGTATAACTGCGCCTGCCCCTTTTTCGCCATATCCCAAATTAGAGGGAATATACAGAATGGCTTTGCCACCTTCTTTCAAAAGCTGTAAACCCTCAGTCCATCCCGGAATAACACCATTGAGCGGAAATGAAATGGTTTCGCCTCTTTCATAAGAAGAATCGAAAATAGTTCCGTCAACCAATTTGCCTTCATAATGAACTGTTACTTTCGACATCGGAGAAGGTTTCTTTCCTGTTCCTTCAGTCAGTATCTCATATTGCAAACCAGTATCTGTCACTTTAACACCGGGTTTAGTTTTATTTTTTATCAAAAATTCTTTCCCTGCTTTTAAATTTTCATCTGCTTTTTTTGCAGCCAATTCTTCCTGCAATTTTGAATGTTCTTGCTGGAAAATTTCAATAATTTTTCCTTTCTGTTCCACAGTGATTAACAGTTCTTTAGCTTTTAAGTTGTCTATTAACGCCTTAGCCATCACTTCCGGATTCACTTCTATGTTTTGCGATTTTAAATTTATAGCTATGTCCATACCTATCGCATAACTGACACTGTCCATTTTAGTTGCAAGCTTAATTTTGTCTAACGACTGGGCTTGTAGCGCCACCGAAAACATTGCAAAAAAGACAAAAACGATACTTGATTTGCTCATTTTTTTCATATTAGTTTTTTTTAATTCCTATTTTGTTTAACAATCTGCAAAGCTATAAAATATTACATTAAAAAAACATTTTCAAAATGAATAATATATTTGAAACACAATTTTTATTAAAAATTAAGAAAAACAAATAACTTTACAGCAGGAAAATCATCATCAAATGAAACTATCTAATCCCCGGAATATTTCCCTATTCACATCTATTGTTATTACAATTGTAACCTTGATTATTTATACAATCTCTTCTATACTTCTATACAATGAAATACATTTTTTAGTTCTTTTGGCATTTATTGTTATTCTTATTCCCCTTTCGTACTTTGTTTTAAACAAACTTCTCAATACTTTTATTTGGAATAAAATCAAACTGATTTATAAAAATATCCACAATCTGAAAGTGCCAAAAAAATCCAATGAAAAAACCAATAACCAGATTGACAAAGACATCATCGAAAAAGTCAACCAACAGGTTATTGAATGGAGTCGGGACAAATCTTTGGAAATAGACCAACTCAAAAAGATGGAAGCTTACCGCCGTGAATTTATAGGCAATCTGTCGCATGAATTAAAAACGCCTATATTCAACATTCAGGGTTATGTTCTCACTTTAATTGATGGGGGTTTGGATGACCCTTCCATAAACAAGGAATATTTACTGCGCACCGAAAAGAGCATCGACAGAATGATCAACATCATTAATGATTTGGATGCCATCGCCAAATTAGAATCAGGTGAGCTTATGCTTAATTTTATAAAATTCGATATTTTCGATCTCACAAATGAAGTTTTAGACTTCCTAGAAATTAAAGCCAAAGAAAAAAACACCAAACTTTATATCAGCAGCAAAGCAGTAAAACCTGTATTTGTCTTTGCCGACAGAGAAAGCATTAAGCAAGTACTTATCAACCTGATTGATAATTCTCTCAAATACGGCATTCAGGATGGTAAAACAAAAATCAGTTTTTACGATATGGACGAAAACATTCTTATTGAAGTGGCTGACAATGGCAATGGCATTAATAAAGAAGAAATAAATCGCGTATTTGAACGATTTTATCGCTCCGAAAGAGCAAGATCTTTACATCATAGTGGGTCGGGCCTCGGTCTTGCTATTGTCAAACACATTATTGAAGCCCACAATCAAACAATAAATGTCAGAAGCACTGTGAATGTAGGAACTACCTTTTCTTTCACTTTAAAGAAAGCCCAATAAAATTGCAAAATATTTTCCCTTTAAAAGAGATAATTAATGATTTTAAAAATATTATAATAATATTTATCATCATATTTTTACTACTTCATTTTTTTAAACTATTTTTGAAACCTTATTAACTAAATCTATAAAAAAATGAGTTCAAATTTTTTCGAATCCAACAGTTATTTTATTGATGAAAAAGTCAATCTTTTTAAATTTGAAAATTGTTACCAGATTTACGATGATAATGGTCGTAATATTGGTTCTATAAGACAAAAACTGACTGCCGGGCAAAAAATGCTCAGGTTACTCCTTAACAAAGCCATGCTTCCTTTCTTACTAGAAATAAAAGATGCTGATGAAACCCTTCAAGCTTCTATCTCCAGAGGCTGGACATTCTTTATGTCTAAAATAATAATTAAAGATGCTCAGGGCAGAGAGGTTGCCACTGTGCAACAAAAGTTCAAGTTTTTCAAACCCACTTTTAAAATATTTAATAATTCCAGTATGCAAATTGCCGAAATAACAGGTGACTGGAAAGCTTGGAATTTTATTATTAAGGATACTTCAGGCTTGCAGATAGGTGTCATCACCAAAAAATGGGCAGGTGCCATGAAAGAAATTTTCACTACTGCCGATAAGTACAATGTAAGTATTGATCCCAAGTATTCAAACCTCGAAAATAAATTAGCCATTCTTTCAAGTGCAATTACCATCGATATGGTATTGAAAGAAAGTAAATAGTTAAATATAAGCAAATATAAAAGCCTGAAATTCCAGTGGATTTTCAGGCTTTTTAATTAAAACTTAAAAGTTAAATTGCTAAATATTAATCAATAACAACTTTTACAACTTTCTGAAAGCTCGTATTTAATTCACCAACCCTAACAAGATAAGTACCCGCAGCCAGTCCGGTAACATTAAAGGAAGTCTCAAACTGATTAGCTACCGGCAATATTGTTTTTTCGTTAATTTTTTTTCCATTTATATCAAAAATATCAACCAGCATTTTATTGTTCGATGGCAAATTAACAGCTTTAATATTAAGGTCTGAATGAGACTTGTAAACATTAATTTCTGACACATGCTGAGCACTTGCATCATCTATACCTACAAACATGGGTATCTGAAATGAAAATATTCTTGTTGATGGCGTACCGCCAGTAGATACATACTCTCCTGTGTGCCAGAATGTAACACCATCAGAAGGATCGAGAGATGTGTGTGAATAATCTCCAAAACGATTTCCACACATAGAAGTCATCTTACTGACACCTGCAATGGCTGTTGCTTCAGCGAAAGTTAAAACACCCAATGGATCACCGCTCGAACGGCCTGTATAGCGAATACTCGGATAAACAACACTGCTTCCCGAAACGGCATAAGCCATACCTATTGAACCATTATCATCCATGGCTATACTGCCGCACCAACGATACAAGCCATCAGCAGGCGCATAAGTACCTTGTTGATAAATGCTCCACACACCCGATGTTTCACGCAACTCGTACCAACGTATGCCCCTTTGTGTAGCTGAAACTTTTACACCCAGGCACAATACAACAGAATTATACCCCGACCATACCCTGTGCTGAGCTCTGAATGTAAAAACACCTCCAATGCCATCAAGCTTTGCACTGGTTCCGGGCTGAGGTATATCATTCCATCCGTTGTCATAAGAAGCATCAAACGGAGCTGTAGTCAGTTGCTGAGTAGCTATGGTGGCTGTTGGTGTTGCAGGTGTCCAGTCAACAGTCATACTGTAAACATTTATTGCATCTGTCAGACCTGTACCCCAGCCATCATCCTGAAATGTGAATATTGGACAGGGGGTTCCTACAGGAGGCAATTGCCCGTCAGCATCAGCAGATAAAGGACAGAAAAAACCTCCCCCGTCGGGTGGTGAAAATGTCTTATAAAAACTTTTAGGCGTTAAGCCCAACAACATTTGTGACCGCTGAAAAACAAAAATCATTTGAGGTGAAACATTGGCCGTCATATAATAACCATCCTGCCAGATAGAAAATTTTAAATAATCGGGAAAATCAGGACACGAAAATGTATAAGTGTAATATGTTCCTGTTGGGTCATTGGTGGTTGAAATAGCTATGTATATTTTTTTGTTATTCCATCCCATCTGGCCTATAAACCATCTGTCAGCAAATTTATCATATAAAACGATGGGGTCACCGTCATTGGCTGTAGCCGGACTCCACAAACTTCCTATCTGACGTACTGTTCCAACAGTAGCGCCTGTGGTTTTGTTGAAAATTTTAAACGGTGATGCATTGACAGCTTGCACATAATAATCGGGGCCTACTGATCCTGTAGGGTCCGGAGGGCAACTGCCATCTGACTGACCTGCCCAGTTTACCAAAGATTTACTTTTATAACTCCCTGCTTTATCCTGTATAAGCGGATCCACATTATTGCTCTTTACAAAAGTCTGGGCCTTTCGGTTGGAGCGATCTATTGACTGCTTATACGCTTTAGGTGTACTTACCTCTGCTGGCATGTTCTCTTCAAAATAATCACGTAACGGCTTTGAAACACCTATTTGAACACATTGAACAGGGGTTACTTTACCATCGTCTTTCTTGTCTTGTGCTCTAAGACTATAAAAAGAAAAAATGGCTAAAAAGAGTAGAAGATTTTTTTTCATATCCTTTTTGTTTTGTAAATCATTTTTAAGAAAATCCAATATGTAAAATTATTATTTAAAATATATTTCAGCAAAAAAAAATACAATTATTTCTATGCAGCTTAATTTTCGGCAAAGCAGGTGTTTTTCATCATTGTAATAATTATATCAAAGGCAAAGTATAAATATCAAATAAAGGTAATTTCATTTTTTGAGGTGCTGGACAGAATAAAACAGAGGCTAAATCTTTTAGTCCGACTCCGATAGCTACCGGAGCTCACTATAAATTTTGTGGTACTGTTTAAAACCATGCTGTTCATTTTCTACAAATTGGAATCAATTTTATAATTGATTTTATATTCATAAAACACTCAGGCTGAAAGCCTGAATTTATTTCAACCCGAAGCATAGCTTCGGAAAA
>Ga0172369_10005100_pt1 | contig 16332 bp, 12 predicted proteins | sample LakKiv25m_FD_114539 | JGI IMG/M metagenome (GOLD analysis project Ga0172369, IMG submission 114539) | Freshwater microbial communities from Kabuno Bay, South-Kivu, Congo - kab_022012_11.25m | ecosystem: Environmental > Aquatic > Freshwater > Lake | place: Democratic Republic of the Congo...
CTGGATCATCCGCAATTAGCCCCTGCAGAGACAAAGGCTCTTTGCTACAGCGTTCTAACTGACGCCCAGAAACATAAATTTGAGGAGAACAGTGAGCTCGACCTTTCATTCGGCGTAAAAGGCTTAAGCAGGTTCAGGGGCAATATCTTTATGCAAAGAGGCGCTGTTGCAGCCGCGTTCAGGACCATCCCATATCAGATAAAGACATTTCAAGAGCTTGGACTGCCTGAAATTGTTAATGACCTCGTCAAAAAACCGCGCGGCCTTATCCTCGTTACCGGCCCTACGGGAAGCGGTAAGTCAACTACCCTTGCAACTATGGTTGACAGGATAAATTCCGAGAGGCAGGATCATATAATAACTGTAGAGGATCCTATAGAATATATTCATAATCACAAGAAATCCCTGATAAACCAGAGAGAGGTAAATGCTGATACGTCATCTTTTAAAAATGCCTTGAAATATGTCCTGAGGCAGGACCCCGACGTTGTGCTTATAGGCGAGATGCGGGACCTTGAAACGATAGAAGCGGCGCTTACAGTCTCGGAAACAGGGCATTTAACGCTTGCTACACTTCACACGAATTCCGCAGTCCAAACCATAAACCGCGTAATAGATGTGTTCCCGCCGCACCAGCAGGAGCAGATAAGGACCCAGTTGTCTTTTGTTCTTGAGGGAATACTGGCTCAGCAGCTTATAGCCAAGAAATCCGGACAGGGCAGGGCACTGGCTGTTGAACTGCTTGTTCCGAATCCGGCCATAAGAAATCTTATAAGGGAAGACAAGATCCATCAGATATATTCCATGATGCAGACAGGCCAGGCCAGGTTCGGGATGCAGACAATGAACCAGTCCCTGTTTGATCTTTATACGAGAGGGCTTTTATCCTATGAAGATGCGATAGGGCGCTCGTCAGTTCCGGAAGAGTTAATAACAATGATTCAAAGGGTGTCGGGAGCTGCTAAATCCCGTTAGAGATGAATTGCTAAACGGGACAAAAGGAGGGGGTAAATAAATGGCGACTGTATTTCAGTGGTCAGGCAAGACTACAAGAGGCGTTATTGAGTCTGGCGAGATAACTGCGGGTACAAAAGAAGAGGTTGTAGCTCAACTCAGAAGGAAGAATATAACCCCCACTCTGATCACCGAGAAAAAGGCGGCTGAGAAAAAGCTATTCGGCGGCCTTAAATTTGGCGAAGCTAAGGTAAAAGACAAAGATATCGTAATATTTACACGGCAATTCTCTACAATGATAGACGCGGGATTGCCGTTGGTGCAGGCCCTTGATATTCTTTCGTCTCAGGTTGAAAATAAGACCCTGGCTAAGGTGCTGGGAGAAATCAAGGAGAATGTAGAGGCCGGTTCTACTTATGCAGATTCATTGAAGAAACACCCAAGAGTTTTTTCCGAACTTTATGCGAATATGGTGGCAGCGGGCGAGGCAGGAGGTATTCTCGATACAATTCTTAACAGGCTTGCGGCATACATAGAAAAAGCAATGAAATTAAAAAAGAAGGTTAAGGGCGCAATGGTGTATCCGATTGTTGTTTCCACGGTTGCCGTTGCGGCGATAGCAATCATAATGATATTCGTCGTCCCGACATTTTCCAAGATGTTTGCACAGCTTGGCGGAACTCTCCCGCTTCCAACTTTGATGGTTATCAAGTTGAGTAATTTTCTCGGGGGAATAGGCGGTATTTTGGTGGCAGGTTCTATAGCCGGTATTGTTACCGTGTTGAAGCAGTTCAGGCGTACAGAAAAAGGTAATCACATAACGGATAAAATATTGTTGAAGCTGCCGATATTTGGACCCCTCTTGAGAAAAGTTGCTGTTGCTAAGTTTACGCGGACCCTTGGCACCCTTGTTAGCAGCGGTGTGCCTATACTTGACGGGCTTGAGATAACGGCAAAAACCTCAGGTAATAAGGTGATCGAATACGCAATCATGGATGTAAGAAAGCAGGTTACCGGGGGAAAAACGCTTGCTGACCCGCTAACTAAAGCTAAGGTGTTCCCTCCCATGGTAACGCATATGATCTCAGTTGGCGAATCAACGGGCGCACTGGATTCGATGCTCAATAAGATTGCCGATTTCTATGATGATGAGGTTGATGCCGCAGTCTCTGCCCTGACGTCAGCTATGGAACCTATGCTTATGGTATTTCTGGGCGGCTCGGTAGGTTTTATAGTAATAGCGATGTATCTGCCGATATTTAAGCTGATTACGCTGATAAAATAGAAAAGGAAGCTGTCAGTTATCAGCTATTAGCTGAATGCTGAACGCTGAACGCTGAATGTCAGACGATATCCTGATTAAAAAGGTAAGGGCCCTTATTTCGATAAGGGTTGTTTTTATCACACTCCTTCTTGGCTCATTTTTTTTATTGCAGGTCGGGTATAGGAGTTTCCCTTATCCCCGCGCCACCTCAAATCTTATCGTAGCCTTATATTCAGTGACAATCATCTATTCTCTTATCCTGAACAGGACAAGAGAATATTTCAAGTTTGCGTATTTCCAGATATTCGTGGATGTCCTTGCCGTAAATGTTCTTATATACCTCACCGGAGGCATTGAGAGCTGGTTTACGTTCATTTTGCTTCTAACGGTGATGTCAGCAAACGCAGTGCTTAACAGAAAGGCCGGGTATGTTATCGCCACATTCGGCAGTATTTTTTACGGGGTCATGATAGACCTTCAATATTATAAACTCCTCCCGATTAGATATGACGCCGCGCTGAATGAAAAGGACTTTCTTTACAATATTTTTGTACACATATCCTCCCTTTATATGATGGCATTTCTTAGCGGTTATCTCTCATCAAGGCTCGAGAAGACTACGATAGCCCTTGAACAGACCGATTCTGATTTGAAGGAGCTGTCGCTATTCAATAAGGAGCTTATTGAGGCGATTCCGAGCGGGATATTCACAACCGGCATTGACGGCACGGTAGCAATTTTCAACAAGGCTGCAGAGGATATAACAGGCATGGGTAGAGAGGCGGTTCAGGGATGTAACATCTGTGAGGTATTGCCATTTCTAAGGTCCATTTCAGAGATAAACAGAATAGAAGATACTATTAGACATGCAAGTGAAGGCGATAAGATCATAGGACTGACCGTCTCATCTATTGATGATTGTAATGGACAAAAAACAGGTTTTATCGGGGTATTTCAGGATATTACTCACGTCAAGAGAATGGAAGACGAGATAAAACATAAAGAAAAATGGGCTGCTATCGGCGAGCTCTCAGCTAGCATAGCCCACGAAATCAGGAACCCTCTGGCCTCCCTCAAGGGGGCGATAGAGATTCTAAAAGAAGACAGGGTGGTAAAGGGACAGAAAGAACGGCTTACAGAAATAGCATTGAAAGAAATGGAGAGGTTGAATAAGATAATCACGGATTTCCTTATGTACTCCAGGCCCAGGGCTGCCGAAACCAGCTTTTTTGATCTCAATCTTTTGATTGACGATACGCTTGAATTGTTGAAGAATGCTTCCACCGCGAACGGAATTTCTATAATGAAAGATTTCAGCGAAGCATTATTTGTTAATGCAGACCGCCAGAAAATTCATCAGGTTTTTTTGAATCTGGGTATGAACGCCATGGAGGCGATGCCCGACGGGGGAGAAATCTTCGTTAGCACGAAACGGACGGGCGGTTCTGTTGAGATTATTTTTAAAGATACCGGCGCCGGCATTTCACAGGAAGATATCGGGAGAATTTTTTATCCATTTTTTACTACCAAAGCTGGAGGCACGGGGCTCGGCCTGGCTATTGCATACAGAATTATTGAGGAACATAAAGGCAATATAAGCGTTGTCAGCAATTCTGGTGCGGGCTCTGCCTTTAAAGTTATAATACCCGACGGCTCACGAGTCTATGACAATGGAAAATCTTAATAAAGGCAAGATACTGGTTGTTGAGGATGAAAAAAGCTTGAGGGATGTCCTTGGCATTCTTCTCGAAGGGGAAGGTTATGAGGTGGACCTTGCGGCCGGAGGCATTGAGGGGGTAAATTTTCTAAACAAGGACATATTCGACATGGTGATTACGGATATAAACATGCCGAAGGTTAATGGTTTTGAGATACTCAAAAAGGTGCGCGAAATCTCTCCCGATACCCTTGTGATTATGATAACGGCATTCGGTACAACAGAATCCGCTATAGAGGCTATGCAGCTTGGCGCTTATGATTATGTCCACAAGCCGTTTAAGATAGACGAAATAAGGCATGTGGTGAAAAAAGCGCTTGAAAGGCGAAAGCTAAGCTCAGAGGTTTCGATACTCAGGCAAAAGATAAAAACAACACATGAATTCGGAAATATTTTTTGGAAGAACCCTAAGATGCAGGAACTTCTTAACATTATCCCCAGGGTCGCGCAGAGCAGCTCCAATGTAATAATAACGGGCGAAAGCGGCACAGGCAAGGAATTGGTTGCCACGGCCATTCATAACCTCAGCCCCAGAAAAGAAAAGAAGTTTGTCGATATAAACTGCGCCGCATTTCCGGAAGGCCTTTTGGAGAGCGAGCTCTTCGGGCACATGAAAGGCGCGTTTACCGGCGCGGCTTATAACAAACAGGGCCTTTTTGAGATAGCTGACGGCGGGAGTGTTTTCCTTGACGAGATATGCGAGATGTCAATCAACCTTCAGGCAAAACTGTTAAGGGTTTTGGAGAACAGTACTTTCAGGAGAGTCGGCGGCACTACCGATATAAAGGTTGATGTGAGAATAATATCTGCCACGAATCAGGATATTAAGGCGGAAATTTCCGCAGGCAGATTCAGGGAAGATTTATATTACAGATTGAATGTAATGCCCCTGCATATCCCTCCGCTGAGGGAGCGGAAAGAAGATATCCCTATGCTGGTCGAGCATTTTCTGAAAAAATTTTCCTTCTCGGAACGGAGGATATCCCCGCAGGTCATGCAATTTTTTATGGATTACCCGTGGAGGGGAAATGTGAGAGAGCTCGAAAATGTTATGGAAAGGATTGTACTTCTAACGGACAAGGAAGAGATAACTTTTGAGGATATACCGCATGAAATTACGCTTCTTTCCGATGGCCCTAACCATTCGTCAGTTCTCACCAAAGAGGGGGTAAATCTTGACGGTATTATTGAAAATATTGAAAAGGAATATCTTTTGAACGCCCTGAAGATAACGAACGGGAATAAGACGGAGGCCGCCGGGCTGTTGAACCTTTCTTTTCGCTCATTCAGGCACAGATTGTCAAAGTATGGTATAAAATAAGAACATGAAACTCGGCGAGGTATTGGTAAAAGAAGGCCTTATCACAAACGAGCACCTGAAACTTGCTCTTGAGAGGCAGGTTATTTTCGGAGGCAGGATAGGAACGAATATCGTTGAGCTCGGCATCCTCACTGAAGGCGAATTCACAAAATTTCTCAGCCGTTACCTTAAGATTCCGGTTGCCGAGCCCTCTCAATTGGCAAACATAGACGAGGAGATTATTTCCGCGATAAGCAAGGAGATGGCTGAAAAATATAAGGCTATCCCCTTTAAGAAAGATAAAAACAGGCTGCATATGGCGATGCTTGATCCCAAGGATATGAAGGCCCTGGATGAATTCAGGTTTATCAGCGGTTTTGACATTATACCTTATGCCGCCTCCGAACTAAGAGTCTTATATGCGCTTGAAAAATATTACGGCATTAAAAGAGATCTGAGGTATATAAGTATTTTTGACCGCATTGAAGAAGAAAAACATATTGTCACTCCCGACTCTGAGGAACTAAAGAAAATAAAAGAGGCATTTGCAAACGTGCAGGACAAAGAGGATATCGCCGGGATTCTCATAAATGAGGCTCAGAAGGCTACAAAAAGGGCGGCGCTTTTTATAGTGAAAGGCAGTGGTGTTTCGGGTTGGAGGGCTAAGGGCATACCAGTTGAAGGGGTGAATATCAATTCATCACCGGCTGGAGGCTCTCCAATATTCAGCAGTGTTGTTACGAAGAAGATGTATTACAGGGGCCCTGTGGTTGATATGCCGGGAAATGAAGAACTCATAAAGATACTCTCCGGAACTCCGCAGGACAGCCTTACGATTCCGATAAACATAAGGGAGAGGGCAATTGCAGTCCTATATGCCGATAATGGCGCTGACTCAGTTCTCGATTCCAACGTGAATTATCTGAATACGCTTGTGGCAATGGCTTCTATAGCGTTTGAGATATTGATACTCAGAAAAAAGATAATGGATATGTAGAGGAGGTTTGTCAATATAGAACAATAACTCTTGTAAAATGTATTTTTTAGGTTTGACCCCGTTCCTTCTCCGTTCCTTTGATTGCTTATGATACGGACAGTTTAAGTGTTCGCTACAGAGGAGTTTTTTTCTTCTGCTATTGCTCCTAATATGCTATATTAAGACGGAATGCCTACTAGGATATTGCGATATATCGATCTCCTTTTATTTTTCTTCTTTCTCTCGGCAGCAATTCTAACATACAGCTGCGGCCTTATAGACGTGCCTCATAAGGACCAACTGGGTTTTTTGATAGAGCGCGGTTTTTTCGAGAACGACTGGCAGTGGTTCTGGCATGCCTTAAGCTGGGATCGTTCAAGGCTTATATGGCAGGATAATTATGCGCTCTTTAGGCCGGCCCACATGGTGCTTCTTGCCCTGCAGGATATATTTCTTCGAAGGCATCTTTTTGCACAGGGAATTATAGCGGTTGTCATGTATAGCTTTGCCGCCTATTCAATATACTATGCAGGCAGGCGTCTGGGAAGCAGGCTGTTCGGTTTCATATTCGGGCTTTTGTTTTTGGTCCAATACGCAGGCATAGAAGCTGTAATATGGCATCACATAACCCCTTATATTTTATCTTTGACCTTCCTGATCTTCGGGCTGATATTTTTAGAGCGCCCTGTTTTTAAACGAGAAAGCATTAATCTCATTTTATGCGGCCTTCTGAACTTGCTTGCTACATTGTTCAATGAATTATCGCTCGCGGCGTTAGCCGTTACAGGCATCCTGCTTTTTGCTGTCAACATTATAGCGAGAAGGCGAGGATTTTCGCCTTCATTAAATGGCAAAGCCATGCTTATAGTCTTTTTTCTGCCTGTATTGACCAATCTTGCTTTAAATATCTTAGATTATCTTTATTATATGCCTCATGGCATCTTAGGCTCCTCATATATATCACAAGGGATTAAGAGCTCAACGCCGGCTCAGGCCCTTTATTATGTCTTAGCGCCTGTTAGCTCTGCATTTCTTTTCCCATTTATTGTAAATTTGAAGCTGAATCCTGTCATCTTTTCTCTGACGTGGAATTATTTTGGGATTCCGGATTTTATATTGCTCGCAAGCAGTATTGCCATTGGAATGCTCTGGATGGGAGTTTTCCTGCCGGAGCTAAAAAGCTATGCGCGAGGCAATAGATCTTATCTGAACGTTACAGCCATATCATTTTCAGTAATGTTTTGGGTCATTATTGCGGGTATAGGCTTGGGGAGGCTATATTTGATGAATGGCGGCAAAACATATCTTATTGACGCGACATATTATTATTCTATGACAGGCTTTGTTTTGTGCCTTATCTCCATATTTTTTGTAGTTAGGATAAGGGAAAAACCGGCTTTTACGGATTTCAGGAAAAAGATATTTAATGTATCTGTGACTGTTCTTTGCGTTTTGTTGATTCTGATGAATTACTTCAAGATACAGGATGTCCTCGCCCCACTTTATCCGCAAAAGAAAATATACATGGAAGATTTAGAGACAGTTGCGGATGGATTTGAAAGGAATAAACAATACTGTTTTGCGGGATTCTATCCGGGTTCCAAAGACCTGTATAGCTATGCGTACAGGGTGCAGAATTTTATCCTGCTATGGGATTATACCTGCAAGAAAAAGGATGAAAGGATCCCTTTGTATATCAGCGATAGCCCATCGGGGGATTTCTTTTTTTCAGAATTGAAACTTTACGGTCTCGATGAGCAAGAATTCCGACCTGCCCCTCTGAAGACAGTGAGATATCAAAAAAAGGATATTTTTTTTACCGAGGAAAGCTATAAAGGATGCGATTTTAAGATTAGATTCGAATATGTGGCGAACGATCGACCAAAAACTATTATCATGGGAACAGCGCAGGATAATCTGGCATTTGTTATCCAAATAAAGAAGGCGCACGGCGTTATTAAGCGTAATGGCGATGTTGAAAACATGATTAATCCTAAATACATACCCGCCAAAGATTTACGGCCGCTGCATCTGAGCGTGCGCCACTTTGGAAATAGCATTTATCTATTTAAAGACGGCTATGTGTTGACATGGATAAATATGCCCTTAAAAGAAGGCAAAATCGGTGTTTATTCAAAGAGAGATAAATTAGACCTTCCTGAATCTCCGCCGGAGATAAGCGTTGCGGCTGATTGCAGTTCGAACAGGAAGGCGACATTAACCCTGATCCCAAAATTCAGGATAGAGAAGGTCTTAAAATCGCTTTGAACCTAACGTTCTGATTATAATTTATCCTGTTGTCACTAATGTCCGGTTAAAGTAATGCTGAAAGCATATAAGAATATGAATATAAACTCTTTTTCATGTTATTTTTGTGGTGTTGACTTGGATTCAAGTCTGCATATCGGCAATCCTTTGGGAACCAAAATTCCTGGAGGCGTCGATGTACACTTTGTCCCCAATTTAATAATAGTTTTTAGACAAGCTCGTGTCCCTAATTACTACTTATAATTGACTTTTTCGAGACTCCAATCTTTGAGATGATTGTTTTCCTTTTCGAGATTAGATATTTTTGCTTGAAGCGAAAGGACTTGCTCTTGACTGGCAAAAACTCTATCACCGACCTCGATAAGGCATTCTCTTAGCTCTGTGGTTGCTTCGTTAATCTTCGCAGAATCTCTGAGACTTTGAATTGTCGTAATAGTATCTTTGGCAGCTTTAAGGTTGGTAATAGCCGATGATAAATATTCAATCATATATCACCTCACTGTTTTTATTTATGCTGTTATTAATTTTCTATTTTGTGTGTAACATATAATCTACCTCAAGGGTAGCGACAAGCTATTTGCGTCATGATAGCATAGGGCATTAAAATATAACAATATAACCATGCTCATAAAGGTTAACGATAAAAATCTGAACGATGTCCTAAAGAGGGCGGTGGAGGTTTTCAATAACGGCGGGATTGTTGCCTTTCCGACTGAGACGTTTTACGGCCTTGGGGTAAGGTTTAATAAAGAGGAATCTCTTAAAAAGTTATACGAATTAAAAAAGCGGCCTGAAGAAAAACCAATGCCGTTAATAATCGGCGATAGAAACCTTCTCTCAATGATTGCCGAATCTACAAATAAAACCGCCGAAGCGCTGATGGATAAATTCTGGCCCAGGCCGTTGACGCTTATTCTTAAGGCAAAAGAAGGCATGTCATCCTATCTCACTGCCGGAACAGGTACAATTGCGGTCAGGATTCCCGGAGAATCGTTTGCTCTTCATCTTGCGAAAGAGGCGGGATTTCCCATAACTGCTACAAGCGCAAATCCTTCAGGAATACCGCCTGCCGAGACTGCCGATGCGGTTATGAAATATTTTGGCGAAAAGATAGATTTAATAATAGACGGTGGAAAGACTGCCGGAGGCCTGCCCTCAACAATAGTTGATGTTACAGACAAGGAGATTAAAATACTTCGCGAAGGCGTAATAAAGCGTTCTGCCCTTGAGATAGTTTAAAAATTTATTCCAAAATCAGGGAAAAGCCCGGCAATATCCTTCAGCCTGTTAGTAAGGAGTATCACGCCGAATGCCATCAGAAGCAATCCGCTGATTATCATTATTGCTCTCATATATTTCTGGAGCTTTCTCGAATAACTCAAAAAACTGTTTATGGCGAGGGACGAGATAAAAAAAGGAAGCGCGAGGCCGAAGGAATATACTGAAAGCAGTTTAATTCCGTAGATAGCAGAGCCTTTCGAACTTGCGTAGAGAAGGATTGAACCGAGGATGGGGCCGATGCACGGAGTCCATCCCGCAGCAAATGTCATGCCGATGGCAAAGGTCCCTATGTATCCGGCAGGCCTGCCCGCGAGGTGTAATTTTCTTTCCCTCATCAGGAAATCAAGCTTTAGAAAACCTGCTATGAAAAGCCCGAATATTATAATGAGTATTCCGCCGATAATCCTTATGGAGTCCTGATATCGGAATAAAAGCTGTCCTGCAGCTGACGATGACGCGCCGAGCGCGATGAATACCGCGGAAAATCCGCCAATGAATATGAGCGAGTTTGTGATTGTAAGGTTTCGTATTTTTTTTCTGTCTGCGCTGCCCGTGAGGTCTTCAAAGGACATGCCTGTTATGAATGAGACGTAAGAAGGCACCAATGGCAGCACGCAAGGCGAAAGAAATGATAACACGCCAGCCAAAAATGCAAATGTAAACGAAACATCTTTCATCTTGCACACTCCGCTGTATCCCCTTTGATTTTTTCAATCGCATGGGGGATTACATCAATTATAACTTCAAGGTTCTCTTTGACAGCCTTCGGGCTGCCGGGCAGATTTATTATAAGCGTTTTGCCCCTGACCCCTGCCACTGCCCTTGAAAGCATGGACCTGTTTGTCTTCTTCAGCCCTTCCATTCTCATTGTCTCCGCAATGCCGGGTATCTCCCTGTCAATCACTTCAAGCGTGGCCTCAGGAGTAACATCCCTTGGCGAAAGGCCTGTGCCGCCGGTTGTAAGTATCAAATCAACCTTGCCGGAATATTCAATAAGTTTTTCCTTTATCATTTCCTTTTCGTCCGGCAGGATGTCATAGTGTTTAACCTCAATATTTATTCCTTTGAGCATGTCCGCAATAGCAGTGCCGCTCAAGTCTTCTCTCTCGCCCTTTGAACCTTTATCGCTTAATGTGAGTATCGCTGCAGTAATCATTATTTTCCTTATTCCTATTCACCGATTCACCAGCTTTTCTTTCCACAGGATGTTTTATCCTTAAATATTCAAAAAGCCCGGCAAGCCCTCCAAACGCGACTGAAAGGAACCACGTGAATGACATTGCCGTTGCCATCTCGGGACTTATGCCTATAATACCAAATAAAAGCACAAATGCTCCCTCTCTTACTCCAATCCCTGAAATAGATATGGGCAGGCTTGCAATTGTCACTATGATGGGGAAGAAGATGAAAAAATAATGCAGAGGTATATTCTGCCCAATCCCGAGCGAGATTATGTAGACGGAGATTATGTTTAAGGCCTGAATGATTGCCGAGAGGCCAAGTGTCTTTATGATTATGTTTCTTTTGTTTCTATACTCATAAAAATATTCGTAAAATTCCGAAAGCATTTTTATCTTTTTGCCGAGGCGGAATCCGAATATGACGAAGCTGACAGTTAAAAAAGATAAGACCATTACGGGCAGAAGCCATTCTATTATCGTTCTCCTGACATATTTGAATCCCAAGACATAGGCAATAAGCCCGATAGTCATAAGAGATATAAAGCCGATGAACCTGTCCATAAAAACAGAGGCGAGGCTCAGGCTGCCTTTATTTGTTTCTTTATAAAGGTAGTAACTCTTTACAGCGTCTCCTCCGACAATGCCCGGAAGAAATGTGCTGAAGAAAGAGCCCATGAGGTAGAGAGAAAACAGCCTGCTTTTTTTGACTTTTTCAGTAAGCAGCAACTGCCATCTCATAGTTGACACATATATGGAAAATATATAAATAAGTATTGCAGAAACGAAGGCGAATGGATTGACGGTCTTTATTATCGACAACACCTTTTCTGTGCCGGTTTTTGAAAGCACGAGATAGAGCAGGCCGGAACTTATAGACAGTTTTACTATAAGAAGGAGTATTTTATTCAGTTTCTGTGCCAATTACTTTCTTTATTACATATATCGGTTTTCTCTGGCTTTCGTGATATACCCTCACGAGCATTTCACCCAAAAGCCCCATGCCGATTAACTGTATCCCCACGATTATTAATAAAATGCCCAAGAGGAGCAAAGGCCTTCCTCCTATGGGTTTTCCGATAAATATTTTTTCTATGCTCAGATAAAGCGATATGAGAAACCCAGCCGCTCCGCTGAATAACCCGATAGGGCCGAAGAACTGCAGGGGTTTTGTGGAAAAACTCTGCAGGAATTTGATTGTTATCAGGTCCAGGATTACCTTCATAGTCCGCGACAGGCCGTATTTTGATTTTCCCCTCAGCCTCGGATGATGCATTGTCTCTACTTCCGCAACGCGGACTCCGTACCAGCTTGCGATTGCCGGTATAAACCTGTGCATCTCTCCGTACAATTTCAGGTTCTTTATGACTTCTCTTCGATATGCCTTTAAGGAGCAGCCGTAGTCATGCAGTTTTACGCCTGTCACCTTGCTTATTATCCAGTTTGCAAGCATTGACGGGAGGCGTCTTGTAACGAACGGGTCTTTTCTCTTTTTTCTCCACCCGCTTACAAGGTCATGGTCTTTTATCAGCTCAAGAAGTTTGGGAATGTCGGCAGGGTCATTCTGGAGGTCGCCGTCCATTGTGACGACTACATCCCCCCTTGCGAAATCAAAGCCCGCAGCAAAGGCTGCCGTCTGCCCAAAATTCCTTCGCAGGCTGAGGACTACGACCTTCTTGTCTCTTCCCTGAATCCCTTCAAGCCCCGCCAAAGTTCCATCTGTGCTTCCATCGTCAACATAGATTATTTCATAGGCGGACCCGATTCGCTCAAGAGATTCCTTAAGCCTCTGGTGCAGGATGTCTACATTTTCCTCTTCGTTATATAAGGGTATTACAACAGAAACCTTCATCAATAACTGCTTATCCCTTTCTGCGACATCCCTTTAAAGCCATAGCATGTGAAAATGGAGTATTCCCTGAGTTTTTTCTCCTTGCTAAAGACCGTAAAGAGCTGTTTATCGCATCTGTCAAAAGCCGCGCCTACTGCTTCAGGCAGCCGCACGTCGTCTATTGTAACAAAAACGGCATTAAAATTGAGGAGGCTGTTAAACCCGGGCCAGAGGTCATATTGATTCATCCTTCTGCCGAGATTGGCGCAATATGTTATCGGCTGCCCCTTTACATAAAAGGCCAGCTCGCTTGATACCTGATATCTTTCCGAAAAAATAAAGAACTGCCCTTGTTTTGAGAGCTCTTCAGATACCCTGCTCACTTCTCTGCCGAGTTCCTTCCATCCCCTTGACCTTGATGTCGGGTCCATTTTGGTAGAAAGCTTAAGCACCGCGGGATAATGGGCAACCGCGACAGTTATCAAGGAGAGAAAAATGCCGGCAATCAAAGTCCATTTCACAGATTTCTTTATAGTATTCCATTTGCTGATGAATACAGTGGAAAAGGCGATGAGGCCTGTTATATATCCTGTCAATGCCCAGTTTGCCTGCACCTTGCCGTGGAAACTCTTCAGGAAAAAGAATGCGAGTACCGGCATGGAAAACCAGAAGAGGAAAGCGGAGCGGGAATCATTTTCTGATTTCCTGAGTTTGAAGATGGCATAAAACATCATAAAAAATATTATCGGAGAGATAAGGCCGATTTGAGAGCCAAGAAATTCAGAGGAATTCTTCAGCCAAGCAGGGCTGAGCAGCGAAAACTCTCCGCTGATATTAGCCTGTCCCGCGGTATGTTTTAATGTCACCCAGTCATTTCCGAAGTTCCAGATGATGACAGGGCTGAATACAATAAGGCTTATGGCAAGGCTTATATAAGGCTCTTTCGAGCGAAGAAGCCTTCTGTGTTCCTTAGACGCAATAAGAAAGAGAAAGGCGCAGAGGTAAAAAAACGCCATGGTGTATTTTGTAAGAAGGCCAAGGCCGATGGAAATGCCGAGAAGAAGCCAATTTTTAAATGCGGATTGCGGATTGCCGATTGCGGAATTGCTGAGCGCTGAGCGCTCGAACAAGTAGAGCGAGAGCATCCAGAAAAAAATAAACGGCGAGTCTATTGTAAAGAGCACTCCATACGCGGAAAAAAGCGGGATAATCTGCAGCAATATTGCCGCGGCCGTGCCTGTTAATTCATCAAACATTTTTTTGCCGAGCTTATACATCAAAAGGCTGCTTAGCGCGGATAACATGACAGCCATTATCCTTATCCCGAATACATTGTCCCCGAATACCGTTGTCCCGAGGGCTATGAGATACGCTATCATCGGGCCCTTTGAGTAGTAGCTTAAATCAAGTCTCCTGGACCATTCCCAGTAATGCGCCTCGTCAGGGCTTAAGTCAAGGACGCCGGACGTGATATAAAAAATTCGGAAAAGGCTTATGCCGAGAAGAGAGATAAGAAGCGCGGTAGTGCAGGGATTTAATTTATATCTTACTGACGCCTGTTCGTAAGACTTGATTACAAGAATAGAAATAGCAAGGCCCAGCAAAACGCCTACGAACACGTCCGAAGGATAATGCACGCCGATATATACTCTTGAAAAGCCTACAAGCAAGGCAACTGTAATCGCCGCCCCCCTCACCCATTTCCTTGACCTGTAGGATAGGGCAAGAATAATTGCCGCTGAATTTGCCGCATGGTTTGAGGGCATGGAAAAGGAACTTGTGCAGCCGACAAGCAGGTTTACTCCTTCAATTGTATGGCACGGCCGTATTCTTCCCACTATATGCTTGAGTATATTTGCAGACCAGTCTGAAAGCGCGACAGATACCAACATCAAAATAATTGGAAGCAGGGCATTTTTTTTGTCCTTTATTACAAGCCATGCGGCTAACAGCAGGATGATTAAATAATATTTGTCGGTAATGACAGGCATGGAAATATCAAAGACGCTATTTTGAAGCGACTTATTTATAAAAGAAAATAAAAAACTATCTATTTCGCGCAGGTTTTGCATGTGTTATATTATAAAGTAATGAGAAAGAAAATTATTATCTCATTATCCATTCTGTTTGCCATTCTTATTTTCGGCGCGGCCGCTGCAATTCTGTATATAACAAATGCCACGTCGCAGTTAAACGACGTAGTCAGGCTGCATCAGGCCGAGCATTTCAGAAAAAATCTGTTAATAAAAGCCCAAACCGTGCAAGCTGACGTTTATGCGGCTATTCATGCCCCTCAGGCGCGCATGTCAATTATAAAAGACATCGAAGAGCTGGATAAAGCTGCAAGGCAATGCAATTCATGCCATCATCCTCCTGAACTGGTAAAGCGGATTGCGGGGATACAAGGCTTAGTTGGAGAATACCAGGCTAAATTAAACGATTTTATAAAAATGCCTTCGGAGAGCAAAAAGTTAGCTGGAATAGAGGCAGAGGTAAGCGCTATAGGCGGCAACCTGCTTAAACTTGTACGGGATGTGGACTCTCAGGCGCATCAGAGGCTTCAGGAGCGGGTGGAAAGCGCGAAGAAAAAGGCGGCGGAAGCAAGGACGATTTTCATTGCGGCGCTTTTTCTTGCGCTTTTCTTTGCATTGCTTGTCGCAGTTCATCTCGTGAGGATAATTACACGGCCGGTGAACGAGCTCTTAAAAGCTACAAGGGCTGTGGGTGCCGGCAATCTCGGATATACGGTTTTATTGCAGGATAAGACTGAATTCGGAGAGCTTGGGGGAAGCTTTAACGCCATGAGCGCTACGCTTAAAGACAATTACGAAAACTTTAAAAAACAACAGAAACGGCTTGAGGAAAGCGAATGGAAGTTCAGGACTCTCTCTGAATTTGCCCACGATTGGGAATACTGGGTTTCTGAAGGCGGGGAAATAATGTTCGTGTCGCCATCCTGCGAACGCATTACAGGCTACACGCAGGAAGAATTTATGCGTGACTCCCGCCTCAGGCAAAACATGATATATTCAGGGGATAAAGATGTTTGGGAAAGACATATAAGTGACGGATTCAGGTCGCAGGACACAGAAGAGTTGGAAATTCGTATTATTACGAAAAACGGAGAGATGAAGTGGCTCTCCCATATATGCAGTCCGATTTTTGTCGAGGGCAAATTTCTCGGCAGGCATGTGAGCAACCGGGATATAACAGACAGGAAGAAACTCGAGGAACAGGTGATGCATTCCCAGAAGCTCGAATCCGTGGGCACATTAGCCGGAGGCATAGCGCACGACTTCAATAACATACTTACCGCTATAACCGGATACGGGCATTTATTGAAGATGAAGGCCAAAGAGGGAGACCCGACAAAAGCGTACATAGAACAGATATTATCATCGTCAGAAAGGGCGGCAAACCTGACGCAAAGCCTGCTGGCATTCAGCAGGAAACAGGTAAGCGTGCCTGAGCCTGTAAAACTGAAAGACATAGTAGAAAACGTAAAAAAGATAATCCAGAGACTGATAGGAGAAAATATAGAATTAAGAACTGAAATCAAGGAA
>Ga0172369_10005101_pt1 | contig 16331 bp, 12 predicted proteins | sample LakKiv25m_FD_114539 | JGI IMG/M metagenome (GOLD analysis project Ga0172369, IMG submission 114539) | Freshwater microbial communities from Kabuno Bay, South-Kivu, Congo - kab_022012_11.25m | ecosystem: Environmental > Aquatic > Freshwater > Lake | place: Democratic Republic of the Congo...
CCCACCCCGCCCATGTATCCCGGCGGGATGCTGATCGACGAGGAGGAAGAGCGCGAAGTGCTGGAAGTGCTGCGCACGCGCCGCCTGTTCCGCTACTACGGCCCCCAGCCCGGCCCATCCAAGGTCGAAGAGCTCGAGGCTGCCTTTGCCCGCCAGACCGCGACGGCGTACGCCCTGGCGGTCACCTCCGGCACAGCCGCGCTGGTCTGCGCGCTGCACGGGGTCGGGGTTGGGCCAGGCGACGAGGTGATCGTGCCCGCCTACACCTGGATCGCCTCGGCTTCGGCGGTTGCGGCCGTGGGCGCCGTGCCGGTCCTGGCCGAGGTGGATGACAGCCTGACCCTCGATCCGGCTGACCTGGCGCGCGTGATCACCCCGCACACGCGCGCCATCCTGCCCGTGCACATGCGCGGTGTGGCCTGCCAGATGGACGAGATCCTGGCCGTGGCGCGCCAGCACGATCTGCGCGTGGTCGAAGACTGCGCCCAGGCCGATGGCGCCAGCTACCATGGGCAGAGCGTCGGCGCGCTGGGTGACGCAGGCTGCTTCAGCTTCCAGTTCAATAAAATCCTGACCTCGGGCGAGGGCGGCATGCTGACCACCCACTCCACAGACGTCTGGAAGCGCGCATTGATGTTCCACGACGTGATCGGCGGGCAGCGCAACAACGTGCCCGCGGACGAAATTCTGTGGGGGATCAACTTCCGCATGCCCGAGCTGCTGGCGGCGGTGATGCTGGTCCAGATGCGCCGCCTGGACGGACTGCTGGCGGCGATGCGCGAGCGCAAACGCATGCTGACTGAGGGCCTGGCGGGCATGCTGCCGGGCACCGGCCTGGCCCTGCAGCGCATCCCCGACCCGCAAGGCGACGCCTCGATCGCCTTGATCGTGCTGGCCCCCGACAGCGCTGCGGCGGCGCGCCTGGCGGCCGGGCTGCGCCGCGAAAACGTCGCGGCGGGCGTGCTCTACCACCCCGAGCGCAGCGATTATCACATTTATGCGCATTGGTCGCCGATCCTCAGCCAGAAGACCTGGACCGAACAGGGCGGCCCCTGGCGCTGGGCCAAACGCGAGATCCGCTACTCACCCGCCGACTGCCCGCGCTCGCTCGACCTGCTCGGCCGGGCCGTGCACCTGGATGTCAACCCGCTCTACACCAATCTGGACATCGAGGAAATCCTGGAAGGCTACAGCAGGGCGATGCGGGAGGTGTAGAAATCGGGGGACGCTGTCCGACGTCCGCTGTCCGGCGTCCGGAGAGCGCGGGCCGCATAGCACTTCAATCCCTATCAGTTCAATTAAGAAGAGAAGTGTACCTGCTCACCCTCCCCCCGCCCCTCGGAGGGGCCAGGAAACCTTTAAAATGTGGTTTTTCAGTCGCGGAATGCGGCTGAAAAACCACAAAAATTTAAAAAGCTCCCCCTTCCTGCTTCGGGCAGGGGGAATGGGATTTCCCGCCAGGGTGAGCAGTTTAGCTGACCCATGTTTTTTGAGGGTCGCTTCCTTCTTTCCTACCGGAGAGCGGACAGCGGATCCCGAATAGCGAACAGCGCAAAGCGAACGGTAGCCAGAATCACCACCGGCAGCAGCATACTCCCGCACAGCGGCAATCCGGGCCGTTTGGCCGGGGCTGGTGTTGGCGTGGCCTGCGCGGCGGCGGTGGGAGTGGGCGTGGGCGGTTCGGGGGTGGGCGTGTCCGGCGCCGGCTGCGCGGTGGCGGTCAGGACCACTGCAGTGCGGCTCGCCTGGCGGGTTGGCGCGGGGGTGGCGCTCGGCCCGGGCGATGGCGTCCAGGTTGGGAAAGGCGTGATTGTCTGGTAATTGCCGGGGGTCAGGATCAGGTAATCCGGCTTGCCCTTGCTCATGTCCAGGAAGTTGTTGCCCAGCCAGGAATTCTCGGCCAGCAGCTGCAGGCGCTCCATGGCGCGCGCGTGGTTGGGGTTGAGGTCGAGGGTCAGCTTGAGCTGTTCGATGCACCCACGCAGCGCATCGGGCCGCGAAGACACCTCCCAGCCCGGTCCGCCCCATTCGGCCTGCCAGCACAGCAGGTCGGCATAGCCGTAATGCCAGTCGGCGTCTTTGGGCAGCAGCGTCACCGCCTTTTGGTAGGCCTCCTGCGACAGCTGCAGCATTTCCTGCGCCGCACCGTCCTCACGGAAACCGCGCTCGAGCACGATCGCTTCTTTGTAGGCCTTACCGAGGCGGCCCCAGGCTTCGCCGTCCTGCGGGTTATTCTTGACCGCCTGGCTCTCCTTCTGGATCGCCGCCCAATTCAACGGGTTCAAGATGGTCAGGGCGACGTTGCTCTCCGGCTCCAGATCCTCGAAATGCCAGCGCACCTCGTTACCCGCCATCTGTGCTTCGGGGCTGGATTCATAGATCGTCTGCTCGCTGGCCGGGTAGGGCAGGCGCGCGATCACATCCGCGCTGCCAATCGTATCCTTCCAGCCGGCCCCGGTGGTCAGGATGTAGCTGAAGCGCAGGTAGTTGGTCTTCTCGCCGTGGTCAATGTAATAGCCAACTACCTGGTAGGTCACCGTGATCTCGACATCTTTGCCGGGCGGGAAGGAGGCGGGGAAATAAGCCCAGCAGCGCCGTTTGCCCCCGCCGGCCCGCTCTGAGGCGTTGAACGAATCATAAGTTACATCCACCGCGCCGCCGTTGACCCGCGCGCCAAAGTTCTGAATTTCCGGGTAGGGCGAATCCAGGTCGCATTCCGAGCCGCCATACTCGTCGGAGAGGAACATCGGGAAGCGCACCATCATGCCCTCGGCCTTGCTGCCCAGGTTGCGCATCAGGAAAGTCGCGGTCACCCCGGCGTTCCAGGTCGGCTCCTTGCTGGTGGAAGGGAAATCCAGCACGACCGTTTCGGCGACCATGCGCACCATCGTGGTCTCAATCCCCGGGGCCACGTTGGCCCCGCGCGGCGGCGGCGGCGGCGCGATATCCGCCCGCGCAACCCCAACCGGCAGGAGCAGCAAACAGATCCAGGCCCAAGCCATCAACCAGCGATGCTGCTTCATAACACCTCCTAATCCACTCATCATTGCAACCAATATCCGCACAGCGCATCTCCACAGACAGCACCCCAGCTTTTTAGATGCTGCCGCGCTGCCTTCATTATACGGTTGCAACCCGCCGCGCGCGCATTTCAATTTCAAAACCCGCTAACCTGGATGCCTCAACTGGCTCTAAGCGAACAGGCTATGCGCGCCAACCGCCTGATATAATCAACGCACCACAGCTGTTCGCAATACCCTGCCATGCAAAAACCCAATGGATTTCCCATCGTGATTGGAGGATGCCACCGCTCTGGCACTTCGCTGGCGCGCCGCATCCTGAATGCCCATTCCAAGATCTACTGCGGCCCCGAAGTCAAATTTTTCAGAGATTGGCATGGAGATTACCCGTACGACCCACTCCATCATGGGCGGTTTATCCAGTCAGCCCGCTCCATGCTGCCGGAGGAGGAGCTTTTTGCGCTGCTGGGCCAGGCCTTCCTCGCCATCCACGAACGCGCAGCCCAGCTGGCCAATAAACCCAGGTGGGCGGATAAGAGCCCCGAAAACGTGCTTCATCTGGCGCAGTGGGAAAAATTGCTCGGGGAAAACTGGCTTTTTGTGCATGTCGTCCGCAATCCTTTGGACACCCTGGCCTCGATCCGCGAGGCAAAATTTACCAATACCATCCCCAGCCACCTCGACCAGCAAATCGAATTTTACAAGCGCTATACGCTGGCTGGCCTAGAATATTCCCGCGCCAACCCCGCGCGCTCTTACCGCTTGGTTTATGAGCGCCTGGTGCGATCGCCGGAAAAGGAAATCGCGCGGCTGATGGAGTGGCTGGGGGAAGAAGCCGAAGCGGTCCAGGTGAATTTCAATGACACGCCGCACCAGCCAGGACTGGAAGACCCCAAAATTGCTCAAACCAAGCACGTCCATGCCGGCAGCATCGGCCGCTGGAAGCGCGACCTGACCGGCGCGCAAATCGCGGCGATCTTAAACGCCACGGCCAGCCTGTGGCGTGAGGTCGGCGAAGGCGAGAATTTTTGAATCGAGGCCGCTCTTGACCTTCCACCTGTCCCATTTAAGGTAAAATAGCTCGAATTCTGAGCATCCTCACAAAAAGCAGGGGCGTTGTGTGTGAATTTGGCGCTTCGCGCCAAATTCACACACAACTTACCCCTTTTTTCTGAGAGGATACAATTCTGACCTTTTGGAGCCGCCATGGCAGCACAAGCCGACAATCCGCGCGCGGGCGTGATCGCCCGCTACGGCAATCTCCTCGATATCCCCGCCCACACCCGCAATGTCACCCTGCTGGAAGGCGATACCCCGCTGATCCCCATGCCGCGCCTGGCCGAAGAGCTGGGCGGCGGGTTTGACCTGTATGTCAAATTTGAAGGGCTCAACCCGACCGGCTCTTTCAAAGACCGCGGCATGACCGTGGCGATCAGCGAGGCACATGGGCGCGGCGCGCAGGCCGTGATCTGCGCCTCCACCGGCAACACCGCCGCCTCCGCCGCGGCTTACGCCGCCCGTTCGGGCATGCGCGCGGTCGTGATCATCCCCGAGGGCAAGGTTGCCGCGGGCAAGCTGGCCGGCGCCGTTGCCTACGGCGCCGAAGTGATCCAGATCCAGGGCTCGTTCGATGACGCGCTCAGCCTGGTGCTGCAGATCTCGCAGAACCACCCGATCGCCCTGGTCAACTCGCTCAACCCCTACCGCCTGGAAGGCCAGAAGACGGCCGCCTTTGAAATCTGCGACGTGCTCGGCGCCGCGCCCGACTTGCTCTGCCTGCCGGTCGGCAACGCCGGCAACATCACCTCCTACTGGATGGGCTTCCGCCAGTACAACACGCTCAAGCAGACCGGTCTGCCCCAGGTGCTGGGCGTGCAGGCGGCTGGCTCGGCCCCGCTGGTGCTCGGCCACCCGGTCGACAAGCCCGAAACGGTCTGCACCGCCATCCGCATCGGCCGCCCGGCGCGCGGCGAGCAGGCCCTCGAAGCCGCAGAGCAGTCCGGCGGGCGCATCATCGCGATCAGCGACGACGCGATCCTGGCCATGCAGCGCCGCCTGGCCGCCTCGGGCGTGTGGGTCGAGCCCGCCTCGGCCGCCGGCCTGGCCGGGCTGGCGCATGAGCTGGCCGCCGCCAAGCTGGACCTGCGCGGCAAGCGTGTGGTCGGCATCTGCACCGGCCACGGCATGAAAGACCCCGATATCATCGCCAGGAGCATGCCCGCTCCCAAATTGCTGCCCTCGCGCCTGGATGCGCTCGAAGAAGCCATTCTGGGGGGCCGCAGCTGATGCCCGCCCGCGCGCGCGCCGGCGTCCCCGCCACCACCGCCAACCTCGGCCCCGGCTTCGACTGCATGGGCATGGCGATTGACCTGTGGAACGAAGCCGAATTCAGCCTGGAAGGCGACAGCCTGAGCGTGGAAATCAGCGGCGAAGGCCAGGCCAGCCTGCCGCGCGACTCTGAGAACCTGGTCGTGCGCACCTTCCAATTCTTTTACGAGCACAAGCGCCTCGCCCCGCCGGCCGGCCTGCGCCTGCGCATGCACAACCGCATCCCTTCCAGCTCGGGCCTCGGCTCCAGCTCTTCGGCGATCGTGCTCGGACTGCTGGGCGCAAACGCCCTCTCCGGGGCTAACGTCAGCACGCAGGAGCTGCTCGACCTGGCCGCCGGGATGGAGGGCCACGCCGACAACGTCTCCCCGGCCCTGCTGGGCGGGCTGGTGGTCAGCGTGCAGCGCGAGCAGTGCTGGCTGGCGCGCCGCTTCGACGTGCCGCCCCTGCACGCCGCCCTGGTCCTGCCCGACATCGACCTGCCCACCCACGTCGCCCGCCAGGCCCTGCCCGCCTCGGTCTCGCGCGCCGACGCCATTTTCAACGCCGGGCGCACCGTGCTGGTCACCGAAGCCCTGCGCAGCGGCGACCTGGACCTGCTCGGCCAGGTGATGGACGACCGCCTGCACCAGCCCTACCGCCTGCCGCTGATCCGCGGCGCCGCCGAGGCGATGAGCGCCGCACGCGCGGCCGGGGCCAAGGCCGTCGCCATCTCGGGCGCCGGACCCAGCCTGATCGCCTTCTGCGCCGGTCCCAGCCTGGCGGTTGGGCAGGCCATGGCGGCCGCCTTCGCGCAGGTTGGCGTCGCATCACGCATCTTCGATCTCAACGTCAGCCCGCGCGGGGCCTGGGTTGAGGTGGAGGGAAGTGTACAGGGAGCAAATCACACATGAAAAAAAACCTTCGCTTTTTCTTCACGGTGCTAGCCCTGGCTTTCTTGCTGCTGGTCAACGCCTGCGCACCGCTTGAGGAGTTTCTCAACCAGGCCATGCCGGTGATTGAAGAAGCCGTGATCGCCGCCGAGCAAACCCAGACCGCGCTCGATCAGGACAATCCCAGCCAGAATACACTCCCGCAGGAAGCGACCCCCACCGTCGAGGATGAAGCGACCATCACGCCGCAGAGCGGGCAATCCAAAAAGCTAACCGCCACCCCAAAGCCCAAACGCACCGCGACGCCAACCGCACAGTCCGCTGACCAGGGCGATTTTGACTACTATGTCCTGGCCCTCTCCTGGGCGCCGGACTTCTGCGCCTCGAACAACGACCCGCAGCAGTGCGCCATCGGCAGGCGCCTGGGTTTCGTCCTGCATGGTCTATGGCCGCAGTATCGCAGCGGCTACCCCAGCTACTGCAGCAGCCAAAAACTGCCCGCCCAGGTCAAGGAACAGTTCCCCAACCTCTACCCTAACGACAAGCTCTACGCCCATGAATGGGAAAAACACGGCACCTGCTCGGGCTTGAGCCCGCAGGAATACCTGGCCCTTTCCAAACAGATCAAAGAATCGGTCGAAGTCCCAGCGGCTTACCAGCGCCCCGCCGAACCGTTTCGCGTGACGACTGTCCAGCTCAAAGCAGCATTTATCGAGGCCAACCCGGATTTCAGCACGGACGGTCTTGCGCCCAGCTGCTCGGGCTCGGGGCGCTTCTTCTCCGAACTGCTGGTCTGCTTTGCCAAAGATGGCAGCCCAACCAGCTGCGGCGCGGACGTGCAGAAAAGTTCGCAAAGGAGCTGCGCCCAAAAAGATTACCTGGTGCGCAGCACGCGCTGAACAAAAACAAAACCCCCTCACGATTGTGAGGGGGTTGTTCTTTTGATTTGCCCCGGTGGCTAGGCGATCATGATGTACTTCGGTTTTTTGATCTTACTTCTTCTAACCGATCCAGTATCTTTTGGCAGATTCTTGGTTCTTGTTAGTTTTTCGGATCTTTGGCCTTTTCGATTTTAGACCCTTGGCTTTGCGTCGCCAGTTTTCGCTGGTTTTGCCTTTTCTTTTTTTAAGGTCGCTGGACGATCATGGCTTTTGCAACTTGCCTGCGTTTGCTTTAGATTCTCAGCTTTGCGTCGCCAGTTTTCACTGGTTTTGCCTTTTTTACTGATTAAAGGTGGCCGGACGATCATGGCACGCTTCCCGCGTTTCTCTTGCTTTAGATTCTCGGCTTTGCGTCACTGGTTTTCACCAGTTTTGCGTTTTCAGGGCAACCTCATTATACGACATCGCAAGCCGCGATTCAATCGAAAATATGTTTCAGGTAACGATTTCAGGTGAATGTTGCCTGCGCATCGCTGGTGAAGCCGCAATGCGCAGGCAACAAGCCAGTTTTCGGGAGCGCGATGTCAGCATAGTATAATCAAGGGATGACTTCATCCAACATCGACCAGTCCTGGTACAAACGGCCCAAAGGGATTCGCAACCGCATATCCGCGGGCGGGATTGTGGTGCGTCTCAGCGACAACGGCCCGCTGATCGCGCTGACCCGCGAAGGCGACTGGCCGCTGTTCGTGCTGCCCAAGGGCGGCGTCGAAGACGGCGAGACCTACGAGGAAGCCGCCCGGCGCGAGATCGAAGAGGAAGCCGGGCTGAGCGAACTGACCCTGGTGCGCTACCTGGGCAAGCGCGACCGCCTCAACTACGCCCGCACGCGCTGGATGTCGATTCACTACTACCTCTTCACCACCACCCAGCTGACCGGCGTGCCCACCGACCGCGCCCACCATACGGGCGTGTGGTGGTTCCCGCCCACCGACCTGCCCGAGATGCTCTGGCCCGAACAGATCAGCCTGATTACAGAGCAAATCGAGGCGATCAAGCAGCTGGCCAGCCCGCGTCCATAGGCCGGCCAGCATGAGTTTCACCATCCGCCCCGCCGTTCCTCAGGATGCCGCCGCGATCGCGCGCGTGCGCGTCGAGACCTGGCGCAGCGCCTACCGCGGGATTGTGCCGGACAGCACCTTGGAAAACCTGGACGCCGCTGCCGATACGCAGCGCCTGCGCGAACGTCTGTCCACCAACCCGGCCATATTCACCTTGTGCGCAGAGGATGAAACCGGCCAGGTGATCGGGTTTGCCACCGGCGGCCCCAACCGCGCCGAGCCGCTCGACTACCCCGGCGAAGTCTACGCCATCTATATCCTCGATGCCTGCCAGCAGCAGGGCCTCGGCCGGCGCCTGATCCGCGCCTCCTTCGAAGAGCTGAGCGCGCGCGGACTATTTCCGGCCGTCATCTGGGCGCTCGAAGCCAATTCCGCCTGCGCCTTTTACCGCCGCATCGGCGGGGTGCAGGTCGGGCGCAAACCGATCGAGATCGGCGGCGTGTCGCTGCCCGAAATCGGCTTCGGCTTCAGCGACCCCGACGTCTGGCCATAAGCAGGGTTCACCACCGAGGCCATAGGGGACGCAGAGGCTAAAATTTAACCGCCGAGAAGACGGAGGAAAACGGAGCACAAGAAAGTCAATCACTTCCTCCCTTCTCCTGCTTCTCCTCGGTGGTGCCTTCTCTCCCCAGGGCAAAAGATGATTTACCGCACAGTTCGCAAGGGCAGAAAAAAATCTTCCCTTTGCGTTCTTTGCGAACTTTGCGGTGAAATCCCCTCTTCTCTTCTCCTCATCCATAAAAATCCCCCCTCTTCCCTCTGTGTCCCCTGTGTGCTCTGTGGTGATTTCTTCTCCACCTTGCACGATTGCGGCGGGGATGGCAGGCAGGGGATACGCACTCCAGGGGGCTGCGCTTACGGCTTAGCCCCAAACTGTTTTTCGTAAAGCGAACGGTACAGCCCGCCCTGCTCTACCAGCTCTTCGTGCTTGCCCTGTTCGACGATATGGCCATCCTGAATGACCAGGATCACATCCGCGCTGCGAATCGTGCTCAGGCGGTGGGCGATGATGATTGCCGTGCGCCCCTCCAGCAGCCGCTCCAGGGCCTGCTGGATCAGCACCTCGCTGACCGTGTCGATGTTGGCGGTGGCCTCGTCCAGGATCAGGATGCGCGGCTGGGTCAGCACGGCGCGCGCGATGCAGATCAGCTGGCGCTGGCCCACCGACAGGTTGGCCGCGTTTTCCAGCACCACCGTCTGGTAGCCGTCCGGCAGCGCCGCGATAAACTCATGCGCGTTGGCCATGCGCGCCGCCTCTTCCACCTGCGCGTCGCTGGCCTGCGGGTCGCCAAAGCGGATGTTTTCGGCGATCGTCCCGCCGAACAGGAACGAATCCTGCGGCACCACCCCCACCTGGCGGCGCAGCGAGCGCTGCGACACCTCGCGCACATCGGTACCGTCGATCAGCACCTCGCCTGAGGACACCTCATAAAAGCGCGCCACCAGGTTGGCGATTGTCGACTTACCCGCCCCGGTCGGTCCGACCAGCGCGGCGCGCATCCCCGGGCGAATGTGCAGGTCGATTTCGTGCAGCACTTCGGGCGTATCGCTGCGGTAGCGGAAGCTGACCTTGCGGAATTCGATATCGCCGCGGATCGCGGGAATCTCGCGCGCATCGGGCCGGTCGACTACATCCGGCTCGGTGTCGAGCAGCTTCAAGACCTGCTCCCCGCCAGCCATCGCCGACTGCATCGTGGTGTACAGCCTGGAAAGCTCCTGAATCGGGGTAAAGAAGCGCGAGACATAGGACAGGAAGGCCACCAGCACGCCGATCGTCACCTCTTCTTGCAGCACCGCCCGCCCGCCAAACCACAGCACGATCCCGGTCGCCACCATGCTGAGGAACTCAATCGTCGGCATAAAGATATACGACAGCGCCACCGCGTTGATATTGGTGTCGCGGTTGGCGCGGTTGACCTCATCAAAGCGACCCTGAGTCGCGTCTTCGCGCGCGAAGGCCTGGATCACGCGCATCCCGGCGATGCCTTCGGCCAGGTTGCCAACCACTTTGGCCACGCTGGTGCGCGTTTCGCGGAAGGCGAACTGGGCCCGCCGCGCAAAGATCACCGTCGCGACCACCATCAACGGCAGCACCAGGAACGTCAGGCCGGCCAGCTTCGGGCTCATCGAGAGCATGATCCACACGATCCCGCTCAGGATAAACGCATCGCCAACGAACATGATCCAGCCCTGCGAGAGCAGTTCGTTGATCACCGACACGTCGTTGATCAGGCGCGATACGGTCACCCCGACAATGTGCGTATCGTGATAACCGAGCGAGAGTGCCTGCAGGTGCTTGAATAACTGCGAGCGCAGATCACCGATCACGCGCTGGCCGACGCGCGAAAGCAGGTAGTTCTGTAAGGCCGATGTAGCGTACAGTCCAATATAAGCCGCGCCCATCACCGCGCAGATGCGCACCAGGCCCGGATAATCCCCCCCGGCGATATGCGTGTCGATCGTGATTTTAAACAGGTAGGGGATCAGCAGGGTCAGGCTGGTCGCGCCGATCATCGAGATAAAAGCCACCACGATCTGGCGCCAGTACGGTTTCAGGTAGCCCAGCAGGCGAAAGGCCACGCGCGGATTGAAAGCCGTCCCGCGGTGGTCGCCGCCGCCAAATTGATCAAGTACCCCGCCGGGGCCCATCTGTGGTCCAGCCATGCCGATGCCAAAACTCATAGCCTGTTCACCCTTTCGGTTTCAGCTGGCGCCGGTAGATTTCGGCGTACAGCGGTGAATTCTTGAGCAGTTCTTCGTGAGTCCCGCGCGCAGCGATGCGTCCCTTGTCCAGCACCAGGATGCAGTCCGCCCGCCGCACCGTGCTCAGGCGGTGCGCGATCACGAAGGTGGTGCGCTCGCGCATCAGGCGGTCCAGGGCGTGCTGGATCTCGCCTTCCGTCTCGGAATCGACGCTCGAGGTCGCGTCGTCCAGCACCAGCAGGCGCGGATTGGTCAGCAGGGCGCGCGCGATCGCCAGACGCTGCTTTTGCCCGCCCGAGAGCGTGATCCCGCGCTCGCCAACCAGCGTGTCATAGCCTTTGGCGGTCGCCATAATAAAATCATGAGCCTGGGCCGATCGCGCCGCCGCCTGGATCTGCTCTTCGGTGGCACCGTCGCAGCCAAAGGCGATGTTTTCGCGGATCGAGGCCGCGAACAGGGTCGTTTCCTGCAGAACGATCCCAATCTGGCTGCGCAGCGAGTGCAGGGTCACCTTGCGCGTGTCGATCCCGTCGATGGTGATGCGCCCCATTGTCGCGTCGTAAAAACGCGGGATCAGGTTAATCACGGTCGTTTTGCCCGAACCGGTCTGGCCGACCAGGGCGATGATCTGCCCTGGCAAGGCTTCCAGGTCGATTTGCTTCAAAACTTCGCGCCGCCGCCCATAGGAAAATGAGACATTTTCAAAGCGCACGTGCCCCTTGAAGGGCGGCATGACGACCGCGTCCGGCGCTTCCTGAACCTCTGGCACGGCGTCGAGAATTTCAAAAACCCGTTCAGCCGAAGCGCCGGCCATCGCGATGGCTGGGATGATCATGCCCAGGAAGCGCACCGGGTTGAGCAGCTGGGCCAGGTAAGTGGTGAATGCCACCAGCTCACCCAGCGTCAGCTGGTTGGACATCACCAGCGAGCCGCCGTACCACAGGATCAAGACCGTCGCCAGGTTGGCGATCAGCTGCAGCATCGAGCCGCCGGTAGCCTGCAGGCGCGCGGAATAGGCCGACAGCGCGTACCATTCCTCATTCTCCTGCTCAAAGCGCGCGATCTCGTCGCCCTCGCGCGCAAAGGCCTTGACCACGCGCGCCCCGCGCAGGCTCTGCTCGATGCGCGTGGTCAGGACCGACATCTGCTTCTGAATTTTGACCGAGAGCGGGCGGAACTTAAAGCCGAAATCGATCGAGCGCATCACCAAGAGCGGCATGGCGACAATCGCCAGCAGCGCCAGGCGCGGGTTCATCGCCAGCAGAATGATCGCGGTCGTCAGCATCGCCAGGGAACCGTCCACCACGCGCCATGTGGCTCGCCCGGTCAAAAAGCGGATGCGGTCCACGTCGGCCATCGCGCGCGAGAGGATGTCGCCGGCCTGGCTGCGGTCATGGAACGCAAACGACAGCACGGTCAGTTTCTTGTGCAGTTCCGCGCGCAGGTCGGCTGCCACGTTCTGCGAGCCGGTTTCGACCCATTTACCCTGGAAATAGGTCAGCACGCCGCGCACCAGCACCAGCACCAGCAAAGCAATCACCGAGCCATTCAACACCTGCATATCGGCTTGGCCGATCCCGCGGTCGATAATGAAGCGCACCAGCTGCGGCAAAGCCATATTCAGCGCGGCGATCACCAGGATTGACAGGTACGCGCCAGCCGCGATGCGCTTGTAGGGCCGCAAGTACCCATAACAGCGCAGCAAAATGGGACTGAAACGCAGCCGCTCGTGGTCGGGCTGCCGGCCACCAGGTAATGAAGATGCTGCCAAAATAGATCCTTGAGCGAACAGAATTGGAACAAAACCGAGTATAGCACTGTGTTGCGATTAATGAGAAGGTTAACATACCGGCAGCCCCGCTTGCCTTGATTCTTTGTTATCGCAACAAATTGACTTTTTACTTATAAACAGTATAATAATTGATTATCCACCCGGTGATACATCTCTTCATACAGAGAAATTTTCGCATATCGGCGCCGTTTCTTTTCTTCTGGCGAAGGTGTTGTTTACCGGGCGAATATTCCACCAGATTTCCAAAGGAGGAGATCGTGAAAACCCGCAAGCTGTTTTTGTTTGTCGTGGCGATGACTGTGTTCAGCATGCTGTTGGCTGCCTGTCAGCCCGCTGCTCAACCGACCGCCGCCGCCGAGCCTACCAAGGCTGCCGAGCCTACCAAGGCCCCCGAGCCTACCAAGGCTCCTGAATTCAAGCCGCTCTCGCTGGAAGCCCCCAACTGCGATTATGGCGGAAACCTGCAGAAGATCGAAGCGACCGACAAGTACACGGTCAAGTTCACCTTCTGCAAGCCCGAAATCGCCTTCCTGGGCAAGGTTTCGCTGGCTGGTTACAGCATCCTCGATGCTGATTTCCTCAACAGCACCGGCGGCGACAGCAACAAGATCAATGAAGCCCCCGTCGGCACTGGCCCGTATGTCCTGAAGGAATGGCAGCGCGGCAACCAGATCGTCATGGAACCCAATCCCAATTATTGGGGCGGCGCGATCAAGAACAAGCAGTTCATCCTGAAATGGAACAAGGAAGCCGCGGCGCGCTTGCTTGAACTGCAGTCCGGCAATGTCGACGCGATCGACAATGTTGGCACCGATGACTACGCCACCGTCGAAGCTGACGCGAACCTCAAGAACTACATCCGCGTTGCACCCAATATTCTCTACATGGGCATGAACAACACCATCAAGCCCTTCGATAATGAAAAGGTGCGCCAGGCCTTCTCGATCGGCCTCGACCGCCAGCGCATTATCGACAACTTCTACCCCAAGGGTTCCATGGTCGCCCAGCAGGCGGTTCCGCCCACCACCAAACCGGGCTACACCGAAGGCCTGACCTGGCCCGCCTATGACAAGGAAAAAGCCCTGGCCCTGCTCAAGGAAGCCAACTTCGACTTCAGCCAGGAAATCACCCTGTACTACGCCGAACGCACCCGCGGCTACTTCCCGCAGCCGACCAAGATCGCCCAGGATATCCAGGCTCAGTACACCGACCTCGGCATCAACATGAAGATCAGCGTTCAGGAATGGGCGACCTACCTGCCCATGACCCGCGAAGGCAAGACCGGCCTGTTCCTGCTGGGCTGGGGCGAAGATTACCCCGATGCGACCAACTGGTACGATGTGTTCTTCCTGGGTGCCTCCAAGTCGTTCGGCAATGCCTATCCTGACATCGTCGAGTTCATCAAGAAGGGTGCCAGCGTTGCGGATCCCGCCGAGCGCCAGAAGGCCTACGACGAAGTCAACAAGCTCATCCCCGTCCACCTGCCCTGGATTTCGATCGCGCACTCGGTCAGCGCATTGGCTGCCCGCGCCGAAGTGACCGGCATCAAGATTGGACCCTACATCGAAAACTTCCAGGAATGGGAAACCAAGTCCGGTAAGGTTGTCTTCAGCCAGAACGGCGAGCCTGTGGGCCTGTTCTGCGCCGACGAGACCGACGGCGACTCCTTCCGCGTCTGCAGCATGCTCTACGACGGCCTGTACAAGTTCAAATTCGGCAGCGGCGAGACGGCTCCCGCCCTCGCTGAGAAATGCACCGCCAGCGAAGATCTGAAGACCTGGACCTGCACCCTGCGCCAGGGCGTCAAGTTCTCGAACGGCGCCGAATTCGACGCGAGCGACGTATTCGCCACCTTCACCACCATGTGGGACGCCAAGAACCCCAATCACAAGGGCAACACTGGCAACTTCCAATACTGGCCTGACTTCTTCGGCGGCTTCCTCAATCCGCCCGCGAAGCAGTAAGCTCTTTCCGCAGCCTCGTTAAATCAAATCTCCCCGTCCAGGTCCTCGCGGAATTGGACGGGGAGATCCGCCCTCTCCAGTAAATTAACCCAGGAAAACCGGATGCTGCAATATCTTGCCCGCCGATTTTTGTTCTTTTTCCCAGTCATTATTGGCATTTTACTCATCGTTTTTGTCATTGTCCGCATGATTCCGGGCGACCCTTGTTATGTGATGATGGGCGAAAAAGCGACAGAAGAACAGTGCGCGGAATTTAATGTGCGCTACGGTTTGAACGATAACATCATCGTGCAGCTGGGCCGCTATATCGGCAACCTGGCCACCGGTGATTTCGGCGCGTCGATCCGCGACAAGCGCCCAATCGGCGACGTGATCGCCGAGCGCCTGCCCATGACCATGGAGCTGGCCATCCTGGCCGTGATGTTTGCCTCGGTCTTCGGCATTATCCTCGGGGTGGTGGCCGCGCTCAACCGCAACAGCATCATCGACGTGCTGACCATGCTCGGCGCGAACATCGGCGTCTCCATGCCGGTGTTCTGGCTGGGCCTGCTGCTGGCCTACTTCTTTGCGCTGGTGCTGAAAGATACCCCCTTCTACATCCCGCCCTCCGGCCGCCTCTCGGCGGGCGTGCTGCTGGTGCATCTCGATGAATACTGGAAACTGGGCGAACTGACCGGTTTCCCGCGCTTCATCGTCATGTTTATCTCCAACTCCGCCATCCTCAACAGCCTGATCACCGGCAACATGGAGACGCTCAAAGACGCCCTCTGGCACTTGATCCTGCCCTCGGTGGCGGTCGGCACGATCTCGATGGCGGTCATCGCGCGCATGACACGCTCCAGCCTGCTCGAAGTCCTCGGCCAGGACTTTGTGCGCACGGCGCGCGCCAAGGGCTTGATCGAACGCCTGGTCGTTTCGCGCCATGCCCTGCGCAACGCGCTTGTGCCGATCGTGACCGTCATCGGCCTGCAGTTTGGCGGTCTGCTCTCGGGCGCGGTGCTGACCGAAACGATCTTCTCGCTGCCCGGCATGGGCAGCCGCATGGTCGAAGCGATCCTGACCCGCGACTACCCGGTCGTGCAGGGCATGACCCTGGTGATCGCGATCATCTACGTCATCACCAATCTGATCGTCGACATCTCCTACGCCTACCTTGACCCGCGCATCCGGGTGGATTAACTATGTCAAACTCAACTCCTGCCCCCACCCTGAAAACCAAGCTCGCGCACCAATCGCCAGCCAGGCAGGCGCTGCGCCGCCTGCTGCTGCACCGCTCAGCCCGCACGGGCCTGGTCATCCTTGGCATCCTGGTCATCTTCGCCGTTTTCGCCGATTGGATCGCGCCGTTTGACCCGATCAAGCCGCTCAAAGGCGTCGTACGCCGCAGCGCGCCCTGCATCCACCTGCTCGGCTGCCCGCAGGACAAACCGCAGCATCTGATGGGCATCGACGGCAACAACCGCGACCTGTTCTCGCGCATTGTCTACGGCGCGCAGTACTCGCTGATCATCGGCGTTTCCACCATCTCTCTCGCCATCCTGCTCTGCGGGATTGTGAGAGATTACGTCGGCGTATAGGCTTTCATGTGCCACCAACTATTACTGCGCGTTATGAACGCTATGATGTTCTTTCCCGGCCTCCTCCTGGCCA
>Ga0172369_10005104_pt1 | contig 16323 bp, 15 predicted proteins | sample LakKiv25m_FD_114539 | JGI IMG/M metagenome (GOLD analysis project Ga0172369, IMG submission 114539) | Freshwater microbial communities from Kabuno Bay, South-Kivu, Congo - kab_022012_11.25m | ecosystem: Environmental > Aquatic > Freshwater > Lake | place: Democratic Republic of the Congo...
CCTGGCGTCAGCGCCCGGCGGCCAGCTTCCGCGACGCCGTGAATACGTCTCCCAGGATCTTCGCCCGCTCCGCTCCCGCCACGAACGTCGGCTTTGTCTGGTCCATGATCCGATATGGCAGCATGCGCACGTTCACCAGCTTCTTTCCCCGGAAGGTAGACTCCAGCAGGTAGCCCTGCTCGTGCTCTGGCGTGTGCTGCTGATCGAAGATGAAGTTGCCCAGCGCGTAGGCGATGAACGTGTCGCCCCGCGTCTCGACGGCCTGCACATGGTGAGCCTGGTTTCCCACCACCAGGTCCGCGCCCGCTTCCGCTGCCGCGCGCAGCGCCTTCACGCTCCGTGGGCTCGGGTCGTGCGTGTCTTCTGTTCCCGACTGCACCTGCACGATGACCACGTCCACCTCGCCCTTTAACCTGCGGATCCGGTCGGCAAATCGCGTGAGCGAAAGCTCCTCCGCCGGGCGAAAGAACGCCGGTTCGCCCGCCGCCCGCTCCTCCCGGTAGTCGTCGTCGAGCGGCGCCGTGCCCGGCTCAGTCGCCGTCGCCTCCAGCTCCATCGCCGCCACGTCGTCGAAGCCAAGCACCCCGAACCGCACGCCGTGAACGTCGAATATCGCCGGGGTGAGCGCATCCTCGAGGTTCAGGCCCCCACCCACCCGCTTGATTCCTGCCTGGTCCAGCAGCTCCAGCGTGCGCAGAAACGCCGCCGCCCCGCAGTAGTCGGTCCCGCAGTCAAACACGTGGTTCGTTGCCACCGTAACTTCGTCAATTCCCGCCAGCGTCAGCGCTGCCATCACCTGTGGCGGCGAGCTCAGGTTCGTCACCGCCACACACCGGAAAGGCGGATTGATGTCCTGGATGCTCCCGTCCAGCGACCCCAGAGCCAGGTCGGCCGCGGCCAGGTATTCGCCCACTGCGCCGCGAAGCGTCATCGCCCAATCGCCCGAGGCCTCGATCTTCGCCAGCGTGCAGCGTGATTGGAGGATGTCGCCTGTCGCCACCACCGTGGTCAACACCGGCAGCCTCGCCTCCAGCACCTCGACGATGCCCCGGACCGCCGTCTCCCCCGCCTCCGTCCCTGCAACCACAGAGATGCGTTCCGCAATCGGCCAGGCGGCGGGATCGCCCCGTCCGCGCACGATGTCGGCTCCGTCCACGGCCACCGCCGTCATTTCCGTCCGCACCTCCTCGAAGGGCACGAACGCCACAATGCCCGAGTCCAGCGTCATCGCCGCGCGCAGCGCCTCATACGTCGGGAAGGTCCGAGCGGGCGCCGCTCCCCCCGCCAACCGCACCTGCAGCGCCTGGTCGGCGTCGGGTCCAGCCGTCGCGAACTCGATCTTTCCCGCGATTCCGCCGACCTCGCTCCAGTTCGCTCGTGCCCTCGTGACCACCGCCCGCAACTGCTCGCCGCTGAGCGCGTCGATGCCGGCGCCCGTCGCGACCACCGGCGCGAAGTAACGCAGGACGATACCCGCGTTCGCCACCGCCGCAAACGTGACGTCCGCCTCCTGCGTCTCGCCGGCCTGCCGGAAGCCCCGCGAGTCGAGTTTCGCGGGCAGCTCGCCCCGGTAGGTCAGAAACGCACCGGGCCTGCTCGCGTCTTCAGGCGACCCCGCATCCGTTTCGCCCGCATCGGTCACCGCCGCCAGCAGCACGACCGCAAGCAGGCCCACGCTCCCCGCGAACACCACAATCGCCACCACGAACGCCACGAGCCACGGATCTCTGCGACGCGCACCCCGGTCGGCCATGGCCGCCATCTTCTGGCCGCCCTCCATGCACGTCAATCGACGAGAAGGCCCCTGGGCGGCGGCCCCTGCCACGGTTCAGCTATAGTTCACCCACAACTCCGTGACTATTGGGAGGCACAGGTGCGAATCGGAACGGCGATCTCGATGCCGGGCGACCTGACGGGTGCGAACGGCCTCGTCGCCCGCGCGAAACAGGCTGAACAGGCAGGGTTCGCCTCTGTCTGGCTGACACAGGTCTCAGGCCTCGACGCGCTCACTGTGCTCGCGATGGCGGCTCGCGACACCAGCACTATCGAACTCGGCACTGCCGTCGTCCCGACCTACCCGCGCCATCCCACCGTCCTCGCCGGGCAGGCGCTGACCGTGCAGGATGCGAGCGGTGGCCGCCTCAGCCTTGGCATCGGCCTCAGCCACAAGATCGTCATCGAGAACTCGCTCGGCCTCGACTACTCGCGCCCGGTGGCCCACATGCGCGAATACCTCCAGGTCTTGAACGGTCTCCTGGCGGGCGAACCGGTTCGTTTCGCGGGCGAGCTCTATCGCGTGTCGGCGCAGATAACGGTGCCCGGAGCGCACAAACCGCCCGTTCTTGTCGCGGCCCTGGGACCGGCCATGTTGCGACTCAGCGGGCGGCTTGCGGACGGCACCATCACCTGGATGGGCGGCCTCAACTACCTGCGTGATGTTGCCGTGCCTGCCATTCGCCAGGCAGCCGCGGCGGCCGGGCGCCGGGCGCCGCGCATCGTGTCGATGGTCCCCGTACTGCTCGCCGATGACGTGGCCGCCGGGCGGAACCTGGTTAATGCCACCTTCCGGATGTACGGCCAGCTTCCGTCGTACCGGGCGACCCTCGACCGGGGCGGCGCCCAGGACCCCGCCGATGTCGCGATCATCGGCGACCGCGCGGCCATCCGATCCGGCATCGAAGCCTACGCCGCCGCCGGCGTTACCGACTTTGTGCTGGCGACACCCGGCTTCGAGACTCCCGAGGCCATTGCGACGTATCAGACCGTCGCCGAACTCGCCCGCCCCTGACGGGATGGCCATGCCGCGGGCGACGGACGCACTGTCGGCCCGCCACCTATAACGAGTACTCGGTCGCGAAAGTCCGCGATCGATGGCCGCAGCCGTGCGATCGTTGCTCCCCCTCTCCCTCGGAATCGGGAGAGGGGTCGGGGTGAAGGACTACCGGTAGCTCGTTCTCGGCTGTCGCCCGACAAACGACGGGTCCAGCAGACCGAGCCGGTTCTGGCGCAATCGCAGCCGCTCCTTAAGCCGGTCGATAGTGCGCAGCTGGCGCCATTCCCGTTCGTACCGGCGCGCGAGGTAGTCCGCCTCCATGTCTGCGACGATCGCTTCTGCCATCAGTAGTTCGCTCATGGTGTCTCCTCTTCTTCTTCCACCGTGCGTCGGCTTGAGCGAGTTAGTCAAGCTAAACCTGTCTATTGCTGATATAGATCGAAGCGCACTCACGGCCGGGAGCTTGGCGCTCGGGCTGAGGGACGGTTTAGCCCGTGCCTCGCATTCGACCGGCACGGTTCCCCGCGGCAGGCGGACCGGCCATTGACAGCGCAGCCCCCGACGGATACGACTACTACTCCGCGCGCGGCCCCTGGCCGCAGTTGGCGGCCGATGGTTCCCGTGAACATCGAACTGCTGCCGGTTGAGGGCGTTTTCGAACGTCCGCCTTCCACCAGCCCCTACGAAGACTGGGGTCCGGTCGAACCCGCTGCCGCGCCGTTCTCGATCGAGCGCTGGCTCATCCTGCGCGATGGCCTGGTCGTCGGCGATCTGAGTGCACACCCTGTCGCCTACGGGCCGACCGCTGGCTCCATCGCCATGAACATCGGCATTAGCGTCGTCAACCAGCACCGTGGCCAGGGGATCGGGAGCGCTGCCCAGCGCCTGCTCGCCGAACTGCTGCACGAGCGCGGCATCGTGCGCGTCGAAGCCTCGACCGACGTCGAGAACCTTCCCGAACAACGGGCGCTCGCAAAGGCCGGCTTCCTCTTCGAGGGTGTCGCGCGCGGCGCGCAGGTGCGTGCCGACGGCCGTCACGACCTGCAGGTCTGGTCCCACCTCCCCTGACACCCGCCCCCGAGACTGGGGAATCCGATGCGCTTCGTCGGGAGTCTGGTGGGCGATACTGGATTCGAACCAGTGACCTCTGCGATGTCAACGCAGCGCTCTAACCAACTGAGCTAACCGCCCCAACGCGGACGCTCAGGATACCGAATTCCCGCCCATCCCGCCACTTTCGTCCCCACGTCCGAGGCGCGACCGCGAGCGAGCGCCCGGCGATCGAACCCGCCTCGCAATCGCGGTGCATCGGCCGCCCTCGCCACGATGCTATACTGTCCCTCAATCACTCATATCAATCAGCGACGACCGGGACGAGTAGCCGCCCACCTTCCCCCAGAGAGTTGCGCCACCGGCTGAAAGCGCAACACCCGGGCAGCGAAAACCACCCGCGAGCCTGCACCCGAATCGCCAACCCCGATAGGCGTGCACGAATCGGCCCCGTTACCGGCCCCGCGAGCCCGCCTCCGTTCGAGGAGCGGGAAAGCCGGGTGGAACCACGAGCGCCCCTCGTCCCGGACGAGTGGGCGCTTTTTCGTGTCGGCGTATTGGAGTCGTCGAGTGTCGAAGAATTCGAACAGCGGGTTCGCGCAGAGCTACCGTGACCTCACGGTCTATCGTCAGCCGGTGGAGACGGCGATGGCTGTCTTCGAATCGACGAAGGCCTTCCCTGCCGAAGAGCGGTACTCGATGGTCGACCAGGTTCGCCGTTCGTCACGCTCCGTCTGCGCCAACCTCGCCGAAGCCTGGCGGAAACGCCGCTATCGCCAGGCATTCATCGCGAAGCTCAGCGACGCCGAGGCGGAGGCCGCCGAGACCCAGGTCTGGCTCGAACTCGCCGTCCGCTGCGGCTACCTCCGTGCTGAAGCTGTCGAAAGCCTCAACGCCCAATACGAAGGCATCCTCGCCCAGCTCGTGACCATGATCGCCCACGCCGACCGCTGGACCATCAGATCGAATCCATAGCCACTCCGATACCCCAACACTCCGACACTCCGATACCAAAGGACCTCCCATGTCAGACTCACCCAACTCCCACCCCAACCTCGCCTCGCTCCCGAAGGAGGAACGCCTCCTCCGCATGCGCCACTCCGCCGCCCACGTCCTCGCCGAAGCGATGGTCGAACTCTTCCCCGACGCCGAACTCGGCATCGGGCCACCCATCGACACCGGCTTCTACTACGACTTCCGCCTGCCCCGCCCGTTAACCACCGAGGACCTCGCCTGGCTCGAAGAGCGCATGCGCAAGTCCCTCGCGGGCAAGCACCCGTTCGTGATGGCGGACCTGACCAAAGCCGAGGCTGCGTCGATCTGGGCAAGACAGCCCTTCAAGCTCGACCTCCTCGCCGACCTCGAAGAGGGCAACGTTACCCGGTGCACCCACGCCGCCTTCACCGACCTCTGCCGCGGCGGCCACGTCGCAAATACGGCCGAAACCCCGGCGTCGTTCAAGCTCATGAACACCTCCGGCGCCGAATGGCGCGGCAGCGAGAAGAACCCCCAGCTTCAGCGCGTCTACGGCGCCCTCTTCGAAACCCGGGACGAGCTCGATGCCTACGAGCACCAGCTCGAAGAGGCCCGCCGCCGCGACCACCGCCGCATCGGCCGCGAACTCAAGATCTTCGCCCTCTTCGATGAGGTCGGGCCCGGTCACATCGTCTGGCTCCCGGCGGGCGCGACCATCCGCCGCGAGCTTCAGCGCTGGATCGAAGACCTGGAGATCGACGCCGGCTACCAGCACGTCCGCACCCCCGTCGTCGCCAAGTCCGAGCTGTACCGGCGTTCCGGCCACTGGGAGCACTACAAGGACGCGATGTACCCGGTCATGGAACGCGAAGGCGAAGAGTATGTCCTCCGCCCCATGAACTGCCCCCACCACATCATGGTCTACGAGTCCGAGCTCCACTCCTACCGCGAGATGCCGATCCGCATCGCCGAGCTCGGCGACATGCACCGCTGGGAGAAGTCGGGCGAAGTTTCGGGGATGAGCCGCGTGCGCATCATGACCCTGAACGACGCGCACATCTTCTGCACCGGCGACGAGATGGCCGAACAGGAGGTCGAAGGCGTCCTCCGGCTCATGGAGCACGCTTACAGCACGCTCGGGCTCAAGCGCTACCGCTACCGCCTCTCGCTGGGCGACCCGGAAGACTACGAGAAGTTCGTCTTCGACCCGCCGATGTGGGAGCGAGGCGAAGCCCTCCTCCGTCGCGTCCTCACCCGCGTTGGCCTGCCGTTCGAAGAAGCGAAGGGCGAGGCCGCCTTCTACGGCCCCAAGATCGACGTGCAATTCCAGACCGCGGCCGGCAAGGAAGAGACCCTCGTCACGGCCCAGGTCGATATGCACCTGCCCAGGCAGTTCGGCCTCGAATTCGTCGGCGAGGACGGCGAGCGCCACCAGCCGCTCATCATCCATCGCGGCGTGCTCTCCAGCATGGAGCGGATGGTCGCCCTCCTCATCGAGGAGTACGAGGGCAACTTCCCGCTCTGGCTTTCACCCACGCAGGCCGTGGTCATCCCCATCGCCGACCGCCACGTTGAATACGCCAACACTGTCGGCGCGAAGCTCAAGGCCCGCCGCCTCCGGGTCGAAGTCGATGCCCGCAACGAGCGCATGAACGGCAAGATCCGCGACGCCCAGTTGCGAAAGGTGCCCTACATGCTCGTCGTCGGCGACCGCGAGGCCGAAGCCGGCGCCGCCGCCGTCCGCGTCCGCGGCGGCGCCGACCTTGGTGCAGTACCTGTCGACGAGATCGTCGCGAAGCTCGTTACCGAACGGGACACGAAGGCCCTCGTGCCCTGAACCGCCGGTCTAGCCAGGGTCACGGGCGCGGATGAGATGGCGCGTCAGCCGGGCTTCGCCCGCATGCTCGGCGGCGTGCCGCGCGGCCTGGAGAAGAATCGCCCGGCCCGCGACCGGGCCCAGTCGCGCGTGATTGCAGATGGCGTCGAGCGACACATGTGGCATCGGGTCGAGGCGCTCCCGCATGCGATGGCGCAACTCCTCCCACATCGCCGTGAGATTCACCGTCGCCTCGCCATCGAGGGTGAACTCCTCGTCGCGGTCATAGTCGTACGGTTCGTTCGCGAAATGCGCGAGGACGTTCCGATGGGCGTTCGCCAGCGCATGTTTCGCGATCACAGCAAGACAATTCCCGCCCGGCAGTGGTTCCCACCGGATGGATTCTTCATCAAGCCCCTCGAAGCAGACCATGATCATTTCGAGGCTCTCGTCGATCGCACCCAGGTACATTGCGATCTCGGCGTCCATTAGCGGCCCTCCACGGGTGAGTGAGACTAGCGTAGGGGAACCCGGGCGGCCCGCGCCTGCTCTGGCCTCAGTCGGTCCATCCGGCCCCCAATCCCGCCACCGGCCGGGCGCGGTCGCATCGCGCGAATTCTGCTACCTTCCACCACAGCGGCGCCCGGGCGCGCAGGAGAGATCGAGGGTGTACTTCCTGGCCCTCACGATACACAACGTCGCGACCCGCAAGGTGCGCGCGAGCCTGACCGTCTTCGCCATCGCGATCAGCATCATGACGGTGGTCACGATGGGCGTCCTCACCCACAGCCTCCGGCGGAGTGCGATTTCCATCCTTCGCACCGGAACCGCCGACTTCTCGGTCGCCCAGAAGGACGTGTCGGACGTCATCTACAGTTCGGTCGACACGGAAGACGTGAACCTGATCCGCTCCTACCCCGGCGTCGATTCCGCCGTTGGCGTGCTGGTCGCGCCCTTCAGGCTCGACGACGGCCACCCGTTCTTCCTGAAGATCGGGATTGAGCCCGATCAGTTGGAACCGTTTGGCGTCCACATCGTCGTAGGCCGGGCCTACACGGCCACGGCGACGAATGAGTTGATGCTTGGCTTTCGCGCCGCCCGCGACATGCACGTCACCGCGGGGGATCATGTCGTCCTCGATGGCGATCAGTATGAGGTGGTCGGCATCTACCAGACCGGCCAGGTCTTCGGAGACTCCGCCTCCATGCTGCCGCTGGTCACCCTGCAGGCCAACGAACGCAAGCCCGCCACGGTCACCCTCGCCTTCGTCCGGGTCCGCCCGGGCACGGACATTGCGGCGCTCCGGGAGCGCATCGAGGCCGAGCGCCCGGAGCTCGCGACCGTCAGGACCGAGTCCGAGTTCGGTCGCATCGACCGCAACCTGGAGCTCATCAGCGCCGCCAACACCGGCGTCTCCGCCCTCGCCCTTGTCATCGGTGCAGTCACCGTCCTCAACACCATGGTGCTCTCGGTGTTCGAACGGACGCGCGAGTTCGGAGTCCTCCGCGCCGTCGGCTGGTCCCGTGCGCGCGTACTGATGGCCGTCATGAGCGAGGCGACACTGATGACCGTCGCCGGCGCCCTGGCCGGGATTGGCGCGGCCTTCGTCGCCATCCGTTTCCTCCAGGGTACGTCGGCGCTCCACGGCGTGTTCCAGCCCGACTACACCACGGACATCTTCGTGCGCGCGCTCGCGATCACCTTCGGAGTGGTCATGTTCGGGGCCCTCTACCCGGCAACGCGCGCGGCGTTGCTCGTCCCCATCTCCGCAATCAGTCACGAATGATGGGGCGATTCAATTGCTCGGCCACCGGCGGATGGCTGACGCGGCCGTGGCCTCCGCACCTTCGCAGTGTCCTGCCCGCCCGGCGACACGCGCGAGGCTGGTCCCGATAAGGGACTACTCGGCGGCCACCTGTCGGCCGAACATCAACATGACAGGCAGGTCTCGGCCCCACCGCGGCTTGCCCCGGATGCGTTCGGCCGTGCCTCGCATCCTGAACGCGATGGGCAATGATTCGCCGTCTGCTCCAGCCTGGTCTGCACGCGAACCCTCTGAGGGTCCAGATGGTTTGCGTGCTTGTGGGCGGCGCGGTCCTCGCGGCTGTCGGGTTCGTGGCGTTGACGTCCGTGCACGACTCGGCGAGCACCACTACGAGGTTGGCGCTCGCCGAGGATCTCGCAGGCGACATCGATGCGTCTGCGGCAGAGACTGCCCACATGACGGCGCAGACGGAGAAGTCGTACTACGCAGCCGTCGCAGCCGATCCCGCGGCTGCAGGGAATTACCGCATTTCGGCGGTCGCGGTGGTCGACGCCAGCCATCGGTTCGAGGAGATCCAGGCCGACGCCGAGCAGCTTCACAACCTGTTCAACAGCCCCGCGACCCTGTCGCTGCGGGGTGCGGCAACGGATGTACGGGACACCTACCGGGGCCTTCTCGAAGCGAGCGATAACCAAACCTCGCCCGCGCCCGCAGAAACCATCGCCGCGCTGCAGGCAGTATTGCTGCCCCGCATTCAGGTGCTCCAACAGCACAGCAGAGAGGCCCACGCGGAGATTGAGGTGCAGGCCCGCCACAATGCCGAGCACACCATCACCGCCGTCGATTTCGTGCGCATCGGCCTGGTGGCCGAGTCGCTCGCCGGGATCGTCATCGTCAGCCTGATGGGCTGGGTAGTGGGGAAGAAGTTTACCCAGGCACTCCGCGATGTTACCGCCGACAGGGCGGCATTGCTGGCGACCACGCAGATCATGGAGCGCCGCAACGGGCAGTTTCAGGCCCTCTATCAGGTCGTCTCCGAAGTGGCTGAGACCCTGAGCCTGAAGTATGTCGTCCAAACGGCCATCCGCGAAGCACGCAAGCTCGTTGGTGCGGACGTGGTCATCCTGCGCCTCCTGCATGGCAACGCACTCGAGGTCGCAGGCGCCGTGCAGGCCGACGGTGGCGAGGTCTCCGGGCTTCAGCCGCGGCGGCTCGGCGAACACATCGTCGGGCGCGCAGCCAAGCGCGGCCGGTCCTACCGCGTCGGTCAGGACGCGGAGCACCCCCTGGTCGAGGGCGATGGGTACCCCGGCGCCCGGTCCGGCATCGTCGTCCCCCTCATCGTCGGCGCGCGCGTTGTCGGGACTCTCGGGTGTTGGTCAACTCAGCCTGCCATCTTTTCAGCCGACGACGAACAGGTGCTGGAGATGATGGCGTCGCAGGTCGCCACCGCGGTTGTCGCTGCCGATACCTACGAAACCACTGAACAGCAGGCGCTCCACGATCCCCTGACAGCACTTCCCAACCGTCGGCAGCTGACGATCGATCTGCACGACAGGTACGGTCCCGAACTGGCTGAAAACGCGGCCGTCGCCGTGGCGATGATCGACATCGACAACTTCAAACGCTTCAACGACGAGTTCGGACACAAGGTTGGCGATGTGACCCTGCAACGCGTCGCCGAAGTGGTGCGCAGCACCCTGCGCGAAGCAGACAGCGTCTACCGCTACGGCGGTGAGGAGTTCGTCGTCCTCGTCGATAACGGCGACCGCGATGCCATGGTCCACCTCATGGAACGCGTACGCACGGCCGTCGAGCGGACGCCGCTCACGGGCGAGAGCCTGCAGCCCGTCGGCCCGGTGACCATCTCGGTCGGAGTCGCCTACGGTCCCCAGGACTCACGCGAGCCCGAAACGCTCATCAAGATGGCCGACGCCGCGCTCTACGACGCCAAGCATGCGGGCCGAAACCGGGTCTGTATCTACTCCGGTGAACGCGGCCAGGCGATGTCCGGCGAATCACTCCCGAACGCTGCCTGACCGCCCTCTCACACCTCTGCCACGGCCTCTCCCTCCACCACCGAGTCCCCGTCCTGGTTCACCGTCACCACCCGGATCGTCGCCACCTGCTTGCCGCCCTCGTCGCTGACCGCCGTCACCTCGCCCCTCGCCGTCAACGTGTCCCCCGGCCAGACCTGCTTCGTGAACCGCACCCCGAACTTCCGCAGCGCCGTCGGCCCCAGCCAGTCGGTCAGCATCCGTCCCGTCAGCCCCATCGAGAGCATCCCATGCGCGAACACCGATGGGTAGCCCGCCATGCCCTTCGCGATCGTTTCGTCGTGGTGCAGCGGGTTGAAGTCACCGCTCGCACCCGCGTACTTCACGATGTGCGTCCGGGCGATCTTGTCTATCACCACTGCCTCGTGCGTGTCCCCAACCTTCAGTCGCATCGCCGTCCTCCTACTGGTCCACCGCGCGCTCGGTCTGCACGCCCACGGAACGTGCGGTGACGCAGAGCACCCCCGCCTGGTTGCGGTACTCGGAGATTGTCTCGCTGAACAGCAGCTTCCCGCCCCGCTTGCCCTGCTTCTCCCAGTGCTCGCCCGGCCGCGTGGTCACGGCCGGCGTGTCGCCCGCGTGGATGGGATGGTGATATTCGTAGTGCTGCTCGGCGTGCAGTCCCCGCCCCAGTCCGCCACCGCCGCCGTCCCCGCGGTGCGCCGGCGGCGGACCCGTCCGCGGACGCGTGAGGTCGAGCGGGTAGTCGGGCTGCCAGTGTGCGCTCGACTGCACGAACGTCGGCGGCGTCACCATGCCGCCCAGAGCCTTCGTCGCGGGGTGATCCGGGTCCGAAAACTCCGGCCGCACGTCCAGCAACGACCGCGCAAACAGCATTACCGCGCTCCGGTCCACCGGAAACTCATACGAATCAGCCATACGACACCCCCACCATTGTCGACTGGATCCTATCGGTGCCGCTCCGCGGCCACAACGCTTGCTGACGCGCGCCCGCGCGCCTCAGTCCTCCGCGAAGACGCGCGTCGCGTGGATGTCGTAGTCGAGCCCATAGACCCGCCTGAGTTGCTCTATCGCCTGCAGCGCACGGCGGCTGTGAGGGCTGGCCGACCACTCCCCCTCCTGTCCGGCGAGCGGCTCGAATGAGTGCAGCACGATCTTCTCCAGGAGTTGACCCAGAGTGATCCCTTCGAACTCCGCGAGGCCCTTCAGCACCTTCACCAGCCGCTTCTCCATCCGCACCCCGAGCTGCACGCGTTCGATCGCAACCGGGCCGTTCCCGTCTTCCATGACCGCCTCCTTGACCCCATTTGGGACATTCTTACCAAGGTCCCAAGGTACCACGCTCGTTCACACCGTTCAATTCTGACCCCTGACCCCAGACCCCTGACCCCTGCTACGATGCACAGAACCGAAGAAGCCGAGGAGCATCGCCATGGACACCGTCCTCTCCCTTTCCCCCGAAACCGTTGAACGTCGCCGCGTCGTCCGCGAGTTCATGGAAGCGAACATCTACCCGAACGAACGCACCCTGGACGAGCTCGAGTCTGGCGGGACCGAGGCCCGCGCCCTGATCAGAGAACTGCAGCAGAAGACCAAGGCGATGGGCTACTGGGCCCCCCACCTGCCGAAAGAAGCGGGCGGCATGGGCATCGGCTTCCTCCCCTACGCCTACCTCAACGAGATCATCGGCCGCAGCCAGTGGGCCCCGGCCGCCTTCGGTTCCCAGGCGCCAGATTCCGGCAACGCCGAAATCCTCCACCAGTACGGCACGCCCGAACAGAAGGAGAAGTGGCTCAAGCCCCTCGTCAACGGCGACATCCGCTCCTGCTTCTCCATGACCGAGCCCGCCGTCTCCGGCGCCGACCCCACCGGCCTCCAGACCACCGCCCTGCGAGAAGGCGACGAATTCGTCATCAACGGCCGCAAGTGGTTCAGCTCCAACGCCATCGGCGCCACCTTCGCCATCGCCATGTGCGTCACCGACCCCGACCAGCCGCCGCACAGCCGCATGAGCCAGATCATCGTCCCGTTCGACACCCCCGGATTCCGCGTTGAGCGCCGCGTCCAGGTCTGGGGCGACCCGCATTCCAACCATCCCCAGGTCGTCTTCGAAAATGCGCGCGTCCCCGTCACCAACCTGCTTGGGCCGCAAGGCGCCGGCTTCAAGCTCTCGCAGCGGCGCCTCGGCCCAGGGCGCATCCACCATTGCATGCGCGCTCTCGGCCAGGCCCAGCGCGCCTTCGACCTCATGGTCCAGCGCTCCATCAACCGCCAGGCCTTCGGTGGCCCGCTTGCCGACAAGGGCATCATCCAGACCTGGATCGCCGACTCCCTCGTGAACATCCAGGCCGCCCGCCTGCTCACAATGCAGGCCGCCATGAAGATCGACTCCGGTGACGAAGCGCGGGTCGAAGTCTCGATGATCAAGTTCTTCGTCATGGAAACCGCCTGCAACGTCATCGACAAGGCGATCCAGGTTCATGGCGCGATGGGCTTCACCACCGACACGCCGCTCCAGGCGATGTACAAGAATACCCGTACCCTCCGCATCGCCGACGGTCCGGACGAGGTGCACCGCATGGTCGTCTCCCGCGCCGCCATCCGGAAGTACCGCGCCGGCGACACGTGGGACTTTGGCGCCTTCTAGCACGGTGCCCGCATTAACCCCTCTCCCGCGAAGTCGGGAGAGGGGCACGGGTGAGGGCCGCCCCTTCGCGCACTATGGAGCGAATTCCGGCAGTGCAAGAACCTGAACTTGAGGCGTCTGAGTATCTCGGAAGCACGTCGGCGTCCCTCGCGAGCATACCGTCAGCCGGTGAAAGGTCTGAATTCGTCATGAGCAAACTCCAGTTCGCCAAGGTCAACATCCGCGTCCGCGACCTCGATGCCGCCCTTGCCTACATGCGCGATGTCATCGGCGCCGAGGTGCTCCGTGAGAAGACGACGAACCCGTACGGGGAGATGGTGCTGGTCCGCTACGGCGGCCTCACCATCGAGATCCTCGCCCCCGACCGCCCCGGCGGCTCGCTCGCGAAGATCATCGAACGCCGCGGCGAGGGGATCGACTCCATCGCCTTCTCGACAGATGACCCCGCCGCCACGGTGTCCGCCCTCGAGGCCCGCGGAGCGCAGTTCGCCAGCTTCGATGGCAGCCTCGCCTGGCTCCATCCGAAGAATCCCGTCTCCCTCTCCATCGAGTTCATGGAAACCTCGCGGCTCTCCTCCATCGGCTGAACTTCGCAGCCCGTCGGCACGTAAGACACTACCGGGCGAGCCATAGAACGCCGGCCGTGATCCCGTTGCTCCCGAGGCAGCGACCGAGGCAACCCTCCTCTCTCCTCTCTCCTCCCTCCTCCCTCCTCCCCGGTGTACCCTCTTGACCATGCAGCTCGGCATCATCGGCCTCGCCCGCTCGGGCAAGACGACAATCTTCAACGCGGTCACCCGCGGCACGGCCCAGGTCGGCGCCTACAGCTCAAACACGCAACCCAACGTCGGCGTCGTCAACGTTCCCGATGACCGTGTCGACCGTCTCGCGGCCCTCTACCATCCGAAGAAGACCACCTACGCCACCATCCAGTACGTCGACTTCCCGGCTGCCGGCGAATCCTTCGGCAAGGGCGAAGGCCCCGCCGGCAAATTCATCAATGACCTCGGGCGCATGGATGCCCTCATCCACGTCGTCCGCGCCTTTGAAGACGAAACCGTCCCCCACCCCGAGGTCACCATCGACCCCGACCGCGACATCGTCACCATGGACCTGGAGCTGGCCTTCGCCGACCTCGCCATCATCGAGAAGCGCCTCCAACGCATGGAAACCGAACTCCGGTCCATGAAACCCGGCGAACGCGACCAGCTTCAGCACACCAGGGATCTCCTCCTCCGCATGAAGACTGCCCTCGAACAGGAGATCCCCATCCGCGAGCAGAACCTGGCTCCGGAAGACTGGCGCCTCCTCGAAGGCTCGCAATTCCTCACCTCGCTGCCTTTGCTGCTCTTCGTCAATATTGGCGAGCGCGACCTTCCGCAACGCGCCGGGATCGAAGCCGGGTTCCAATCCCGGTACCGCCGCACCGGCCGCAATGTGGCCGCCTTCTGCGGCAAGTTCGAAATGGAGCTGAACGAGCTGGGCGAAGACGAAGCCGCCGAGTTCCGCGCCGCTGCCGGCGTCGCCGAAAGCGGCATGGCCGAAGCCATCCGCCTCAGCTACGCCCTCCTTGGCCTTGTCAGCTTCCTCACCGCAGGACCGGACGAATGCCGCGCCTGGACTGTCGCCGCCGGCTCGACCGCGCCCGAGGCCGCCGGGAAGATCCACACCGACCTCAAACGCGGATTCATACGCGCCGAAGTCCTGCACTTCGACGACCTCATCGCCTCCGGCAGCGAAGCCGAGGCCCGCAGGCACGGTCTCCTCCGCACCGAAGGCAAGCAATACGTCGTCCACGACGGCGACATCCTCAACATCCTCTTCAACGTGTAGCCGGACCGCGCCACCGGATTGGCGCGAGCGCACAGGCCGCCGCGCAGGTGGCGGTGCGGGGCGCCGGCAGATTCGCCGCCGTGTTATGGGACGATGACGCGCCTGGGCTGCCTGCCTGCACCTGCGGCGAACCACTGCACCGTCGCGCAGCGGGTCCTGACCGTCGCGGCTGCGACTCGTGTCCACGGCCCGGGCCGCTTTCGGGCGGTCCGGTTCCGAGTCGCCGCTCGCTCTAACGCGTTTCTAACACATTGGTTAAAGTGGGTTTTATTGACTTTTATTGGTTCAATCCTCTACTGTCACCGCTTGGCAACCGAAGTGGACCCACCACCAGGGCACGGTTGACGGCTGCAATTGACGGCGCGGGCGTAGCTGGATCCACAGGTGCGCTACTCGGTTTCTGAACGTCGGAGGAAACGAAGTGACACTTGCATTGCACGGGAAGTCTGGAAAGCGCCAGGGAGCGCTCGCCATGGCGGCGCTGATAGCGACGCTGGCGGCCGCCTGGTTCGGCCTGTTGGCCATCCAACGGGTGTTCGCCGACGCTGGCAACCCGACGACGATCACAGCCACCCCAGACGCGGGCAACCCATTGCAGATCACCGTGAGCGGCAACTGGGGATGGGACTGCAGCGGGGACGACAAGATGGTTGGCTGGGCCGTCTCGTGGGGAGAAGACCTGACCATCAACACCCTCCCGAAAACCGGCGATGACCTTCACATGGGCGAGGCCGGGTCGTATCCATCCACCCAGGGGAATCACGTGTTCTCGCCATTGGACAGCAAGGGCCCCGCCAACTGCGGATCGAGCGGGACGTGGGGACCACTCACGCACACCTATGCCGCAGCCGGAACCTACGAAATCTGCGTCGTGATCTATGACGTTCACTACGACTGGACGACGAAGACGAAACTGAATGGCGCCATCAACAATTCCGTCACGACTTTCACGGTGGACTCGACCACCGGCATCCTGGCCGGTGATGCCATCTCGATCGACAACGAGCAGATGAAAGTCACGGCGGTGAACAGCGGGACATCGCTTTCCGTAACGCGCGGGTTCTCGGGGACGACGGCGACCAGCCACAACGACAACAAGGACGTGAAGTTGCGCGCGCTCAAGAACGCGTCCGGCAACCACAGCGACCTCGCCGGCGGCCCGTCGCGGAACACGGACAACTCGATCGAGGAGAACTTCAACGACACCGAGAACTGCGCGGCCCAGAGGATCGTCGTCGAGGAGCCGAAGGGCAACATCGTGGTCCGGAAAGTCGGGAACTTCGCGGCCGGCCTCGTCGGGGGTGGGTTCTCCGGGCCGGTGACCGGGCCTAGCAGCTACAGCAGCAGCTGGAACGCAGACGTGGGCGGATCGGACACGAAGAACGTCGTGGCGGGCACGGGGTATGCCGTAAGCGAGAATACGACTGGCTTCCCCCTGACCGTGAC
>Ga0172369_10005110_pt1 | contig 16313 bp, 10 predicted proteins | sample LakKiv25m_FD_114539 | JGI IMG/M metagenome (GOLD analysis project Ga0172369, IMG submission 114539) | Freshwater microbial communities from Kabuno Bay, South-Kivu, Congo - kab_022012_11.25m | ecosystem: Environmental > Aquatic > Freshwater > Lake | place: Democratic Republic of the Congo...
CCGGTCCGCCGGGTGTATATCCCGAAGGACGAGAAGTCGCTGCGACCGTTGGGGATTCCCACGATTCAGGACAAGCTCGTCCAACTCGCGCTGGCCAAGATTCTGGCAGCGATCTTTGAAGGCGACTTCCTCCCGGTATCGTATGGTTACCGACCGGGACGGAATGCGCATCAGGCCCTCCGCACGATGGAGACCTGCCTGATGACGTGTCCGATGACGACGGTGATCGATGCTGATATCAAGGGGTTCTTTGATAGCGTCGATCACGCGAAGCTCATGATCGCTCTGCAGCAACGGGTCGCGGATCGGAAGTTCCTGCGGCTCATCGAGCGGTTCCTGAAAGCCGGCATGGTGGAGGAAGATGAGTATCAGGAGACGGAGCAGGGAACCCCGCAAGGGGGCATCCTGTCGCCTATTCTGAGTAATATCTTCCTGCATTACGTGCTGGACCGGTGGTTCACCAATCAGGTGCAACCACGGTTGGCTGGAGATACGGCGCTCTTTCGGTATGCGGATGACTTCGTTATCTGCATGCAAGACCCGGAAGAAGCATGCCGGCTCCTGCAGGCAATTCGCGACCGCTTCACGCGCTGCGGACTCACGGTGTCGGAGGAGAAGACACGCCTGCTGTCCTTTGGCCGCAAAGCCTGGGCACGTTGGCATGCTGTGGGTGAGAAGCCGGAAACATTCGACTTCCTGGGCTTCACCCACTTCGTCGGCACCTCGCGGAAGGGGACGTATAAGGTAGGAAGGGTCACCAGTCGAAAACGGTTTCGCAAGCGCCTGAAGGAACTTAAGGAATGGCTGAAGGACGTGCGGAACCTCCCAGTGCGGGACTGGTGGCCGCTGATGGTAGCGAAGCTGCGGGGGCACTTCCAGTACTATGGGGTGAGTGGGAACTTCCCTGCGCTCTCCAGATACTACGAACGTGCCCTGCAGTTGCTGGTGCGCTCATTGGCGCGACGGAGCCAGAAGCCGACCCCTGATATATGGGACTGGCTGCATCGCTATCTCGATCGCTTCCCGCTTCCCCGACCGAAGATCATGCACCGGTGGTATGATTCCCCGCCCGCGCGGTAGCGTCTGGGGAGCCGGATGCGGGAAATCTGCAAGTCCGGTTCTGTGAGGGGGGGCCTATACTGACTGTCAAGTTGTTCGGTGGGCGACGCCTCCGGCGCGTTAGTACGGCAATCAGAGCCACCGATGCAGCAGTAAGTATAGAGCCCTCTACTCGACCCCCCCTCGGACTTTTGCCCTGTGACTGCCTGCCATGTTGAACGTTCTTACTTCGCCGCCTCCAGCGCCTTCCACACCTCTACCGGCGCTATCTCCGGTCCTTGTTGCGGGCTGCGCAGGTTGAGTTGAGCAGCTTGCGCCAGGGTCCAGGCGGCGTTCAGGGGGAGGACGACGCGGTAGACGCGGCCTGGATCGATCGTCTTCTCGTCGAGGGCGGGGGAGAAGATCCATTCACCCCAATCCGGCGCTTTGCCCGGCAACGCGAGCAGCTCCGCACCGGTCAGGCTGCCGGCCATGGTGCTCAGCGGCGAGCGCACCACCGCCAGGTCGGCCAGCGTGTGATCCCACTTGAGCATGTCTTTCGGCGCCGGAGGATTCTCTTTATCGATAACATCGAGGGCGAAATCCACATGCGCCGTTTCCCGCGCCACCGCCAGTGTCGTCAGCGCCAGTAAACGGGCATCGTAATATGCCGGCGGCGCCGGATGGTCCGCGCCGGGCAGCACCTGCCACTGCCAGTTGTCGGCGAACTGCAGCGCGCGCCGGCCCGCCGGCGACTCGGCAACCAGGTCCGCGGCGTCGCCGAGTGCGTCATCCCAAATGCCGGAGAGCAGCTCGCGCGGCTTTTCCAATGCCTTCAAATCATTCGTCGCGTCGAAGGCAATGAGGTAGATCAACCGCCGAGGAGCGAGCGGGTTGTAATGGGCCAGGGTGTAGTGTCCGCCGTCCAGCTTCAACGGCCCGCGCCCGCCGGCGATCAGCTCGTTATGCTCGTTGAAGGCGAGGGGCAGCCGCGACTGGATGAGCGAAGTGAGCGCGCAGTCGCTCGCTCCGCCGAGGATGATAAGGTTGAAGCGCTCCAGGTTTTCGGCGGTAACCTCGCGGTCGGACTTCACCGGAATGCGCCCGGCGGGCATGTCTTCATCGACGGCTGATCCCGATCCAGAGAAACGCGATAGATTATCCGCCGCCGCGCGCAGCGCCGCGGTACGTTCTTTACTACCCTGAGTGCCGTAGACAATCATCAGCGGTTCGCCGGCATACAGGTTGGCTGCCGCGCCGGCGCGGTAAGGCCGAGAAGGCGACACGGGCGGCTGCCAGTCGCGGAAGAACGACCAGCCTTTATCGCCGTTAGCAACCAGGAAGAGGCGCGCCGGCAGATCGTCCTTGTATTGGAGGAGATTGCCGTCGACCTGCAGCAGCAGTCCCTTCGACCGGCTCAACGGCATGCGATCCACGTTCAATTCCAGCACCGCCACGTTTTTCACGCTCATGGCGAGGGATTGCTGATCGCCGGCGCCGATCGCACGGGCATTGACGCTTGCCTTGCGGTGCGGATCGGCGAACTGGCGAATTGTCGCCCAGTAGGCGCTGTTATACGGCGCATCCGGTTGCAAGGTGGTGAAGGTCACGGCTTCGGGTTTATTACGCCGGCGCAGTTCGAGCATCCAGTCGTTCGCTGGGTAGAGGCCGGAGATGCCGTGACCGGATTCCGGGATCTCCTTATAAAGCACAGGGTATCCCCATGCCTGCATTTTCCACACCGCAAAACGGCTGTAGGTTACCGGCACTACCCAGTCCTGCCCACCGTGCTGGTTGAAAAGCGGCAGGTTGCGCAAATTTTCGATCGGCGCCAACTCCGGCCACCCGCACATAGGCGCGGCGGCGGCGAAAATGTCGGGATGGCGGGCGGCCATGCGCCATGCGCCCTCGCCGCCCATGGACGCGCCGGTAACGTAGACCCGATCGTCATCGATCCTGTACCAGCTCTTCATATAGTCGATTACGTTCAGCACATCATCCTCGCCGAGCCCGCGATACTGGGTCAAACCGCCGCGCCCCCAGGGCATGACGAGGATGTAATTCATCTTATTGAATTGCCCGGTGGCGTTGAGCCCGGGCACGCCGCCCGCGCCATGCAGGTGCACGATGAGCGGGTAAGTCTTCAATGGGGAGAAGTTCGGCGGCAGGCTCACCACGAAGCTCTGCCCGGAGCCGTCGGCTGAGCTGTAATATGCCGACCAGAAGATGCCGCGCTGCTCGGAGAGGAAATCCTTCTCATTTTCCAGCGTCGTAATCATCGCGGCAAGGTTGGCAAGTCTGGTCAACTGCTCGTTGCGGGTATCCTCGTTCTTCATGGCGGCGGCCCACGTTTCCTCATCCAGCATTTGCAGCAAATTCGCTACCATACCGCGGTGCCGCCGCAACAGAGCGGAGGCGCCGGCCAGCGGGTCCCAGGGGCGGTCGAGGCCGAACTGCCGGCGCAGCGCATCCCGCTTCACGCGCAATCCATCGATATTCACCTTGAAGAAACCGAGCCGTCCCGGCGTCGCGCTCTCTACCTTCGCCACTGTGTATTCCACCTCGTAGGAGCCGTCGTTCAGCGTGCCCAGGTCCCAGGCAAAAACGGTGGGCGTCCCGGCGGCCACCTCCGCGGTCAGCGACCCGGTCGCCACCGCCTTCTTCTCGCCGGGCAGGTAAACCGCCGCTTTCGCCGTCACCTTCCCGCCGTCCGGCGTGTTCACCAGCAGGCGGGCGGTGTCCCACGGCTCGGCGCCGGCGACGTTCAGCCAGCGGCTGCCCGCCGCGTCGCCGGCGATTTTCATCTCCGGACGCAGGCCCAGCGCCGCCGGCTTCGTCCCCCGCGCGCCATCGAAGACAAGCTGCCCGAATTGCGCGGCATCTTGGCCGTAGATGACGCCTTTCGTCCAGAACATCGCGCCTTTGAAGCCGTTGCCGTCGTTGTCGTTGAGCGTCCAGGAAAAGCCGCAGCGGCCCAGTACCCACGGCGACACAGGCGCAAGCTGCTCCCAGGTCAGCATCCACTCGAAGACGCGCGCGCCGTCCGCCTGCGCGGCCATCTTCACCGAGCGGTCCTTCAGCAGGCATTCCTTCTCGAAGCTCGCGCCGGGCATACGGTAGGCCGCGAAGATTGGGCCTTTGGGAGAATCGCCAAGTAAATAGCTGTGTTCGTCCTGGTCGAATCCACCCTTCGGGCCGTTCAAGTAGGGATCGAAAGCGAACTGGCAGCAGTCGTTCTCCCACAGGTTGGTATCGTAATTCGGCGCGTTATGCACGTCATCCGTCACTTCCAGGCAGAAATACAGGCCTTGGTCATCCCATAGCGTACGCAGCGTTCCGCGCAGGTCGTCCGGCCCGTTCCATCCGCGGGCCTGCTCCTGCCGATCCAGCAACATGGCGGGCACGTCCTTCCACTCGTCGGCCTTGCCGTCGATGACCGGGTGCTGTGCCGCCTTTCGGACGTGATAAACCGGCGCCGCGAGATCGTAAATCGGCGTGATAGCTCCGGCGGGGACGGCCTTGCCCGGCAATTGTTCGACTGCCCGAGCGCCGGCGGTGAGGACAAGCACCAAGGCGAGTGCAAAGATGTGGGTGTGACGCATGACGAACCTCCGTCTGACCTGAACGGCTGGATGAGTGGATGGTTGGATGAATGGATGGGAGGTATGGGAGGAATGGGAGGTATGTGAATGGTCAATATTCTTTCCCATTCTTCACATTCCTTCCATATCTTCCATCCACTCATCAATCCATCCGCGTTATACCTTTGACACCGGAAAGCGCATTATCTCTCGCTCCAGTTAAAATTTTATCGCTCGACCGGCATGGGAGCGAGATTCGGGCGGCTGGCAATCCAGAGGCCGCGCATCAGGCCGGCTATTATGGGCTACATCAAGCCTAGCGCAACGCTATTCGATGCCCGGATTGATATCTCTTCCTACTGCTCTTCCTTGCAACGCAATCCCTTCCATGATACATTCATTATTAATCCGGCAAAGCCGTAATGCGCCAATGGGCGGAGGTTGCTTTTCTCGGAAATGAGATAGCGGCGGAGGCGCGCGACGAATTAGTTGCATTTATCACGCAATATTATCGCTGTCCGGTTATGCAGCTATATCTTGCGAACCATAATGAAACACCTGTCGCCGGCGGGATGCTCGTCATTGCCGGCGGCGCGGCCGATTTATACTGGATTGCCACCCTCCCGGAAGCTCGCCGCCGGGGATTCGGCGCCGCCGTCACTCATCGTATGATGCGCGAAGGACAAACCCGGGGCTGCGAGATCACCGTGCTGGCGGCCTCCGCGATGGGCAAACCGGTCTACGAACACCTCGGTTTTACGGAATACTGCGTGGTAAATATGTACCTTAAGGAATGTGCCCAAAGATAAATGAGCAATCCGCACGTTTATTATGCGACCGGATATACGGAAAGCCGGGAGTTGTCAGCACCGATATCCGGCCTGGCGCAGGTTTTGCCGTTCTGTTTCCGTTGAGTTGACCAGTTGGCAGAATGTCCAACCGAAGGCATCGATCACTTCTTTGGTGTCGGTCAGCAGCAGAATGGGGACGCCGCGTCCCGCAGATGGGTGGCGGTTGGTCACGATGGCGGGATGCGTATGCCCGTCCGAGGTTCGAATACGCATGTTATCTCCCTTGCTCGCCTTCTGTTCGCGAACCGTTTCAATGCGACCGGGAGAGCTGTGACCCGGCGCGGGTAAGTTCACCCTCCCGGCGATTGCTGTCCGGGAGGACGGGACAATGACGGACTAACATGTTATTAGACCGAGTATTCGGTCAAAAGTTTCGCGAATTACAACTATTCTCCGGAAGCATACTTCGGTAAGCAATCCAGCGGAATTCGCGGCAAGCGAGTGATTAATGTATTTATCAGGGCGGACTACACGAAGCAGACTATTACCCGCGCCACGTCAGGCCCGCCTGCTGCTGATCCTGCTACTGATCGGCCTGCTGCCTGCTATGAAGGTTTCCGCGGGTGAGTGGCGTGAATGGCGTGGGGGCAAGTGTGGGGGACGCTCGCTATCCGACGATAGTCCGCTGCACTGGTCTTCCAGCCGGAATATCCGCTGGCAAGCCATCATTCCGGGTGAGGGGCATTCTTCGCCGGTGGTAACGCGCGATACCGTTTACCTTACCACCGCCCGCGATATCAAACATCGCGTACCCATCCGGGACATCAGCGCCGTGCTGCTGATCGTCTTCGGCATAGTTTTTATGGCCGAACTGCTCTTTCCGCTGGCGCGCTCCCCACTATCACTAGCCGAGTTGACGAGATACCTGCTGCTAATTGCCGCTTTCATCACGCTATTACTCTTTGGCGAGCGATTACTCGACTTTAACCGAGCGACCGAGCGCGGATGGCTGGGAGCCGCCTTGTTCGGATTGGTGACGCTGCGCCTGGCCGGCCTGCTCTCCGGATACGGCAAGCGCGCATCTATATTAACCGGCATTGCGCTGGTGCTGTATGCCGGTGTGCTAATGCTTGTCTCCCCTGACCGCCGCCAGCTGTTCTTCGAGCCGGGCAATCTGCGCTCGCTCTTTTTTATCACCGTTCTGCTGCTGACGCTGCAGACGGGCCTGCTTTGCATCGGTCATGATCTTGCGGCAAGCAGTCCGGCGGCGGGCAGGATGCTACATATCATCGAGCAGCGGCGGCAGTCTTTCCTCGGTATGCCGGTTATCGCTCTCGCCACCGCCGTCATTTTCATCTTCATCCATTTCATCCACCCTTTTACGCAGGAGGCGGCGCAGCGCCACCCAGGCAAGGATCAGCGCGAGGGGCGCGTAAACCACCGGGGAGGCAAGGTAGGTAAGCCAGATCAACAGGGCGGGCACGTTCTGCTGCCAGCCGGCCAGCCAATCCTCGACCGTCAGGCCGGCGGCGACCTTCAGCGCCTCGTCGAAATATTGGCCGGCGGCCAGCTCATCGACCAGGCGCCGCACCGCGCCCGGGTGTTTCCACTCCAGCCAGGCAATCATCGAGCGGCTCTGCAGATAGGCGGCGTCGCGGTATTGTCCGGCGGGGAAGGCGTGTTCCAGCTCGGAGAGGGACAGCACGCCGTCGCGGTGAATTATGCGTGATACCCCGGCAAGCTGCGACCGGCTCACCGGATCGGACAGGTGGCCGGCGATGCCTTCGTTGACCCAGGTGGGCAGCGAGACGATGTGAAGCCCGAGCCGCTGATCGAGCAGGCTGTGCGTCAATTCATGCGCCAGCACCCGGCGCGTCGGCCCCATCGAGCCGGAGGCATCGAGATAGATTTCGCCGCCGGGCCACCTGCTCTGGCCCAGCAGGTCGGGCTGTCGGCCCGCGTCGCGATAAAACTCTGCCCGCGAGGTATAGGCATATATAGGGAACGGAGTGACCGCGGTCACGCCCAGCTTGCCGGCGATGCGCGGCAGCTCCTCCCGCATTTCCGCCAGCAGATTCCGTGCGGTCTGCTCCTGACCGGACCGCGCGTAAATGACCGTTCCGCCGGCGGCGGGATAGCCCACCCAATCCGCCGCCGCGAGCGATACGCCCGCTGCCAGGCAGACCAGCAGCCATGCGATTCGCAACATCCGCATGCAGTCAGTATAACATGCCGGAGCGCGGGCGTCTCGCCCACGTGTATTATCCTGACAAGCGCGGGCGGGACGCCCGCGCTCCGGCATTGTATAATATCGCAAAGATTGGAGATGCCATGACTTCGATAGAGATGACCGTGAAGGGAATGAGCTGCATGGGATGCGTGAACAGCATCATCCGGCGGTTGAATTCCACCCCGGGAGTGACGTCCGTCTCGGTGAGCCTTGATTCCGGTATTGCCGGCATAACCTATGATGAAAACGTTACGGACGCCAATTCGCTGGAAAAAGTAATCGAATCACTCGGTTTCGATGTGGTATACAGCATGAGAAGGGAGTGAGAGGAAGGGGAGATGGGGCATAGGCGTTAAGATAAGAAAATGAAAAATTATTTCTTATCTTAACGCTTATAGGGAGATGGGAAGCTCTATTCATCTCACCTTCTCCCCCTCACCCCATCTCCCCTTCGACCTTTCACCCATCAATCCACTACATTCACCGGGTGGAGCGTGAAATTGCGGACAACGTCGCCCAGCATGGTGATGATAACCCGTTCCGACTGCAGGTTATCCTTCATGGCATACACGCGGTAATTGCCCCACGCCGGCAGGAGCATGGTATAATGCCCTTCCGCATCGGTCTGCGTGGAGTAGATCATCGCCGGCATCGTGATAACGGGACCGGTCGAATTGGGCGCGGCGTAAACGGTCGCATCGGCCACCGGCACGATCGAGCCGTCATTGCTTTTCATGCCAACCAGGCCGCTCAAGGTGAATTGCTCCTCTGTTGCCTTTGCCAGCGCAAAATCGACCGTTACCGTTCCGCCCGGAATAATCGCGACGGATTGGATCCGCGGCTGGTAGTCGCGGGCTCTGGCCCCGATGGCAGTCACGCTGACCGGCGCTTTCAAAGCGTATTTCCCGTTCTCGTCGGTAACGGCATACATGCGGTAAAGGTCGCCGTCCGGCCCCACTACCGGCCCGTTGCTCATGGCGGAATCGAGCGGCGTCGCCCCGTTCACCGCGCCGATCAGCGCGCCGGCGATGGGCAGCCCGGTTTCGCTGTCGGTCACCGTTCCGGTCACCACGCCGATGTCGATGTCGCGCGGGCGAAGCTTGAAGTCCCGCGCTATGGAGGTGTCCGCGATGATGGTAACTTCGTAACGGTCGGGATAGAAGCCGGGGCGCTGGGCGATGGCCAGATAATCGCCCGCCGGCACGCCGTCGAGCTGATACCAGCCGTTCCGATCGCTGAAGGTGTAATACACTCGCTCAACCGGCATTATTTCATCCAGTCGCGTTGCTGCGGGCATGGGACCCGGCTCGGGATATCCGCGCGGCGATAGGCTGACCAGCGCCCCGGCCAGCGGCGCCGGCTCGCCGGAACTGGTGACGGTATATACCGTGCCGGCCATGCTGCCGGCGGATTGCGAGATGGGGGTGAGCGCCGCATCGCCGATGGTGGTGCGGCCCGCGAAGACGTACAGCACCAGTGATACGGGAGCGAATCCGCGTTTTTCGATTGTTACCGCGTATGAGCCCTCCGGCAGCCCGCGCACGGCATAGGTGCCGTCGGCCGCCGTATGGGTGACGCGGATCGGAGAAGGCAGTATATCGGCGGCGTCCTCCGCGATGGCCGAGATGACGGTAACCCGAGCGTCCGCAATGGGCTGGCCGGTCGCCGTCGAGGTGACCAGTCCGGCGATCCACCCGGCGTTCACCAGCTCCAGATTGCCGACGTTCGTCTCCCGCCCTTCCTCCACGATGGCTACCGCCGAGCGGGCCATGAAGCCGTCACCGCTGGTGACGTACAGGGTCTGCACGCCGGGCGGAACGCCGGTCAGCAGGAAGCTGCCGTCCGCGGCGGGCCTGGTGGTGATTTGAGTGCCATCGATACCGACCACTATATCGCCGGCATCGCGGGTCATCGCCTCGCCCGGCAACAATACCGATCCGGAAACCATACCGAAACCGGCGAGCGAGCCGCCGCCCCCGCCGCAGCCGGCAAACAGCGCCAGCAATCCGACGGCGAACAGACAGATGGGAAGCATGCGCGAAATATGCATTTGCGCCTCCTTTATTTTGATCGGCGGGAATACGAAACCGGCCATGTTGACCAGATGGTTGCCTGGTTGACGTATTATACCACAACTTTTCTGCTCTGAGCAGATATTTTCTAGTTTTTAAAAATATTTTATGGATAGGCGCCTTGGGCGTGGGTCGGACAGTCGGACTGATCTGACTGGTCTAACCACTCCGACTCGCTGACATTCCGATCCGACCGGCGGCAACAATTGATTCCGTTGCCGGTCTAAAGAAGGGAGGGAAAACTCGAAGGCGAATTATTCACAGTAGTTTCCCGTGTTTTACGGAGGTATGCCATGTGGAATCGCATATCGGTTGCTTTCTGGTTGTTGACCGTGCTCGTGTTCGGCGTGTTTCCGGCTTGCGCGGCGCCGGAGCAAGCGGAACTCGAGATTGCCATTTCGTTTCACAAGCAATTCGACACCTTCACTCGCGACGCCGGCATCGACACCATGAGCAATCCCGGCGCCGTGCAGCTTGCCCCAGTGGAATACATCGTCGATGATATGGGGAACCGCCTGGGCAGCGCGGGACCGAACACTGCCTGGGGGAAAAAGGTCTACATGCTTGATTCGCCGGCCGCCGCCGGCGCCACCGTCTACACCTTCCGCGCGCCGGCGAACGCAACATTCAACGGCATGCCGCTCGCTTTCAAGCAGACGGAATACGGCGCGTGGCTGGCCGCCGAAATCCCGGCGGACGCGTTGCGCGCGGGCGCCAACGAGCTGGTGATGCAGAGCTGCGCCGTGCCCGCCGACATGGAGGCCAGACCGGCGCGCAACAGCTTCGTCAGCGCCGATAAGGGCGCTACCTGGCAGCCCGCGGCGGGAGAATTTCTCGCCCACCTGCGCCTGTATCGCCACCCCGCCCGCGGAGTCATCACCTCCGACGTAATCGATCTGGCGAATCCCGATGGCAAGGATATCATCTGCCCGCTGATCGAGGTGACCGCCCTTTCCCTTGGCTACGGATCCGATACTCCACCGGATACGGGAATCGTGATGGAGATGCGCAGCGGCGACACCCTCCGGCCCGGCGAGAACTGGTCCGACTGGATGGTGAAGGATACCCCGCCCGGGCGCTTCCTGCAATGGCGCGCCACGTTGACCACGAAGAATCCGCTTATCACTCCGACGCTGGAAACGGTGCTGATCAGCGCGAAAGCCGACATCGAGGCCGCCGCCGCGCCGGGTTGGAAGATCACGGATGCATACAATCAGCACATCACGCGTAGCTCCTTCCCCTTCACCTATCAAGGGCCGTCTGACAAGCTCGCTTACCTGCGCAAGAACTGGAAACTGGATGACATCGTGGCGCCCGGCAAAACCGAGTTGGATAAATATATCCTGTTGCGCAACTGGGTGCGCAAGCAATGGCCGCATAATGAAGGCAACTGCGGGCGACCGTGGGACGCCGTCAATATCCTCACCGCCCCCGCCGGCGATCACGGCATGTGCGTGCATTTCGGCGTCACCTACACCCAGTGCGCGCTGGCGCTGGGCTACAACGCCCGCCAGATTATCCTGAACAACCACTATGTCTCCGAAATATGGTCGAATGATCTCGGCAAATGGATACTGATGGACGTGGAAGCCGTGCAGACGGAAGGCTGGGACCGTTACGGCACCGCGCTCTACGCCCGCAAGGACAACGGTCTGCCCCTGAACGGGTTGGAGATTCACCGCGCGCTGAAAATGGAAACGTTGCAAAACGTCACCCAGGTCCTCTACATGACGGACGACCAGGGGAAATATCAGCCGAACGAGCGCACCTACGGCCCCGAACAATACGGGAACTTCCGCCACTTCGCCTTCCCGCCGCGCAACGACTTCCTGGATCAACCCGAGCCGTGGGAATACCAGCACGGCGTGGATCATTACCACTCGAACTACTATTACTGGTGGTCCGACTCGCCCATCGCCACGCGGGGTGAATATTCGCAATTCTCCTGCCGCGAAGGCGATCTTTACTGGACGCTCAATCAGGCGGCGGTGACGCTGACCGCCACGGGCGAACGCAATGAGGTGGATGTGCGGGTGGATACCGAAACACCGAACTTCCAGGAATTCCGCTATCGCCTTAACAACGGCGACTGGAAGACGTTGGCAGGCAAGGGCGAAGGGCAGACTTCGCGCCAGGGCCGGTTTACCTGGCCGCTGCGCCCCGGCGTCAACACCCTGCAGATCAAGCCCCGCAACGTCTTTGGCCTGGACGGCATCGCGACCACACTGGCCGTGAAGGTAGAGTAGTAATATTAAGGAGTAGTATTATAAGCCTATCTATCGCCAATCCCAAATCCCATAACCAGGGGCATCGCTCCTGGAGCCGTTGCCGATCGATAATCAAGCGCTCTATCACGGGAGATACCAAATGCTGACGTCCTATTGCCGGGCACTCAACGCTCCGCGCATCTTTGCCGGCTTACTGCTCCTTTTTGCATTGTGCTGCGCGCCGGCACGGGTATCCGCCGCTCCGCCGGACGCCTCGCTGAAGCAGGTCGAGTTCTTTGGCCCGAACGAAGGCTTCGGTGCAATGCCGGAGCGGTTCCACATCAGCGCGAAGCTGTCCTTTTCGCGGCCTGTTACCGGGCAGATCGTCGCCGCCTCGATCAACGGCGAGACGGTCTTCGACGCGGCAAAGAGATCCTCGGACTCGCTGATCGATACCCTCAGTGCGAAAAAAGCGCACCTGGCCGGCGGAAAGGTAACCGGAGCCGCGTCGAGCGTGTATGTGCAGTTTTACACCGGCTGGCAACACGACGTCAGCTATACGCTGGGGGTGACTTTCCGCACGGAAGACGGGAAGACGCTGGCCGCGCAATCGTCGCCGGCCATCGCTCCCGCGGGCGGCGCCATCGCCGCCTACCCGAACTTTTTCGTTATCACCGTGAAGGAGCGGGGCGGGTTGGCGCGGCAAGGTTGGCCGGTCACCGCCGGCGTGCCCATCCGCTGCGGCGAGGTGGCAGACCCCTACGCCTCCCTCTACCTGGTGCGTTACGATCCTGGCTTCAAAAATGAACCGATACCTTTCCACGTTTTCGATGTGGTGCAGCCGGAGTTCGGGCCGGAAATCGAGGCGCAATCCGGCAAATCGGGGGGACGCGGAAAGGAATGGCCTCACCTGTTCCAGGTTGGATTCCCGGCCGACCTGCCGGCAAACGGCACGGGGACTTACCTGCTTTACTACAGTGCGCAGAAGAGCGTGCCGGCGCGGGCGATCGGCCCGGCATCGCTCACCTATCGGGGTGAGAACCCCGGCGTCACCCTCGATACCGGCGACGTAACCTTCGGCCTCAATCCGAAAACCGGCTCGCTGATGACCTTTGCCGCCGATTTTTCGCGGAAAAGGCAGCTTTACTCGTTCAAGCAGGACGGGCGTCAATTGGACATACATTACAATCCCGACGTATGGGCGCCGCCGCTTTCCTGGGGCCACACCTGCGACTGGGACCTGGGCAACCCGGGGCCGTATACGCCGTCCCTCGACATCTCGCGGAGCAGCTACGCCTACCGCAGCTTCCGCAAGGGCCTGATGCCGCGCTCGAACGAGACGAAAGTGGATTTTACCTACACCTTCTATGCCGGCGTGCCGTTTTTCTACGCCGACTCGCGTATGGAATTCACCCTTAATACGCTGGTGAACGCCGTGCGCAACAGCGAGCTGGTCTTCAGCCGCGGCCAGATGACCCACGGGGTATGGGCGGACGAGAAGGGCAGGCCGCAAGAAGCGCGGTTGTACGATCCGGATAATGTGCCGCGTGTCTATCATAAGGTGGCGGAGGTGTCGCCGGATACGCAATTCGTGGGCATGTTCAGCGAGCTGGACGGCGCCGGCATCTGCCTGGTGAACCTGGGCCGCTACGCGCAGTCCTACAGCCCGGCGGCCGATCCGTTGAATTACAAATCGGAATATTATGTCTCCGACCTGGGCCTGTGGCTGGATTCCGACCACCCCTCCTGGGCGTTCACCTACATGACGCGGCCCGAGGTTTACTACAACACCGTCATCCCGAAGGGCACGGTATTCGAGGAGCGCAACGCCGTGCTGGTATTCCGCGTGGGCGAAGGCAAGCAGCGCTTCGACGACCTGCTCCACTGGGTCAAGCGCCTGCGCACTCCGCCAGCGGTGACCATCGCTCCGGCGCCGGAACCCTGAAATATTGCTGTCGGACGGTCGGATTCGGACATGTCGGACATTTCCGACCGGTCCGACCGGTCCGACACCTTGAAGAAGGAGGTTCTTATGCGTTATATCTTCACTCTACTGGCGCTCCTCGCCCTGGGTTGGCCCGCGGCGGCGGCGCTGCCGGCGGCCAGCTTTCTAGTGCCGAAGGAGACCACGCGGGATACCGGCTACACCGCCATCGAGGTGGGGCTGGACGGCATGGTCTATGTGGGCACCGCCTGGTATGGCGGCAGCGCGCACCTCATCCGCCTGAACCCCGCCACCGGCAAGTGGGAGGATTTGATCGACGCCCACAAGCTCACCCGCGACACCGGCGTCGGGCTCGATTCGCAGAGCAAGTTCCATGCCAAGATTCTGGTGGGCGCCGACGGCATCGTCTGGGCGGCTACCAAACAGGGCAATGAGGAATTCACCAACAGGCCGGAATACGGCGAAAGCGCCGGCGGTTTCCCCGGCGGCCACCTCTTCTCCTACGATCCGAAAACCGGTCAGGCCGCCGACCACGGCATCCTGAAGAAGCAGGAAGGCATCATGGGCGGCGCCATCGACAACGCCCGCCGGCGCATCTATTATGTCAGCGATCCCAAGGGACACTTCCTCATCTACGACATCGCGGGGAATAGCGTGCGCGATCTGGGCCGTTCCGGCCCCACCCCGCGCTACATGGGCATCGACGCGAAGGGCCGCGTCTTCGTCGTCGGCGCCCCGCTGCCTGGCGACAATGCCCCCGGCGCCATCACGATGTACGATCCGCAGACAGACCGGCTGTATCAGCTTGCGGTCAACGTGGAGGGTGACCTGAAGGCCTACGGTTCGCCTTATGTGATCGTTATGAACGCCGATGGCGCCACACTGCTGGGCGCCGCCGCGAATTGTAAATACGTGCTGGAATACGACCTTTCCTCTGTCAGGCTCAATAACGCCAACTCCTTTGCCAACGGCGCCATCACCTGCCGCCTGGCCGCCGAGATCAAGCCCGGCGACACCCACGCGGGCACGCTCGGTAAAGACGGCTGCTTTTACTTCAACAGCGGCGCAATCCTGTACCGCTACGATCCGGCGGCGCGCGCCGCGGATGAAGTGGGAATTATCGCTCCGCCCAACAATCGCGACGGCGCCACCGTCTACTCGCAGGGCGCCGCGGCTGGACCCGATGGCACGCTGTATATGAAGTTTATCTATCCGTACCAGGTGCTGGCCTTCGACAAACTGACCGCGCCTAAGGGAGAGAATTGAGATGAAAACGATTTATCGCATACTCCTGCTGCTCGTGCTGCTGCTGCCGGGACTGCTCCGCGCCGAGGCCTTTTTTAAAGGGGCAACGACAGTCAACCTGCCCTGCCCGCCCGGCAATCGCGAAATTGTCCGCATGATTGTCTTCAACGGCGATGTCATCGCGGCCATCCGCACGGCGGATAATAACCCAGTTTTCTTCCGCCCTGCCGACATGGAGTCTATCACTGACGAGGCTTTCGTCGGCGGCAAGCTGGCGGAAGTGCTGCTCAATCCCACATTACCCCTTGTGCCCGATATCGAACGGCAGAGCGCCTATACGATTATCGAGAACGGCAAGCTGGTCAGAATAGGACTATTCGGCCCGGTTGAAGAGATCGGTCAGCTTGCCGGGACGAGACCCTACGAGAATAACGGCTACCAGATTTCCCGCGTTATCGTGAAGGGGCCGGACGACGCGCTGTATACCGCCGGCGTCAACGGCGCCATCTTCAAATACGACCCGGCGGCGAACAAGCTGGAGAAGCTGAACGCCGTACTGCCGGCGATGAAGGGACGTGAGGCGTGGGCCAGCCTGGACGCCGGCGTCTTCGGCCCCGACGGACTGCTCTACGGCGGCACGTTCGACGGTTACCTCTTCACCTTCGATCCGAAGACGCTGCAGGTGGTGAACCTGGGCAAGCCCTTCCGCCAACAGCGCATCCGCGGCCTGGCCTTTCGCAACGGCAAACTGGTCGGTATCGGCGGCGAGGACGACGGCATGCCGCGTTCCTTCGCCTACGATCCGCAGACCCGCGGTTTCGAGCTGGGCGGCGCCATCCCCGACCCCAATTCGAACAGCCCGCTTCTCGAATCCATCGGCGCCTTCCTCGCCCTGCCCAACGGAACGATCTATTTCAGCACCACGGGCCGCCTGGCGAATTTATACGTGTGGAAACCGGAACCGGTTAAATAACAAAACGGAACACAGGGCGGCTACGCCGCAACCAAAGACAAAATCTGCGCCTTTTGGCGAGAAATTGCGGGTTAGTAATACAGTGATAAGGATTGAAAGATTATTAAAGACAGGACTTTCGCTCAACAGCCAACCGCTGGGATGCCCGGTTGGCGTAGTTGTTCCGTGAGATAGTCATCCCATTGGCTATTTTTAGCCTTGTACAATGTGAGTCCGAGTTCCTGGGCATGC
>Ga0172369_10005111_pt1 | contig 16310 bp, 17 predicted proteins | sample LakKiv25m_FD_114539 | JGI IMG/M metagenome (GOLD analysis project Ga0172369, IMG submission 114539) | Freshwater microbial communities from Kabuno Bay, South-Kivu, Congo - kab_022012_11.25m | ecosystem: Environmental > Aquatic > Freshwater > Lake | place: Democratic Republic of the Congo...
ATAAGTAGTCTATATATAGACTACAAAGTATATAAAGGTATCTGTAGGCTTAGATGGGTATAGATAACGGTATTTTTATAAAAATTAGGTTGTGTAGTCTATTAAAGTCGGAATGTCAGGGTAAAAGGAATCCGGCATCATCCAATTCTTTTGTAATAGTGGATGCGGTAGAAATTGGCCAGCCACAATGATTGTGCCAGTAAAAAATAGAAAGATAACCGCAGATCGTACAGATATACCTGCATCTATCTGCGGCTACTTAATCCAGTGCTATTCTACTCATCCAATATTGCTTCAGCAGTCTCTCGATATGCATTCATCACATATGGAATGCCTGAGATCTTTGATGCATCTTCTGTCAGTGCCATGATATCCTGGCGCCCGATAGTTGAAACATTGAACCTGCGTGAGCCTGCCATCAATTGCTGCAGGCCAGTCCTGAATTTCTGGGCATAGGTGTAAATGCCTATTGCTCCGAGCGGGAGATTCTTTATGTCATCGCCAAAGCGCTGGGCAAGTTCTTCATAGCACACAAATATTTCTTCAGGCCTGCTTCCGAACTCTGAAACGGTCTTGGGGAGATCGCCATCTTTTATCCACTGGCCGATATTCTTGCCAACGAATCCTGGGATCATGAGCGCTCTTCCCATGCATACTGCCTTAAAGTATGGTGAACCCATTGCAAGTGCCTTGTACACTCCATCTTCGCTTGAGAATCCGCCTGCCATGGCAAGGTCTGGTACTCTCATACCTTTCTTGCTCATCTTTTCTGCGAACTCATATATAAGCGACTGGAGATAGAATGTCGGGATGCCCCATTCTTCCATCATGGGCCATGGGCTCATGCCTGTTCCACCCGGTGCTCCATCTATTGTGAGCAGGTCGATCTTTGCTTCAGAGCAATATTTTATTGCCATTGCAGCTTCGACCATGGAATAAGCGCCTGTTTTGAGTGTGACTCTCTTGAAACCAAGGTCACGAAGGCGGTCAACCTCTTCCATGAATCCGTCTTTGGTGACGAACCCGAGTCTTGAATGTCTCTCAAATTCTTTTATTGCGCCCTCTTTATAAGCGACTTTTATTGCCGGGTCTTCAGGGTCCGGAGTAACGATATATCCGCGCTTCTTCAATTCAACTGCGCGCTCGATGCTGTTTACCTTGATCTCGCCGCCAATGCATTTTGCACCCTGTCCCCATTTAAGTTCAATGGTATCCAGGTTGTGCTTTGAGGATACGTATTCGGCAACGCCAAGTCTTGTGTCTTCAACGTTCATCTGGACCAGGATCTCGCCAAAGCCCTCTTGATATTTATTATAGGTCGTTATCCTGCGGTCCATCTCAGGTGATTTCTTGATCTTCTTGTTGCTGTCAAGAACAAGGCCCGGATCTATCCCGCATACATTTTCACCGCATACAAGTGTAATGCCGGATATCGCTGCGCCCGCAGCAAAGTGTTCCCAGTTCTTTCGTGCTATTTCGGTTGAGCCAAGCGCTCCTGTGAAGATCGGGACTTTCATCCTTACTTTCTTATCCCAGCCATATTCGGTCTCTGTGTTGACCCTTGGGAATATTGCTGTGTCAGGATTTGGCACTTCTCCATCAGGAAGACCCCATGCACCCACTGCATAGCCCTGTATGTTGAGGTGGGAGTAATCCACAGGGTAGTTTTTGTCTGCCCCGGCTGTTATATTCCCAAAAGGTCCGGGATAAATTACTTCTCTTCCTCTGAATGAGGATTTGAATATCTCACAATTCCCGCGGCATCCATCAAGACACCGTGTGCATATCCCTGACATGGGGGATACGCTCTTTGAGCGATTATAGGTCTGCGTCGCTTCATTCGCATTTGGTTGTCTAAGATTCATTTTTCCTCCAAGTTGGTTTTTTGAAGATAACCCCATCTAATAAAGATGGCGCTTCTTCCACATTGTAAACACGTTGATAAGGCGTTCTCTCAAAAACGCCCGGAAACGGAAGGGTGTTTCCCTTATTTAAATCTTGCGGGATGATTTTATGATTTAGTTAGTTATAACTATTTATATAAAAAAATAAAAACTGTATATATTTATCCACTTACATCTTCCATCTTTCATCCACAGGGAAACATTCATTTATCCACATCAAAACCTCATTATTATATATTATCCTGTATTCCCTTGAAAGAACAGGCAACTCCCCGAAAAAATCCCTGTGCAATATTTCCATTTTAAGAATGTCGCGCCTGGTTTCAAGCTTATGCTCACGCAAAATCCTCCCAATCGGAATATCAGCGCGCATAAGATCTGTCCTGACCGCCTGCGGTATCCTGTTTATTGGCGCAAGGGATTTTGCCAGGACGTAAATCAGATCATCAACCTTCAAAGTGACCAGGCGGTCATTCACTTCTTCTCCCTGATCTACTCCAAGAAGCCTGGCAATTTCCGGCGTAGCTTTAACAACTTTCTGGTAGATCGTTTCCACCTTGATAGTTTTCCCGGTGAGCACCTCAAGGAGCTGTGTAACCGAACCGTCAGTTCCCGCGCAGATGCGAAGGCATGCGGGAATATCAGGTCTCCTGAGAACATCCTGCAAATTCAAGATCCCTGGACTTCTTTCTTTGCCATTTTCAGGCGCTCTTTTGATGAATAACCTGTGGCTTCATCCAGGAAAGTCCTGTAGCGCTTATTGGTGTCAAGAACCACTTCATCGCTGGCGCTCTTATTTGATTCCGAATCCACGCACAATTTCTTATTGTCGATCCACACTCTCAAACTCTTAAATGCCCCATAACTTAATATGGACTTTCCATTTTCCTCTTTTATTTCTACCTGGAAAATATTTTCGATCAAGCCTTTTATACGCTCCCTGTCCGGGGAAAAACCTCTTTTAAATGAGTATTCGTTAATGAAATCACCTTCATCTCATACTATCTCTGCATCATTATAAAGTTTGACGGCCATTATGTGCCCATCATATCCATTTATTTCAATTATCTCGCGTTTTCCTTTTAGCTCCCAGATAGGAATATACAAAATATCCATTTTCAGGTCGATATCATCAGGGTCAGGCGCAAACATCCTGTTCTCAAATACGATCGTATCCCCGATCATTTCATTCAACCTGACTTCTTTTGTGTGCATCCTGATAATATAATTAATAATTTTCGTAAATGCATCCTTTTTCTGGACAAGAGGTTGCTGTATTTCATAATTCTGCGTGGGCATCAGGGTAATATCCTGGATGTCCCTGTATTTGTTCAGGAAAATCTCACCTGAAATGGCCTGGATAAATCCCTCCCCCTCACCAGAAAGTTCAACCATCCTTGATTTGTATTTCTTCTGGACACTAAAGGAATAACCATAATACCAGACAGGGATAAATTTCAATGCCTGGCTTCTTGGCATCCCGATTTTTGCCTCGGCTATTGACAGTGCGTCCTGTTTTCCAATATTGATAGGCACCGAACGCAACATAACCTTAATGGTTTTTTCATATTCTTTGGGCGGGAATTCTTTTGCCACGGCATCTTTTGCAGCATTTACCTTTACTTCAAACGGATCTTTTGCTGAAAAAACAGGTCTCTCTTTGGCTTCATGCTTCTCGTCATACTTTTCAAGTGCCCCGCCCAGCACAGCTCTTCCTATCTGCGTTTCAAGCTCTCCCCTGTCCCACAGCGTAAGCCCGTCATCCAGCGCGAACATTCGGATCTTTTCATCAAAGGAATCCGATATCACAATTCCCTTACCATATCTTTTAACAGTATTTGAAAAATACCTGATGTTGTTTGAATTCGGAGCTTTTTCAAATTTTATAAAAATATGTTCAGAACCCTTTTCCGCCAGCAGGTCGCATATTTCCGAAGAACCGATGCTGTAACCTCGGTAAATGAAAATATTTTTAACAATATCAATTACTGCCTGCTTATGCATGAACATCATACTTCTTACAAGTCTAAAATACTTAATCTTTCGGTATATTTATAATGAATCGTAATTATACATGATTGCTGAATTAAGATGACCGATTTAATGTTCATAATCTCAAGAATAGAAAATATGATGTACCAGGTTACTCTTGATCCCGTCAACAGAAAAGGCAAGATCATCGTAAATATATCTATCGTGAATGAACCCGACTTTAAAAAGATCATCGTGCTTTTCAGGCAGGCTATACATAGCGGTCTTGCAGTAAGTCCCTATATAAAAATTATACGCGCGGGTGAAAAGATAGGGGATGTAACTATCGAAAAAGGGAAAGTGGGAATTGCCACGGCATGCAGCATCACTATAGACGGGGTTCTCTTAAAAGCCGGCATCCCTGTAAAACCCAGGCTTGGGGGCGTCGTTGAGATCCACGAAGGCAAACCTTTGCGATTTACCGATGTTCTAACATACGACAGTACAACTATCGATCCCCTTGATGTTTTAATGTCGCAGGAACTTACGTCAGTCACAGATATGATAAATTCAGGCACAGGGAAGATACTTGCGAACCTGAGGGAAGCTCCGATGCCAGCCCGCGATAAGATCGAACAGGTGCTTGATTCACTCGTGGAAGCGGGGTTCTCATGCATTCTTGAGGTGGGTGAACCCAATAATGACATACTGGGCATACAGGTAGGGAGAGACAAGCTGGGAATCGCCGTGATCGGAGGGACGAATCCCATGGCGTATGTCCAGGAAAACGGCCTGGATATCGATACCCGTGAATTATCTATTCTGCTTGATATTGATGAAATGACACATATAGACGAACTGAAATTGGATTCTTTATTAAAATGAGCCTATGGCAAGAACTCTCAGAAAATGCCATCCAGGATCACATGAAGTGCATTGGCTACTATAATCCCACCCATGAAAATAAAAATGTAGACCGGGAATAGTATGTTTTCAAGGGGAAGCGATTTGAAAATGAAATAATAAAGAGCGGCAATTATTGGGGTTATGTATAATATCCTTATGATCGCTCCATAAATAATATTGTGTGAACTTTGCCTGTGCTTGAACAACCATTTATAAGGAAGCATAATGAAACGAAGCCTTCCCCACCTTTTGTACGCCGAGCTATCAATATCAAGGTCGGGAGTCACAAATTCAGTCCCTATGTAAAAACCAAGACCGATAGCAAGCAACTGTCCAGGACTTAATTGAAGTATCCCGGAATAATATACGGATAAGACAGCGGCGATAAAAATAATATAATTAAATATCCTGTGTGTATTATAACCGGGCATTACTGGGATTTCAATTCAAGAGCCATATCTTTGGCAAAATATGTCAATATCATATCTGCGCCGGCCCGTTTTATTGAGATCAGCGATTCATACACAGCCCTCTTTTCATCAATCCAGCCGTTACGGGATGCCGCTTTTATCATTGCATACTCGCCGCTTACATGATATGCCGCAGTAGGCATTTTGAAATTCTTCTTTACCCGGTAAATGATGTCAAGATAAGGCAATGCGGGCTTGACCATTATCATATCCGCGCCTTCTTCGATATCAAGAGCTACTTCACGAAGCGCCTCATCGGTATTTCCGGGATCCATCTGGTATGATGCCCTGTCGCCAAAGGAAAAGCCTGAGCTTGCAGCTTCCCGGAAAGGACCATAAAATACGGAACAATATTTTGCAGCATATGACATTATTGGCGTATCTTTGAAATTATTATCGTCAAGCGCAGTCCTGATCGCACTTACCATTCCGTCCATCATTCCTGACGGCGCTACGATATCTGCGCCAGCCCTTGCGTGGCTCACAGCAGTTTTTCCAAGTATTTCAAGCGTAGGATCGTTCAGGATCTCATGGCTTTCACTTACCATGCCGCAGTGACCATGTGATGTGTATTCGCAAAGACAAAGGTCAGTCATCACAATAAGGTCATTCCCGACCCGGTTTTTTATGGCTCTCACCGCTTTCTGGACAACGTCATCATCCCCGTAGGCATGCGAACCTGCCTCATCCTTTTCAGAGGGGATACCGAAAATGATTATGGCAGGAATTCCCAGTTCTGATATGCTTGCAGCCTCGTTAGCTACCGAATCAAGTGACTGGCGAAAAATCCCGGGCATTGAATTTATCTCAAAAGGCCTTGATATTGTCTCATCCACGAATATCGGGCATATAAGATCCTTAACATCCAGTCTCGTCTCCCGGACAAGCGGCCTGAATTTTGATGAGCGCAGTCTTCTCATGCGCGTGATTGGGAACATAGATGTTTTAATTGCATGGAAAGTACTTAATTATTTCTTGACTTCAGATAGTTGATTTCAATTCATTCTTTTCAAAAGAGACCCCGATGTAAAGATCATGAATATTCCAATAACAAATCCAAACCCGGATGATTTTGGCATTTTCAATGTTGGATCCAATTCATATGAGTTGTCTAATGCTTTCTTTCCCTCTTCAGTCCTTCCCAATTTATTAAGAATAAGCCCTTTTTTATACCACACATCAGCATTTTCCGGATCTGCCTCCAATGCCCTGTCAAACGAAATAATCGCTTCTTCGTATCTGCCAAGCTTTTCAAGAATCGTTCCTTTGTTAATCCATGTATTGGCTTTCCCTGGATCTACTTCCAATGCCCTGTCAAACGCCATCAGCGCTTCTTCGTATCTGCCCAGATACACAAGTGTGAACCCTTTGTTATTCCAGGTACTTGCATCCTTTGGATCTATCTCCAGCGCCTTATCAAATGCAATAAGCGCCTCTTCGTATCTTCCGAGATTATCAAGAGTTATTCCTTTACTATACCATGCCCCTGATTTTTGTGGATTTATTTCTATGGCTTTATCATAAAAATCCAGTGCTTCATCATATCTTTTTGAATCGCTGAGGGCAGAGCCTTTGTTGATCCATATATTAACATCTCCGGGATTGATGATCAACGCATTATCAAAGGCTTGAAGTGCTTCATCATATCTTTTCAAACTACTAAGAGCTATTCCCTTGAAATTCCATACATTGGCATCATTTGAATCAATCTCCAATGCGTTATCAAAAGCTTGAAGTGCTTCTTCATGATTTCCGCTTTGGACGAGATTAACACCTTCGTAGAACCATTCTTCAGCGGTTTTAGCATCGACCACTACCGATGTCATCAATAATATGATGAATAAGATAAAAATATTTAATCCTTTTTTCATTACAAACACGATTTTTTAAATATTGTTTGGATTAATATTCTTTTTCTTATTAATGCCATGTCGGGAAAAAAGAAGATGGTTATTCTTTTAATCCTGCTGAGATGAGCCATCGTGTTCCGGGTCGGATGAATTTGTCCGTATGGCTCGATCCAGATCAAAATATCCTGATGCTGTGCCAGCTATTTCAAAAGTATAAAAATATGGCCTGCCGCCACTTCTTATTTCCTTCTGATCCGTCCTGCAACCAATAAGATTGCGATCGCTGCAATTGCCTCAAAGCCCGGCACTTCTATTTTTGTTTTGGAGCTCTTTGTCGTCTCCACTGGAGTTGGCATCAATTCTTTTAAGGGTTCGTAAGGGGTAATGACCGGTTTAATTGGTGTTTCATTAGAAGGTATGGTATGGGAATTGAGCACTAGTGAGGTCTTGGCGATCATTTTCGCTTAAGAATACTGGGATATTTTATCATAGGGATTTGTCATCGTTTCCCCGTACTCGAATGCGCTCACTGCAAGCGTTGGTTCTATCCCTGCAAGACGCGCTTCGTTTATCGCAGCTTTTGCAGCTTCATAACTCTGGTTGACCTTCTTTTGCGGTTCAATCTGCCCCATTAATCCTATCGCTGTGCTGGCTTTTGTTGTTGCCTGGAGCGAGTCAAATATGGAGCCCGCATAATAGCCGCGATCCATTTCCTTCTGGGCATTGGCGATGTCATCGCCGGCGCCTCCCGTTATCTCCGGATGCGATCCGCTCTCTGATATCAATGTTATCATATAGGTATTGATGGATTGTGCCTGGCTGAGATACCATCCTGCCCGGTCTTTTAAGATCTTTTCAGGCACGACTTTACCGCTGGGGGTAGAAAGTATGAGCCACCATTGCGCTGTCCTGGCTCTCTCATTCGCAAATGCCATCGAGGAGATCTTTTCATCTGTATTATTAAGAGTCTTCGCCTCGTCAAGTCTCACTCTTGCTGCCGTAATTCTTGATTCTGCAGCTCCGACTGCCTCAACATCGTCTATCCCATACATTGTAAAATTCTGGAGGTCGCTCTCGGATGCTTGTATCTGCTTTTCAACCTTATTCTCAAGCTCGGTAAGATATTGTTCCTTATTTGCAGCTTTGTCGTATCCGTCTTTCCACTGGGCAAAGCGCATCGTGAACATTGAATTGAAATATAAAGAAGTGGCAGCATAATATTTCTTATCATCATACATCTTATCCGCCCCATCCAGGATACTCTTTGCCGTATCAGTCAATTGTGTTTTGGGCATGGACGAGATCATTCCCTGGTACATGCCGCTCGATTCGCTTTTGAGGTTCTGGGCAAGAGGTTTCAGGAGTTCCATGTATTGATTTGTCAGGATAGTGCCCTTATATGACGGCATGATGAGCTCATGATCTGTAAATGCAAGAACAACTTCCTGTATTGTACTAACTTCCTTGACCGTTACATTCAGTTTTTTCCCGAGTTCGACAAGATTCACCGTTTCTTCAATGTCTCCAATGATTATATGTGAACCCCTCGAAGAAGTTGTGGATGTTTTTACTGTGACATTCGTCTGGCCTTCGGGGATCAGGAAAAGCGTGTAATTTTTTGCTGCCGCAGCTTCGAGTTTGAAAGGAATTCCGCCGACGGGTCCTATGGATTCGTCGGGATTTATCATTCCTGTCATAACTACATTGGGTTTTATGCTCCATTTATTTATCGCCGCAATGGTCGCCACGGTCAGGGCGCCGCCTGCTGAAGGTCCGCCTATAATGGGAGAACTTATATCGATAATATAATAGAAATCATATGTTTTTTCATCTACTCCCAGCACATCCGAGGCCACCATGGCCGCGAGTCTCGCTGAACCCTGGAGGTCAACCTGTGTATAGGGATTCGTATCTACAAAAACATGCCCTGTGCCGTTGACAACGATCACCTGGGCACCAAGGAGAGCCCCTTCTTCCCCGTCCCCGGTTACCTTATCAGCAACAAGTGGAACAGAAACGCCATCTTCAAGCGCGTGAACAACATTATAAGGCAATACTAAAAGTATTATGCATGATAATATTAAAAACTGTAATTTCTTCATCATTTCATTTTACCTTGATAATCTATTATATTTAGTTAAATACTTAAAGCTATTATACCCTGTATGATTTCCCCAATAACTATTCCATCAAAATCTTCCTAATGACTTTCCTTATGACTTCTGAAATATTCTCACTCGCCAAATACCTCGCTGCTTCACGCTCTGAGTTCTCACTATCTGAGATGAATCAATATTTAAGCAGCAGATACGAGGAAAAAGAGCTTTTTGAGATTTTAAAAATGCATTTTTATGACATGGGCCTCTATTGCGGCCCCGATTTCAAATGCTTAAAAGTAGTGAAACGCGCATTTCTCCCTTGCGGATCGGTAGTGGCGGAACTTGAAGGGCTTTTAAAAGATCCGGGATTGCCCCTGGACGTCGAAAAACTGGTGAGTTCATATATAGAGCGCACTTGCGGGAAGAACTGGAACACCGGCGACACAGCCCGCCTGATCCGTGAAAATATAGTCTCGCAAAAAGACGAATACTGGAAAGGAGATGGGGGATCCGGATATCCCAAAATAAGGATAGTTTCCTACCTGCTTTATCATTTTCCCGTATATTTCTGCCAGTACCAGTTTCTCCTGCTTGAATTATTCAAAGGCGGATTACTCTTTAACAAAATGAAGATCATTGATGCCGGTTCAGGCCCCGGGACCATTACTCTTTCAACAATTGATTTTTTCAGAAAACTGCAGGATGTTTATTCCGGGGATAACATGGATGTAAAATTGAGCATCAGGATAGAGTCGATAGAAAAAGAGCCTGAAAATATAATATGCTATAAGGAACTCTGCGGGAATTACCTGTCAGGAGGTGACACAAATATCATTTTTGGCGAGCCTGTTCGATCACCCGCCGAAAGTGCCCCTGTCCCTCATGATACTGACCTTATCGTTTTTTCAAACGTGCTTGCTGAACTTAAGTTCACGCCTTCCGAACGTGCGAATGTCGTAGAAAGGATCGCCTCAGGGAGCAGCGATCCAACCCTGATCATTATTGAGCCTGCGGACCTTGACAATTCAAAGGCTCTGCGGGTTACGCAGCAAGCTCTTGCAAGGAGAGGATTCAATGTATACAGCCCATGTTCATTCATCTGGGGCAAAACGTGCAGCGGGGATAATTGCTGGAGTTTTAATGAGCCGGGAAACATCAAAGCGCCGGGTTTCATGAAAAAAATAGCAGACTCCATAGAACCTTACAGGTATATCAACACGGATATGAAATTCTCATCCGTAATTTTAAAGAAGGGGGGAACCTCTAAACATAATTATCGCGCGAAAGGAAAATTTATGGCCCTTTCAAATCTTAAGAAGCATATCGAGAAGCACATAAATGCCGCTGCGTCTGTAATGTCAGGAAATCTTGGGAATGAGAAGACTTATGTATTCAAGATCTGCGATGGTACCGCGCTTGAGCCCTGCTATGCGATCATGCCTGCATACCACATGAGCGAAAATAACAGGGAGTTATTGGAAGCGGGTTACGGAGATATCGTGGAAATATTTGGCGTTCTTGTACGTGAGAACAGGGAACAATCCTCTTTTAATCTTCTAGTCACCCGGAATACCATTGTCAGGCTTACAGATTAATCTATTTCTCGCAATAACTTCAATATTCTCACGCCACGCTCGATACATTCCATTTTATCCTTTATTCTTCCAAGTTCGGTTTCAGTTTCAAGGCTTGCTGTAAGGTTTCGAATCTTATTTGCGATGATATTTGAGATCTGCAATACCGGTTGTGATGAAACCCCTGAATTCCCGGGAGTTTTTCCGGGAGCTTCCATGGCCTGCTGGCTGTGCCCTGTCAGTTGTTCTTCTATCTTTTTTCTTCTTTTATCGGTTTCCTCCGGTTGCTGCCGCTCTTCTTTCTTTTCCTGGAAATCACACACCGGACATACGATTTTTCCCTGGTACCTGAACATGGGAGCACCGCATTCATGATGGGTAGCGAGCATCGTTCCTCCTTTTTCGAGGAGTTTTGTGATCAATTGTATTTTATCGTCTGATTCTTTTACTGTCATACTATCACCGAAAGTCTTTTCTTGCAATAATCTTAATAACGATTCTTGTTTCATATTTATATCATGTGGTGATAACTGTGTCGCAAAACTCCGGCGAAATCATAAAACAGTGTACTGAAGTACTTGAAAGGATCGTCAGTGATGATTCCGTTCCCAGGAATATCAGGCGTTCAGCCGATAATATAAAAAACGTGCTTTCGAATGAAAAAGAGCCAATGTCGAAAAGAGCGGCTTTAGTGATCTCAACTCTTGACGATATAGGAAATGATCCAAATATTCCAATTCATACAAGAACGTTAATTTGGGGATTATCCAGTAAATTAGAGGCTATCCCTGTAGATAGATAATTCATCTGTTTTTTTTTTCTTGGGGATTTGAATTAATCTGAATTAATTCCTGTTGAACCTACCCCGTGGTTTCTATTGGAGATTCGGTTAGATTTTTTTTTTCTGGTTTATTTTTTCTTTTAATTTGTGTTTAATTTATATTATTTAAGCTGTAATTGTGTATTAATGATTTTTTACTTTTAGCAAGTTTTATATATTGTGAAAACTTACTGAGTCTCATCAGATTTTTTATTATTTCAATCTAAATAACAAAATCAGTTTTTTAGGATTTCCATACGAAACAAAGGGGTAGGTCGTTTCATATTCCAGTGGAAACAAAGGGGTAAGAGTTTTGATCAATCTTAAGATAGATATATAAATCTAAAGTAATCATATCAATACCAATGTTTAGCGTTACCTTTTTGGTTGAGAAGGTTTTTATGATATTGTCAACTCCAGTAGAAATAGAGGGGTTAACACCAGAAGTCTTAATACCTGCCCTTCTATTGGAGATAGGCAGGAGGCCATAGGATGGAGACAAAAAATTCGACAATGATAAACGGTATTTTCGAAGACATTTTGATGAGGGCAAATATTTTCGAGAATAGGGAGGTACTCAGATCGACATACACTCCGGATTATCTGCCACACAGGAGCGATCAGGTAAAAGGACTGGCTACAATACTGGTTTCAGCTCTGAGAGGTGAAACCCCTTCAAATATATTGATATATGGAAAGACAGGTACCGGTAAGACAGCTGTTGCAAAGCATGTAGGAAAAGAACTTGAAAAAACCGGGGAAGTGCATGGAATCCCATGTGTTGTAGTTTATATTAACTGTGAAGTCGTGGATACCCAATATCGTCTACTGGCATCCATCGCGCGGTATTTCGGAAAAGATATCCCGATGACAGGCTGGCCAACCGATCAGGTATATTCGGAACTTAAGGTTGCATTGGATTCAGATAAGCACATTGCGATAATAATCCTTGATGAAATTGATAAACTTGTGAACAAGGGAGACGACGTTCTATACAATCTTACAAGAATAAATTCTGACCTGAAAAAAGCCAAAGTGAGTCTTATTGGAGTGACAAATGACCTGAAATTCACAGAGTTCCTTGATCCAAGGGTAAGAAGTTCATTAGGTGAAGAAGAGATCATTTTCCCACCGTACGATGCCAACCAGATCAGGGACATCCTCAATCAGAGAGCAGAGATGGCTTTTAAAGGCAATGTCCTGGAAGAGACCGTAATTCCCTTATGTGCAGCTTACGCAGCCCAGGAGCACGGGGATGCCAGGCGTGCGCTTGACCTTTTAAGAGTTTCCGGGGAGATCGCAGAACGAATAAAATCAAGCAAGGTACTGGAAGCGCATGTCAAGCAGGCGCAGGAGAAGATCGAAGTAGACAGGATAGTGGAGGTAGTAAGGACTTTGCCCAGCCAGTCAAAACTTGTCCTTTTGAGCGTTGTACTTCTCGGGTTTAATGGCGACAGCAACCTGACCACAGGGGAAGCATACAATATTTATAAACAGATGTGCAGGACGATCGGGATCGAGACCCTGACCCAGCGAAGAGTAACAGACCTGATATCCGAGCTTGATATGATGGGTATCCTGAATGCGACCGTTGTCAGTAAAGGTAGATACGGGAGAACAAAAGAGATCTCCCTGAGCGTTCCATCTGAAAGTACCAAAAGAGTTCTGTTTGAGGATTACAGGTTAAAACCACTGGAAAATTACAGGCCGCCCAACCAGACAAAGTTGTACGCCTGAACTCTTTTCTTATTCATTTAAAACATGTGAAAATCCCGCGCGAAGCCAGCGAAACGCATCCAAGCAATGGTACCCGGTCGAATCGGGCTACTCCTATGACCCATTCGGGTTTGACGGGAATGAGCGGGCTTATGCTTCCCTGCTGGTCAAAAGCAGAATTGGTTCTTGGATTATCTCCTTTTGTGATATAACCTGCAAAAGGTGCTGCCGGTCCTCCCGGCCACATTTGTTCTCCGGCATTGACATAAAACATGGCACGGTGGATAATAGGCGTTACGCCTTCTCTTCCGCGCGGTTTGTAAAGGATGACATCGCCATAATCATCAAAAGTAGAATAACCCGTTGCTTTTCCTTCATTATAAGTGATTATTTTCGTTCGATCGGCACTTTCAACAAATATGATATCCCCGATCTGGATATGAGGTATCATGCTGCCGCTCTCTACAGCTACCATTGGTGATAATCGTCCCATTGCGATATACGATATTGATGAAAAGATCGCTACCACGACAATAACGAATAGTAAATCCCGCAAAATCCCTATCAAGAAATTATCACTTTCATTGAAATTTTTAATTTTGTCTCTCAGTTCCATAAAATAAGTGAGATAATATCAGCCAATATATTAAGACTTGTCCCTATAAATCAGAACTGCAGGAGCAGAAAACATACGGTTTTATTATCACCAAGGCAGTATCTGGAATAAAAGGAAGATTAATTATGGAGCTCCAGAAACCCCGCGGCACACGTGATTTCCTGCCGGAAGAAATGCTTAGGCGACGGTACATTGAGAACAGGTTGCGCGAGGTTGCCATCCGGTGGGGATACGGGGAGATAAAGACCCCCACTTTTGAACATATAGAACTTTTTACGCTTAAATCGGGAGAGGGGATCCTTGGCGAGATTTATAATTTCAAGGACAAAGGAGACCGTGAGATAGCGCTTCGTCCTGAACTTACAGCCCCTGTCGTAAGGATGTACGTGGAAGAGCTCCAGAGGTCGACAAAGCCCCTGAAATTCTTTTATTTTGATAATTGTTTCAGGTATGAGCGCCCCCAGAAGGGCCGTTTCAGGGAATTCTTCCAGTTCGGCGTTGAGATAATAGGAAGCGCCCGCCCGGAGTCGGATGCAGAGGTAATCGCACTCGCAACACAAATGCTAAAAAGCGCGGGCGTGAAGGGTGATCTGCATATCGGGCATATCGGTATCGTCCGCACCCTTTTGAAAGACATACAGCCCGAACACCAGGGCAGGATCATGCGTTTTGTTGATAAGAAAGACGATAAAGGTCTTGAGGATTTTCTTGATCAGATCAATGCAACAGATAATATTCGCGGAAAATTGTTCCGCCTGATAGGGCTTCGCGGGGAGAACGCGATGCATGAAGCGCAGGAGCTTGTGGGCGACATTGAAGCGCTCACACAATTCAAGGCGCTTCTTGAACTTCTGGATGTTTATAGCGTCGAATACCAGGTTGACCTCGGTATCGCGAGGGGTCTTGATTATTATACTGGAATGGTGTTTGAGATATACTGTGAAGGTCTCGGAGCACAGAACCAGGTATGCGGCGGAGGCTCATACCGCCTGGCTGCTTTATTTGGAGGCGAAGATACATCATCAACTGGCTATGCTATCGGATTTGACCGGATAATGGAGATCTGCGAGGCAAAGCCTGTTGTTCCAAAGCGCATTGTTGTTGTTTCGTTCGAAGATACCCGAAAAGAAGCTATAATCATTGCACAGAAACTAAGGATGCATATAGCGACCTACCTTGATGTAATGGGCCGGAAGTTCAAGGACCAGATCGCCTATGCGAACACCATCGGAGCAAGCCATGTCGTGATCGTTGGAAAAAACGAGCTTGAAGCCGGAAAAGTTGCTCTCAAGGACATGGCAACCGGGGAGCAGGAATTACTTTCCATAGAGGAAGTTGTCAGGAAAATGAATTAAAGGAAATTCATCCTACGGTTATTCAATTGTCATGCTCCCTCAAAATTTCACCCTCCTGTAAAATACTACTTTCACTACTTCAGCCGCCATGATGTAAAAGGCCACGATCACACCCATAAGAAGAAGGAACGAAATCGGAATATCACTAAATCCAAATAGTTTCCCGATTGGCATGAAAGGAAAAAGAGACGCGCTCACTACTATCAGCAGTGTGGCTGCAGACAGATACTTCCCGGGTTTGCTTTTGAAGAAAGGTTTCTTGGTGCGAATAACAAGAACGATCAACGAAGCTGAAATAACCGATTCCAGGAACCAGCCTGTCCTGAATTGGTCCGGTGTTGCATGGAGGATGAGAAATAAAACGCCGAATGTAATGACGTCGAATACTGAACTCAGGATTCCAAAAACGACCATAAAATTACGGATAAATCCTATGTCCCAGCGCCTGGGATGATCAACCATTTCGCCATCCACACTGTCCGTAGCTATTGTCATCTCCGGGATATCAGTCATGAGATTGGTGAGAAGGATCTGTCCGGGCAACAGGGGGAGAAATGGTAGGAAAAGCGATAATCCGGCCATGCTGAACATGTTCCCGAAATTGGCGCTCGTAGCCATGAAAACATACTTGAGGGTATTGGCAAATGTCATTCTTCCTTCGCGCACACCCTGCACAAGGACACCCAGATCCTTTTCCAGCAGTACAATGTCGGCAGCATCTTTGGCAACACCCACGGCGCCATCAACAGATATTCCGACATCGGCAGCATGTAATGCTGAAGCATCGTTAATTCCATCTCCAATATAGCCTACAACGTTGCCACTCTTTTTCAGGGCCATGATGATCGAGCCCAGACTTATGGAAAACTATAAGGATTTGGAGCAATGCGATATTGAATAAAAAAATTGTATTTGTTTAGCTAACCTTTCTTAGCTTGATTTTCTTTCAATCACAAATCAAGAAGCCATTTTGACCGAAAAGTTAATATATATTAATATATATTAAGATAAATAATGAGGCGAATAGAG
>Ga0172369_10005112_pt1 | contig 16310 bp, 14 predicted proteins | sample LakKiv25m_FD_114539 | JGI IMG/M metagenome (GOLD analysis project Ga0172369, IMG submission 114539) | Freshwater microbial communities from Kabuno Bay, South-Kivu, Congo - kab_022012_11.25m | ecosystem: Environmental > Aquatic > Freshwater > Lake | place: Democratic Republic of the Congo...
TAAATGCAGACATCATAAGAAAATATATTCAACAGCAAGGAAGAACAACAACTCAACTTAAGTTGAGTGATTTTTAGCCTTCATTAGAAGCCCCACAGCTTGCTGTGGTTGGGAGCTTCACTTATCTTACTTTTAATAAGACAGTCGCATTAATTCACTCATGTGCACCAAATTGGGTTGTGGTAAATACGAGCTGTAACAGTAGCGAGTATAAAATAATGTGGTATAATGATACAAGTAATTGTAGCAATTCTACTGGAATGCCTGCAAATGTTACTTTTTCGTGCGATTATGATGGAAATGGATTAATTGGTAGTTTTAATTCCTTTAGTGAAAGCAATATAGACTTGGATATTTACATAAATGGAATCTTGGGCAACAATTCAATGAATTATACCGGAACTAAAAAAATTGATTTTAAAGAGAATGGAGTTTTAAGATTGACATTTAATTATAGTTTTGATAACCCTTTAGATTTAAGAGGAGTTAGTATAGGAATTCAAGATGTTGATTCAAGTTATGGTTATATTATTGTTCGTGGAATTAATATTACTAAGTCGGTTTGGGTTGATAAGATTAATTTGAGCAGTAATAAAGTTTGTATAAAGAACTCTGATGGGAATATAAGTAGTTTGACTGAAAATTGTACTGCGACTAATGAACATTTAGTTGATTGTCCTGGTTCAGATGGAAATTTGAAGTGCTCAATAAATGGGAGTTATTTTGTTGTTTCTGGATTAACTAGGTCAATCGTTATGGAATGGTTGAAGGATGTAGAGGATGTTACCTGTCAGACAAATTGGTCGTGTACTCTTTGGAGTTCATGTTCTAATGGAAATATGAGCAGAATATGCACGGATAAATCGTATTGTAATGTTACGGTAGATAAACCTGCTATAATCCAGAGTTGTTCTGTTAGTGTTTGTAATGTAAACTGGAATTGTAGTAATTGGGGTCCTGAAAAGTGTCCGTCAAGTCTTACTCAAACTAGGACATGCAAGGATTTGAGTTTTTGTAATGTTAGCTCTGGGAAGCCACCAATATCGAGAACATGCGAGATGGAAAAGAAAAGTTGGACACCAATAATAGTAATTGCGATAGTCATCCTTTTATTAATCATTGTTGTGATAGTTATGATTATGAAGTTTAAAGGCAAGAAAGATGATAGTAGTTATGTAAACATTCAAAATATGCCCAGAAGTCCTCCTGGTTCGCCTATTTCTCCTAGGGCGTATGCTCCAATTGTAGCGAGACCTTCCCCAGCAGTTATTCAACCAAAACCGATGTCTTTACCCCAGCCTAAACCTCTTATGCCTGGAACGCCATTTAGACAGTATTAGTTTATTGGTTTTTTATGTAACTGTCTTCCCAGCTTCTCATTTGATTTTCTGGAATTTTCAATGCGCCGAGTTTAGGTTTTTTTGTCCAATCCCTTAAAAATCCTCCAATAATCAATCCAATTGCTAACCCTGATAAGTGAGCTATATTTGCAACCTCGCTCGGAACAAACAAGCCCATTGTATCCGCGATTGCCCATAGTATTCCCGCAATAAAAATAGGCATAGGCATTCCAAATGCCCAGACTACAAGCGTTGGACGGACAATAATTAATGTTCCTATTATCCCAAATATTGCTCCGGATGCTCCTAGTGAAGATGAATAAAAGTTGACTGCCACGAGGTTAGCAATTATTCCTGTTGAAATGAAGACAAGAAGAAATTTTTTTGTTCCTATCAATTGTTCGAGCATAAAACCAAATAATGCAAGGGCAAAAAGATTTGATATTAAATGGGCTAAACTGCCATGTAAAAATATGGACGTTACGAATCTCCATATTTCTGGAAAGGAGGATTGATTTAAGACAAATAAATTAGTAAAACCAGGAATTATTAATTGAAGTATGTAAATTATAATTATTGATGCACAGAGCCATAATGAATAGAGTTTATTATTCATTTTCTAAATTGGTTTAATATGTATTTAATTTATTGCATTTTTAGAATAAGAAACGCTTTTATACCCTTATAATTTGCTTATTGGATGGCGGATGTAGTTTAATGGTAGAATGTCAGCTTGTGGCGCTGAAGACGAGAGTTCGATTCTCTCCTTCCGCTTTTATCTAATACGATGACGAAAAAGGTTTTAGTAAGTGGATGTTTTGATTTATTACATTCTGGGCACGTGAGGTTTCTTGAGAGTGCAAAAGAGTACGGAGATTTGTATGTGGCTGTCGGAAGCGACAAGAATGTAAAGTTGCTTAAGGGTAAGACACCTTTGTTTAATGAAAAGGAAAGGTTGTATATGATTAAGAGTTTGAAATACGTTAAGGATGCCTTTATCCCTTCTGGAGAGGGTTACCTGGATTTCTTTCCTGAGATGAAAAATATTAAACCTGACATTTTTATTGTCAATGAAGATGGAGATAAAAAAGAAAAGAAAAAAGCATGCGAGGAATTGGGTATCAAGTATGTTGTTCTTAAAAGAATACCTTTGGATGGACTCCCATATAGAAGTTCGAGTATTATAAGGGCTAATTTATCTTAATGTTTGTTTAGGATAATTATTATCTAGGGGTTTTTGTTCAACTGCAGATTTAATCACAATCTCTTGACGGTTATCTCTTGGCGGTAAACTTAGGTACAAGAAAAGCAAGGGAATACCTATTTGGATTAGGTAGTTTATAGCAGAGGCGATTATTGTTAATGCTAAATTTCCTATAATTATTGGTTGAAATGCTTGAAATTTGAAATTTATAAAGCTCCAGATATGATAAACTATTGTTAAAACAAAAAGCCCTCTAAATATCCATCTTGTTTTGTTATTCATTGTCTTAATTAGGAAAGTTGCTTTTTAATATTTGCTATTTTTTAGTTTTTATGGTTAAATTAATAAGCCCATATTATTTAGATTATTTATGAATGGGAAAATTGAATTGAGTGTTATTCTTCCGTGCAGGAATGAAGAAAAATCTTTAGATTTTTGTTTGAAGCAGATAAAAAAGGTTCTGTCCGATAATGGAATTAATGGAGAGATAATAGTTTCTGATTCTTCAACAGATAAATCTCCAGAGATAGCAAGGAAAAATAAAGTAAAATTGGTGAAGCATGACAAAGAAGGCTATGGAATTGCATATCTTGAGGGTTTTAAGGAAGCAAGCGGGAAGTATATTTTTATGGCTGATTCGGATGGAAGTTATGATTTCAATGAAATCCCAAAATTCTTGAATTGTCTTAGGAAGGGTTATGGTTTTGTTATTGGTGATAGATTTGAGGGGGAGATGGAAAAGGGTTCTATGCCATTCTCGCACAGATATGTCGGTAATCCAATTTTATCGGGGATTTTAAGATTATTTTTTTCTTCAAACATACGGGATGTTCATTGCGGAATGAGGGCTATTTCAAGGGAGGCACTGGACAAACTTAATCTCAAGACAACTGGGATGGAGTTTGCTTCTGAGATGGTAATAAAAGCAGTGAAAAGAAAGCTAAAAATAAAACAGGTACCTATAAATTATTATCAAAGAAAGGGTAAATCAAAATTGAAACCTTTCTCGGATGCATGGAAACATATGAGATTCATGCTTCTCTATTCTCCCATGTTTTTATTTTTTATCCCAGGAATAATATTATTCTTTCTTGGCTTATTTTCTATGATTTGGTTTTATCTGGGGAATGTTCATATATTTAGTTTAACATTTCAGTTTCACCCCATGTTTATATCGTCCCTTTTAACTTTGATAGGATATCAGCTAATTGTTTTTGCAGCGTTTGCGAAGTCTTATGCCATAAATCATCTTGGAGAAGAGTCAAGAAGCATGCAGAAACTGTATAAACATATTACAATAGAGAGGGCGAGCATAATTGGGATTATCTTGGGATTATTGGGAGTTATTCTTTATATTTTTATCTTAACTAAATGGATTGAATCAGGTTTTGGTTCATTAAATGAAGTTAAAAACTCAATTGTTGCTTTAACACTTGTAGTTTTGGGAATACAGACTATATTCTCATCGTTTATGCTTTCTATTTTGGGCATAAAAGAGAAATAAGAGTTTTGAATTATAATAAACTAATTAAATAGCAGAAGAAAGAGAAAAACATGAAAATAGCAATAGTTAGTGATGCAATTTATCCTTTTACTATTGGGGGCAGCGAGATAAGAAACTATGAGGTTGCAAGAAGACTTGTTAAGATGGGGCACGAGGTTCACATTTATGGGGCTAAGCTCTGGGAAGGGAAGGATAATATCCTCCTTGACGGAATAAAAGTTCATGGGGTGCATAAGATTGATAAACTTTATAATAAAAATGGAAAACGGAAAGTGGAGGACTATGCCTTTTTGGCTATTAAACTTTGCAATAGATTGAGAAAAGAGAACTTTGATGTAATTGATTGCGTTGCTTTTAATCCTTTCAATTGTCTTGTTTGCAAGTATCTCTCACTAAGAGACAAAGCCCATTTAGTGCTGACTTGGCATCAGTATTTTGGGAATTATTATTTTGGTTATTTTGGAAGGGTAAAGGGAATGATTGCTTGGATTCTGGAGAGAGTTATGTCTAAATTGACATCAAATAATCTTGCAGTTTCTGATAAGACAAGGAAGGATTTGAAAGGTATTGGATTAAAGAAAAATGTTGCAGTTATTGAAAATGGGGTAGATGTTGGTCTTATCAAATGTATTAAAGTCAAAAGAAAAAAATATGATTTTGTCTTTGTCGGAAGATTAAATTATCAGAAGAATTTGGTTTTACTTATAAAATCTGCTCAGATATTAAAAAATGAGATTAAAGATTTTAAAATTTGCATTGTTGGGGATGGAGCAGACAAGGAGAAGCTAATTGATTTGACTAGAAAATTAGGTTTAAAAGAGAACTTTGTTTTTCTTGGGCAAATAAAAGATAGGAGGAAGGTTTTTGAAATAATGAAGGAATCCGAGGTGTTTGTGTTGCCTTCTTATCTTGAGGGTTTTCCATTAGTTATCGTTGAGGCAAATGCTTGTGGATTACCTTTAATTATAACCAATCATAAATGGAATGGCGCGAAGTCTTACATTAAGAATATGCAAAACGGGCTTGTTGTCGAGTGCAACGAAAATGATTTTGCTCAGGCAATGAATAAGTTAATCTCTGATGGGAAAATGAGAGATAGATTATCTGCATCTGGGGTTAATATGTCTAAAGGATACGATTGGGATTTAATATCTAAGAAAGTGGAGGAGTATTACCAAATGTGTCTTTTTTAATAAAATCATTACATCTATTTATCAAATTCTTTCTTATTTTTTCTATGTTGCCAGGATTTTGCTTTGGGTTGTCCCAATTTATCTCCACCTTTTGATTTATTAAATCATCTACGGTGTAACTGTTCAAGAATTTTAGCAATCCCTTAAACCTTGGGTCATTTAAATCTTTATTTATGAAAATGACTGGAGTATTAAATGCTAAGCAAGGCAGTGCGCAGTGCAGCCTTGAAGTTATCACTAATTTTGCTCTAGCATACTTGTCAAGCCTTCTTTGAGCTCTCCAGAATCTGCCTATCTTCCCTTTTGCAAAATGTGATATAAAATGTATATTTCTCTTTACTTTGCTCGGAATAATTTTATTTATTGACGGGTCAACATCAACAATGTAGATATCGTCCGTTCTTTTAGTGAACTTATTTTTGAGAGTAAGTGTCAAACATCCGGAAAAATAGGATTTTATCCCATTTTTTTTCAGTATCTTCAATGTTTCAAGGTCTCGGCATCCAATTGGTTCATGCCGCTTGTAATATTTCAGTGCTTCTTCAGATGTTAGCTTAGTTATGGAACTTCCATATTTATCTGAGATATGGAATGAGATGAAAAGGGGTTTTATTCTCTCATTTTTAATCGGCCAATTCTCTGGTTTATGCGTGAACCATCCATTCAAAATCAGTTTTGTATTCTCCTTTATTTTTGTTTTGTTAATATTATCTCGGTTTAACATAATGTTTATCTTAGGCAAGAATTGTTTTGCAGCTATGCTTTGTATTTCATCTCCTAAATTTGGGGTGCGATATTTCAATAAAGCATATTTCACCATATTTTTTTGAAGCGGTATTAACTTTTAAATTTTTCTAAAAAAATAATTTTATAAACTATCTTCATTTGCTAGTTCGATGGATAAATTAGGCATTCCCGAGGTAAGTGTTGTTATTCCAGTATATAACACAAACTCAAAATGGTTTAAAAAAAGCATAGACTCAGTACTTTCTCAGAAGGATATTACCTTTGAGATAATTATTGTTAATGATGGTAGTACCAAAAAGTCTACTTTGCTCTTGCTGAATAATTTAAGGAGAAACCCCAAAATAAGAGTTTTGACTAACCAAAACAATATGGGTGTCGGTTACTCTCTGAATCGGGGAATTTTGGCTGCAAGAGGAAAACTGATTGCAAGACATGATGCGGATGATATGATGTTTCCAGACAGGTTGAGAGAGCAAGTTGAGTATATGAAAAAAAACCCCCAAATCGGCGTAATATCTGGGTTGAGAAAAAAAATTGATGAGCATGGAAGAGAGATCAATGTTAAAGAAACCATACTTCCATTCGATGAAAATATGAAGTCAAATTGTTTTGGTGTCGGAATTGTTCATCCAACTGTTTGTTTTAGGAAAGATCTAGTACTCAAATTTTTAGGATATCATTGTATGAAGCGGGGTGGCCCGGAGGATCTTGAGTTATGGTGTAGGTTATATCTGAAGGGCGTAAAAATAAAAATAATTGAGAAACCTTGGGTTTATTATAGAGTGAGCAGTACGCAGATATCCCAAGATAGCAAATTGGAGCTTATCAAATATTCAAAGATTTTTAAGAGGTATTATATGACAAAGATTAAATCAAAGAATAAATTTCTTATAGAAGAACTGTTCTTTTCAGGTTTTACAGCCAATGGCATATCTAATCGTAATATTTTTGAAATTGTTTTTTCTACAAAAGTAAAACTTCTTTCCGTTGCATACTTTTTTTATTCTCTTTATGAAAGAACGACGAGATTTATAAATCTGGCAGTTAAGAAATTACATTCTATTAAATCTTATGTAAAATCAAAATTGTATTCTATTAAATCTTATGTAAAATCAAAATTGTATTCTATTAAATCTTATGTAAAATCAAAATTGTATTCTATTAAATCTTATGTAAAATCAATGTATTGGAAAACACTTTATTTGATAGGCTTGGTTGGGCAGCTTATTAGAAGGAAATCTCCGAAGAGTTATTATTTGTTGAAATCGCTGATTGGGGGCAGCGCTGAAAAACAAAAATAGTATGAGAAAATTGAAAAAAATTTGTCTGGTTGGAACATTTAGACCGAGTCTTGAGAGGAATCTCAATCTTATTAAAGGTCTTGAAAGCGAGGGAATTGCTTTGTCTGAAATAAACTCAAGGTCTTTTGATTCCAGAACTGCTTTGGATAAACGATTTGACCGAAGATTTCTGGGGAAGCATATTAAGTTCTGGTGCTCTCTCATTCCTAGAATTTTCTTTGAAAATATTCTCTTATCTTTAAAGATATTAAGAAATATTAATAAGTTGAGGTCCTCCGATTTGGTAGTTGTACCCAGTTACGGTAACTACTGTGTTTTTACAGCTAAATTGTGGTCTTCGATATTCTCCAAACCACTTGTTTTGGATGCGCACGGAAGTCTGTACTATCAAAGAATTATAGGTGTTAAGGATTATCCTGAAAAGTCTATTTATGCAAGAATTATTTTTCTGATTGATTGGTTTGGGGCGAGACTTAGTGATAAATATATGACTTTAAGTGATAACTATTCAAATAAATTATCCAGGGATTTTGGGATAAGTAAGAGCAAATTTATGACGGTTTATACTGGAACTTCTCGTGAGATATCTAATAATCTCAGCTCAGATGAAGTGGATGTTGTCAGCTTCGGTAGCTTTAAAGCATTTCATGGAAATAAAAACTTAATTTTAGCTGCTGATTGCCTTGCAAAGAAAAATAGAAGAGATATAAAATTTGTTTTTATTGGCAATGGATCAGAGAAAGAGGAATGTGTCAATCTTGCTAGTAGTCTAGGTCTTCATAATGTGAAATTTACAGGATATTTATCTAAAGAAAAATTTGATAGTTACATTCATTCTGCAAAAATTTTATGTGGGCCACTTGGAGAATCTTCTCTTAATAATCTTGATCTTTCTAATAAGATCTGTGAGGCGGCGGCTTGGAAAAAACCTTTAATTACTAAGAAGTCCGATTCTGTTTCTGAGTTGTTTGAAGATAGAAAATCAGTTATTATGTGCAATAGCGAAAATCCAGAAGATTTGGCAGAGGCCATATTACTTCTTATTCATAATGAACGCATAAGAACCAAGTTAGGAAATGAAGCTTATAAGGTTTATAGAAAATATCTTACTCCAAATGCAATAGCGAAGCAGTTTATGACGGAAGTAAATAAAATTTTTGATGGAGGCACAAAATGAATTCTGTAAAACCCCTTAGAATACGTTATGTTGGGGGGTGGCATTATGATAATTTTGGAGATTATGCTATCAAGAAAGGTTTCAAAAAGATATTTTTAAAGTGTAATATTTCTGATAAGTTTAGGAATCCTAATTTAACCTGTTTAGTTGGCGGAACTACTGGTCCGACATGGGTTGCAGAACTTCTTAATGATATCGATTTTGGAATTCCTGGAGTTATTTTTGGCACAGGGATATGCAGAAAGTATATTGTTCCATGGAAGCATAATCTAGTAGTTGACTGTTCAGTATCTAAAAATGATTGGAAAGATATTTCTAATCAGGCTATGTTTATTGGGGTTAGGACACCCGATTGTGCTAAAATCTTAGAATCTTGGGATGTTAAAAATGTTAAAGTTATTGGCGACCCGGCTTTATCTTTATGTGAACCGAAGTTGCAGAGTAGTCATTCAAAGAGAGTAGGGGTTTCCCTCGGTTCTTCCTGGAAATCTTTTGGTAATCAAGATAAGGTGGATAAGGTTGTTGCTGGAATTATAAAACATCTTTTGGATGATGGTTATTTCGTCGAGCTTCTCCCTGCATTAAAACAAGAGGTTATTCATAATACTAACTTTATTTTAAAGTATGGTTTAATTGGTGTAAAAATACATAGGAACTTCAGAAGCGTTGAGGAGAGGATAAGAAAGATAAAAGGATATGATTTTGTTATAAGCCAGAGACTTCATCCTTCTATAATCTCTATGGGTTGTGGTGTGCCTGCTATTTCTTTGGCTTATCATGATAAATGCATTAACTTTATGAAATCATTTGGTATGGAAAAGTTTATTGTTAGAACAGATAATATTAATGAAAGAAAAATCCTGAATTTGATTGAGGATATCAAAGACAATTATAAAATCTATTCGGGAAAGTTAGTTGAGAAGACTCTTTACTACAAGAGAGTTCAGGAAAGAGCTGCCAAAAAGATTCTTTTTGCCAAACGCCAGAAGAGCAGTCTTTCTTACTATTTAATGCGAGCTAAGATATTCTTTAGCGATTTCTTCGGGCTTTCCTGACTTTATTATCTTTCCTGAGCTTAGAAGTATTGCTTTGTTGCAGTATCTTTTTATTAAGTCCAAGTCATGAGAAACTAAGACAACCGCCGCACCCCCTTTAATCAATTCTTCCATTTTTTTCAGCGCTTTTTCCTGAAATTTGAAGTCTGCTCCCGAATTAAAAACTTCATCTAAAAGCAGGATGCTGGGATTTTTGTGGGAGACACAGAATATAGATATAGAAAAGGCTAATTTGGAAATCATCCCAGAGGAAAATTTTGAAAGTTTTACGTCCAAATACTCCTTTAGCTCCGAGAATTCAACGATTTCATCAAATTTTTTCTTTATGTCTTTTTGCCCTAATCCAAGAAGAGAACTTACAAGGAAGATGTTTTCTCTCATGGTTAATTTTTCCTCTAACCCATTGCTTAAACCCGCTAAATAAACTGCTTCTCCATTTATTTCGACTTTTCCTTCATCTGCGGGATATATGCCGGCTAAGATTCTAAGCAGAGTTGATTTTCCAGAGCCGTTTTTTCCTATTATTCCTAAAATCTCCCCCGAATTTAATGTGAATGATATGTCTTTTATGACTTGGATTTCATTACCCTCTATTTTTGAGAATAATCTTATTATTTTTCCTAGTGCTCCTTGCCTCTTTCTTTTGTTTAAATTAAACTTCTTTGATATATTCTGAACTTTTATTCTTTCCATTAAATTGTCTCCGCAAATTTATTTTTAGTTCTTTCAAATATCCATAATCCTAAGATTAGTGCGAGGAAGCTAAGAATCATGCAGATTATAATAAACTGAAGGTTGAAGTTCCCATAAATTACAAAGTCTCTTCCTAATGAGATAAAATAGTAAACTGGGTTAAATAGTATAAGCTTGCTTACAAGACTATCTTGCTTTAACACATAAAAAATTGGGGTAGCAAACCAAAGCAATCTAGTAACTACTCTCCAAACATTGCTTGTGTCCATTATGAATACCCCTATTGTTCCAAGGATGAGAGAAATTCCAAATGAGAATATTAATAGAATAATAAAGATTAGAGGATAGAATATAATTCCGATAACTGGAATTCCTAACCAGAGCATCACTAGTCCAAGAAGAATTACTTCGAATATGTGGGAGAATGTGGTTTGAAGCATCACAGAAATTATGAGAGATTCATAAGGTATTTTCATCGATTTTATGAATCTTGCTTTACTAGAAAGAGAAGTAATTGCTTGTGAGGTAGAATTAGAAAAGAAGTTGAACATTATTAACCCAAGAAGGAGATACGCAGGATACATCTCTATCTGTACATTTACTACTCCTTGAAGAACTATAAGAATGGCGAACATTAATAGCGGTTCGAGGAGATACCAGAATATACCTATAAAAGAACCTTCATTTCTGAGTTTAAATCCTGCTTTTGCTAGAGAAGCGCTTACTCCTAGTATACTTTTTATTTTGCCCATTTTTGTTAGCATTTAAAACGGTTTTAAGTTTAAAAAGACTGCCTAGGCATATAATATACTTTATATACGTCTATTTATTTTCTATTTGATGAAAAAGGGACAGATTTTAGCTCTAATTGCAGTTTGTGTAGCTGTTTTCTTTTTAGTCTACTCTCCCCACCTTAATTATCACTATCCTCTACATATCGATGAATGGCATCATATTACCGAAGCTGAAAAGTTAAAAAATGGAGAATATAGTGGAGGTGGTATTGGCTATAGAATAGGATTTCATGTATTCCTTCTTGGTTTGTCTTATCTTTCAAATCTGGTTTTAGTTTATCAGTTTCTTCCTGCAATATGGGCAGTTTTAACTTCACTTGTTTTGTTTTATGTAGTATATAAGAAGACGGGAGGTAATTATTGGCTGGCTTTACTCTCGATGTTATTTTTTGCTTCTTTGAAAAGCAACGTAAACATAGAAGGGCTGTGGTTTTTCACTTCTATAACCTTTTCTATTCCTTTTATTTTTCTTTATGTATTTTTCTTCACAGAAGGAGTTGAGAAGCGAAATAAGAAGTTTATTCTATTAAGTCTTGCAATAATGATAATTCTCATTCCAACGCATTCTATATCTGTGCTTTTTGCAGTTCCTTTTCTCTTAGTCTATTCATTATTTCACTTTAGATATATTATTAGAAACTATTGTTTGTTCTTGTTTTATCTTGTTATCCCTATTCTTGGAACTGTAATTTTTTCCCATCTCAATAACATTACCCTTGCCGATTCAATACTTAAGATTATTACGGAACTACAATTTATGAAAGGGTGGGGAGTTCTCGAGATTAATAATTCTTTCCTTGAAGTTTATTCATTAGTTGGTTATATGCTTGCAGTCTTGGGAATCTTTTTTATCTTTAAGAACAAGGAGATAAGGAAGTATCTTGCTTATGTATTGTGGACGGTTTCAACTCTTGCATTCATTTTTATATTTAGACTAACTGATGTCTCTTATTTTGCACCTTATCAGAGAATGTTTTATTATTTTGCAATTTCACTTCCGTTCTTGTCAGCTATAGGCTTATTTTATTCTATTCAATATTTGAAAGAAGCCACAGGCAAATTTTCTAAGATTGTTGATAAGACTTTCTGGAAGAAGGTGCTTTCTTTGTTTGTTGCTTCTTTTGTCTTTTTGTTTATGTTTTATTCGTATCTCGACATTCCGAATAATATTAAAGTTTACCATCTGATAGATGATAGCGACTATTCTTCTCTCATATTTTTGAAAAATCAGTCCTCTGGGAAAGTTATTTCTTCTACTTTTATTGGTTCGGCAGCATATGCAGTTTCTGAGAAGAATCCCGTCGGAGCATTATACTTTTATGGAAACAAAACTGTTGTTGAGAAGTTCTTTTCTGCTAAGAATTGTACAGCACAAAATAAAATATTGACTGGACAAAATGCGAGTTATGTTCTTGTTGAAACGCCAATAAATTGCAACTGGACTTTAATATATAATCAAACCGATTTGATTTATACATTTAGAAACAAGACGAAAAGGGTTTGGTAGTGTATTAACAAAAATTACAAGAATATTTATAAACATCTTTTATCTATTTAATTTAACCTAAAAGAGGAAATATGCTTAAAAAAAGAGACGACGCCGTGAAGGATTTTGACAGGAAGATTAACAAGTTAGAAGGAGAGTATAGAGAAGTCAAGAGTGAGAACAGAAGAATAAAAGATTATATTTATGCTTTGAGTGTTGCTTTTGTTGCGTTGGTTGTCGCCGCCGTTTTGATTTTGAAATTTACAGGCTTTATTTCTATAGAGTTTTCTTCTGGAAGTTTGACAAATGTGGTTTCCGAAGGGAATTTTTCTCACGTTACGATTGGAACGGATGCGCCCTATTCCCAATCTGGATATGGATTAATTTCGTATTTCTCTTTTGATGGTGATGATACAAATGCAGATTATCAAACAGGGTATGGGGCTGCAGTAGATTATTCTTCTAATAATTATAATGGAGATTATACGGGTGATGCGGCGGTAACTAATTCTGGGTGTTTATATGGAAAGTGTATTGCTTTCAATGAGGCAGGAGGGTTTGTTTCAGTTAATCACAATTCAGCATTTAATATGGTTTCTGCAAACACCCTGTCTTTCTGGATGAAATCTTCCGATACTGGGGACAGACCAGTAATTATAAGTAAGGTTGATACAGGTATTCAGCCATCAAATGGATGGTATGTTAAGACAGATGGAACCCAATTAAAATATGGAGGATATGATAATAATGAATATGGTGTATCATTTGTTCCTGATGGAAATTGGCATCATGTTGCTTTAACTTCTGATGGTTCAAACTTGAAGTTTTATATAGATAATTCATTAGCTGGGACGCAGGCATATTCTGCTGCAGCTCCTTCAGGAAATACTGCCCCTATTAGGTTTGGTAACAACCCTGCATTTCCTGGTGGAAATTGGATTGGACAATTAGATGAGGTTATGTTCTTCAACCATGCGTTAACTGCTCAGCAAGTTGCAGATATTTATAATAATGCAAGTAATAGGTTTGCATCTACGCAAGGAAATCATTCACTTACTGGAATAAATCTTGGGACTAATAACACTGCGAACATCACTCTTGGAAGTTATGTTGTTCCTTCTGGAACGAGTATACAAGCTATGATAAGTAGCGATAGTGCTGATGGGGCAATAACTTCATTTACTGATGGAGTTATAACTAATTATTCTTTGCCTTCGGGAGATTTGAGTTCTGCAACTTTGAAGATTATATACAATACTGATGCGAACAAATTCTTCTCCCCTATTGCTAAGAGCAATGTTACAATTGATGCATGGATTTCTGCCGTTGCTGACTCAACTTTACCTTTAGTATCTTTGGTTTATCCTACTAATACAACATATACTTCTGTTGTAACTGCTTTGAATTATACTGCTTCAGACGAAACTGCTCTTGACTCTTGCTGGTATTCTCTTGATAGTGGAGCGAATAATAGTTCAAGACAAGCATGCGGAACTAATTGGACTGGGTTAACTGCTTCTCAAGGCTCTAATAGATGGACTGTTTATGTAAATGATAGTTCAAATAATGTTAATTCATCTTCTGTAACTTTCTTTGTTGATAGTGTTGTTCCATCAGTTGTATTTGCTGATTCTACTTCTTCAGGAAGTATAACTGGAAGTATTATTAATGTAAGTTTGGTTAGTTCGGATGCAAATAGTCATTATTCTTTGGTAGACTTAGATAATGGGTTGGTTGGATGGTGGAGAGCAGAGGATAGTGTTTCCGATAGTTCTTCTAATAGTAATACTGGGACTTTAAATGGCGGGGCGACTTATTCATCTGGAATGTTTGGAAGGACGTTTAGTCTTGATGGTGCGGGAGATTATGTTTCAACTTCTAATTTGATAAATCTAAGTTCATTTAGTGCTAGCTTCTGGGTTAAACCAAGTTCCTTGAACAACTGTTCAGTCATATTGAGCAACGGGTTTAATGACAGTATCGGTTATTATGCTGGTTGGCAGATAAGAGAGGGATGTTCAATATCGAGCAGAATTACTTTCTGTATAGGTAGTGAGAGCAGTCTGTGCGCAGGCACTGCGTCTCCTGGAATGGTACAAGTTGGAGCATGGAGCCATGTAGCGGTTGTTTATAATAGTACTACTGCTTTAGTTTATCTTAATGGGGTATTGAATTATTCTGGGACTAAGTCTAATCAGTATATAACCAATAACGTTCTTCCTATGGTTATAGGTTCAAATGTAAATGGGGATAATGGTTTTAATGGTTCTATTGATGAGGTAATGGTATTTAATAGGACCTTGGGTGCTTCTGAAGTTGCTTCCTTGTATGATTCTTCTGCTAATCAATATTCTTATAATCTTACGGGATTGAGCGCAGGTGTGCATAACTTTACAGGGTATGCAGTCGATAGTTTAGGTAATTTGAATAACACTTCGGAGAGGAGTATTACTCTTATTGCTGTAGACTCAACTGCTCCTGCAATTGCATTTGCATACGGAATTCCTAATAATGGGGATGTCGGGGACTCTACTATATTTGTTAATGTTTCAATTGTTGAAACTAATTTGGCTAATGTAACTTACTATTTGTATAACTCCTCTGGATTGTATAACTCTACAACTTTTGATTCTGCTATTACTTCTTTGACATTTAATACTCCTGCAGGCAATTACAGTTATCAGGTTAATGCAACAGATAGTTATAATAATAAGAATGGGACAACTTTGAGAACTATAACTATATTGCCTAGCTGTGAAGCTGGAGCTTGCACCGAAGGAAGCACATGCACCGTATCTGATGATTGTTATTTGAATAACGGTGTCTGTTCTGGAGGAATATGTCAGTTTATCAATATGAGTATTAGCGCAGCAGTTTATACTTTGTATGATGCTTCTGGAAATGGAAATGTCCTCACTATTAATCTCACACAGAATGTAAGTTCTCCACTTCTATTTACTAGCGGGGGAAAGATGATATTCAATGGAAGAAATGGAACAGATATATTGGCTGGAAGCGTGGGCGGAAATGCAGGAGAAGTTAATATAACTACAACGGCATTGTTGAATACTAGTTCTGCGTTCTTTTATGGAATTGGAGGACATTCAACTTTCTTAGCCGCAGACGGAGGAGCAGGAGGAAATCTCGGTTTGTTCTTCCATGGTTTGATAAGGAAGTTTAGTGACTTGGGTAATTGGGACGGAGAAAAAAATCCTCTCCCAGATAATACTCCAGTTATTAGTGGAGGAGCATCTGACACTGGAAGTCCTGGAAGTAACGGATTAATTACATATACAAGAAGTTTGAGTTGTCCATCATTGGATCCAGATATAGATGTCGATGGAGTTGTTTATAATGCTGATAGACTTTTAACTGAACGAGCTTATGCGAATAGGACAGGAGATTCTACATATGTATCTTCTCAAGATATAAATTGTGATAATACTATTAATGTCATTGAATTGTCCAGAGAAGGGTTCCAGTGGGCGACTAGAGGAACTGCTTAGTTAATCGTTATACCTTATGGTTTCGCCAGAGGGTGTGAGAGCAGGGCAGGATTAAAATTTCAAAATAAAATAAGAATATAGTTAGCTGATGTTCGATGAGGAGGAGTAGTTGCAAGAGATAATGATGGGCTTTATCTTTTGATGCCACGAGGCAAGACCTCATGGAGTTCCACTCTAGATTTGTTACTACTATCTTGTATACAATAGGCTTTGCGTCATAAGTCAATCTTTTAATCTAGAATAATAACTTTGCTTTCTCAAATTGTGAATAATTATTCGTGCAGTTAACTGTACGAGTTTAGAAAGAGAA
>Ga0172369_10005115_pt1 | contig 16302 bp, 9 predicted proteins | sample LakKiv25m_FD_114539 | JGI IMG/M metagenome (GOLD analysis project Ga0172369, IMG submission 114539) | Freshwater microbial communities from Kabuno Bay, South-Kivu, Congo - kab_022012_11.25m | ecosystem: Environmental > Aquatic > Freshwater > Lake | place: Democratic Republic of the Congo...
AATCCGGCAAAATTGAGAAATACTATTGATCAAAAAATCAAAAAAATCAGAGAAATGTCAAGTTACAAAATAAATGTCCCAACCGATGGGGCCAAAGTTACATTTTTAAATGTCTAAATGCGGTCTGGTCGATGTCTGGCTGTTTTTATGGATAAAAATAGAGCCAGGGAAGAGTTCTCTCTGGCTCGTTGGCAGTGGTCATTTGGCTCCTTATTGGTTGGCAATTTCTGGCGGCTGGCTATGCCAAACGCATGAGCACCTCGGCGGTTGGCCGACCGCGTTGATCTTGTACCGGCCGCCGGCCGGACAGGTTCTTAGATCCAGCTTCAATTCGCTGATGGTTGCGGCGGACAGCGTCGCGCCGTTAGTTAAGTTTTGCCGGATGGCCAGCAAGTCCTTGGTCAAACCGATGATTTCCAGGTTGGCCAGGCAGGTTTCCTTCTGCAGCCGGCGGCGTTCTTTGATGATATAAAGAGCGTTAGAGTTGGCCGCAATCTGCTCTGGGTTCGGCGACGTACCGCGCGCCCGAACGAAGTTGGGGATGGTGATAGCGGCCAGCAGGCCGAAGACAGCCACGAGTACCATGATCTCCGTTAGGGTTAATGACGGTTGTAGGGGTGCAGTGTTCATGATGACTAAATTTCTCCTTCATCAGTTAAGGCCGGTTTGGTTTATGACCGTTGCTTTTAGCAATCCTTTTCGGCATGGGGCCGAAGAAGCGTCTTAATTGATGTCGATAAAAACTTAGCATATTCTTAGGCTTAAATCAAGCCTTAGTTACTCTAAAATTTATAAAAAATAAGAGCCAGGAGGAAGTTCTCTGGCTCGGGAAGTTGCGCTGTTCGCTATTGGGGTTTGGGAGCGGTTGGTTGTTCCAACACGACCGCGTTGTTCTTTGGCTCGTGCCAAATGAAGATTCCCATGATGAAGCCTGACGATGATAACATCACTTGCCGCCCAGTAACGCGAAGATTAGGGTGGGCGTTTTCAAATCGCTTCATTTCGTTAAGCGCGAATTCGATCGTGTCGGCTTCGCCTGCGCTCTTCTTAATATTGATGAAGCTACCATTTCCGACTTGCTGTACTCCGGAAGCTCCCAGAAGGATGTGTCCTTCGATGGTGCAACTGGCGGATTTGGTACCGATAGTACCGTAGTCGTAGGCATTGCCGGCCGGGCAAATTAACTCCTCGCCTAGGCGGTTGGTCGCGCCATAGGTTGCGATGTCAGCAAACGAAACCACGGTATCATCAGACTTGCTGCTGACTTTGGCGAAGGCGGCTTTGGCGGTTTCAATCTTGCGGAGGTTTTCAATGCAGGCGCGTTTCTGCGATTCTGCGCGCGCCCGGACGAAGTTGGGGATGGCGATGGCGGCCAACAGGCCGATGATAGCCACGACGATCATGATTTCCACCAGGGTGAAGCCTGGCGGCCTACGGGATGTTCTGGTTTTCATTGTGAGTTTCTCTCCTCACCAATTAAGATAGGGCAGGTTGTTTTATTGCCCTGGTTTTTGGCCATTCTGCCTGGGATTCGCCCAGGCAGGTTTCTCAATTGATGTTGGACAAACCTTAACATTAAATTTATTTTGAGTCAAGATTATGGTCATGGCTAGCAAAGTATAGCGAGATTAGAAAAATAAAAACCCTTTGCCAGAACGATAAAAAAGTGGTAGGGTAATAGTGTGATTTTTAATTTTTTTATATGGCAGACTCTATCTTTATTTGGTTTTTTATTATTCTTGTTTTAGGCTTAGCCGCGGTCATCTGGCTATTATTAAAAAAGTCCGGCGCGCCGGATAGTGAAAAATTAGCGGCCATGATGGAGAGGCTGGCTAATTTAGCCGAGCAAAATCGCGAACTAAGGCAGGCCATGGACGGCAAGCTGGCCGAAACTCATCGCGCCAATCAGGCGCAGTTTTCCCAGACCGCCAGAATCATTTCCGATGTTACGGAGAAATTGACTAAGCTGGACGAGACTAATAAGCAGGTAGTAAATTTTTCCGCTCAGCTGGCCAACTTGCAGGATATTTTAAAGAACCCGAAACAGCGCGGTATCTTAGGCGAATATTTTCTAGAAGAAACTTTAAAAAATGTTCTGCCGCCCAATAGCTATGAGATGCAGTACGGTTTTAAAGACGGCAGTATCGTGGACGCGGTAATTTTTGTCAAAGACAAGCTCATTCCGGTGGATTCTAAATTCAGCTTGGAAAATTATGAAAAGATTTTAAATACCCATGATCAGGAGGCGCGGGAAAAATTAGAAAAGCAGTTTAAGATGGATTTAAAAACGCGCATTGATGAAACCTCTAAATATATCAAGCCGGCGGAGAAGACTATGGATTTCGCTTTTATGTTCATTCCTTCTGAAGCGATTTATTATGATCTATTGATCAATAAGGTGGGGGCCGTGCAAATTAACACGCGCGATTTAATTGAATACGCTTTTAAGGAAAGACATGTCATTATTGTTTCGCCGACCTCGTTTTTAGCCTATTTGCAAACGGTTTTACAGGGACTACGAGCCTTACAGATTGAAGAAAGCGCTAAGGACATATTAAAAAATGTGCAGAAATTAGGCCGGCACATTTTAAGTTATGATGATTTCATGAAAAAGCTAGGCGTTAGCATGTCCACGACCGTCAGCCATTACAATAATGCTTATAAGGAGTTTGCTAAGATTGATAAGGATGTGGTTAAGATTACTGAAGGCGAGAAAAAAATTGAGCCGGCTTTAATTGATAAGCCGAGTTTGGAATAATTATAGTTTGTTTGGTAGGTGGTTTTTTATTAAAATGTTTAATTATCGCTCGCCACGAAAAATTTCGGGATTCAATTTAAAATTTCCAACAAAATTTTGATGAGAAGCAACCGAACAAAATGTTTGTAAGGAAATTTTAAACTGAATCTGATCCTAAATTTTTCTATGCTCGCTAGATAATTAAACATTTTAAAAAATAGTTTTTCATATGCGCTTTAAGGATATCAATTCAGAAAATTTTTTAAGTTTAAAGGAGGCAATCGTGCGAACGGTTGCCTATTTTGATATGTTTGATTTTCCGGTGACGGCTTATGAAATTTGGCAGAATCTGCCTAAACCGAGCCGGTTTATGGAAGTAATAATTTTTTTAGAGCAGGGAATTAAAGGCCTAGAACATAAGAATGGCTTTTATTTTTTGTCCGGCCGGAGCGCTTTGATTGAGACGCGGCTAAGCCGCTACACGGCTACGGACAGAAAATTCAAACGCGCCCTTAGACTTATGAAAATTTATAAATTTATCCCTTGGTTGAAAATGGCGGCGATCGGTAATTTAATCGGTGCGCACAATTTAAGAGAAGAGAGCGATATTGATTTATTGATTGTCGCTCAAGGTAAAAGGCTTTGGCTGACTAGATTTTTTTGTGTTATTATAGCTAAAATACTCGGTTTGAGGCCAAGCCCAAGCCGAAATCAGGATAAGATTTGTTTAAGTTTTTTTATTAGCGACCAACAATTAGACTTGAGCTCATTGATGCTGGTTAATCCGCGCTGTTCAGCCACTATGGCGCTAAAGTCGGATATTTATTTTATTCATTGGCTGGCCGGCCTAACGCCCATTTATGACCCAGCAGGGATTTATGAAAAGTTTATCCTGGCCAATAATTGGCTAAGGAGTTATTTGCCTAATTGGCAGGGTCGGATAATTCTTGATCGTCGCAAAATCGATTCACGGCGGTTAGATTTTTATCGCGAAGTAGCTGATTTATTTATTGGCGGGCTTGAGCCATGGTTTAAGAAGCAACAGCTTAAATTATTGCCTAAGGCTTTGCAAGAACTAAAAAATTTGGATACGCGGGTAGTCGTAGACGATCAGGTTATTAAGCTTCATGCTAACGACAGGCGGGAGAAGTATGGAAATAAATATTTGGAGAAAATAGGTGAATTAATATGAAATATTTAAATAAGGCGATTGAATACGGTTTTTATCTCTTAGTTTTTGTCTTGCCCCTGCAAACCCGCTGGATTATTCGAGCCGGCCAAATTGATAACGGACCATGGGAATATGGCACCATTAGTCTTTACGGCACGGACATATTATTAATAATAGTTTTAGCCTGGTTTATTATTTATCGACTGGCCGCAGGAGATGAAAAAAAAGTTAGTGATAATAAAATTATTTGGTGGCTGAACGGCGGATTAATGTTGGCCACGGCGGTTTCTGCATTTTTCGCGGTTAATAAGCAATTGGCTTTTTACAAATTTGGCTGGTTTGCTCTCGGCTTTGGTTTATTCTGGCTAGCAATTAGCGCTAACTATAATCGTCTCAAATTAATTTATGCTTTGTGCGCCGGCGCGTTTTTTTCGGCCGGTTTAGGCATTTGGCAATTCTTAAATCAGGCCGCTTTAGCTAATAAATGGCTAGGTTTAGCCGAGCATCGGGGGGCCGACTTAGGCGCTTCAGTAATTGAAGCCATGGGCGCGGATGGCATTGGCGAGCGCTGGCTACGAGCTTACGGCAGCCTGGACCATCCTAATATTTTGGGCGGATTTTTAACAATTGGGATATTTTTTTTAATAGGACTAATTATTATTCGAGAGCGAGCAGACGATTCCCCATCAATTTTTAATGGTAAAACTTTTAAATTTATAAATTGGCTTTTTTTATCAGTTTTAACGGTCGGTTTATTTTTTTCTTTCGGCCGCAGCGCCTGGCTGGCCTTAGCTGTTGGCTTAGTAGTTATGACATTTTTCATAATAACTCGAAGCGGTTTAAAGCCACAAAAGGGTTTGGCGGAAGCAATTTTAGTCATGGGAATTTTATTGCTGATTCTTTTTAGCCAGTATCAGAATTTAATCGCCGTGCGCCTTTCGGGTTCGAGCCGGTTAGAAAATAGATCAAGTTCCGAGCGGCTGATTTCATATCAAGAGTCCTGGCAGATTATAAAGAAATATTGGCTCCTGGGAGTCGGTCCGGGAAACTATACTTATGCTTTAAATCAGACGCTGCCCGGGCAGGTAAGCTATTACTATCAACCGGCGCATAATGTTTTTTTATTAGTTTGGAGCGAAATCGGTTTAGGCGGGATATTATTTTTTATCGGGATAATAATTTTTATTTTTGCCAGGCTGTTTAATTCCGATCGGAAATTTGGTTTTCTGGGTTATAATATGATTGCGGTTCTAGCTGCTTTGGCTGTAATTATGTTTTTTGACCACTGGCTCTTTAGTTTGCATTTTGGCGTATTATTTTTTTGGTTGATTTTCGGGCTGGCTTATAAGCAGAATCTTGATGAATGATTGAACGTTGTGGATCAAATTTTTTCGCTGATTATGCTTTAATTTTCTTTTTTAATAAGTTTACAAGAACTCTCTAAAGTTGTATAATTTTTATGAGGCAAGGCCATAAAAAGAGGCTTAATGGTTTAGTTTTATATTTTAAATTAGAAATTATTTTTTAAAAAAGATAAAATGGAGAATCAGCTAAACAATATCATCTCCGATACTCCGCCGCCGGCCCCGAGCCAGCCGGTTCAGGCAACGCCCCAGGCGCAGCCGAATGTCGTTATAAAAGATTTACATGTCATTTATAATCAAGGCAAGCCGAATGAAATTAGATCGTTAGATGGAATAAACTTAGAAATATTTCCTCAAGAATATGTTATTATCTTCGGTCCTTCTGGCTGCGGTAAGTCAACTCTGCTTTATTCTATCGCCGGCTTGCAAAAGCCGACTAGCGGCCAGGTTTTAGTTAATCAAGAAGATATCGGCAATTATGACGCCAGGCAAATTGCCTGGTTTCATCGCCAAAAAATCGGCATGATTTTTCAGTCATTTTATTTAATTAGTTCTTTAAATATTCTGGAAAATATTTGTTTGCCGAAAATTTTCGCCGGTAAGTTGGTTAAAGATATTAAGGCCGGAGCGGCTGAGCTTCTGAAACGCTATAATATTTTGGAACAAGCTGCTAAATTTCCGGCCGAGCTGTCCGGCGGGCAAAAACAGCGCGTGGCTGTCATCAGATCATTAATTAATAATCCGGAAATTATTTTAGCTGATGAACCGGTCGGTAATTTAGATTCTAAATCCGCCCATGTCGTTATGACTATTTTTCGCGAGCTCAACGAGGTGGAGAAGAAAACAGTTATCCTCGTTACCCATGATCCGGCCCATTTGCATTATGGCAATAAAATTATTCACATGATGGATGGTAAGATAGTTAGAATAGAATTTAAGGCCAAAAGAGATCCGGATGTTGATAGCTATATCTTTAAAGATGGTAAGGTTAGAGAAGATTTGATCCAACGCGGCTATGTTAAAAAAGATTATATTCCGACTAATTTGCGGCTCTTAATGAGATCATTTAAGGGTCTGTCGTCCGATCAGGTTGGTAATTTGTTAGTGCCATTTAAAGCGCAGCAGCTTTTCTCTCATCTGTTTTTTTCCATGACTAATGATCAGATCGAAAAAGCCGTGAAGAAATTAGAGAGCTTCTTGTATTTCAAAGATAGTTTTCATAATTTTTTCGAGCAACTAGATTTGCCGATCGAGCAAGGCGGCGCCGGCTGGGATAAGCGTTTAGCCAAAAAATTCTCCGATAACGTTAAGCAGCTGACTTATCAGGCGAGTAAAATTGATTTTGCCAATAAGTCGGGTAGCGCCTGGGAACTAGCCGGTTATGTTAATGCCCGCCTGGAATTAAAGCTGGACGAAGAGACTCTTAAAAAGATCTCCGCCATAATTTTTGATCGCTTAGACAATCATATCGGCCGAGATGAATTTAAAAAATTGTTGGACGAACCGGTCGCGGAAGGCGGTCTGGGCTTCAATAAAAGAGTGGTGGAAAAAATTTCTAAAGAGATAGAATTGCTTTTGTTGTTGCGCTATTGAGATAACTATGGATATATTTAATAATATAAAATCATGGGATTTTGGAACTTATTAAAATTTTCTACCAGAATGTTTAAAGCCAGGACTTCCCGGACGGTTTTAACTATTTTGGGCATGAGCGTTGGCATCGGCGCGATTTTATTTCTAGTCTCGCTAGGTTTCGGCGTGCAGAAGACTCTTCTAGAAACCATTACCACAGCCGATTCTATGCTAACGTTAGATGTTTATTCTAACGAGCAAAAACAGAATATTAGTTTAACGGATATCTTAAATATTAAGAGATTGCCTGGTACTGACTATATAAGTCCGGTGATGGAAACCGTCGGCAGATTAAAATATGGCGGCTTGGTAACCGAGGCTAAGGTTGCGGCCGTTGATGAAAAATTTTTGGACTTAGAAGGCCTAACGGTGATTTTAGGGCAGAAGCTTAATAACCAGGCGCCGGGCGGAATAATTATTTCCAGCGCCTTGGCCAGAATTTTTGAAAAGACTCCGGAGGAAATGCTGGGCGAAAATATAGTTATGTCTCTAACCCTAAGCGACGGCAATGATTTAAGCCAGGTTGAAGCAAACTATAAAATAATCGGCCTGGTTGATAAGAAAGATATTGTTGTTTATGTTAACCAATTAGCTTTAGGCGACGCTTTGCCGGTTGTTTACAGCCGGATTAAAGTTAAATCGGTTTCCAGCCAAGCACTTAACGATTTAAGAGGCCAGATTACCGATGGGGGGTTTATTGTCTCGGCCGTGACTGATATAATTAACCAAGTAGAGAAAACTTTTCAAGTCGTTAGGATAATTCTTGGCTTATTTGGCGCTATTGCCCTAATTGTCAGCGCCATCGGTATGTTTAATACTATGGTGGTAACGCTTTTGGAAAGAACGGAGGAAATCGGAGTCATGAAATCAATCGGCGCCTCTAATCATGATATTCTCTGGATGTTTGTCTTTGAATCAACCATTATGGGTTTTTTGGGTGGTATTATCGGTATTATTTTTGGTTATATCGGCGGCCTGCTATTCAATTTGTTCTTCAATTTGATCGCCCAGAGAATGGGCGGCTACGCTGCATCTTTGTTTTATTTCCCGGGTTGGTTTTTACTGTTTATTTTAGTGGTGGCTACTATAGTGGGATTTTTTACCGGATTGATTCCGGCCAGAAAGGCTAGCCAAACCGACCCCTTAGAAGCTTTAAGGTACAAGTAATTTTAAATAGTTTTAATATGGCCGTGGAAACAGCCAACAATCAGGTTCCGTCCGGAGAAACAACGCTTCCAGCCAACCAGGACTCTGAGCAAGAAGCAGCTTTAGCCGAGGCTAAGAAGCAAGCTGATTTAGAGGCAAAAGAAAAGCGCCGGCGGCGAATTATAGCTTGGATTATTATAATCCTTTTGCTTTTATTAGGCTTAGTTTTTGTTTTGATTATGTTTTTATGGCCTAAGCCGGACATTTACGGCGGCAATCTTGAAGTTAAGGAGCCGGCTCCGATAATTAATCTTGATCAAAATATTCTTTTAGCTACCAGTACGGCCGCAGCTAAGCGAGCTCAGGCCATTGCCAAAAGTGAAAATTTTGACATGCTGCAAATTAATTTAGAAGGTTCGGCGACTAATGTTTTTGACCTGGGCGAAACCGAGCTATTTACATTAGGCGATGTGGCCAGCGAAGTTTACTCCACCAAGGAGGGGGATAAAAGCGAAATTAGGGCGGTAATTAGCTGCCAGACCAACAAGCGGTCTTATGTGGAAGTGGAGTATTTTAAGAGTGGAGAGAAGGAAAAAAAAGTTTTTAAAGATACCTTTCTAGGTTTTAATCATATTTTAGTGATTCCCGAACTAGACTCGGATTCGGTTTACCGCTATTCCATAAGCGCCACCGACCTTAATCAAACTACAATCTATTCCGAACAGTATGTTTTTTATACCGGATCGGGAAATATTTCTCTGTTTGACGTTCTAGGCAGCGCTGTTCAGAGAGTCTTCGGCTGGGCCATGGAAAGATAGCGACTGGTTTTTAATTTTAAAATATCAAGCCCGTCTCTTTGCGAGATGGGCTTTTGTTATATCCTTATCAGGAAACCCCAAGCGACCGAGCGGCGAGAAGCGAGCCGCGAGGGAGTTTGGGGATGAATGCGCAAAATCCGATCCAAGGATTTTGCGTGTTAGCGCGAAGCGAGTAGCGGAGCAAAGGAAACCCCGCACGACCTTAAGGAGTGCGGGGAGGACGTCATTATGGGCAGGGTTCTTGATATTTTTTGCCCGACATGGTAGGTATTAATAGCCATGTTCTTTTGCAATAATAACCCAGCCGTTTTAAAGCGGCTATAACTACGGAAAGGAGGAAGACAGCATGAGAGAGTATCCTCGACCCGGTGAAACATTTTTGTTGACGATGGACGGACGAGGCCCTAGCTTTCATCCCTTGCGTGGCATGGTAAAACGCTTTGGTCGCGCACCACGCACTTGGCAATATTTTGGTAGGTTGGTGTAAGGGCTAACGACGCAGCGTTTTAGGTTGGTGGTCACACCTAATGGCATCAGCTGGGATGAGATCAAAGACTTGTCGAATGGTCATGAGGTGGTGCCCGAAGGTCAGTGGTTGGGGGCGTTTAAAAAAGTTTTTCCTAACCATGATGGCGGGAGGCCAATCGGCTTAGCCGATGATTCCTGGAGAGACCATCTTGATCATCCTAACTTCCCGGTTATCAGATCAGCCGATGGCGTGGAATTCGCCGTGGCTATCGGTAGCTTCTCTGGCGTTTGGCGCTGGCTTATGAAAGTGGGAAAACCGACTCAGGAAATTCGGCCGCCGTTAGGGTGGCGCGACTCCTTAACTTGAGACCTCGTGATCCGAAACGACATGGGGTTTTTAAATTAAAAAATATAATAGTCAGGATGGCACGGAGGCGTAACTAATCTGTTTTTTTCTTGGCGCATTTTTATAAAAAATAGCGGTCTTTTTTAAAACTTTTTATTGACTGAATTATCACTTAATTTAATTTTTTTACCCCTCATACTCGTGGCTTGATGATCGGCACGGTAATGATGCAACTGTGGATAAGGTGGCTTAATGTCGGATGATAAGAAATCGCTAAAGCCGAGACAGTTTTTTGTTTTGTAAATTTTAATTAGGCCGGATAAATTATCGTAAATATTCTATCGGATAATGATGTTCTGATATTTAACCTAAAATAAGCCTAAAATAAACTTTAAGATAGACAAGCGATAGACTTGAATTTTGATCTGATTTTATGTTTTAAAATGAATCAGGCTTGGTAAATAATCGTTATATAAAACTAGTACAATTATGGGCAGTTTTATGTTATAATATAAGTATAAAATTTGATAAGCATTTGATAATAATTTGATAAGCGGTAATTTGATAAGATAATAATTCTCTTTGGACTAAAATTAAATGAATTTAAAGATAATGATAAACAAAAAAAATAATTAAATTTAGTACTCAAATATTTGACACATCCCCATGCGTCGAACCCCTAAAAACGAAAACAAAAAATTAGTGCCTTTGCGTCGACTTGCTCAAGCCAGCTCATATAGTTTTGGCTATATTTCTATTCTAGTGCAGAGGAGGAAACTAAAGGCCAAAAAAATCGGTAATAAATATTATTCCACTCAAGAGTGGTTTCAAGAATATTTAGACCTTCACGCCCGGGATTCGAAGAAGCCGAAAACGCTTTCCGAGCAACCGGTAACCGGCGTCTCGAAAGAGCAGATTGATAGCCTAGTGGAGAAAATAATAATTGAAAAATTGGATGCTAAAGTTTCGCCGCCGGAAGAGCTAGTTAAACAAGAAGATTTGGTTTCGGAAATTTGGTCGGGCGGAGCGGAAGAAATTTCGGTTGCGCCGGAAACCGGGGCGGAGGCGGAAGAAATTTTTTTAGCCCCGGCAGAAGTAAAAAATTTGGCGCAGATTTTAGACAGCAAGTTGACTACCTGTGCTGATGAAAAGAAGTCTACCGATGATTCGGCCGCGCCGGAAAATAAATTGGCCGGCGAATGGAAGATTAACTTGCGCCAGGGAGAAAAGAAATTAGCTTCGGCGATTGAGCTTAAGGCTTATCTGGAAAAATTGATAGAAAAAATAGCGCCGGTTAAAACCGCCTTAGTCAATGTTCGGCATAACCTGTTTTTAAAATTTAAAAAGTTTTCGTTAATAGCTTTTAAAACTTCAGCCAGCGTTTTAGTCATCGGTTTGGCCGTCGTTGGCTTAATCCAATTTGCTCCAAAAGATTTAGGGCTTAAACAAGCCCAAGCGGCTTTTTTAAATTCCGCGCAAATTATTAAAACGAATTTAGCGCGCGCCCTTAAAGTACATTCGGCGCGCGATTTGCAATATGGCTTAGCTAGAGTTTTTGAATCACGTTCGGCTAAAGTGGCAGCTGATCTAGGCCAAGGCATTGACCGGGCGTCGTCAGGTTGGCAATTTGCTTTTAATCAGGTTAAACATATTGCCGATAATATTTTACCGGAGCAATATTTAGAGCCGGCTAATCGCCTGAAGAATCAAGTTTTACAATTGGCCGGTTTGGATAAATATTTTGTTAAAGATTCGACCGGTCAAGTCGCCGGCGAAGCCGAAATCGCTCCGTCAGAGTTAACGCCCTTGGCGCCGGCTAGCGCTTCTAGCGGCCTTGGCGTCGGATCGGTGGCCGTAGAAACGGTTAGTTTAACTCCAGCCACGCCGCGCAGCATGGAGATCCTGGCTTTAGTTACCGATAAGCAAGGCAAGATAACGGATAGTGAGTACGAAGTTCGTTTTGCCATTTATAATAAAAATCGCACGACCGCTGACGCCTATCCTTCCAACACTGATGAGAGCAATAAGGTTTGGGAAGAAACCCAGACGGTTAAAATCCAGAATGGCACCTTAAGAGCTTACTTAGGTCAGACCAGGGATTTACCTCTTCTGACCATGCTCTCAAGCGACCAATATTATCTTGGCATTCGCGTCGCTGATGATAGCGAGATGATCCCTCGCAGGAGAATGCCGGCTCCGTTCTACGCCTATAATGCCATGAACGCTTCCCGCTTAGATAATCGAGTGATTGGTAATCAAGCCGGTAACATCCCGGTGCTTAATAGTACGGGTAAAAACGCCGGTCGACTTGATTACTCGCTGATGCCGACTGAAGTTACTGATTTTATTTCCGCTTTCCTCGGCGGTAGCGCTAATCAACCGTCAGCAACGGGCGCGACTACCACCACTAACGTCATCACTACGAATTTTGGCGGCACCGGCTTAAGCTCTTACAGCCAGGGCGATATGATCTACTACGATTCCGGCAGTGCTTTCAGCAAAATAGCCATTGGTCAGGAAGGCCAGGTTCTAACTATCGTCAATGGCGTACCGGTTTGGTCAAACTCTAAGGGCGGTTCAACCATTTTCTTGGGCGGAGGCGGAGGCGGCGTTATCTATACAGCCGGTAACGGGTTAACTGTTAACGGTTCGGTTATTAGCTTGAACTCGACTTTAAATACGGTTTCCCAAATCACCAGCATTGATTTACTAGCTAATGACTCGGACGATTTAACTTTTCAAACTACAACCTCGGGTAATATAATCTTAGATCCAGCTGATCATGTCGGGATTGGCACCTCCACGCCAGCCTATCTTTTGGATGTTTACGGCGATATTCGGATCGGCACAGGCCGACTTTATTTCCCGGACGGGACTTCTCTGGGAACCGCCGGCTTAGGTGATGCCGGTTCAGTTTCTAATAACGGCGACGCCATTATAACTGCAGACAGCCTTAACGTCGGTAGCGGCAATGTAATTTTAAGAACTGGTGTCACTGATAGATTAACTGTTCTGAACAACGGTAATGTCGGGATCGGCACTTCTACTTCTTATGCCAAGCTAACTGTCTGGGGCTCGGGCACGAGTACTAGACAGCTGGTAAACTTCGTTAACAGCGCTTCTTCAAGCCTGTTGACGGTTTTAGAGAATGGTTATGTTGGTATCAGCACTTCTAGTCCATCTGATATATTATCCGTTAATGGTCCAATTTATTTGGCGCCGATTGCTACGCCGTCCGCGACTACGGATCGGCTTTATAATGTCGGTTCCAATCTTTATTTCGGCGGCGCGCTGGTGGGCGGCGCTTCAACCGGTGTTTGGACCCTCTCTGGCTCGGATGTTTATCGTGATTCGGGCAATGTGGGTATTGGCACCTCAACGCTTTATGCCAGGCTTACCGTCTGGGGTTCGGGTACGAGTACTAATCAGTTGGTAAATTTTTCTAACAGTGCTTCTACTACCCTATTCTCTATCATGGAAAATGGCACGGCTTATTTTTCAAGCAGCCTGGGTATTGCCACCACTTCGTCTTATGCCCAGTTAGCCGTGGCTGGGTTAGCTACCGCTGATTATTTTCAGGCCACCGCCACGACTTCTACTTCCACTTTACCTAACTTAGCTTTAACTAACTTAGCCCTTGGCAACGATTATATTTCCGACATCACCGGCACCGGCCTTTCTATTTCGGGCGGAGCTTTGAATGTTACCGGCCTTTTTTCGCCATCTAGAGCTAATATGCTGGCGGGTTTTGACGCTTCGGGTAACTTAATTTCCACTTCCTCGCCCCAGGTGGCGTATATCAATGCCACCTCAACAACGGCGACGAGTACGTTTGCGGGCGGACTCTCTGTCACCGGCAACGGCATAAATATTTCCGCAACTGGCAAACTCTATCAGAGCAACCAACTTCTTTCTCTGTCTGATATTACTAACCGCAACCTGACCTACGGTTATCAAGCAGGTTTGTCAGTGACATCGGGAGTGAATAATACATTCGTAGGTTATCAGGCAGGCAATTTGACTGCCGGAGGTAGTAGCAATGTGGCGGTAGGTGATCGGGCGTTATCAAACAATACTAGCGGCAATCAAAATATTGCGATAGGCGGTTATTCACTTTTTTACAACACCACCGGCTCAAGCAATTCCGCTTTAGGTTATAGCTCTCTCAATTACAACACCACTGGATTGGCCAACGTTGCTAATGGTGATTCTGCTCTTTACTCCAACATTACCGGAAGTTATAATACCGCATTAGGACTAAACGCGAGTTTTGGTAATGCCTCCGCTACTGGCACGGTTGCTGTTGGTGCATCCGCCGCATATGGCCCTAAGTTAGGATTTTATGGTCAGGGATACACTACAGTCGGCGCTTTGTCCGGACTTAATCTTGATACGGGATCTGATTACAACACACTCATTGGTTATGGTGCTGGCGCCAACATTTCTACGGGTGCTAACAACATTTGGATCGGCGCTGATTCTTCGGCTGATGTTGGAAGTTTGACCGAAGGTTCCTATTCAAACTTAACGACCGGATCAAACAACATCGCCATCGGTTACAACATCTCGCTTCCGCTTGCTGACGGTTCCAACCAACTCAATATCGGTAATTTAATTTACGGCACCGGACTCAACGGTGTTGGCTCTACATTATCCACCGGCAACGTGGGGCTAGGGACCACTTCTCCTTATGCCAAACTTTCAGTCGTTGGTGAGACAGTTTCCGAATATTTCACCGCCACCTCTACAACTGCGACGAGTACGTTTCAAGGAGGTCTGACTGTTGGTAACAATGCGGCTTTGGTTGTTAATAAGGCTGCGCCGGCAAATTCTATGTATATATCACCAGGTGGATATGTAGGTATAAGCACTACCTCGCCAAATTGGAAGCTATCGGTTGCCGGTATCGGTTCGTTTGACGATTATGTTCGCGCTTCCTACTTCACCGCCACCTCTACCTCCATCGCTTCCACTTTTCCGTACGCTTCAACCACGGCTTTGACTGTCAGCGGATCAACTTATTTATCAGGCCTTTCATCCGGAGGCGTCGGTATCGGAGCCGGAGGTCTGCTTTACTCCTACGCCACTTCAACCTGGACATTCGCTTCAAGTACTCTTCTCTCCGATTCCAACACCTGGACAGGTGCTAATGTTTTCTCAACTCTCCGACTCTCCGGAACGCCCTCCAGTCTCCTAGCCGGTTTTGATGCATCAGGCAATCTCACCTCTACCTCTAGCCCACAGGTGGCGTATATCAACGCGACAAGCACGACCGCCACCTCTACGTTTGCGGGTGGGTTGACAGCTGGAAACAACGCGGCGTTTGTGGTCAATAGGGCAGCCAGCGCTAACGCCCTAACTATTGCGCCGGACGGCAAGATCGGGATTGGAACAACAGATCCAAATTATCTTTTAGAGGTAAATACAGGAGGACCTTTTGTTGGTATAGAACCACTTGGCCCGACATATATATATTCAGAGCTGCCAAGTGGAGCGCAGTTATCTTATAGCGGAAGTTTAGGTATTTATAATCCTTCCAGAACCACCGGAGATAAATTTTCACTGACTTATCATATTGGCGATGATGGGGATGTATACCGTTCAGCCTTGGAAGTAGCTAACACAGCGTCTGGCTGGGGTAACTTATTATTAATGAAATCCGGGGGTAAGGTTGGCATCGGGACGACCTCTCCATGGGCGCAATTATCAATTAATCCAAATGGTATTTCTGGCCCGGCTTTTGCCATTGGTTCATCCACTGCTACCAATTTTATTGTGACAAACGGAGGGAGGGTGGGGATTGGTACGACTTCGCCGGCGAATTTATTAGTACTTTCTTCATCTCAACCAGATGTAATTGCCAATTGGACAGACACCGCGAATTACGGGCGCGTATTATTTCAAGAAAATGGGACAGATGTCGGTGTCTTTCAAGCTATTGGTTCTAATTTCGTTACCCCCTCTAGAAGGGGAGATTTAGAATTTTATGCCACTGTGAATGCTAACGATATTTCATTTTTGACTAATGGTTCAAATCAGAGGATGACTATTACAAAGAGTGGCAACGTCGGCATCGGCACGACTTCGCCATTTTCCGCACTGCAAGTCGCCACTACGACCGGCAAGAATTTAGTTTTGTCTGATTCCGGCGCAGGCGCAAATCTTAAGCATTGGATTCTTTCTTCCTTGGGCGGCAATCTCTATATTGGCACCTCTTCAGACGCCTATGCTACTTCAACCGTCTCGGCGTTAACTATTAACAACAATAATGGTTATCTGGGCATTGGTTCCACTTCGCCCAGCCAACAGCTGGCCGTGTCAGGAAATTTCTATTTAACCGGCGCCCTCTATAACAACACCACCGGAGCCGGCACCGCCGGTTATGTCTTGATGACCACCGGTAGCGGCACTCAATGGGTGGCCACCAGCTCCATCCAAAATGGCGTCGCCTCTTTAGCCGCTACTTATCCGTTGCTGGTTTCCGGCGCTACCGGAGATATTACCATTTCTACCGCTCTGGCCACCACCACTATCCAGCAGACCTATGGCACGGCTCAAATCGGCCAGATTACTTTAGCCACTTCCAGCGCCACGACTTTTAACGGCTTGACCATTTCTAA
>Ga0172369_10005119_pt1 | contig 16292 bp, 15 predicted proteins | sample LakKiv25m_FD_114539 | JGI IMG/M metagenome (GOLD analysis project Ga0172369, IMG submission 114539) | Freshwater microbial communities from Kabuno Bay, South-Kivu, Congo - kab_022012_11.25m | ecosystem: Environmental > Aquatic > Freshwater > Lake | place: Democratic Republic of the Congo...
ATTTCAAAATTACAGATGATACCGGAACTTTCTACTCTGACAGCTTTGTTAAGAAAAGCGGTAAAGAATGGGTCTATCAGCCCTTCTACCGGAAACAGGGTTGGGCTTTTTATCCTTCGTTTGAGAAGCCTTTTTTTGAAGTGGTTTACTTAGACGGGTAAGGTGTTATGATAGAAATAAAACTGAGGCGCAGTTATGCCGGATCCTATTTCCTGGTATGCTTTGGGACGGGATGTGGGCGATCCACAAACCATCCTTGAAGCAGTTGATGAAAAAATCCTTGAACACAATCTTGATCCTTCGGCTCATGGCCAGAGCGATGAAGCTGTTTATATGCACCGGATCTCGACGCTTTTGGACCACGTTAATTACTCCATCTACAATATTAAGATTCATCCGGAATTCAGGCCGATCAAGGCATTTGTCGATATTGGCGGTGCAGCTGAATTTACCGATCTGGCAACGGCAATTGCTTATGTCCGCGAACTTGGTGGCGGCCGGATCTTTATCTACCGTGGTACATATGTCCTTGAAGATGATCTATATTTAGACAGCAACATTTTTCTTGAAGGTGAGGATGACAGCCTGGTTTTTATTGACTGTGACATTGACAAAAAAATATTCTGTATCGGCACAAATGAAAACCATAAGAAAAATATCGAAATCAAAAACATCACTTTTAAAAATTTCTATGACTGGGGTTTTCGCTGGCTTGACTTTGAATACACCGATGATGTTAAAATTAGCAACTGCGGATTTACCTTTTATGAAGAATATTACGATAATAACGATACCCGGACTTTTTATCTACTCAACTGCACTAATTTCCTTTTTGAAAACAATGCCGTATATTATGCCGAAGATCTGGTTTATGCGGAAAACTGCCTTGATATTCAGGTTGTCAATAATTTCTTCAGCTGGCTAGGATATTATGCTGTGACGGTAGTTAATTGCGAGGCAATTGATGTTTCCCATAATCAGGCAACTTATGTTTTTGGTGGTTTGGTCGAAGTGTCAAGCTCAAGCCGAAACGTCAATATTGCCGATAACAACCTCTACGATATCTGCGGCGGGATAATGGCGGCCGCCAACTCACATGACATAATTATTGAAAACAACAATGCACCCGACATGGAGATAACAAGCTACGGTATTTTTATGACTAACTGTTACGACGTCGTCATCAATGGCAATATTATTCAATATCCATATAGCTACGGTATTTACTGTTATAACGGCAGTAATATTCGGATTCTCAATAACTATTTCGGATATACCGGATCAACGGCAATTTACATGAACGGTACAAGCACCACAACAATTTTAATTGCCGGAAATACGATAATCGGAGCAGATACCGGTTCGATCATTACTCAAGGAAATCAAATAAATATTGAGAACAATCTTATTCTGGAATCGTCGGGAAATGCCTGCGGTGTTAAATGTACCAACGGTCAGAAAATTACAATTGTAGGTAACGAAATAAAACAGGCCAGTCGTGATGGCTTATACATCGAAAATACAGATAATGTTGTCATAACAAGCAATATTATTATGAGTTGTAACTGGTATGGTTTAAGCATTGTCAATAACACCTGTAATCATACGTTAGTCGTTGCTAATATTATCCGCTCAAATACTAATGGTCAAATTAACGACTTTGGGTTAAACACTTTGAAAGACCACAATATGACCGCCTGATTCTATGAAAACTTCAAAACAAATGGCCGAGGAAGTATATAATATTCCTTTTTGCCGAAGATGTAGAAAACCATTAACCAAAAAACAATTGGAAAACGCCAGAAAAAAAAGGTTCTTGCCATTATGTGATACTTGTGATACTATCATTCACGAGGCTCTCAAAAAATGCTTGCCCTTAATGCAAAAGTTGAAGCTGTCATAGGATCTGACTACTTTAATAAAGTTTATCCGGTTATCCAAAGCGCATCCCAAAAAATAGACATAGTAATGTATGAGTGGAAATGGTATTCACATGAATTTGCCGGAGGGGTTCAGCGATTAAACAATGCTTTAATTGATCGAGCCCGAGAAAAAATACCTGTCCGAATACTTATGAATATTGAATCAATGGGACATGCAATCACTAAAATAAATAGCCGTACAGCTTCTTTTTTCCAACAAAAAGGAATTCAGGTAAAGTTTGGCCAGGTCGGTGTCGCCACTCATGCAAAAATGGTGATTGTTGATGACCGCTTTTGTGTTGTCGGCTCTCATAATTATTCCAAAGGATCCTTTACCCGAAATCAGGAATGTTCTGTTTTAATTGAAGGCGGGGAAGCAATTCGCCCTTTTATCGACTACTTCAAACTTCTTTGGGATCACTTCTAAACTGATAGTACAATAGTTACGAATATGGCAAAAATAAAAGCTCCGGTATATTCGCTTTTGGCTCACGGTTGGTTGAATAAATATTTTTATCAGAGGACCGGAGTTGTTGAAAATCCATACCCTATTGGTATTTTTGGAAGATATCTAATTCATCCTATTTATTATTCAGTCAAAGGCTGGAATTATGAGGTGCGAAGAACCTGGCATGGAATACAGGCTGTCGCAAAACATGGAGCTCTCCCACCCGATCCCGAGAGTCCGGAGCAGCTGGGAAATTGGGATAAATTCAGTCAAGCAATTCAAGCATGGCAATTAATGAGTCAATCGCAAAAAGAGATATATAATAAACTCAAATATCCAGAACATACCAGCGGATACAATAAATTTATCAGCTGGTATTTAAGGAGTAAACCAACTATGCCGGTATACTGGGGAACACTACAAAGATCAGCCGACGACAGTCGGACTATAGAACAAAAAATGGTCGATCAGGACTCGCCTGTCATTCGCTATCCTTTTAATTTCCGACAATACCAGTTATTCAATATGGTTCTTCATCAGGGTATGGGATTTCCCGACTCACCGATTGAAGGCCAGCTTTTTTATAATTCCTCGGATGACAAAATCTACGTTTACAAAAACGATGCATGGAGCGAAGTTGGCGGAGGCGGTCCGGGAACCGACACAAGAATTGCGACAGTCATTGTTGCCGCAGATGGAAGCGGTGATTACACCGATATTCAAGATGGAATAGATGCATTGCCGGTCGCCGGTGGATTGGTCTTTGTCAAAAACGGTACATATAATATTGATGCTCAAATCGTTATTGCCAAAAGCAATGTTACTCTCCAAGGCCAGGGAATGGCAACCATCTTTCACCTCAACAATGGCGTTAATAAAGATGCAATTCAAATTGGAAACGATACTGATCCTTTTACAAACATAATCTTGAAGGATTTTAAAGTTGAAGGAAACGGCGACAACAATCCTTATACAGCTTGTATTGGAGTCACTGACTATTGTTCCCGCGTTACATTGATCGGTATTTGGGGTTACGACTCGGCCGGTGACGGAGTGTACTTTAACTATAACTGTCATTACTGCAATGTTTTTGGCTGTACCTTTGAAAACAATGATTATCAGGGTGTCTATTGTTACGGCGCCAATTATTTAACTGTCCAGGGCTGTAAATTTATTAACAATGGCTTATCCTACGGCTCGGGTATTGAAAATGACCTGGGAGATCACTTTACCTATATTGACAACACGATAATTAATGACGTGGCAACGACTCAGGCCGTCGGCATTAAAATCTGGGGATACTATTCAAACGGCCGGAAAGGAATAATAAAAGGAAATACCATTATCGGAACGTATGTGGGCATCGGGCTTTACACCTATTACGGCACTTCCGACCGGATCATTGTTGCCAATAATTACATAAGAGATACTTATAGCGACGGTATTGTCAGTAACGCTAACCATTCTGTTATTTCGGGAAATATTATTGAAGGACCGGACGGGAACGGTATAAAAATCCAGGCCAATTATCAGGTAGTCACTGCCAACGAAATTTCCACCATTGGCCAAAGCGGTATTGAATGTAGTTCCGATAATACGGTTATTCAAAATAATGTTATTGATGGGGTCCAACTTTATGGAATTAAAATGATGTGGGTTTCCAACTGTCTGGTTTCCGGTAACCGGATTTATGATTGCTCGCTTGCCTCAGACGGCCTTTATTCCGGTATCTGGTGGCATGGAGACAGCGGTTATACTTCAAAGAATAACTCTGTTTACGATAACGTCATTATCGGTCCGACTGCTGGAAATAAAAAAGGGTATTCGATCAAAGAATATGGCAGCTATGTCGATTACAACATGATCAGAGGCAATCGGTGTAAAAATGCGAAGTTTACCGAGATTTTGGTTTCAGGCCAAAACTCCGAAGCCTTTGACAATACAATTACCAGTAACTAAAAATTATGTTAAGAAATATTGATCCGACCAAACCAAGACTGCACGGATCCGAACACCTGCCGGATAAGGAAGATCCGATTCCCGGTGTCCTTGTTCTAATTGTCAATAACGATACGCAAACCGGAGAAACAACATCATCAAATGGGGAAAATACCTTATTCACTTTAACAATTCCTCCCAATAAATTTTCAAAAATTCTTATCGAAGCAACTATCCGTCATCGTCACACAACTACATCCGCGGCAATTTGTACTTTTACGGATCGTATAAAAGTCGGCGGTGTTACACAAGCTACTTACGTCGAGCAATTATTATCAACAACTGCCGGCGGTGAAGAAGTCCATGACAAAATTTCAATTATTGTTTCCGGTGGACAAACAGTTAATACAACGGTGCTTATTACTTCGCAGATGGGAACTTCAAATGCGGCCAACGGAATTCTCGGTGAAAACGCGAGGATTTTTGGAATAATTTAGCCTCAATTCACACAGTTAATAACCCTATAGTATATTGACAAACCAGTATCCTTCGTCATATACTCACTCTCATGAAAGGGGGTGATAAATACTAATGGTTAGAGTAACGGGTCCATTCCTGTCACTTGATGCTCGTGGAACACTTGCTGATACGCTTACCGCTTCTGTTTGGAAAGGTATCAACTATATTCGCCAAAGGGTTGTGCCTCACAATCCAAAGTCGGATGAACAAACGGCTGTTCGGGGCGTGTTGACAGACGGTGTGTCTAAATGGAGATTTGGTGGAGTAACCCAGTTGAATAAAAACTTCTGGAATACGTATGCCAAAGGTCTTGGAGAATCCGGATTCAACAGATATATGCGCCAGTATATATCCCAGAATTTCGACGGAACTCAAGCGGTAACTCCTGCGGTCATGCCGAATCCGAGCTAAAAGAAAACCTATGAAAGTTCAACCTAAAAATCATTTGAACATACATAGTAACTATGTATATATTCAGGATCCCGATATCAAAGAAAATCCGGCAGTTGTTGGTGATTCTCTTTTTGAGGATATTCAACATTTACCTGATAAAGTAATTCTTACTCCTGTTTTATGTTCTCCCGATAAAAAGATATATTTTCATGGCGGTGATTTCCTGCCGTTTACCCATATGCCAATGCCGTGGGCAGACAATCAGGATCTCATCAATCAATATCCGGAACCCCGCGAAGTCGGCTTTATTCCTCTACACTCTGTTTTAATCCCAAAAGATTTATATTACAAATTGGAAACGCCGGAAGCTTTTGGCGATAACATAATAAAACATGCCGACTGGATAATGAAGGCAAAAGAATTAGGATACAAATGCTTTGTAACTCCTAATGTTCATGTGATTTTTCCAAGAGCATATAAACCACAAATGGGCAGGAAAAAATTCATGGACGACGTTGAAAAATCACTAGTTGATTTTAAAAAAGATTGGAAAAGTACGCTTGATCGAAGATTTCGCTTGCCGGTAGTTCTTCATTCGATTGTTTCCTATGGCGGCGGATATAACCTTCATTCATATAACGTCGCCAAAACACTTTTTGAAATGGGTATCCGCGTTTATTATCAATTTATTGGTGGAACAAACGAAGATGAAGGCGCAACCGATACACCTTTTGTTGACGACTTCAAAAGCGAGTACGGATCAAACAAACTTCCACAAATAACAATCTGTCATGGAGTAAATAATTTCAAGAATTCCGGAGGATATAAAATTGCTTTCACAACAACCGAAGTTGATGGAGTACCAAAAGACTGGGTTCAATGTATGAATGAAATGGATGAGGTTTGGATGACGTCTGAGTATTCAAAAAAATCTTTCCAAAATTCAGGAGTTAAAGTACCGATATATAATATTGGTGAAGGCGTTGATCCTAATTATTTTCATCCTGATATTCTCCCCTTTTTTAATCCGCCAAAAGAAAAGTTCAGATTTTTTTCAAACTTTGCCTGGGGACGAAGAAAAGGAGTTGACGTTTTGTTTGAAGCATTTAGAAAGGAATTCAAAGACGATGAAGACGTTTGTTTGATGCTTAAAGTTTTGCCTTCATATTGGGGACACAGCATAAAAGATGAAATGAAATTGGTTTATGAACGAAAACACTCGGCTCCGGTCTATGTTTATGACGTTGAAATGCCAAAGTGGGAATTAGGCCGGATGTACACCATGGCGTCGGCTTTCTTATGGCCGAGCCGTGGTGAAGGCTATGGATTACCCGCCCTCGAGGCGTTAGCCTGCGGATTACCGGTTCTAGCCTCAAACCACTCCGCCCATTTAGAATTTTTAACGAAGGCGGGTATTCCGAAGCCTGGAGTGGAACTGATTGACGGAAAGCTTGAACTGTACGATAAGGGCGACTCTGTTTATTACCCGGGCTTTCATTGGTTTAATCCTTCTGTTGACGACATGAGAAAAAAGATGAGAAAGATTTTTGAAAATTATGCGGATTATAAGGAAAAGGCATTAAAAACTTCTATTGATATACGACGCGAATTTGACTGGAAAGTATCAACTCAAAAAATCATTGACCGGTTAACTGATATTTATAAAACAAAGTTTCATCATTTCTAACCATGCTCAAACTAAATGTATTTCCAACAACTAGATATACAGATCGAGATTGCGAACTACCAAATTTATCTGACTTTTTGCGAACAAAGAAGGAAACGTTTTCAAGCTTTCTTGATGTGGGAGCTCATCACTCTTTTAACTATTACGCTAATGAAGTCCGCCTATTTGCCAAAACATATCACGGCCTTGATCCAAGTCCTGATGAATCGGTTGAGCGGATAGTTGATAAATATTTTGTTAGAGATTTTTTGAATATAAATTTGGAACCGTATGATTTTGTTCTTTGTTTGTCAACGATAGAACATGTGGGAATGTATCCTGTTATTTACCCTGATCGAGTAGCAGTGCGAGATATATTTTTTAACAAATTACTGACTTTAACCAAAAAATATTTATGGATTTCATTTCCGGTAGGAGAGCCCTATGAAATCAAAAATGAAATGTCCATTATTCCGCCTGACCAGTGCGAACAATGGCTTGATTTGATTAAAGGATATAAACACGATGTTGGATTTTATTATTCCCTTGGACCGCAAGCCGGTCACCCGTGGGGAATATCGACAAAAGAACAATGTTATAACCATCAATATGTTGATTCTATCGGTAATCAGACATTATGTATTTTAGAAATCGAAAAATGAAACTATTATATTTATCCTGCCATAGCATTTTGGAGTATGACGAGCTGCGGATTTTTAAAGAATTGGGGATTGATGTATTTTCTCATGGAGCATATCATAATCCGCAAAATCTTGATGATGTAAAACGGCCACCTCTTGATATTCCATACCATAAAGAATTTTCCGACACCACCCTTTTATATCCAAAAGAAAACCTCGATCCGCTTCTTGTGAAATGGGCAGATACCGTTATTGTGATGCACGTTTATGATTGGATTTGGAAAAACCTGAAAAAGCTTAAAGGAAAAAGGGTAATCCTGCGAACAATAGGACAAAATATCACGAATGACGAGGGTATTCTTCAACAGTTGGTTCGGGAAGGTATTGAAATCGTGCGCTACAGCCAAAGGGAGCGAACTATCCCCGGCTTTGCCGGTCAATCCGTCCTAATCCGTTTTGCTAAAGATAAAAACGAATTTGGTCCGTGGACTGGAGAAAAGAAGAATGTCATAACAGTTGCCCAGTCTTTTAAGCAAAGAGATTCTTCATGTAACTATAAAATCTTTGATAAAACAACCGTAGGATTCCCTCAAAAAGTTTATGGACCACATAACGAAGATTTGGGCAATGTCTATGGAGGATGCCCGGATTATAAAAATCTGCGAAAAACCCTGCGTGAATCTCTTATATATTTTTATACCGGCACTTACCCTGCCTCATATACCTTGAATTTTATTGAAGCGGCAATGTCCGGTTTACCAATGGTCGCTCTTGGCGATTTATTGGGTAACTCCCCTGATTTTCCCGGACAACAAACGTATGAAGTCGCCGATCTTTTAAAAAGATACGAATCCGGTTTAACCGGTGACTCAATTGATGAATTAAAAAATAAAGTGAAACTACTTTTTGAAAATGCGGAGCTTCGAAAAAAGTTATCGAAAAATATTCGTGAAATGGCCGTTGATCTTTATGATATGGAAAGAGCAAAAGCGCAGTGGAAAAAATATTTGAAAGTCTAGAAAACCATTATAAATTATTTTAGATTTTAGGATTTCGTATGAATAGCTTAATCAAATTACCTAAAGCCGATATCTTACTGACCTGGCCTTCGGGCTGTGATTATCCGTTATGCCGTTTCCAGCTCCAATTCTTTAGAAATTATTTTGAACAAGTGATTATCTCTACTTATGATCACGGGGAACCGGATTTTAGGGAATTTCTGAAAACTACCATGAAGAAAACTGCCTTTGTTGATCTAGGACACGATGACATTCATTGGCGAGAACGTTGTGTTAAAGCGGGATTGGAAAAATCAGCAAGTGATTGGATACTCTTTACCGAACAGGATTTTTTCTGGAAAGGCGATCATTTTCTGGAAATGGTATTGGCGGAAACTTTAAATAGCGATGTGATCGGAATCAAGCAGGGAAATAGACTTCACCCCTGCTTTTTATTAGTAAAGCGATCAACCCTTGAAAAAACATCCAAGGAATTCGGTGTTCAGGGACAGGATAAAGATCATTTTCAAAAAGTTAGTGAAGAATTATTGAGGATAGGAAAATTCAAAGACATTCGTGACTTAGGTATGTTTGAAGGTGTTGACTGGTATCATTTTTCCTCAATGACCTGGAACATTTTTAGGATTAAGGATGGGGATATAAAGGAATTCCATGAACCGGCCGAGTTTTTAGTCTATAACTCAATGAGCAGAACTAAAAAAGTAGTTCAGGATGGACGCTGGCTGGCATTTACTTTTTACGCGGAAATACTTTTAACAAGATTCGGGAAGTTTTTAAATCAATAACAAAATAGCTTATGAAAGATATTAAACATCCGTTAGTTTTTACCGAGTGGCATCACGGCGGGTTATTCCATTTTATATCTCTACTTTTTGAAAAACGTTTAGGAGGAATGGTTTTTGGACCGGTTGGCTATGAATGGGAACGAGAAGGTTTTTGGCGACTATCCAAACTGCCGGAAACGATCAAGCAATATCTTGAACCGTCCTATACAAAAGAAGCGGCTGATGGTTGGAATTATTATTACGACAAAGCAGAGCTGTTTTTACAACGGCGGATATTCCTTGAAGAGTTTAAAAAGATCAAATTTGACATTATTCTTTGCACCCTCCAAGAACACGAGTATACGTTTCGAGAACTTTGGCAAAAATACCAGCCGCAGGCAAAATATATCCGGTTAACCGGTAATGTCGGCGAACAGGTCAATTGGGATAATTTTTATAACTATATTGACACCAGCGGCTTATATCGTCCACCTTCGTCAATAAACAGCGTCGTTATTAATCAGGAATTCCCTCTTGAACATTTCTATTATCAGGATCCGGTCAATCATAGGCGAATAAGCAATTTCATGAACAATCTTCGGGAAACGCCGGCAATACAGATTTGGGAAGCACTAAAACCAAAGCTCTTGGATTTTGATTTCAAAATGCATGGCTCAAATGGTGATGACGATATGATCGACGGATTGAATAATTTAGGTCAGGCAATGAGGGAGTCAGCTTTTATTTTCCAGATTAAACATCACGGTGAAGGTTTTGGCCATATAATCCATAATGCTTATGCTTGTGGTCGACCGGTTATCACTTTAATGGAACATTACCGAGGAAAACTGGCAGAGAAATTCCTTAAAAATGATTACTCGGCAATTGTTATTGATAATTATGATCTTGATACTTTGGTCAATAAAATCAGATATTGGTCGAAACCGGAAAATCATTTACAGATGTGTCGTAATGCTTATAATATTTTCAAAGAAACGGTTGATTTTAATGATGATGAAATAAGGTTTAGGGAATTTATGAAGAAGCTGAAGTAAGTGATCACTATTACTTCTTTTTTTGCAACGATTCAAGAATTTTCATTATTCCTTTCAAATTATCGTTTAATCCATCCACCTGTTTGGTAAACGAATTACTTTGTTTATTGATTTTGTTCATGATTTCATCCACCCGTTTTTTATATGTGCTGTTATACCGTTTATAAAACAGCCAAAAAACAAAAGCAGCAACGATCCCGCTCGTTAAAACCGACGTTAAAATAACATCTATCACAATAAAATTAATCATCAGAATTAATAATATCAATAGTTAACCTCTTATTGTTAAGCTTAAAATTCTTCAACTTTAGCTTTTTATTGTCAGAGTCAACCAGTGAAGCTACTATTTTACTAAAAATTTTTTTAATTTCCATAAAAGAGGATAAATCGCCATTTAGAGGAATTATATTTTTGAGATCATCTATTTTCGTATTTGTTTCCTGATAATACTCTTGGGTTTGATGTTTTAATGAAGAATAAAGTTTTGAAGTAAATTCGTTAATAGCGTTTTTGACAATTAGGTAATCGAAGCGCGGATCCTGTTCCAGCTTGAAATTTCTGATCGTCTTTTCGATGGCAGCAATAAATTCTTTAGGTTCAACATGATTTCTTACAAAGGGATGTCTAAACATTCCATGTTTTATAAACTCGCTGGCTATATGGATATAAATCATGGTCGATTTTATATCTTTATGTCCTAACACCACTTGAACAAGACCGATATCCTCGGTTGCCATATAGAGAAAAGTTCCATACGTATGACGGAAAAGATGAGGATGAACACGTTTTGTCACACCAGCCAGTTTTGCCGCATACCTTAAATCCTTACTAAAATCCTGAGCGTGCATCTTTTTTCCCATGAGATTTCTAAATACCAGATCATCTTCGCTCCGTCCGGCAATCAATGTTTTTAATCTGCTAACTAAAGGCTCGGTAATAAAAAGAGTCCGACTCTGTTTATTTTTGGTGATATCTGCCGGAATAATAACTTTATTGTTGGCCAGGTCAACATATTTGATTTTAAGAGAAGCACTTTCATCAAACCGACAACCGGTGTAAGCAAGATACATCCGGAAGGTTTGTAATATAAACTGATGCCATTCAAGACGATCACTTCGGCTTTTTTTCAACGTATTAGCATAAATTATTTTTTCCACTTCATCTTGAGAAAGAATAATGATTGCAGGTCTATATTTTGGATAGGAATGCACACCGTCAAACGCGTCAGTATTGATTTTCCTGTCTTTGAAATAAAAATCCAATTGGCGCAAAGAACTAATGTAAGTATTAAGAGTATTGTTATTTGAGCGCTTTTGAGAAAGTTGGTATAAAAATTCTTCCACAGAATCTTTTGTAATTTTTTTTTTATTGTCTTTTAACCATCTTATAAAAATTCTGTAGCGACTCAAACAATGCCTCCTGCTGTTGGGGGATCTTAAGTTACTTTTGGTAGTAACATACCGTTCAAAGTCTTTCTCGTCATGTTTGGTTACAGACTGGTCGCTCATAATTTAACGACGTCCTATAGACGTTTACAATCGTCCATACAATTTAGCATAAATTGTAAGAAAACTGATAATTTTCAGCATAATCTTAAAAAAATCTCTTGACAATGGTTATTAACTTTGCTTATTATTAAAATAATAAACAGTTTTGTGTACCTTTGAAGTTTTTTATGGAGTGTTAAATGTTTATGAAGTTAAGCTCACTTCTTCCTTAGGAAAGCAGGTATATCGAACTCAGAAGAATCATCATCGACAAACTCTTCTTCACTGTTTATCCCATCTCTATCGATTTCTTCGGCTGATTTATTTTTTTCGTCAGATTCTTTGATAAAGGAATGCTCTTTTTCTGTTTCCTCTGATTTTTTAAATCTAAATAATTTCAAGCGGTTATCATCAAATTTAGTCGCAATGATAGTAACTTTTATCTGATCCATTAATTTATCATCAATTACTGCCCCAAAAATAATATCGGCGTCTGGATCTACTGATTTTGCAATAACTGATGCTGCTTCATCTACTTCTGCCATCGTAAGGTCAGGTCCACCTACCACATTAAAGAGTACTCCCTTAGCTCCTTCAATAGAAACATCCAAAAGAGGTGAAGAAATTGCCTGTTTGATTGCAGCTATAGCTCTTTTATCTCCACTGCCAAGACCTACGCCCATTAAGGCTGTACCCGATCCCTGCATTATGCTCCTAATATCAGCAAAATCGACATTAATAAGCCCGGGGGTAGTGATGAGTTCGGCTATGCCTTTGACACCTTGGTGAAGAACTGCGTCAATCTTCTTAAAAGCTTCAAGAATTGGAGTCTTTTTATCAATAATATTTAATATTCTTTGGTTTGGAACAACAATCAAAGTATCAACTTTTTCCTTTAATTTCATTATTCCTTCGTCAGCTGAAAATTTTCTTTTACTACCTTCAAAATCAAACGGCTTGGTAACAACAGCTATTGTCAAAGCACCACTCTCTTTGGCAATCTCGGCAATCACCGGGGCCGCTCCAGTACCTGTTCCTCCACCTTCTCCACAAGCAAGAAAGATCATATCTGCGCCACCGAGATCCTCTTTTAACTTTTCTTTTGATTCTTCTGCAGCTTGTCTCCCAACCTCTGGATCACCACCACTTCCTAAACCTTTGGTCAAATTTTCACCTATTTGGATTTTTACACTAGCTTTATTATTAAGTAGAGCTTGAGCATCAGTATTAACCGCAATAAACTCAACACCATTAATTCCGCCCTCGGATACCATGAAAGACAATGCGTTTCCTCCGCCTCCACCGACTCCGACAACTTTTATTCTGGCCGCTTGCCCAGCTCGAGGTTTAATTAACATATTATGGAATAAACTGCTTAAAAAAATTCTTTAAGCCATCAACAGAATTTCCAAGTTTAAAATCCTTTAATATTTTACCAAAATTCTTAAAATTATCTTTATCAATAAAAACGTTATTTTTCCCATATAACAACAAACCAACAGTCGTCGCAAATTGAGGATCAATTATCTCATCTATCAAACCAGAAACTTTCTCAGGAAAACCTATCCTTATCGGTAGACCTACAACTCTTTTCCCCGTTTCTAACATTCCAATTGTCAGAGCACCTCCACCAGTAATAACTAGACCTGAAGGAATCTGCTGACCAAAGCCACTTTTTTCAATTTCTTCAAAGATTAATTTAAAAATTTCCTCTAATCTAGGAGCTACTATACCGTCAACAAGAGTTTTTAAAGAGACTTCTGTCAAATCCTCCGGAAGATCTAATTCTTTTAGATTTAATTGGGGAGTTTTTTTCTTTTCGGATGTGTAAGTGGTATTTTTTCCCAAACTTTTACTTAAGAATATTTTTATTTTTTCAGCTGAATCAAGAGATACCCTTAATCCGACAGCTATGTCGTTCGAGATATGTCGAGCACCAATCGGAATTGATGTCGAATATGAAAGGGCACCATCAACATATATAGAAAAATCTATCTTTCCTCCACCTATATCAACTAAGACTATTCCCAACTCCTTTTCGGTATTTGTTAAAACTGCCTCAGCTGAAGCTAATCCAGAGAATACAAAACCTTGGTTTTCAATTCCTAGATCGCTTAAAATCCTTTCCTGATTTTTTAAGTTGGTTGTTGAGGCGGTAATGATATGAGTTTCTACCTCAAGTCGTACTCCGCTCATTCCAACAGGATTTTTAATACCCGACTGTCCGTCGACTATATAATCTCTCGGAATAACTTCTATAATACGACGGGTAGATGATAATGAGATTGCTTTAGCTGCCTCTATAACACGCTCGACATCTTCCTCGTTTATCTCACCTTGAGGATTAGAAACAGCCACAATTCCATGAGAATTTAAAGAAGATATATGAGGTCCTCCAACAGCAATAAAAGCTCTATTTATCTTGTGACCAGCCATTCTTTCTGCTTTTTCGACACTTTCTTCAACGGCGTCAGTCGCTTCTTTTATATCAACGACCAAACCCTTTCTTACTCCACGTGCTGTAGTCGTATTAAATCCAATAATCTTTAGTTCATCCGTGTCGGATGAGCTCATCCCGACGACGGTTGCTATCTTGGAGCTGCCTATATCGATTCCACAAATCAGATTATCTGTCATATTAAAAACTAATTATCGGCTTATCAAACCGTAAGTCAATTTTTTTAAAATCTTTACCTTCTATTTTGAACTGTTTAATTATCAATTCCAGCTGATAATTCTGAGTGTTAATATCTTTATTATTACTAAAAACAATTTGCTTCGCATCAATCAAATTAAATACTAACATATCTTGTCCTTTGATATCAATAGTCAATACTGTAAGATTTATTTCTTTTAATTTTTCGACAAAAAATAGCGCTTTCTTAATATCTTTAAAATCGATCCAATCCCCTGTTTGAAAAGAAGAACTATTCAGTTTTTGATAATAATTTATTTTTGGTAAATATTGAGGAATATCTTTTGTTTTTTTCAAGATTCTCCCATCACACGAAAGTTCAAAAAAACCATTATTAACAACCAATGATATGTAAGGTTCATAGAAAGATACAGTAATCTTAAGACTGCTTGGCCAAATTTTTTCAACCGTTGCTGTTTTTATTTGGTAGTTATCTAGTATTATCTTTTTTGCGATTTTTTCCTTATTGATTAGTATTAAGCTTGAATTAATTAATTCTTTTTTATTAGACAGGGAAAAATTTTTACTTGACACTAACTGAATATTTTTAACCAAAAAAAATTGATTTGTATAAAATACTCCGACAAAAAATAAAGTACAAAGAAGTATGAATAAAATCAAAAACTTAATCTTGTTTAAAAATTTCACCAATGAGGTATTTAGAGACATTTTTCTTATAAAATTTTGATAAATTTTTAAAATTACCTTTATAATATTCAATTTTATCGATCATTTGATTAACTAGTCTTAGTAACTTTTCGCTTGGCGATATCTGATGAAAAATTTCCCCGCAACCAACCTTTGTAAAAATTTCGGCATGGTGTTGTTGTTCTCGACCAGAAGACCATGGTAATGGTATAAATAGTGCTGGCTTATTTAATGCAAGTAGTTCAAAAAAGGTATTTGCTCCTGCCCGACCAATTACAAGATCAGTCATATCATATACGTAACCTATCTGACTATCAAATAAGTGCTTTACCAGAAAGTAACGGGATTTCAGTTTTTCAGGTAATTTGTCTTTAATTTCTAACAAATCTTCATAATCATGATACTCTTTTGTATCGCCGACTTGATGAATGATAATATATTTTTCCAATAAAGATTCTAAGATGTTTTTGATATGTAAATTTACACTATGCGATCCTAATGAACCACCGGTAACATAAATAACTGACCTATCCTTTTTAATATCAAAAGGCTTTTCTACTATCTTAAAGACAGAAGGTTTGACGGGGTTACCAGATACAAACGTCTTGTTAGCAGGAAAATTATTTTTTACTTCATCAAAGGATACAAATATTTTTTTTGAAAAGAAACTTATCAATCGATTTGCTAATCCGGGTTTAATAGTTTGTTCATGTGTATATACTGGAATTCTAAAAATATAACCCCAAAATACAACAGGCAAAGCTAAATACCCCCCAAAAGACATAATTTTATCAGGCCTGTATTTATTGATAATAAAAAATGCTTGAGCAAAACCAAACGGAATCCTGACAAAACTTATAAGCGTAGATACTGAGATTATTCTGTTCAATCTTCCGGCTTCAATCGAAACAAATGTCAGATTTTTTTTACTTATCTCTTTATACTCTAAGGATAATGTTCTTTCCTTATCAGTCGGGTATTTTCTTCCGACAAATATCACATCTACATCCTTCTTGATCTTTTCTAGTTCTTCAATTAAGGCCAAGGCAGGTGCAAGATGGCCTCCTGTGATTAATAATTTCATATTTATATTATAC
>Ga0172369_10005122_pt1 | contig 16283 bp, 15 predicted proteins | sample LakKiv25m_FD_114539 | JGI IMG/M metagenome (GOLD analysis project Ga0172369, IMG submission 114539) | Freshwater microbial communities from Kabuno Bay, South-Kivu, Congo - kab_022012_11.25m | ecosystem: Environmental > Aquatic > Freshwater > Lake | place: Democratic Republic of the Congo...
AAAGCAAGAAACTATGAGATGAAATTTTGATGCTGAAATTCGTACCCGTTTTATATATGTCTTTTTTATCGTCATTACAATCTATTCTAACAGTTTCTCAACTGTTATCTAGACAAGACCCTAGTTTTATTATGGATAGCCAGAAATATAAGCAGCTTCGAGTCGTCATTACCCTTTTTGTCTCTATTATTGTTGCTCTGGCGGTGATTGGTAACAGTTACCTTTTAGCAATTGCCGGAGTTTTAACGGGTATAGTTTTTATGGCGCTTGTTCGTGCAAAAGCCAAGATTAGAACTGATGAGCGAGAAGCTACAATTCAAGAAAAAGCAGCGAGAATGGCTTATGCCATTTTTGCTCCCACTATTGGTATCGGTGCGGTTCTGATGCTTTTTCCTACCCAGAGCGGGCTTTCAGTCTTTTCTAAGGGTGAGTTTGCTTATCTTGAGTCTTTGGGGATGGTCTTTGCCTATCTAACCTTGTTCTTAATAGCAATCTATGCCATCTCCTATCATTTCCTGAATAGAAAATACGGAGGTGGGAGCAATGAAGAATAAATTAAAAGTTTATCGAGCTATGCGCGATCTAACTCAGGAGCAATTGGCAGACAAAATCGGGGTTAGCAGGCAAACGGTTATTGCCATTGAGAGTGATAAATATCTACCGTCTTTGGGCTTGGCATTCAAAATAGCCAGACTCTTTAAAGTTACTATTGAAGATATTTTTTTTCTGAAGGAGGTGAAAATGAAAATTAATCTTCTTAAAGAAAAACTTTTTTACGCTGTTGCCGTTGGCATCAGTATTTTTCTCCTTTTTTTCTTCATTGGTTGTGCCTGGATCGGCTACGAAGCCAAAACTCTGTGTCAAAACGCCAAATGGGAATACGGTGGCGATTGTGTTGAGGCTCTAATTGCCCAGCTCAATGATGAACATCAAGGTTTTAGAATAAGAAACCATGCGATCTGGGCATTAGGTCAATTTGGTGATAGCCGTGCGCTTCCAGTCCTCCAGAGCAATTACACGGGCAACATTCCAGCTAGAGAGCCGTTGGATGGAACTATCAGCCAGTATGAACTTAAGAAGGCTGTCAATCTCACCAGTGGTGGCCTAAACATCACGGCTTTCCTTTGGAGAGGTTTCCTCAACAAGAAATAACTAATACCCCCGGGTGTTTTTTGGAGCTTGGGAGTGCCTCGCTTTCATAGTTCCAAACTTCTGCTAAAATACTGGTAAATGAAGTACTGTTACATCGAGCCAAAATTTCCGAAGAAGATTTTATCGGTTGTTATGTATTTTGAGTATTCAGAAGAAAATATACCAAAGATGGGAATGCCTCTTCTGGAAGTTTGTCACAATTTGAAAGACGTTACTAGATTAATGAATATTCAGGCACAGTCTCCCGAGGTAAAAAATGGGAAGATTATCTTGGACGACAAAGTATTAATTTTCTCAGGCGTTTTTAGTAGGCGCGTGTTACTTAAAAAAGAGCAATGGACTCAGTCGACCGATCAATATCGCCAAGAGGACAGATATCTCAACTTAGTCGGAATGTACGCGAATCCATTACTTTATAAAATTTTTGTCGTTCCTTATTGGATAGAGAAAAACGACTGCCTTCTCCATGCCGTTACTTGCTTAAGTTATGCAATTACAGACGAGAAAGTAGGGGAGTATCTAACCAAATCTGATATCGAAATTCACGAAAAGGCAAAATATGCAGCCCTTTACGACTGCGAAGGCAAATATGCCTATTATTGGAAAACAGGTAAAAAAGCGGAGCTATTGCCAGATCCAGCGGAGATTATTACCCCAAGATCAGTTAACTAGAAAGTTTTACGCATTTTCAGGAGGGCGTCTCGCTAAAATTAGCGGTTGTTCAGTATAATGCCCATATGCAAGGGTGGCAAAAGGCAACGGGATTAATCATTAAAAAATCGCGCAATCGGGAGAACGATCAGCTCTTAGTGATCTATACCAAGGAGCTGGGCAAGGTGATGGTCTCGGCGCGGGGGTCGCAAAAGATTACCAGCCGGCGCCTTGGGGCGATTGATACCTTAAACTTTGTCAGTATCGTGGTGCGGGAGCACCACCCCTTTTACACCCTTAAAGAAGTGAGTCTCATTAGCTCGCTGCAAACTCTCAAAACCGATTACCAAAAGAAGCGCCGCTTGCTTTATATTCTTGAGGTAATCGACAAGCTCACCTCATTTGGACAAGTGGACATTCCTCTTTACCGTTTTTTGAAACAGTTTTTGGTAACCAATGCTGAGGAAGGATTAGATGAGGATAGTTTATTTTCCCAAACTCTTAAACTACTGCAAATTTTGGGTTATACTTTGCCGCCCCAAAGTTTCCGTTCCTGGGCCACGCTTGAGAAATACCTAGAATCCCTCTCGGAAAAAAACCTTCTCAGTCGGGAACTCTAGCGGGTAGTGGGGCATTAGTGTAGAATAAGAAAATGTTGAATCTCGAAACAATTGTCGCCCTCGCCAAACGTCGCGGATTTGTTTATCCAACTTCAGAGATCTACGGCGGGCTTGCCAATTCCTACGATTACGGTCCGCTCGGGGTAGGGCTCCTGCGTCGAATCAAAAATCTTTGGTGGGAGTTTTTTGTGAGTACCCCTATTGATATGGTCGGGCTCGACTCGCAAATCATTCTCCATCCCCAAACCTGGGTTGCCTCTGGTCATGTTGCAGCGTTTTTCGATCCCTTAGTTGAGGACAAAAAGAATCACAAGCGTTACCGGGCCGATCACTTAGTTGAAGCCTGGCTAAAAAAGCATCCGCCAAAAGAAGCGCTCGTTGTTGAAGATCTCACTCTTGAGGAGCTAAGTGAGTTTATTAAGCAGCAGGGAATTAAGAGTCCAGATGGGAATGAGCTTACCTCTCCCAAGAAGTTTGACCTTCTGTTTCAAACTCAACTTGGGGTAATTGAGGGGGAAAAAGCTACCGCCTATCTGCGGGGGGAAACCGCTCAAGGCATTTTTACGAACTTCAAAAATATTTTAGATACGAATCGTCTCAAACTGCCCTTTGGGGTCGGGCAAATTGGTAAAAGTTTCCGCAACGAAGTAACTACCGGCCAGTTTGTCTTCCGCACTTTTGAGTTTGAACAGGCGGAGATTGAGTACTTTTTCGATCCCAATAAATCCAATTGGGAAGCGCTCCTAAAAGTTTGGAAGGAGCGCATCTGGGAGTTTGTCACAGTGGTTTTGGGGGTCAAGCCGGAGAAGCTCAGATGGCGGGAGCATACAGATAAAGAGCGCAGCCACTACTCCAAACAAACATTTGATTTAGAGTACGAATTTCCCTTTGGCTGGAAAGAGTTGTGGGGGTTAGCTTACCGTACCGATTATGATCTCAAACAACACCAGAGGTTAAGCGGGAAAAATCTCTCTGTTAAAGACGAATCGGGAAAAGAGGTACTGCCCCACGTAATTGAACCAGCAGTGGGGATCAATCGGCTCTTTCTAATGCTTCTCTTGGATGCCTATCGCGAAGAGGCGGGGCGGGTATTTTTACAGTTTACCCCTCGTTTGGCTCCTTATCAGGTGGCGGTGTTCCCGCTCCTGGCGAACAAACCCGAGCTTATTAAGCAGGCACAAGCGATCTTTAAAGAACTCAAGAAAAGCTTCAATGTCTACTGGGATGATCGGGGCAATATCGGGAAAAGGTACCGTTATCAAGATGAAATCGGCACCTTTTATTGTGTAACCGTCGATTTTGAAAGCCTAGAGGACGGGCAAGTTACTGTGCGCCACCGGGACACCATGGCACAATCAAGGGTTGAAATTAAACAACTTAAAAGTTATTTTGACGAACAGTATGCAAAATAAAAAATGGATCTTAATCGGAGTGGGGGTTTTGGTGTTAGTGGTTGTTGGGTTTTTTGTTTTAATGAATCGGAATCAACCTCTCAACGAGGCCAACTCTGAGAGTGTGTTGCCCCAATCAGAAAAAATGGCGGCGGTTGAAGCTTCGGTCAAAGTGGCAGTTAAGCGAAGTGTTGACGGCAAGAAAGCAATTCTAACCATTAGCGGCATTCCCGCCAAGTACGAAGATATCGACTACGAATTTACCTACAACACCCAAGGGGGTGTGCCTCGGGGAGTTTTAGGAGTATTGGAAATTACCGATGGGATGGTCGAAAAAGAGATTGTTTTGGGCAGCTGCTCAACCAATATCTGCACTTACGACGAAGGAGTTGAGAAAGTCACTGTGAACCTCAAATTCAATAGTCCGGAAGAGTCCCGGATTTTTGAGAAAGAACTCGCGCTCTAGCATAGGGTCAGGCGACCTTGCTAACCTAACTCCGGCATTGTATACTTCCTATGTGGAGTGGATAGTTTATCTTATTAAACATGGCAGTCCGAAAAACCGAATTTGCACTAGCGCTAAACCAAGTTGCCACAGAGCGGGGAATCCCGGTCGAGGAGGTATTGGATTCAATTAAAAGCGCGGTTAAAATTGCCTACAAAAAAGAGTACGAAGAGGCCGAGGTTGAGAATTATGTTGTCGAGATTAATCCCGATACCGGTGAGGCAAAGATCTTTGAAGAAAACAAAGATATTACCCCTCCGGGTTTTGGCCGAATAGCCGCCCAAACTGCCAAACAAGTCATTATCCAAAAAATTCGCGAAGCCGAGAAAAAGGCAGTCGTGAGTTATTTCGACAATCAAGTAGGAACTTTAATCACCGGTCGGGTAATTCGTTCCGATGGAAAAAATGTCTTTGTCGATATTGGCCGAGCCGAGGCGATTTTGCCTCCAGATGAGCAAATGCGTGGAGAGCGCTACTTTCCCAATACTCGGCTAGTGTTTTACTTGGTGCGAGTCGATGGTGAGGATGGGCGTTACCGAATTGTCATTTCCCGTCGCAACGAAAACTTAATCAAAGAGTTGTTCCGTCGCGAAGTGCCCGAGTTGGCTCAAGGGGCGGTTGAGATCAAAAAGATTGTCCGGGAAGCAGGCGACCGCACCAAACTGGCTGTGGCCTCAAAAGAGCGTGGGGTCGATCCGGTCGGCAGCTGTGTTGGCCAAAAGGGAATCCGCATTCAAGCGGTTATTAACTCGCTTGGAGTCGACGAAAAGATCGATGTTATTCAATGGAGTGACGATCCCAAAACCCTAATTGTTAACGCCATCTCCCCCTCACGTTCAATGGAGGTGGTACTTAACGAAAAGGAAAAAAGTGCCAATCTTCTGGTTGAGCCGGAAGAGTTGTCCTTAATTATTGGTCGCGAAGGTCAGAATATTCGGCTTGCCTCAATTCTCACCGGTTACTCGCTTAACGCGGTCAGTAAAACAAAAACAGAAGCAAAGTAATTAACATTATGGATAAAAAAAGGGTTCGGCCACCAGTTGTGGTTGTCCTGGGGCACGTTGACCATGGCAAAACCACTTTACTCGATTCCTTGCGCTCCGCCACTGTTGCTCAGCGTGAGTTTGGGCAAATTACCCAGCATATTGGGGCCTATGAACTCCAAACAAAGGAGGGCAGAACAATCACCTTTGTCGATACTCCCGGTCACGAGGCGTTTAATAGCCTCAGATCCCGTGGCGCTAGTGTCGCCGATATTGCCCTGCTCATTGTTGCTGCGGACGATTCGGTGCAGCCGCAAACTTTGGAGGCACTCAAGCAGATTCGCGCCCACAAAATCCCCTTTATTGTGGTGATTAACAAAATCGATCTTCCCGGAGCAAATATTGAGAAGGTAATTAAAGACCTTACCAAACAAGAGGTATATTTAGAAGGGCGGGGCGGTGAAACTCCAATGGTGCAAATTAGTGCGAAAAACAAAACTAATTTAGATGGTCTCTTAGAGCTCATCACCTTGGTTGCCGATCTGGCTAATCTAACCTACGATCCCCAAGGGCTCCCGGAGGGAGTGGTAATTGAGGTGAAAAAAGACCGGCGGGGAATTGTCGCGACAATTGTTCTCGCCAATGGTTCACTAAAAGTGGGCGATAACATTTTTATTGGCACCGAGCCGGTAAAAATTCGTGCCCTGTTTAACGACCAAGGGCAGAATCTGCAAACCGTTTATCCCAGCACTCCGGTAGAAATTTTGGGCAGCAAAAATGTTCCGCTTCCCGGGTCACTGGTAGGCTCCCAAAGCCAAATAGTTAAGGAGAATAAGGTCGAAAAGAAAACCGAGGTTCAGCCTTCAATGGAAGATTGGTATCAGAAGGAAGTTACCCAGTTCAACTTCATTATTAAGGCCGATGCCTATGGCACACTGGAGGCAATCTCCGAGAAGTTTGCCCAGTTTGAAGAGATCAGAATTATTAAGAGCGAAACCGGCGAACTCACCGAAGCCGATCTGGAGTTGGCCAAAACCACCAAAGCGAATATCCTAATTTTCAATACCAAACTGCGGGGCCCATTGGCGCAAAAAGCGGAGAAAGAAGAGATCAGTATTTTTCAGTACAACCTAATCTATGAGCTCCTAGACCAGGTTGAAGACCTTATCTTTGCTTTAAGAAAGAAACAAGAGAAGGAGGCGAGTAAGGTGGGCGAGGCAAGAATCATTGCCCGGTTTAATAAGGAAACCCAAATTATTGCCGGGTTAAGAGTCATTTCCGGAAAAATCACCCTCAAGGACAAAGCCGAGGTGATTCGTGGTAAGAAAGTCCTAAAGGAAACAACTATAGGTTCATTGTATCAACGGAGCAATGCCGTTCCGGTGGTAAAAAAGGGTGAAGAGTGTGGCGCGATATTTTCCGATAAACTTGACTTTCAGGTAGGTGATTCGATAAAATTGTATCTACCATGAACGGAAACATCATACAGTTACTAACTAATAGCCGATCTATCCTTATAGTAGTGGCTAAAAATGCCAAGCTCGATTCTTTAGCGGCCGCTTTGGGATTCTATCTCAGTTTGCTGGCACAAGGGAAAAGTGTGCGGGTCGCCACCGAAGCCAATGTTAGTGGTGCAGAAAAACTCCTCGGATTCGACAAGCTCAGTAAATCCATCGAACAGGGAGGGAATATTCTTAAAGTCACCTTTCCCTATCGGGATGGCAATATTGATAAAGTTACCTACAATATCACCGACGATCGTTTTAATCTCTTAGTTGAGCCCCGCTCTGGCGCCCAGCCGCTTAACAGCAAAGAAGTGCAGTTTAGCTACACTGGTGGGCAAACCGATCTAATCATCACCATCGATGCGCCAAACTTGGAGTCTTTAGGCGATGCGTATCTAGAAAACCCAGATCTTTTTAGTCGCGAAAAAATTATCAACATCGATCGGCGCTTTGATAACCAGCAGTATGGTGGGGAGAATCTCGTCGAGAAACAATTTTCCTCAACCAGCGAAATTGTTGTCAAAATTTTGGAAAGTTTGCACTGGGAATTAAATCCCGATATTGCCACTAATCTTTACACTGGGTTGGTAGCGGCCACCAACAACTTTACCTCTTTTTCTACCAACGCTCAGTCCTTCGAGGTTGCCTCCAGCCTTTTAAAGAGTGGTGCTCGCAAACTGCCAGTGGGTCAGCCCGCAAGGCCCTCTTTAGCGATGCCTAACAATCAGAATGTTTTTTCTCAGCCCTTACCTCAGCCGCAAGCTCCCTCGCAACCACCCTCTCCCCCCGCGGTAAAAAAACCGCCTCAAGACTGGCTTAAGCCGAAAATCTTCAAAAGCAGCGACCTGATATAATGAGGGTTATGCCGAGATTAGTTGCTTTTTGGGCAAAAATCAAAACGAAGTATTCTCCGCTTTTGAAGTTTAACCGCAAAACCTTTTTTTTAGCCGGTTTTAGCCTAGGAGCAATTGTTTTTCTCATTTTCAGCTTTTATATTCTCAAGGATTTACCCTCCCCAAACCGGTTGGCAGAAACGGGCACCATTCCTTATTCCACCCACATCTACTCTCGCGATAACCAACTGCTCTACGAAATTTTTCACGACCAAAACCGCACTCCGGTGGAGTTGGCCTCACTCCCGAAGTACATTAAAGAAGCCACTATTAGTATTGAAGACAAAGATTTTTATCGGCACGGAGGCATTTCCCTTTTCGGAGGAGTCTTAAGGGCAGTCAAGGCCACGCTCGTGGGCAAAAAATTGCAGGGCGGTAGCACCCTTACCCAGCAATTGGTCAAGTCGGCGCTCCTAACTCCGGAGCGAACGATCACCCGCAAGGTTAAAGAGATGATTCTGGCGCTTTTGGTTGAAAAGCGCTATACCAAAGACGAAATTCTAGAGATGTATCTCAATCAAGTTCCCTATGGCGGAACGGCCTGGGGAATTCAGGAAGCCTCCCGGCTCTATTTTAATAAAAGTGCGACCAAGCTAACCTTAAGCGAAGCCGCACTTCTGGCAGGATTGCCTCAGGCGCCGTCTCTTTACTCTCCTTATTCAAATCCCAAAGCGGCGAAAAATCGGCAAACCGAGGTGCTTTCGAGAATGCTTGAGGAAGGGTATATCACAGACGCCCAATATCAAAAAACCCTCAAAGCCAAAATTAAAGTAATTGCTCCCAAAAATCGGCTCAAAGCGCCCCACTTTGTCTTTTATGTTAAACAGCTTTTGGAGCAGGAGTACGGTGAAAAAACGGTGCAGGAGGGAGGGTTGCGGGTTTACACAACTCTTGATTACTCGGTGCAGAGGGCGGCGGAGAAAATTTTAAAGGAAGAGTTAGCCGATCTTGAAAGCTATGATGTTGGCAATGGCGCAATTTTAGTTACCCGCCCCGCAACCGGTGAGATTTTGGCGATGGTTGGGTCACGAGATTTTTTTGAAGGTACCTATGGTGCCTATAATGTCACCACAGCGCTGCGCCAGCCGGGAAGTTCCATTAAACCCCTAAACTATGCTGTTGGCATAGAGCGGGGGCTGGTTTCTCCTGCCACAGTTTTTCTCGATATGCCCAGTTGTTTTATGGCTCCGGGGCAACCGAAGGGTTACTGTCCGCGCAACTACGACGGGCAGTTTCATGGTCCGGTGCAGTTAAGAATGGCTCTTGCCAACTCACTGAATATTCCCGCTGTCAAAATGCTCGCCCTCAACGGCGTTGAGAATTTTATTGCCTCCGCCTCCGCCTTTGGTATTACTACTTTTAAGGACCCAAAAAACTATGGCCTTTCGCTTACATTAGGAGGCGGAGAGGTAAAAATGATTGAGATGGCCAAAGCCTTTTCCGCTTTTCCCAATCAAGGCATAGTTAAAGATACCGTATCGATTCTCAAAGTTACCAATCGCCAGGGCACACTTCTTTATGAGTACCAAGATCCAAATTTAATTCAAAATATCCGTAAAGCACTGAAGTATCCCAAATTTTTGGCAATTAAGGGAGAGCGGGTGATTAGCCAAGCAACTGCTTTCTTAATTTCCCATATTTTGCTCGATAACAACGCCCGGGCGCAGTCTTTTGGCACCAGTTCTTATTTAGCAGTTCCCAATCATAGCGGAGTTTCCGTCAAAACCGGCACTACCGATGACCTAAAAGATAACTGGACAATTGGTTACTCTCCCAATTTTCTCACTTTGGTCTGGGTGGGCAATAACGACAGCACCCCAATGAATCCCTATCTTACCTCAGGTGTGACTGGGGCCGCCCCAATTTGGAATCGGGTAATGCAGATGGTCTTAAAGAATCAAGAGGACCTCTGGCCCCAGAAGCCCGATTCCGTTTTAGGAAAAGAGATCTGTGTCACCAGTGGCAACCTCAAGAGTGAGGCCAACGATCTAGATAAAGAGTGCCAAACCCGCTTTGAATACTACACTAAAGATGCCAATCCCAAAGGGGTAACAATTGTCAAAAAGAAAGTTTTTGTCGAAAAGGACACCAATAAATTAGCCAAGCCTGGGCAAACGGAGAATCTGGAAGAGCAGGAGAAAACTTTTATGACCGATGCTTTCTCGGAGTATTGTTTAGATTGTAGTCACGAAGGCGAAACTCCGGCAAATGTGATTGTCAGATAAAATGAAGAGGTTTAGAGATCTAAAAACTGCCAAAGCCGATTTCCCTATTTTTCAAGAGGATCGGCAATTGGTATATCTAGACTCAACCGCCACCGCGCTCAAGCCGGAGGTCGTTATTCAAAGTGTTAATCGCTATTATCGTACCTATTCTGCCAATGTTTATCGCGGGCTTTATGACATTTCCGAAGAGGCGAGCGCCGCCTACGAAGCCGCTCGCGCAAAGGTGGCCGCTTTTGTCGGAACTGCCGACGCTTCAGAGATTATCTTTGTTAGAAATACCACTGAGGCCTTAAATTTAATTGCTTACTCTCTGGGGCCGCAACTGATCGGCGAAAAAAATGAGATTCTCACTACTATTGCTGAGCACCATGCCAACTTCGTTCCCTATCAGGAGCTCGCCGCCCAAAATAGCGCAATCTTTAAAGTCTTGGAAGTAGATGAACGTGGCCTAAGCAAACTCGATGATCCCCAATTTGCGCAGTCCGTCGTTTCCCAAAAAACCAAACTGCTTTCAATTAACTATGTTTCTAACGTTCTGGGAACAATTAATCCGCTCAAAAAAATTATCCAAAATGTTCGGGCGGTCAACCCAGAGATTGTCGTGGTTGTCGACGCCGCCCAAGCTGCCCCGAGTTTGGAAATTAAGGTTCGCGATTTAGACTGTGATTTTTTGGCCTTCTCTGGGCACAAAGTACTTGGGCCCACCGGCATTGGCGTGCTTTGGGGGCGGCGGAAATTGCTGGAAAAAATGCCGCCCTTTCTTTTTGGCGGCGAGATGATCAAGGAAGTCAGAATTGAAAAAACCACTTATTCTCAGCCGCCCACAAAGTTTGAGGCAGGCACTCCGCATATTGCCGGTGCAATTGGTTTGGGGGCGGCAATTGACTATCTACAACAGTTTTCCCGAAAACAAATTCTCCAACATGAACAAAAGTTGTTTGCCTTGTGCTATCGGGAACTGCAAAAAAACCCCCAAATTGAGTTTCTCACCGGCCTTCCCGAAACTCCCAGAGTGGGCATTTTGGCCTTTCGCCATAAACGGATTCCTGCCCACGATTTGAGCCAGGTTCTCTCTCAGAACAAAATCTGCGTACGTTCGGGGCATCACTGTGCGATGCCGCTCCATACCGCTGCGGGCTGGGCGGCGAGTGTCCGCCTTTCCTTTTATCTCTACAATAGTGAACAAGATCTCGAATCTTTCTTTAAGGGTCTAAAACAGGCGGAAAAAATATTTACCAGTTGCTAAAATAGCTCTATGGTAGTGAAAAAACCGAAAACAGTGCAAAAAATTCATGGCTGGAAGGTCAAAGTCGATCGTGGGCTGTGTATTGGAGCGGCCACTTGTGTTGCTTTGGCTGGCAAAACCTTTACTCTCGACAAGGAAGCCAAAGCGGTAATTTTAGAGACGGCAGCGGAGGACACCAAAGAGATGATTTTAGATGCGGCTCGAGGTTGTCCAACAGCGGCAATTATTATTGAGGATGAAAACGGCAAACAAATATTCCCCAAATAACTTGCGGTTTCCAGCTTGCAATTTAGCAATCCATTTAGTAAACTGCTAAGGATGGCTACTATCAAACCAGTTTCTAATCGACCTCAACTTCCGGTTATTCCCATTCGTGATGGTTTGGTTTACCCCAATACCGAAGCGCCCCTGATCTTTGGCCGTAGTAAAACAGTGCGTGCTTTTAACGAAGCTTTAAAATCAAACAAGCGCTTAATTTTGGTGTTACAAACCAATTCGCGCGAGAGTGATCCTGCGGTCGAAAACCTTTACCAAATTGGGGTAATTATTCAAATTGAACGTTATGCCTCGCTTGAGCACGGAGAGCTGCAGGTGCTGGTTAAGGGTCTAACAAAGGTCAAAGTTCTCAACTATCTCCAAAAAGAGCCCTACTTACTGGCAGAGTACGCAGAGATTGTCGAAGAGCTTGTTGCCGACGACGAAACTCGGGCAATGGTTAAACATCTCAATGCCGAGCTGCGGCGGGCAATTAATTTAGGCAAAAATGTTGACTTTATCTCCCTCATGAACGTTTTCTCCGATTTAGGGCCAACCGAGTTTTCCCAGCAAATTGCCGCGATTCTCGATCTTAAGCCCAACGAAAAACAGCTGCTTTTGGAGGAGAATAATGTCAAAGCTCGGCTCAAAACCGAGATCGATCTTTTAATTAAAGAGCTCAAAGTTTTGGAGATTGAGAAAAAAATTTCCGACAAAACTCAGGCCCACTTTGAAAAAGATATCCGAGAGAATGTCTTACGCGAAAAAATGAAAACCATTGAGAAGGAACTAGGCGGCACCAAAGAAGATAAAGAGATCTCCGAATACCGTAAGAAAATTAAAGAGGCGAAAATGCCCAAAGAGGTCGAGGAGAAGGCGCTTAAGGAGTTAGATCGCCTCCTGAAAATGTCGCAGTACAATCCCGAAACCTCCTATCTGCGCACCTATTTAGATTGGTTAACCGAGTTGCCTTGGAATGTTTTTTCTCCCCAAGACATCGATATCCACGAAGCGGAGAAAGTGCTCAACCAAGATCACTTTGGTTTAGTAAAAATTAAAGAACGAATTTTAGAGTATTTGGCGGTAATGAAGCTCCGCCGGCGGAATGAAAAAGAGCTTGGTGAGGAAAAACTAGCCAAGAAAAGTATTCTCCCGCCCACCATTCTCTGTTTTGTGGGTCCTCCGGGAGTGGGGAAAACTTCGCTGGGCAAGTCCATTGGTCGCTCGCTAAAACGGAAGTTTATTAAAATTTCGCTTGGCGGAATTCGCGACGAAGCGGAAATTCGTGGACATCGGCGCACTTATGTTGGCGCCCTTCCCGGTCGGATTATTCAGGGAATAAAGGAAGCCAAAACCAGCAATCCCATTTTTATGTTAGATGAGATCGACAAGATTGGGCGGGACTTTCGCGGCGATCCCTCGAGTGCGCTTTTGGAGGCCCTCGATCCTGAGCAAAATCACTCCTTCTCCGATCACTATTTGGAGGTGAACTACGATCTTTCCAAAGTAATGTTTATTACCACGGCCAATGTTCTCGATACTATTCCTCCAGCTCTGTTAGATCGGCTCGAAGTCATTCATTTTCCCGGTTATACCCAGGACGAAAAATTTACGATTGCCAAAAATTATCTGGTAAAAAAGCAACTTTTGGCGCACGGACTAGATCGTTATAACGTTGCAGTTCCCGATGTTACCCTCAAATTACTGATCAACCGCTACACCCGTGAGGCAGGGGTGCGTGAGTTGGAGCGAATGGTCGCCTCACTTTTCCGCAAAGTGGCCCGCACCATTGCTGAGAATCTCGATCACCAGAAAAAATTTGCTGCCCTAACCCTCTCAATCAACGAAAAGGACGCTCTCAAATATCTCGGGCCCTACAAGTACAGCTCCATTATGGCCGAGAAAAAAGACGAAGTGGGCATGTCCACTGGTTTGGCCTGGACTCAGGCCGGAGGCGAAATTCTCTTTATCGAAGTTTCGGTAATGCCTGGGAAGGGTCAGTTAATTCTCACCGGTCAGTTGGGCGACGTTATGAAGGAGTCTTGTCAGGCCGCCTTGTCATATGTCCGTTCCCAGTGGGATAAGTTAGGCTTGGCCAAGAATTTGTTTGAAAAAATCGATGTCCACGTTCATGTTCCCGAAGGAGCGGTTCCAAAGGACGGCCCGTCAGCGGGAATTGCAATCACCACGGCTTTAGTTTCCGCCCTAACCAAGCGTTCCACCCACAAAGAGATGGCCATGACCGGCGAGGTAACTCTTCGTGGTCGAGTGCTAGAGATTGGTGGAGTTAAGGAAAAGGTGATTGGCGCCCATCGAGCGGGAATCAAAATCGTCGTTTTGCCCAAAGATAACAAAAAAGACTTGGTCGAAATTCCCAAGGACACCCTCAAAGATATTGAATTCAAATTTGTTACCCATATGGACGAAGTCCTCAAACTGGCTCTTAATAAAAAATAAGCCAGTGCCTGCAGTTTTGTATATAATGGTTTTTCAATGCAGATTGAAACCAAAGCGGTCAATTTCCAGTCCGATGGTCTAACTCTATGCGGTAGTCTAGTTTATCCCTTACCCAAGAACGGTTATTATGGAGTGCTTTTTGTGCACGGCGGCGGCCTTTATTATCCGGTCGATTTCTATGCCGCCTGGCAAGAGTATTTAGGCGCCCGCGGGTACTCCTCCTTCTCTTTTTTTGGTCGGGGAGTTGCGCCCAGTGAGGGGAATTTTTCCGACTCCAGCTTAAATAATCGCCTCAAAGATGCTCAGGCGGCTTTGGAATTTTTTAAAAATTCAGGATTAGTGGATCAAAAAGTAATCGCCGTTTATGCTTCGAGTATGGGTGGTCATGTGGCTGTTCGGTTGCTCGAAAAGCATAAAGAGATCAAAGCCCTAATTTTACAGTCGGCGGCGGCCTATGGAAAAGCGCTTGAGTCATTGTCTTTGGGCACTGAGTTTACCGAGGCAGTTCGCAAACCAGAGAGTTGGCGCGACTCTCCGGTATTTAAAATTCTCGCCAATTATCGCTATCCGGTAAAAGTAGTTTATGGCAAAGCCGACTCAGTAATTCCCAGTGAGGTTCAACAAAAATACTGTCAAAGTGCCCGCAAAACCACCCGGGAAATTTTGCTTGGCGGGGGCCATGCCTTGCTTCGGCCCAAAACTGCCGCAGAGAAAAGAGCCCTGGAAAAACTCTATTTGGGAACAGTAGACTTTCTCAACAAAAACCTTGGTTAGGCCTTGGAGAGTTTATGTTTGAAAAATTCGTAGAAAATTGGCGCCACCGAGAGAAGAATAATTGCCAAAATCGCAATTGTGAAATTTTCCTTAACCGCGGGAATGTTTCCAAAAAAGTAGCCAAGGAGAGTAAAGCCAAAAACCCAAACAAACCCACCTGTCGCGTTATATAGCAAAAACTTATCGTAGTGCATCCCGCCCACTCCGGCCACAAACGGAGCAAAGGTCCGGATAATCGGAATAAATCGGGCAAGAAAGATCGTTTTGCCTCCGTGTTTTTTATAAAAAGCTTGGGTTTTATCGATATGCTCCTGATTGATGGGAATTTTGGGGTGGGCAATAATTTTTTTGCCGAAAAAATGCCCAATCCAGTAGTTAGTGGTGTCACCCAAAAAGGCGGCTACCCAAAGCAGAATTAACAGACCAAGAATATTAAAGGCGCCAAGCGCGGCAAAGGCCCCCCCAGCAAAGAGCATTGAGTCGCCCGGGAGAAAGGGAGTAAAAACAAAACCGGTTTCGGCAAAAACAATTAAGAAAAGAATCAGGTAAGAAAGCGCTCCGTAGTTTTTAATAATTTCCCCCAAGTGAACATCAATGTGCAAAATGAAGCTTACAACTCCCATGACAAATTCCATATGAAAATCCAGTATAGCACATTTCCCCCCGTATCACCCCGGGGGTGATACGGATATACAAAACAAGCTAAAACCACTAATTTTTTTGGTTTAGCTCTTCATCTAGTTGATTTATAATATAATTGTCTTTGTGAACATCTTTTTAATTAGACATGCTGAGTACGATAATCCCGAACAGATCTTTCCTTATCATCTGCCAGTTACTCTCTCAACTGAGGGTAGGCAGCGGGCAATTCGAGTAGGTAAATGGCTGAAAGAGCAGGGTTTTTCCAGAATCGATATTTATTCCAGTCCAATTGTAAGAGCGATCCAAACTGCGGAAATTATTGCTTCCCTAACCAATTCCCACGTTTTTACCGAAAAGGATCTAATTGAGGTGCAGTTTAGCAAACTGCAAGGCAAACCCATGCCAAAAAATAACGACTGGAGTATGTGTTATGTTCCTGGATCTCAGGAGGATCCGGAAAGTATGCTAAAACGCATGCGCCGGGTCTACAAGAAACGAATTGAGGCAGAAAAAGATTGTGTGCTAATTTCTCATGGTGATCCTCTAACTCTTATTTACTACGATCTTATTAAAAAAACTCCTCCTCGAGAGTTAGATACCGGTGGCCTTTATGTACAAAAAGGCGAAATCATTAATCTTAAAATCGAGAATGGCAAACTTATCGCTATCAAGAGGCAGATTGTTTGATATAATTTGGACTGCTATAATGACCGCTTAGCTCAGTTGGCTAGAGCGTCGCATTGACATTGCGAAGGTCGGTGGTTCAAGTCCACCAGCGGTCACACCGGGTCTATAGCTCAACGGTACCTGCCTGCCGGCAGGCAGGGAGCAGCGTATTAGATCTGGAAAACAAAACAGAGATTGTTAAAAAGCACAGAATTGGGTCTATAGCTCAACGGTACCTGCCTGCCGGCAGGCAGGGAGCAGCGTATTAGATCTGGAAAACAAAACAGAGATTGTTAAAAAGCACAGAATTGGGTCTAT
>Ga0172369_10005123_pt1 | contig 16282 bp, 14 predicted proteins | sample LakKiv25m_FD_114539 | JGI IMG/M metagenome (GOLD analysis project Ga0172369, IMG submission 114539) | Freshwater microbial communities from Kabuno Bay, South-Kivu, Congo - kab_022012_11.25m | ecosystem: Environmental > Aquatic > Freshwater > Lake | place: Democratic Republic of the Congo...
AAAAATAAAAAAGATATTCCAATGTGCAAATTTTGCCCTGGAACAAATAAAGAAACTTTTATTGATGTGTAAAAAGAGCAGATATTTTATCTATATTTTAGAATAAAAACAAATAAAAACCCACTTATTCTTTATTCCTAATGGATGAAGCTCCAAAAAAAGATGTAGCAAAGAATTTAAAAGAAAAAGCAAAATTATTTCTAAAAGATAATTATAATCTGGTATTTCTGGGAATTATTCTCTGGGCATTTGCAATACGTCTATATTACTTTTCTTTAACAAAGAATCAACCTCTTTGGTGGGATGAAGCTGAGTATATGATTGCCGCAAAATCCTTCTTTTTTAAAATACCTACAACAGGATTATCACAAATAAGGGAGATGGTAGTGCCATTATTTTGGGGAATATTGTATCTTTTTTCTAAAAATGAATATCTAATAAGATTTTTTCAAGTAGTAGTGTCAACACTTACAGTGGGCTTCACATTTTCCATTGGAAAAAGATTATTTGACAAGAAAGTAGGTCTGATTGCCAGCTTTTTAATGTCTGTCTTTTGCATACAATTATTTTTTACAGCAAGGATACTTACTTATCTATGGGCTCCACTAATCTATTTTCTTGCAATCTTTTTCTTTTTAAAAAGAGATGAAAACAAAAAATATTATTATCTTTCTGCAGGAATAATTGCCCTGGGAATAGTTGCCTATTTTTCAACTTCTTTCCTACTCATAACTTTATTACTATTTCTTTTAATAGATGAAAAATTATCTTTTTTTAAAAAAAAGTCTAATTATCTTGCTCTTTTAAGCTTTTTATGTATCTTAGTCCCATTTGTTATATATTATATGGCGACCAAGGGAGCACCATTGCCAAGATTTTTTCAAATAAAAGACGTATTAAATACTTCTAGCCATGCAACCATCTTGCCATTTTATCAATGGTTTGGTTATTTTCAGATGTTTCCAAGGCTTTTATTATTTCCACTTCTGATTGTTTTTATAATAGGAATTTTCTACCTTTTAGAATTAATTCTAGGATTTGATTTAATATTAAAAAATAAGTCTGAAGACCTGAAAAATAAATTATTAGTAATACTCTGGATATTGATTCCAATAATCCTTTATCAAGTAATAGAAATAATGCAAGGAGTAATAGTTCTCTATGATGCATTTATCTTACCAGTTCTTCCAGCTGTTTTTATTATTTGTGCATTAGTCCTTATGATGATTTATAATCAAATAAAGAAATATTCAAAGGTTGTGGGATTGGTAGTGGTTATTGCGCTATTAATCTGGTCAGCATATGCTCAAGTTACCTATGCAGATGCAATAATTAAAGGGAAAATAAGTTCTTACGATAGTGTGAAGGAAGCCGGAGTTTATCTAAAAACAAACTCGAATCCAGGGGATGTTATACGTAGCCAGGCAGTCCCCGCCTTGACCTATTATTCTGAAAGAGTAGTCTATGGTTTTGATGTAAATCAATCAGATTTTGAAAAAAACATATCCATTGAAAAGCCAAGGTTCTTGGTTTTAACAATCTATGAACCATCTCCTGAATGGACCTATAACTGGCCAGCAAATAATACCTATAGATTAAAAGCTGAAAAGGTTTTTACAACAATGGATAATAATCCTTCAACAATTATCTATAAATTTACCTACTAATTGCTCCAAATGGGCCTTATACTCCTAGCTTGCTATGATGCTAACGCTCGTCGTCCCATTTGGAGGCTTAAAAAATACCTTGCAGCTTGCTGTGAAGTGAGCCTCAGCGAACGATGGGATTTTTTAATTTTTTTGCAACAACTAGAAGTCCATCACTTTTATCTTTATTAAAAAAATCAAAAAAACTTAGGAGATATATTGGATAAAAAAAGATTCCAAGAAAAATTGGAAAAGAATATAGTTTTTCATTTAAACTTAGGGCAAATCTTGTTAAAGGATGTGAATAACATTTGATTTCAGTTATTTCCAAACCACTTTTAACCAGTTTATCTTTAACATCTTTTTCATCATATCCAGGCCTTACATGGCCAAATCTTTTATAATCAGTTATATTTTTTGAATAAGGAGATAGTTTGGGAACTGTAATTATTATTTTTCCATCTTTTGTCAATAACTTAGATAAATTATTAATAACTTTTTTATCATTCTTAATGTGCTCTAGCACCTCTGAGCAAACAATAATATCAAATTTATCTTTTAATTTTATCTTCATTAAATTATCACATAGAAAATTTATCTTAATTCCTGCTTTTTCTGAAATTTCTTTAGCAGTATTTATTTTTTCTTTTTCAATATCAATTCCAGTAACATTGAACCCTCTTTTTGCAATCTCAAATGAATAAAGGCCTATGCCACAACCTGCGTCTAAAACATTTAGATCTCCATAACCAATCCTTTTTAAAATTAATCTTGCCCTTTCCCTGACGCCTACATGGGGCAAACCAATTATTCTAAATCCTATTCCAGATAAATGACTTATATAAATTTCTTTATCATCAGCAGTTTTTACTGTTCTTCCAACAGCATATGTTAAAAAATCACCAAATACCATGTTATTTATATCTTTTTTATAGTTTTTAAAAACTTTGCACCTAGTTTTTTCCAATCCAAATTCTTTTCAATAAACAATCTGCCAAGTTTCTCTCGATTATCTCCCTTATCCAGAGTTTCAAGAATTTTATTTGCATATTCATTTAAATCAGGACCAGTCTGATAGGTATATTTTTTAAATTTCTTTAACTCCCCTATATCATCACAAACTATTTTTTTGCCCATTGCCATACACTCTCTTAATTTCATAGAACATCTATAGTAATTAGCAACCTTGTCTTTATAATAAACAAGACACAAATCTGCTATGGAAACATAGTCTGCGATATCCTGGTTCTTCAAATGTCCTGTGAATTTTACATCCATATCTAATTCCTTTGCAAGTTCTTTAAATGTACTTTCCTCAGGGCCTCCTCCTGCCACAAGAAAGATAAACTTCTTCTTACCATAAATTATCTTAATAGCGCGAATAATATCATCAAGATCTGAAGCAATATTTAAATGTCCCATGTAGGTGACTATCTTTTCATTGTCATTAGCAAATTTTCTTCTTAATTCAAGATTCTTCCTACGAAAATCAAAAATCTTCAAATCAACTCCTTGATCAAGTTTATACATTTTTTTAGAATCTATTAAAAACTCAGTCTGTATGTATTTTTTTAATAATGCATTATGATATGTAACAAGATCAAAATGTTTTGGAAAAGGCCTTTGGGACAATGAATTTATCTGAGAAAGAATTCCTTTTCTATATCCTGAATCAAGGTCATCAATATCAATTATTATTTTTTTATGATTTAATATCTTTTTTAATATTAAGGGGATAGTCACATTTGGAAATGGCTTTATTCCCATATAAATATCATAGTCACTAAAAAGAACCCTGAAAATATTTAATGGAAGAGATATTATTAAATCCAACATAAGGGGTAAATTCTTTTTAAGTGGATTCAGAACTTCAACAGAATCTCCATTATATTTTAACGAATCTGCGATATAATTAGCTCTTAAAAAACACCCGGTGTTTTGTGCAAGAGAGGATAAGATTAATATTTTCATGAACTTATCAATTTAGGCCAATAAAATTGATTAAAAATCAAATTTGTTATTTGAAAACAAGAGTGTGTACAAGAACATTCCCTATTTTTTATAGATTCTCGCATTTTTTTTGCCTCATTAGAATTCCAGATCTCTGAAAAAGTTTTCTCACGCAAATTCCCTATCTTTGGAAGCATTTCACAAAAGAAAACATCTCCCTTATAATCAACAACTGCATGAACCAACCCTGCATAACATCTCCATGGTTGCTTTTTTGTCTCCATTATATCTATGTATTTGTCATACAATATCTTTTTAGTATTATCTGCAATCTTTGCCTGTAACCTAGATTTATAATAATCATATTGTTTCCAAATTTTAAAAATTATGGGCATTATATCTCTTAGTTCCTTGGTATTTGGAGCATTATAACTTTTATCTTTGGGATTCCCTCGCATTATTTCCAAATTATGAAAATCTATTTTCGGCATTATTCTCCTTATTTCATCATTAAACTCCTCTAAAATTCTATAATTCTTATTTGTAATAACTGTACTTACCATTATGCTTAATTTAGGAAATCTTTCTTTTAATTCAGCAAGCCTATTGTAAGTTTCTATGGCCTTATCATAGCAATTTATCCCCCTTATTTCATTATGTATCGCTCTTGGCCCTTCCATTGAGATATTTATAGTTAAACTCTTTACTTTGCCATATTCAAGCATTTTCAAAACTTGAGAATAAGTTTTTTCAGGAAGTGTTCCATTCGTAGGTATGGCCACATTTTCAACCTTATTATTTTCTACAAAAACCCTATAAACCTCAAACAAATCCTCTCTTAAAAAAGGTTCTCCTCCAGAAAAACTCAACCAAACTAATTTTCCAAGTTCTTTTGAAAACTTATCTATTTCTTCTAAAGATAAATCTTTTTCAAAATTATTGTTTAATTCCTTGGAAAAAAAACAATGTTTACACAAAGAATTGCATTTACTCGTGACAAAAAAGATTAAATAAATAGGTTTTTTTAATCTGCTCTTAAAAAATGAATATTTTATTTTATTTAACATTTTTACTTTTTGCAAAATCCTTCAGATGGCCGATTACTGCCTTTACGCCCCTTAAATTAAATTTAAAATCCTCCCAATTTCTTATGCTTTTTAATCTAGCAAAAACATATTTAGGAGTTAAAAAAATAGTATAAATTTTTCCACAAATAGCTGCAACCTCTTTAGGATCAGAATTCTTTGTTTTCAATATGGATTCCCTCATATCATATCTAGTGTATTCCATTGGATTAAATAAAAACCAATCGTTCTTTATGGCCTCTTTCCATAGCGGAGTTCCAGGGTAGGGAACAAGAACTGTTGCTTGCAATAAATCCGCCTTTCCAGATTGCATAAGCATTTTTGCAAGTTTGAATGTATTTAATGCATCTTCCTTTGTTTCCCAAGGATAACCAACAATCATTGTTAAATGAACAGTTAGGCCTGCCTTTTTTGCCATATTACAACCTTCAAGAATATCATTAATCTTTATTCCCTTGTTTAATCTATCTAAAGTATCTTGGTTAGCAGATTCAAGCCCAAACTTCAATAATCTAAAACCCGCTCGTTTCATTAAATCATAATCTTCTTGTTTTAAAACTCCAAACCGCATATTACAAGAATACATTATTTTTTTATTATATCCTCTTTCAATTAACCCATTACATAAATCCTGAAGCCATTTTCCACAGGTCAATGTTCCAGAATCATCAAAAATTTCTTTTACATCATATTTTTCAATTAAATAACCTATTTCATCTAAAACATTTTTTACACTCCTACTTCTGAATTTTGGAAAGAGTATTGGCCATGCGCAAAATTTACATTTTCCCCACCAACAATCTCTTCCAGACATAATATAGAAAAAAGGTTTACCAATTAAATTATATTCTTTTTCATAGAGTTTCCATTTAGTAAGATCTCTATCAATAAAGGGCAAGCTATCTAAAATATGTTTGAGTTGAAAAGTTCCAGAATTAACTATTTTATTTCTATTTCTATAATACACTCCCTTAGGAATCTTTTTATTATGGTTTAATGATTCTACTAAATCATTAAGAAGGATATCAAAATCCCCTCCACATAATACAAAATCTACCTTACTTTTCTCCATACTTTCTTTTGGAAATGAAGTAACATGGTCCCCCATAAGAACTATCTTGATTTTTGGAAATTTTCGTTTTATTTCATTTATCAAATCCCAATGCATTTCAATAACAGGCGTTTTTGTTTCAAATGCAAATAAATCAGGTTTCTCTTCTTCTAAAATTTTAAAAAATCTATCTTGAGATATTCTCTCAGCAATGCAATCAAGCCAAATAACCTCATTTCCATTTTTTTTAAGCAGTGTTGCCGCACTTCCAAGAACGACTGGAAAGATAAAACTAGGATTACTAAACCATTGAAATTGCCTATTTTGGGAAAGTAATGCTGTTCCCTTCTCTGATGGTGTTTGAGGGTAACCTATAATTATTTTCATTTTATATCCTGATTTTCTTTAAATATCCGCAAATCATCCCAAACCCATAACTAGCATGTATTGCAAAATATACAAAAGGTAAAAAAAGAACCCCTTTATAATCTTTGTTCTTTATAGAATCATAGATTGAAAACAATATAGTCAGAATCAAATAGAGGATTAATGGAATCAAAAAAATTATATTGATTTTGCCTAAAAAAATACAGGCCTCTAGATAAACTATAAGTGCGAGAAGATATATTAAAAATAAGCTTGGAACTAAGAAATAAGGCTTATGTAGAGTTTCAATAAACCCCTCTTTAGAAGGCCTAAATTCTCCATATTTGAAGATTTGTTTTATTAAATCCTTTAAAGTAGCCCTCCTTTTATGATAAACAATCAATGAAGGACTATAAGATACTTTAAATCCCGATTTTTTTGCATCTGAAATAAACTTAGGGTCTTCTCCAGGAAATAATTTAGTATCAAACTTAACAACTTCGAGAACTTCTCTTCTACAAAAAAGATTTGCAGAAGTAATGCAAGTTTCATCAGCATCAATTATCTCTTTATTTAAGCTATACCTATTTGAAATTTTCCAAGCCCCAAATTTAGAACTTAGGGCATAGCCAGAAATCCTTGCAAATAACCCGTCCTGAACCGGAGTTAACTGTGGCCCACCAACAACTTGAACATCCGCATTCTTTTTAAAAAATTTTTCAGCATTATTTAGCAGTTCTGGATCAATATATGCATCATCATCAATAAATGCAATTATTTCTCCCTTTGAATCTTTAAAACCATCATTACGATTTTCACTAGGATTTAGACCCTCTTTTATTATTATTTCATAATCTTTTTTAGGATAATTTAATCCCTTAATACTTTCTACAACCTCTGCATTTCTATTTGGAGCAACAGCAATTACAATAGAAAACTTCTTTTTTAGCCCCATATTTTATTTATCTCCTTTTTGTTTTTAAACCTTTCTTAAGTTCATTAATATATTATGGAGATATACTGTAGAAATGCTATTTAAAAGATTACACAATAGGCACTATACAAGAATATAGTAAAGAATAAAAACCATAAAGATTATTTTTATTAATGAAGCTATCTTTAGTTATTCCAGCATATAATGAAGAAAAAAGAATTCTCCAACCTCTAAACTCCTTTTATGATTTTTTTCATAAGAAATTAGGAGAAGAATTCGAGATAATTGTTGTACCGAATAATTGTAAGGATAATACCCTTGGAGTTGTTGAAAAATTTGCAAAAGGTAAAAATAATGTAAGAATATTAAATATTTCCGGATATTCTGGAAAAGGTGGAGCAGTAATAGAAGGGTTTCGATTAGCAACAGGGGATTTAATTGGATTTGTTGATGCCGATGAAAGTACGAATGTTAATGAATTCAACAAATTATATGACAACATCAGCTATTTTGATGGAATAATTGCTTCTAGAAGAATGAAAGGAGCTAGAATTCATCCAAAAAGGAAAATTAAACAAGAATTGGGAAGTTTTCTATACAATAAATTGGCTAATCTATTATTTGATTTAAAATTTAAAGATACTCAATGTGGAGCTAAAATTTTTAAAAAAGAAGTAGTTTCCTTCTTAGTCAAACATTCAACTCAAAAAGACTGGATGTTTGATGTGGATTTACTTTACCTATGCAAGAAAAAGAATTTTAAGATAAAGGAATATCCTATTTTTTGGTCAGACAGCGAGGGCTCGAAATTAATATTAAAAGAACAGTTAATCGCGCTATTAAACTTAGTAAAATATAGAATAAACTCTCACCTATAACTCTGAAAAAATATATTATTCTAAGTTATATTTTTTATCAAGCCTAACTTTAACTAATAAATAAGCACTATATGAAAATAGAACTAGGTTGACAATAAGAAGGGTAATAGAATAACTTCTTAAATCTTTTCCAAAGATGATAAGGCTGAATATCTGTAGAATAGCTATAAAAAATAAAACAAGCGCTCCCTTATTTAGTTTGTTTATTGAAAGAAGATAGAGTATAAACAAATTAGAAACAGAGACAAATGAAAATGCAATACCAACTATAAACAATAGGCCAGAGATATCCACATACTTACTTCCAGCAAAAATTAGGATTATCAAAGAAGGAAAAAATAAATAAGCTAGTAGGCATATGGAGATAAAGAATAACCCCATAATTAATGATTTTTTAAATATGCCAAAGGTATTTTTTTTGCTCTCATGACTTTCAGTAGAAAAAGGAAACATTGCTTTACCAATGGCATAGGTGCTGAAAAAAATTATTTTACCAAACATAGAAACAACAGCATATTTTCCAGCTATCTCAGGATTAAATACTGCCTTTGCAATAATAATATCAACACTATACATAATAACTATAGCAATCATAGAAATTATCACTGGCAAATTAAATGAATAAATATCCCCAATTGTTTCCTCTTGAGATTTGCTTTTGAATATGTATTTAATATTAAAGAACATAATAATAAAAGAGAACAGAGATCCAATTATTACACCAGCCATAGGACCATAAACTCTAAATCCAATTAAAACCAATCCAATGGATATTACTAACTTTAAGCTAGCCTCAATAATCATATTCCAACCAAGCTGTTTAAAATTTTTTGTTCCCTGTAAAACTCCTCTCAATATTGGCTGTGAAATAATTACAAATAATAAAAGATTTGTAAAGATAATAAGGCTGACATGGATATTCAATAAATAAGAGAATAAAAATGAGATTGGTAAAAGGACTAAAAATAGAATGCTTGAAAAAATTAAAGATTTCTTTAAACTTTTAAACAAAAGCCATTTTATTTTGCCGTAGTTTCCATGAAAATTAAATTTGCTCGTGTACTTAGAAATAACTGTCTGTATAGGCTCTACAAAAATAGAAAAGATATATACAAAAGACATCAAAACTGCAAGAATCCCATAATCTTCAGGTCCGAGAAGTCGAACCATAGAAAATTGAAAAATATAATTAATTAAATTAAAAATATTAATCATAACAAATAAAATTATACTTCCCTTTAGTAATCCATCAGTTTTTATCCTGTTAATAATCTTTAAAAACATTACATCAGCCCCTTAAATAGGTCATATCGAAAAATAACAATTGAAAAAAGGCATAGGATTATTTGAAATGCAAAGATAAGATAGGTAACATCTCTTTCATACACTTTTTTCTTAAATTTACTTAGTATGAATATTGATAAGTGGGTCATGCCGTATATTTTGTCATAGGGAAGTTTTAAACTTCCATCTTTTTGAGGTATTCCAAATGATTGTTTTTTTAATCCGCCCCTTAATTTTAAAATAGTTTCCATTATATATGGAATAAATACAAAAACCGCTATTTTTTCAAAATTGCCTAATATTGCCATGCTTGCAATTAAAGCTCCAACAGAATAGGTTAAAATATCTCCTGGAAATACCTTTGCAGGAAATTTATTATAAATATAAAATCCAATTAATGAAGCAGCCATACACAGCCCAGTTAGTGCAAGCCAAGAACTTCCAGTAACATAGGCAATAAAAGAAAGAAAACTCAAAATAATTATTCCTTGTCCAGATTCTAGTCCATTAAATCCAGCAAGCATATTATATGTAGTTGTAGCGCCTGTAACTCCTATTGGAATTAAAACAAATAAATAAATCCATCCTAGGTTAGTTATTCCAAAAAACGGAAGAGTCACAACAGGATTTCCTGCACTTATTACTATAAGTGGTATCGATGCAAGTAATGCAAGGAATATTCTAAACCTTGGAGAAAGCCCTCCGTGTTTCCAACCCAAAAGATCATCAGTTAGACCGACAATTGCAAGTATTAACACAACTCCTAACAAAGCAAATAGTTCAATAGTTATTCCATCAATATCTTGAAAAACAAATCTTCTTATTGCAATGTAAAATAAAACACCCAAAACAAATGCCATAATAACAACAATTCCTCCAGAAGAAGCAACATTTTTTGGTCTAGCAAACTTGTTCATATCTTCCCATAAAAGTCCTACCTTTGAGCATTTCTTTATCCACTTAGGAAGCATGAATAAACATACAAGTAGACTGATTATCAAGGGTACAAAAAGCAATATTTCCATAAAAAAATAAAAGATTCATTCCTTTTAAATCTTACATCATTATAAAAACTTGATAAAAAAGATTTTTTACAATTCCCAATCCAAATACTTAGAGGCGTCAGTATCAAGATATTCTTGTTTTACTTTCTCTTTTCCAGTGTATTCGATATCCCAAATCTTTATAGGGCCTTGAACACCCTGGTAATAAATAAAATCAGGAAGATTCATACCTTGTTTATTTAAACTGTCTATGATTAGATTAGGCTCTGTATGATTTAGTTTAAAGTTAGGGAATTTATTAAATGGATCATTTAAAATATATTTTTGTGCTAAAAATCCCCTTAATAATCTAGGAGAAATATACATGGCAGCGCCAATATTATTCTTGCTAACCCCGCTACCGCTTGAGGCTACACTTGGAAATATAAACGCACATGCTTCGATTCCAGAACCATAATCTTTGAATTGGCCATTTAATTCCATATATCTTAATGCCTGGTGATATTGTTTTCCCTGGTATACAAATATGACTGAAGGTTGTTCATAAAAAGTATTGTTACCTTTTTTTGTCATAGGAATTACTATTGCATATGCTCCTGCGCTTTGACTTGGTAATAAAATCTCTTTCCCACTATCATTTATAATAAGGTTCTCATCAATTGCAGTCCCCCCAGTATAGACAAAAATTGTTTGATTACTTGTTTCTTGAGTTTGTTTTTCATCCAAAATATAGGAACCTATCCAAGAGAATCTATCATAATTTTTATCACTTCCAATGCTTGAAAATGCACCGTATTTTCCAATATCACTAGAATCAATCAATAAATGTGTTGCATTATGGCTATACAAATATTCCAATGAACTTGTTTGATTGTCTCCTGTCAAAACCAATCTTCCCATCAAATAGTTCCAATATACCTTTGCATTTCCACCATCAAGAACAGTAGCCCTATGTCCAATACTTTGAACCCAGTATCCATAGTCCCACCAATGTGCAAACACTGCGTTTTTCGGAGTATCATCATCAACCCATTTCATTGCCTTTTGCCATTGTTGATTATAGTAAGAGGGAACAAAAACATAGGCCTGATTTGTTATTTGATTATAATAACTATAAAAACAAAACAAGCTAGCAATTATCACCAGTATCATAAATATCCCAGTTATTATTTTCCAAGTCTCATCCTTACTCTTTTTAAAATAATCTACAGAGGTAAATATTAAATATCCGACAAAAATAGGTGCAATTGGCCCAAGAACCATAATAAGTCTAATTGCGCTTCTTGCAGTAAATAAGCATATTACAAATAAAGCAAATAATAATATGTATTCATAGCCAACATATTTAAAACCATTTTCTCCAGAGGCCTCATACTTTATATAATAATAAACAATAAATCCAATAAATATTAATGCAGAACCAAAGTAAAAGAGCTGGGATATAAAATCTTCTCCATCAAAAAATGCAGGATGAGGAGCATATCTTGAGAAAACTAATCCAAAAAAGAACAGCACATAAAGACCAGTTAATATCCATCTATGATTTTTATTTAATTTCTTTAATAAACTGTTGAAAAGAACAACAGAACCTATAAAAAATAACCAGAACATTATAGGAAAGTTAGTCATATTAGTTAAAGTAGGTCCAAACTCAGAAGCCCATTCTCCAAAATATGGCTGCCTATTTTCAGCAACAGTTGTACTCCATCTTCCAGTTATAGGATTTAGCAGCACTTTTGTCAATCCATTTGCCTTATCAATTATAAAACCAGGCCCAAGTAAAACTACGATTAATATTAAGAGGATTATTATTCCTGCAATTAAAGAAAGAATATTTTTAGGTAATTTAGTTTCATTAACAAATTTAATTTTAGTAACAAAATTTTTTAGTTTAGTTTCCCATAGTAAGAAGTGCACAATCATTATAAATAAAGTAACAACTGCTAAACCAGTATCCAATCCTGTTAAAAATCCGCTTAAAGAAAATCTGCTAGTGAATAATAAGGTTGTAGTAATTGAAAAGATTATCCATAATCCATAGGAAACAATTTCTTTTTTATTAGCCTTATTAAGCAAGAAAGCTATTAATGTAGCTATGGCCATGGTTGCATAAATATATGAAACTCCTCCCCAAGTTAATCCCATAAGTGCAGTAGCAATTCCTGCAAGTATTGAAAAAATAATTGAACCTTTCCAAGATTTGGATTTCCAAGCCTTTAAAAATAAATAGAAAGATAGGAACATAAAAAAGAAACCAACAGACTCTTTTTCAGGAATACCTGCAACAGTTCTTGATAAAAACGCAGGAATAGTAATCATAAAAAGAGTAGATATTGCTGCAATAATGTTTGCACGCATTTTATTAGTTTCTTCTTCATTAATAAAAATCTCTCTTGAGAATAAAAAGAAAGAGATTATAGTAAGTAAAAATAATAAAACCGGCATAAATGCTGCTGCAAATATCACATTGTATATGCCAAACATATTTGTAATTTTATAGGTTATGACAATCATATAGGAGACCATTTGAAGTTCCATACTATTATCAAATCCAACCGGAACATATCTCATCATATCCATCTTACTGGTTGAACCAGCCACTATTTCTTGAGCATATCTTGTAAATAACCAGGGATCTAAATCAGGCCCAAGAGTCCAATTATTTGTTGCAACATCCCATAATCCCGGACTTCCACCCCATGATTGTCCTGTAGCAAAACTGAATATAGAAGGCAAACCTTTACTATGGTCTTGCATTGGCAAACTTCTTATATAGGCTCCAAGAATCAAAGCAAGAATTAGGAATATAATGATAAAAACATATTCTTTTCTAAAAAATTTTAATAATTTTTTCTCCCTTTCTTGAATTATATTATTTTCGCTCATGGTTTATAGTTTAAATTATGTTATTTAAATTTAATGAATTAGAAGTATTATTCCTTCAGAATTTCATCAACTTCATTTAAGAGTTCTTCTGCAGAACCCTCTTTTACAAGAGAATTTCTTCCGCACCAAGGGCACTCAGTTATATTTTCTTTTGAAGTTCGATAATTACAATGCCTGCAAATTTTTCCTGCCATTTTTTATAAATTTATATAGCAATAAGCTATTTTTAAACCTTATTGCTATCCGCCAAATATAACCGGAGTCACAAATACTTCTATTAATGCAGCAACAAATAATAACACAACTGCAAATATGACTAAATTTAAAGAATCTTGAAGAATCGTCCAGAATTTTTCAGATTTAACATCGTGATTTATCACAGCAACACTTATTATTCCTCCAGCCAAAGCACCTGCAAAATAACTTCCAATTTCCGGAGTTCCATGAATCATATATCTTGCAAGCCCCATTGGAAGATTAGCAATATTTGATTTTGCAAATATACCTATTGCAGCACTTATTACGCTAGCATTCCAAGCAAGAATAAAAATAGCTCCCGCACCAAAAATCAAGGAAAATATGAGTGTAAAAATAAGAACATAAATATTATTTGCAAAGATATTAACTATTTTATCTTTTGCAGTCATGAACATTGTTGTTTTTCCAGCATCTCCTCCAACATAATTAGCAACACAATCATTGAATGAAGAAGGCCTATTTATCATACAATAGGTTTCAATCTGTGCTTTAAAATGAGTGCTTCCACCTGGAAGAAGCATATATCCTATTGAATATGCAATCAAAAAGCCTAGGAACAAACACATAAAATAAAGAATTGCTTTTCCATGCTCTTCAAATAATCTAAAAAATCCCCATCTACTTTCAACATCTTTTTCTTCCTCATTCTTTATTGCAAAATACATAAAAGGTAATGAAAACATTACAGAAAATGTAACAACAAGTATGCCTGAATATCTTGAAAGTACAGCATCTCCTGAAAATATCCATTGGACCAGCCCAAGTGAAGCAAGCCCATAAACAAATCCTATCACAATCATCCACCAAGGACTCTTTTCAGCACTTTTCGGATTAATAAGCATTTCTAACATGTTAAGTATCTCTTTTACATACTTAACAAAGAGATACAATTTAAAAATGCTTTGATTGAAAGATATTACTTAGCTTTCTGAAGCTATTAAAGAAAAAGAGAATATAACTACGTTAATATTATTTTTTTCTTAAGAATTATTAATAGCATAATGAAATATCAGTTGTGTAATCTATTTATCAAGCGATTCTTACTTTTCTTCTGCGCAACTTTGTATTATAGCGATAATGATAACCCTCAGAAATTTAACCTTGGCTGAAAGCAGGCTAAATTTCAGTATCTTACTTCAGAAAGCTAAGTTCTTACGATTAAGACATTTTCAAATTCAACAAGTTTTTATACTGGAAAAAGTTTTAAACCATCCTGGTTAGAGGATGGAGCATGCCCCCTTACTTTTTCCAGGCTAAAAAACTTAAAATCCAACAAGAAGTTTTTTATACACAGATTATATAATATTAGAATAAAAAAGAGATGAAAATGAGCAATCTATCTATGTTTAATAAAATTTGCAAGGATATAAAATCCATAAAAATCCAAGGAGCTGAAAATATTGCAAAATCAGCATTTAAAGCCTATAAACTAGTTCCAACAAAAAAATCCATCATGAAACTTGTTTCTCTAAGGCCAACAGAACCCATGCTGTTCAATATTCTAGAAAAAAATTCTAAACTCTCCTATGAAGAACTAGCAAAAAAACTAGAAAAAAATCAAGAAAAAATAAATCAAGAAGTTTTTAAATTAATAAAAAACAACTCCGTTGTCTTTACCCATTGCCATTCTTCAACTGTTACAAAAGCACTTATTTATTCTCATAAAAAAGGAAAGAGATTTGAAGTTTACAATACAGAAACTCGTCCTCTTTTTCAAGGCAGAAAAACCTATTTAGAATTAAAAAAATCAGGAATCAAAACAACCATGTTTGTAGACTCTGCAGCACAAATAGCCCTAACAAAAGAGCAAGATAAAGAAGAAAAAACAAAACCCGTAAGTATCATGTTCATAGGTGCAGATGCAATACAAAAAAATGGAGTAATAAATAAAGTTGGAAGCGGAATGTTTGCAAAAATAGCAAAACTAAATAAAATTCCCGTCTACATTATTTCAGACTCATTAAAATATTCAAATAAAAAAATCCAATTTGAGCAAAGATCTCCAAAGGAAATTTGGAACATAAAACATGCAAGCATCAAAGACCCTGCATTTGAACTCATAGAAAAAAAAGATGTTTCGGGAATAATAAGTGAGTTAGGGATTTTAAAATATAATGAATTTTTAAAAAGAGTTAATTAATCTTCACACTCACAATTCTCACACTTTCCACCTTCGCAATCATCATCGCAATTGCATTCATGATTGTGCTTGCCTTCTTTTTCAATCATGCTGCCAATTTCAGACTCAAGTTCTTGTAGTCTTTCAGTTATTTGGCCTTTTGCAATAACTAATTTTCCAAGTTGTTCATCAACAATTTTCAAAGTATCTTCAACACTTTTATTCACATAGCATTTATTTCCAACTTCAACAACCAATTCTTTTTTCTTTATTTCAACAGGAAGGTATATTTTTTTACCAATATTTACAAGAATCTCCTTGCACTCTTTTTTGTTTATTTCCTCAAGGCTATTTTTCAATTCATTCATTTCCTTTACATTCTGGTCAATTAATTCAGATTGAGAATTAAGTTGATTTATTTCCTGTTCCATCATCTGGAATTGCATTATTTTTTCTTTGTCCATTTTCCTTTTGTAATTCGCTAAATATTCTCCATATCATGCATTTAAAAACCATATATCCTGGTAATTAAAGCTTTTTAAATTCTTTTATTTTTATAAATTGATGATAAAAAAGATAATGAATTGGTTTGAAGAAAATTATCTGATTCCTTTAATAATAGCTATTCTAATAGCAGCCATTATCTTTTATCTTTCTTCAATTCCAGCTTCAGGTTTTCCAAGCGGCCTTGGAGTAAAAACAAAAATATATCATTTCATTGTATTTGCGAGCCTTGCTTTCTTTTTATCTATTTCAATGGTAGGCAGAAATAAAGAAAATCATTCTATTTATTTAACAATAATTATCTCAATTTTCTATGC
>Ga0172369_10005126_pt1 | contig 16276 bp, 10 predicted proteins | sample LakKiv25m_FD_114539 | JGI IMG/M metagenome (GOLD analysis project Ga0172369, IMG submission 114539) | Freshwater microbial communities from Kabuno Bay, South-Kivu, Congo - kab_022012_11.25m | ecosystem: Environmental > Aquatic > Freshwater > Lake | place: Democratic Republic of the Congo...
CGGAGAAATAACTGTTTACTTTGAAATTGTTCAACTGGGTGCAACTTTCGCAGGTATAGACGTAATGCGCATCGTTGGCTGCATTCTGGTAGCCGCCGGTTAAGCCGATTGCAAATTTCGCCGGTGAGCTTTCTGTTGCATTCAAGAAAGCGAAAGTGGAACATAAAATAAAAATTATAGCTAACAGTTTGATTTTAATAATTTTATTCCTTAAAACAATTAATTATTTTATTAATTTTTTATCTTTTTTTGGTGGCAGAAAATTTTCACCAGATATTACAGATTTGCCTGTTTTGGATTCCAGTTCAAGGCGTGCTTTCTTGGAAATTTTGCCTCCTTGCTTGCCTGCTTCTTTATTTTCTTTCATGCCGGTCGCATTTACGGAAGCTGCGATTTGTCGGGTTGACAGTTCAGCCAAAGCAGTAAAAATAAGTTCTGCTTCGCTCATATGGTCACGAAGATTTTGACTTTTCAAACCTTTCAGATTTTTATGCTCTTCTACTGTCAAATCCGACCATTCTTTGTGAATTATGTTTGTTAATATTGCAAACTCATCACCTTCTTTTATCTCATGGTCTTTCCAGTAATCGGTCAGTTTATTTCTTGTTTCCTGTCCTAAAATTCGCTGTTGAATCCACTTTTCGCTTCTTCCATGCTTTTGCCAGTAATCGCGTGCTCTGTTTAAAGCAATTTCAGGGTCGGACATTTCATTTAACCTTTCATAACCGACTCTGGCAAGCCACTGTTTAATCGGTTCGGCTTTGGGGCTTGGCACTGATTGTATCAACCTAAGTAATGTTTCAGTATCTGCTACGTCAGTCAGATACAATTTACCATCGGAAGCAACCATTTTCAGTCGGTGACAATTTGTCACCGACTGACTTCCTTCTTTATAAAGTCGTTCACTAAGTTTATTCCAGTATTTCCTAGCCTTCTGATAATCCGTTTGGTCTGTCAGAGCTTGTATAATATCAACAACCGAAAAATACCAGATTCCCTTTTTCTCGTCGTAATGACGTCGAATTTTAAACTTCTCAAAAATTGCTAATTCTTTTGTCATATTAATTCAAAATTTTTAAAAATAATATTAAATTTCGATTATATTTTAACAAATTTTCCAATTTTTTCCCCAACTTTCACAAAGTAAATACCAGTTAACAAACCTGACACATCTATTCTTATTTTATCCCCTCCTGATTCAGGAGGGGTGGCACTGTAGTAGCTGCGGGTGGTAACTCCCTCTCCATGAATGGAGAGGGTCGGGGTGAGGTTGATGATTTTCTCCCCAAAGACATTATAAATAGCAATCCCATCAACCGTAGGGTTAACCCTACGGTCGATATCATTTTGTGAAAAAGAAATTTCAATAAAATCGGATGCAGGATTTGGTGAGAGTGAGAAATCTCTGAAATTATTGAGTGAATTTTCGGAGACATTGAGCAAAACGCCACCTTTCCTGTAACCATAAACATCCCCCCATTGTAAACCAAGCCAGATGTTTCCAAGTTTATCCATAGCTATTGAATAAAATTGAGAATCTTCAAGACCTGAATTATATCTTGTAAAGTAAGTCCAATTCGTACCATCAAATTTCAACAGACCAAAACCCCAAACAGCTATCCATACGTTATTTGATTGGTCAAAGCAGATATTTCGGATTCCCGGAAAAATTTCAGTCATTATTGAATAATCTGGAACATATACCTGATGGTTGTTATCGCTGACTTTGATTAGTTTGAGGTCTGACATTATCCATAGATTCCCGATTCGGTCAGATTGAATTGAACGTATGTAGTTACTCGGACAACCAAAATCTGATAAGGTATATGTTGACTTCGATTTACTATCAAATTTTATCAAAAAAGTATCAGAAGCGACCCAAATATTATTAGCTGAATCGCATACTAACTTATTTAAAGTATGATTTTCATTTTGATATTCAGATACTAAGGAGTCAACTATTGTCCACTTTAAGTTATCATATTTGATTAATCCGGCATCAGACAGCAGCCATTTGTTATTAAATTTATCTGTTGCAACAGAAACAACCCATTTTAAAGGTATTTCGGGATTCGCTGTATCGAATTTTTCACCGTCGAATTTCATTAAACCGTTTAAAGTACCGAGCCATTTAACACCGTCTTTATCTATTGACAGGGAGTATAGATAATCAGGTGAGTCATAAGTAGTCCATGTGCTGTCTTTTAATTTGCATAGGTAACTACCATATATCAAACACCATTTATTCAAACTGTCGTCTATGGCTATCTGATATACAGGAGCATCTGCCAATGTGACAATACCAGAACGAAAATACATCCATTCGGGATTGTTCTGAGCTTGAAGATTATTTTTCAATGACAGGATGAAAACAAATAAAAAAAGGGAAATAACCCTAATTGTCAGTTTTGTTGAGTAAGCAATTTTCATTTTTCACCTTTTTGAAATAGTTGATGCTTCAAAAAAAAATTTATGATAGCGTTTAAACTTATCACATTATTATTATGTAATATACATATTATTATATGCAAATGAAATGAAAAAGTGAAGTATACCACAGGTTGAGTAGAAAAGAAGCGAATTATTTTGTTTACAACTGTCAAAAAAAGTTGTCAGCATGTAAGAAATTGGACAGTAGGAAGTGAAAAGGTGAGAAATTTAAAAACCTTTTTAAATAATTCTTATTCCGGTTTCGAGGATTTCTTTGACGAATGGATTATCCTCATTGAAATCTTCAGGACGATAGGGGTGAGTTTCTAAGTCAATACTTGTATCAACTTTTGACCTTGATAATTTCTCATTATCATAAAATCTTATACCTTGAAAATCATCAGATACGACAGCAATATCAATATCACTATATTCGTGATTTGTTCCTTTAGCATAACTGCCGAAAAGAAATGCCTTCTCAATAGTTATGTTATCTATTTTGGCTTCTATAACAAAATTTTTAATAATTTCAATTATTCTATTTGGGATTTGAGCCATTTATAATACTACTTGATTAGATTGAAATTCGTTTCTGAATATTCTTTTGTTGCTATTTTATAAAATTCTGATTTATATTCTTCATATCTTGCTTCAAGATTGAAACTATTTACTTTATCAAAGAATAATTTTGTTTCAAGATTTAATTCAATGCTGGATAATTCTGATAATCTCAAAAGATTATGAGTACGTGGTGGATTTGTATTTTGAGATTTGTGAATAAAAAGTGCTTTCAAGACTTTTTCAAGAACCAGATGTCCGATAAACAAACACCAGTCATAATTACCAATCTGGAAATTATTTTCTGCAGAGATTAAATTTCTTTCTGCACTTTCGAGCCAATATGCAATATGTTCTTCTTTTGATAACACAGATTAATTAACGAAATGGGATAAGAATTATTTATTACGAGTTAACTTTCAGTTAGTCCGTCCAGCAATTCAGCCAGCTTTCTCGCAGCTTCCTTGCGCTCGAATTTGATTATTTTGCTTTCGTCTGGTGTAAACAAGGGTTGGTTCTGCTTCCAAAGGTCGTAGTATTCAAGAAAGATTTGAGCAATTTTTTCCGTTTCAGATTGATGTGCCGATTTGCCGCTGCCGGTCTCCTCCATAAGTGATGAGATAGCACTGTTTTTGGGGGCAATTGCAAGAACGGGTTTCCGAACTCCGATGTATTCATAAACTTTACCTGGAACGATTTCTTCACTCTCCTTTGATTCATCAACAACGAGAAGAAGTAATTCCGAAAGCATAAGATATTCTATGCTTTTGTGATGTGGGATATAGGATATTATTTCGATGCTGTCTTCGAAGGTAGCTTTTGCAAACATTTCTTCCACTTCGGCACCAAATCTGCCGATAAAACGTAATTTTATTTCATCGGGATTTATTTTGTTTTCTCTGATTAAATTTTCCAATGCCGCAAAGAAAGCCGCGGGATTCCTCCGTCCATACATCGAACCGGTGTAAGTAACGGTAAATTTATCATTTCTCTGGTATTGCAAATCAGGAAAGTCTTGGGAATCAAATCCATTGGGAACGTGATTGAATTTTGATTTTTCAAGGTCGGGATATTTACCCAAAGCATCTTTGATTATTCCTTCCCATGCACACTCTACGGAATTTGCTTCGGAAAAAACCGAATGTTCCATAGCTTGGTCAATAGCGGCTGGAAGAAACCACCTTTTCGGTGAAGAAATAAATTCCGTCCAGGGGTCACGGAAACCGGCAACCCAGGGAATATTATATTTTCTTTTAACACTTCTGGCAAATAGGGAACAAGTATAAGGCGGGGAAGAGCTGTAAACTGCGTCAATTTTATGCTCAGCCATGATTTCCTTGATTGCTTTACCAGTACTAAGACGCCAGCCAATACGTGCATCAGGGATAAAGAAAGTAGCACGTATGAACTCCGCAATCTTTTCTTTGAAAATAACTTTCTGGTCGTCCTTCTTGATGACGTTCACATCAATAGCTGAGCCTGGCTTCTTACCGGTAAGTAGTCTATAAATATCATAGGGTTCATAGATATGGGACCTGTAAACTTTAGTTCCTTCGGGAATCTGGCTTAGCAAGGACTCATCCCTTGCAGGAAACTGTCCGTTCGAAACAGTCAGCACAATAGGTTCCCAGCCAAACTGCGGAAGATAGCGGACATGCTTCAAAACCCGCTGTACTCCGGGACCGCCGGAAGGAGGAAAATAATAGGCAACAATCAATAATTTTTTCATTTATTCAGTATCTCTGTTGCTTTTTCAAAAACCTCATCTCTTCCTTCGCTGATGGCTTTAATTGTTTGAGTTACCTGTACTGTCGGCTCAATCCCTTTACCGTAAAGGACGTTTTCATTAATATCCTGTCCTTTAATTATTGTCCACGAGAAGTTGTAATTCCCAGGAAGCCGGAAACCCGCCACTTCACCGCAAGTGCCTGCAGTTCTGCTTCCAACGACCTCGCCGAGTTTGTTGGTTTTGATAATTGAAATCATTCCTTCGGCATATCCTATGGTTCTTTCATCTGTTAAAAATACTAATTTAACATTCTGAAGCTTTTTTCTTCCTTTAATTTCATTAGTTATATACTTAAAAGATATAATGCTTTGGAATGGCTTTGTATAAATTGGAATCTGCCACTCGATTGATTTCATGTTTTCGGAAGCAAAAAGACCGAGGGCATGTTCGGAAACGAGAGAAATTCCTCTCATATCAAATATTATCCCTTTGGCATGAACAAGAGTGTCAATCATTGTTTTGAAGATTTTATCGTCCACCCGTGTCAAATCAATATAATAAATGCCGTTGTTCATTGTCGAAATTTCAGGTGGTCTTTTTTCCAATGATTCGCTCAATGAAACATATCTTAGGATTTCTTTTTCAGAAGATTTATTATCACTTCCAATAGTTTTGAGTTTCAAGGATGTGTTTTCTTTTCCGGCACGAATTTCTGCAAGTGCACGCAGTTTCCTCCATCCGTCCGAAGATGCAGAAATTCTCTTCTCGATATTTGCAATGTATTCTGCAGAAGGAACACCGTTAATCTCAGTAACGATGTCACCCGGTTTAAATTCAGTGAAATTTTTTGCTATTTCCATAATCACAAGTTTCCCGTCGAGCCATTTCCATGTGAAAGGCAAGCCAAATCTGTAAATTTCATCTCCGAACCATGCTCTTGCATTTGCATCATTCAGTTTAGCCGTAAGCATCTCCAAAGTGACAAGGAACTCCCTTGCATTTCTGTCTGTGGCTGCTTTGGTTAAACCCTCACGCAAGGCTGCATCCCATGTATCTTCGTTATCATTGAAAAGATTAAAATGAGCATAAATGTTCCATAGTTGAACAACAAGGGCTAATCTGGAAGTTCTGTCCTTAGCAGTAATTTCAAATTTTTCAGGTTTGGAAGATTTGATTTCTTTCAGATTTTTTGGTGGATAAGGCAGAGTGTGAACCGAATCAACAAACATATTCAGGGGAAACCTGAAATTCAAATTCTCGTTAATATTTCCTGTATATGGTTCTTTGAGTTCCGGAAAGGTAACCCTGTCTTTAGGATTTGTTGCAATAAGTACACTTTTCGAACCCGTGTTTGCATATTTGCTTGTCACTTGAGTAGTGTATCCCGCAGTTCCGCTTGCATTGGTTGACATCCAGCCTCTCGCAACCGTACCTACATCGCTGTCTTCAAATCCCGGATTTTTTACTTCAACTTTTGTCTCTTTACCATTTTCAATAACGGCTAATTTTGCATCATCGAAGAGAGCACTGCCCTCACCAATTAAGATATACCCTATTCGAATAATTTTTGCATTAGCGGGAACGACAGCAGTTATTGAAAATTCCTTCCAGTCCTTAGTATCTATCGGATTTTCATCCATTGTTTTGGTTAGGATTGGTTTGTCTTCTTCTTTATCTATTCTGAGCCAGAGTTGAGCTTGCCCGCTTGGAGGAACAAGATAAGTTCTTACTGAAGCAGAAAATTTAATTTCCTTTCCCTGCAATGGGACTGCATCTAATATCTGGAATACAGAACCCTCTTTCTCTCGCTGTGTTTTATAGATATTTTCCACTTTGCTGAAGAAAACTTTATTATCGGTAACCGTGGGAGGTCCGACATGCTTCCATCCAAGGGCTACGCTTTTTAATGCACCTTTTGGAGGAACGGGTGAATAGCTTCCCTTCGGCTTATTTTCAGGAGCATATAATTCAAGCTCAGGAATTAAGGGAAGAAAGAGATTATTCAAAACGACTTTTAATTTATCGGTATTTTCAGCATTTTCAACTGCTTCCACTCCTGTAAGTGAAAATCTGTCCCAATCGTTTGACTGACTCTCAACGCTTGGGGAAAAGTATCTTGCGCATCCGTAAAGTTTTGAAAATGCCGCAAGATTTTCTAATCCCTCTTTTGATATCGGCTTTGGTGGAATCAAATTTCCGACATTTTCTTCGACGATTTCGAAAGAGGCATCATCAACCCATGCTTTACCGGAACCCTTCAAAAGAAGTCCGAAATTAATAACGTATGCATCATCGTCAATTCTTCCGGAAATTTCGTAGACTTGCCATGTGTTTATTACGACGGGTCGGTCTTCCATCATCTCGAAAAGTCCTGCATGGTCATCTTCGTATCTTTCACGAATCCAGAGATGTGCAGAACCTCGTACACTTGAAATTTCAGCACGGACGGCAGCACGTAGTTTGACCATCTTACCCCTATAGGGTTTAGCGTCTAATGTCTGCATAACTGCACCGTAAATCCCTTCCTGGTTGTCAACTATGTCACGTCTAAGCTCGAAACAAAGTTTGCCGCCGTGTGGTAATAAATCGGTTAGGGTTGCTGAATAGCCTACACCCGATGCATAAGAAGGTACTGTCCAACCGCGTGGTAATTTACCTTTTTCACCATCTTCAAAATCAAGATTGTAAGGATGATAAAGTCCCTGAGAAAATGATTCAAAACTTAAAAAAATAAATAAAACCAAATATATGATTCTACTTTTCACTTTTCCCTCTTCATGAAAAATTTTAAAAATTGTCCGATTACAAACATTAATAACACGGCAATAGACAAAATGTCACACATTTTTATTTTATGCAAACAGTTTTAATGTTTAAAAATTCCCTTATACCCCAGTCTGAAAGCTCTCTGCCGTAGCCTGACCTGTTTATCCCCCCGAATGGAAGTCTTGGGTCAGATTTCACAAATTCGTTTACAAAACAAGAGCCTGCCTGAATTTCTTCCCGAGCAAGATATTCGCCTTTTTCAATATCCGACGTAAATATCGCTGCTCCGAGTCCAAATTCCGTATTATTAGCTATCCTGATTGCTTCTTTGTCATTTTTTACAGGGATGATAGCCGCAACCGGTCCGAAAAGCTCTTCATCATAAGCCGGCATTCCTTTGCTTACATTTGTTAGTACACTTGGCGGATAGAAGAAGCCGGCAGTATCCGGAATTTCGCCTCCAAGAAGCAGTTTGGCTTCTTTTTTTATAGACTCATCAACCTGCCTTTGAAGGTCAACTTGTAAATCCTTTCTTGCTTGAGGACCGACGCTGACATTTCTGTCCAAAGGGTCTCCCATTATTCTTTTTGACATTTTATCACAGAAAAGCTCTTCAAAATCATTAAGAATTTTTTCGTTAACGATGAACCTTTTAGCCGCAATACAGCTTTGACCGCTGTTTATTAATCTTGCATTCACACAAGTTTCCGCAGCAAGCTCCAGGTCAGCATCTGCAAGTATAATATAAGGGTCGCTCCCGCCAAGTTCCATAACGGTTTTCTTGAGAATACTTCCTGCTTTGGAAGCCACTTCTTGACCGGCAGGAGTGCTTCCGGTCATTGTAACTGCTTTTATTTCAGAACTTTCAATTACTTTTGCAACAAGCTCGGAACCAATAACAAGATTGACAAAAGCACCCAGAGGGAATCCTGCATCAAGAAAAATCTTCTCAATTTCTATGGCGCAGCCCATCGTGTTCCGTGAATGTTTCAAAACTCCTGTGTTGCCAGCCATCAGAGCCGGTACAGCAAAACGAAATACCTGCCAGAATGGGAAATTCCATGGCATAATGGCTAATACCGGACCTAAGGGTTGAAAAGAAACATAACTTTTTGACATTTCGGTTTGAACCGGAATATCGGATAAAAAACTTTCGGTATTTTCTGCATAATAACGACATGCCCACGCACATTTTTCAGCTTCGGCTTCACCCTGTGCAAGCGGTTTACCCATTTCCAATGTCATGAGTTTAGCCAGTTCGTCTTTCCTTGATATAAGTAAATCAGAAGCTTTAAACATTAGTTCTGCACGATAACCGAATGATGTCTTCCTCCAACTTTGAAAGCAATTTGCAGATTTTTTCAAGCTTTCAGAAATTTGATTTGGTGTGAAAGATTGATACTCATTCAGAATTTCTTCGGTTGTAGGATTGATTGTTGTGATTTTCATTTTTGAAATTCTCCTTCCCATCTTGCCATGACACATGAAGCAAGACAATTACCTATAAGATTTGTTCCGGTGCGTGCCATATCCATGATTTCGTCAACTCCTAAAATGATTGCGATTCCTTCCAAAGGTAATCCGAACGAGACAAGAGTCCCTGAAAGTATAACAAGCGAAGCCCTTGGGACTGCTGCTATTCCTTTGCTTGTCAGCATCAAAGTAAGCATCATCATTAGCTGGTGCCCCAATGTCAGATGGACACCCGCCGCCTGAGCAACAAAAATTGATGCTATTGCGAGGTACAAAGTGGACCCGTCGAGATTAAAAGAATATCCGGTCGGGAGGACAAATGACACAATTCGTTTCGGAACTCCGAACTTTTCCATATTCTCAAGTGCAAGCGGTAGTGCCGCATCGGATGAAGTTGTTGAAAATGCTATTAATGCAGGGTCTTTTACTTTTCTCCAGAATTCTTTGATTGGAATCTTGAAAATCATCATTATTGGAATGAGCACTGCAAAAATCAAAAATGCAAGAGAACCATACATCGTTAAAATCAATTTTCCGAGATTTACAAGTACGCCTAATCCGCTGTGCCCGACAGTGTATGCCATTGCAGCACCAATACCCAAAGGAGCGAATTTCATCACAATACCTGTAAATTTGAACATTACTTGTGAAAATCCTTCAAAGAGATTCACCATGAATTCTTTTTGCTTTCCGTTTACCTGAGTGAGGGCTACGCCAAATATAATTGCAAAAAAGACTACTTGTAGGACATCGTTCGCTGATGCCGCTTCGAAAATGCTTTTTGGAATTATGTGCTCGACAGTTTCCTGCCATGTCATTTTTTGAACAGTTAAAGATTGAACCTGAGTGGTCTGGGTTTTTAATACTACACCCGCTCCGGGCTGAGTCATATTGACAGCAAACAGACCTATAGCCAATGCAATCGTAGTAACAATTTCGAAATAGATGATTGATTTTAGTGCGAGTCTTCCGACTGATTTTAAATCGTCAGTATGTGCAGCAATGCCAACAACAAGAGTGCTGAAAAGAATAGGCACAATGATAGATTTTATCATCCTTAGAAATATATTGGACACTATTCTTACATTTTGTGAAAATTCAGGGAACAGCCAGCCAACAAAAGCGCCAGCAACCATCGAAATAATTATCCACTTTGTGAGCGAAATCCTTGTCAGAAATCCGAATATTTTTTTCATATTATTCCCTTCCTCCTGCTCTGTAAGCAGCCACCATACTGAAAATAATCATTAGCAACGAAAAAAGCAGAATCGTTCCAGCCCAAAACCAATGTGGGAAAAACAAACTATCTGAAATTACTTGTGTGTCGGAACTGAATGCCGAACCCGCTACGGTACCACCTCTCGAAAAAAGGTAACCGATACTTAAATAAAGACTGAGGAAAGCCTGAATACCAAGAAACTGCATGCAAATCTTCTGTAACTTGTCTTTTCCCTTAATAGCAATTAGCAATATAATCATTCCGAAAACAAGAATCATAGTGAAGCCGAAAAAAGTTCTTACCCAAATGATATCCGATATAATTAACATCCCCCCCAACATGAACATCAGAAAACGTGAGAATTTGGTTTTTGATGAAGACAGCACGAATACAGAGCCTGCAATCGTAGGACCGATTGGTCCATCGGCTGCTATTAATGCCCTGCCGATTGAGCCGAGAAATGAATTTGCGGTATGTACAGCCATACCTGAACCATCGGGGTAAATATCCAGCCGGATAAAACTGCCGCCTAAAACAACTGCTGTCAAACCATGCCCCATCTCGTGGAACCATGTTCCCAGAATGACGAACGGATAAAGAAATATTCTTCCGTATGGAAATTGCCAAAATACAAAAGTGGCAATTGCTAATGTCAGAAGAACTGTCAGACTTGCATTTTTTGCATTAAATTTCTTATTTTTTGTCATAAATCCAATTTTTCACACTCAAAATTAATTTTATTATTTAATATTAATTGAAAAATACGAATTTGTTTCTTAATTTGAAGGCTGTAAAAAATAAAAATGCAGGTAATTCTTTTATACTTTAAATATTTGAATATAAATTTCGGAAAAGCCATGAAAAAAATAGTAACTACTTTGATTTTGACTTTTTTTTCCGTTTTCATTGACTCGCAGTCTCAGCAGATTTCTTACCTGCTACCGGACATTGGTGCACCCGGAATGATAACCTATCTTGAAATTATCGGTTCCAAGAATTTCGAAGGTAACTATGGACCTGATAATTTTTATGCTAACAATCCTGGTGATTATGTCCGTGTTGAGCTTGTGAATCCAAGCGACTCAGATAAAATTATAATTGGTCCTGTAGCCGTCAGTTGGAACGGCAAAATGATTTCCACACATTTTTTCGTTATGCCTTGGGTTACACCAAACTCAGACAACTGGATGCTCCTGCGTCCCGAATTTAGAATACCTGTCCGTGTCAAACTCGGTTCGAATTATTCAAACATAGATACATTTTTCATTGTTCAGCCATTTGTCTTTGGTGATAAAAGCGGAAGCGGGGAAAGAGTTTTAGGTGACGGCTCTCTCGGAATGCGTTCCAAACGAGGAGGGATGATTGTTTCGGATATGAAACTTGCCGGTGCTACATACACTGTTTCAACAAAAGACTGTGACCCTTACACTTCGGGTAATCAGGGATACTTGCCGTTTGTTTTGATGGTGAAAGGTAAAATTGATGCCACTTCGGTTGCTACCATCTCGCTTGATGGTAATGTTCCAAACGGAGGTGCCGGTGGTGGCGGCGGAGGTGGAAAGTTTTGCGACGGAAGCTTGATTAACCCCCTTGTCGGTGACAACGGCGGTGATGGTTTTACCGGTGGAGGGCATGGAGGAAGGAATGGTTCGGGTGTTTCGAATGTATATAAAAATGTTGGTAACGGAACGGGTAACGGCGGTGCAAGCCTCAACGGAGTTGCAGGTGGGACTGCCGAATGGTACGAAGCCTCCGGGGGCGGCACTGGACATCCGTTTGGTTTCTCAGGATACGGCTGCAGCAGTGGTCCCAGTTGCGACCCCGAGGGTATGTTTGGCGGTGGGAGCGGCTTTAGGGATGACCAGGACGGAGGAGCCGGTGGGTATGGTTCAAACGGGAAAAATACCAGCTCAAAAAATGGCGGAAAAATTTACGGTAACGCTATGCTTGTTCCCTTAGCTGGTGGTTCCGGAGGGGCAAGCGGCAATCCGCATTCGATACACGAGTGTTCCGGTAATGGCGGCGGCGGTGGAGGTGCCATCAGAATTTTTGCTCAAAAAGCTGATAATATTAGTATTACTGCAAATGGTGCCAACGGTAGTAATAGCTCATACAGCAGTGCTAAGGGCGGAAGTGGTTCTGCAGGAGCCATTGAACTCGGAGTGAAAACAGGTATTTTTACAAACCTTCTAACTGCTGCTAACAGTACGGGTGGCGGCGGAGGGAGAATCCGTTTCGACAGTCCCGACCCATTGAACAGTACGGTTAACTATAATTCCGGTGGTGGAAGTTTCTTTCGTGGTATCAGCACTGATACAAATTATATCGTAAAATCCAAATTTAATCTTAAATTCACTAAGAGTAATGTCAGTAATCTGACTCATTCCTATTACCGTCCATTGCATGGCTCCTGGACACAAAGCGTTTCAGTGACACTGAATCCGCCTACGGCTAACGGATTCTTTCCAATGGATTTGAAAGGCAAAGATTCACTATTTTTGTTTATTGCTTATCAGCGTTCTGACAATCCAAATCTTACCGAGTATACTTACGAACCTGTTTACATGCTTTCACAAATGGCTGCTAACTTTTTCAAGGTGGACACATATCCCCTTATAGTCGGTGATTCAGTGATTAATATTCGTGTTTATGACTGCCTGAATAAATCCGTAACCAAAAATTGCATGGTTTATAATCATGGCGACGGAGACCTGACCATGGATTTCGATAAAGCTTATTTCGATCATGCGATTCCTGGTCTGACTTTAGCAACACCCAGAACATCTGCCACGATACCACCCAATGACTCCACCAAGATATTTGTGAATTATACTTCCTCTGGTTTTGCAAGAGGTCCACTGACTGACACACTTATTATTCCGCATAACGACTTTAGGTCGAACCACAATCCTTGGAAGATTTTCATTAGAATTGATATAGATACAATCAGCTTCAATTCATATTCGATTGACCTGACAAAAACAATAGATACGATTGATTTCGGCAAAGTATGTATGGGAAGCAGCAAACAGCTCGATTTCGCAGTAAAGAATTATTCAACATTCAGCATTGCTATGCTTCAACCATTATTTGCTGACAAATCATCATTTATTAGCTGGTATCCGGGCAAACAAATTGTCCCAACGGTTGACACAACAACAGCATCAATCGTATTCACACCCCAAACGCTTGGAAAGATAACCACACTGCTATTTATTCGAATCAATGAATGTTCCGATTTTGTGGATACAATAGTAGTCACAGGTGAGGGAGTGTTAAGTAATCTGCATTTTGTTTCGGGGCATAATTTCAATGATGTGAGTGTCGGCAATAAGGATACTGCAGAAATATCACTAGTTAACGATGGTAACGGGGACGTGTATATTCAGGATATAGAAAAACTTGTAGCTCCATTCAAGATTGTTTCCACAAAGCCTAAAGTTCCTTATTTGCTGAAAAAAGGTGATACAATAAAAATCAGAGTGGAGTATACTCCTACTCAGGAGACTCTTGATTCAACTTGGATTAAAGTATTGACATCAGAAAATATCAATACTTGTCTCGATTCAGCCAAAGTGCAAATTAACGGTCACGGCACAAAAGCTCAGGTGCTGATTTCTCTCGATTCTGTTGATTTCGGTGTATTTGCTTGGTGCGGAGTCAGCAAAGACACTGCTATTATCGTCAAAAATGGTGGTTCCGGAACTTTTCATGTTCTGTCTGAACCAGTAATAACAGGTAAAGACACTTCACATTTTCTTATTGCACAAAACCTGTCAAGCTGGACATTCACTCCGGGAAAAATTGATACTATCTGGGTGAAATTTATAGGAATCCGGGGGCAGGACGGTCCGAAAGTTGCATATCTTGAAATACCGACCGACGACCCAAGCTCGCCTTTGATTAAAGTGAAGCTGGTTGCATTGCAGGAAGGATTGATGATTGATATTAATCCTCCGACGTATGATTTTGGTAATGTACCGATTGGTAAGCCTGTCACAAAAGGATTTCTATTGACAAATAGGGGTAAACTCCGCAGACATCTCAATTTTATCTCGAGTTCGAATACAACGGATTTTTCCGTTAATCCTCTTGTTGCCGATTTAACACCTAACGGTGGTACTGCAAATATTATAGTGACTTTCAAACCGACGACCCTTGGTATACTATCCTCACTCTTAACTTTTTACTATGATACTCCATGCCCCGATACTCAGTATGTTAATGTTAAGGGAATTGGTCTTGAAGGATTCGTGGGATATAATGATTCTGTGTTCTTCGGTTCTCTCGCACCATGCGAAACTACTATTGACAGTGTCAGCTACATTAACAAAGGACAGGCAATGGTTCAGCTTGACACGATGTACATTCAGGGACCTGATGCTACAATGTTCAATTTCGTATCGCCAATGGGTTATCCATTTTTGTTAGACACAAATGAGACGTTTACACGGAAAATCAGATTTGCTCCGACGCCTAATACGCCAAACGGATTGAAAACTGCAGAACTTGTTGCTCAGTTTTTTATGAATGCAACGGTTAAGACTTACAAAACCAAACTCACAGGAATCAGAATGGTTCCGTTTAGCCCAGACCCGGATTTTCTCGATTTTCAGAATGTAATAATAAATTCAACAAGTAATCTTAACGTAAGAGTTACTAATATCGGTCCAAGGCAGTTCACGATTATAAATACAAGAAGCAAATATATCGGACTTGAATATAACATAGCTCCATTACCTGCAGGAATAACCATTAATCCGGGTGGTTTTCAGGATTTCAATATTTCATTTACTCCTACGAAGGAACAAGTTTATCCCGACACTCTGAAATTTATTGTCAGATATACGGGCTGTGTGGATACAAGCAGGATTTACTTAACCGGCACGGGAATACCTCCCAGAAATATAATTTTGACTCTTCCTGAATCGGTAGTAATGCCAAATCTCGATAAATATCATATTCCATATACCGCACAGCTTGAAAAAAATGATGATACATTAGCCGGTGTTGTCCTGAATGCTTCCATTGAGTTCAATTCCATGCTATATTATCCGACATCGGTTATGAACGGGAAAATTATCAGCAACACTGTCAAAAATGGAATCAGAACTTTGAAGATTGAAACCGACACTCTTAAACTGACAGGAACCAAGACCATGATTGGAGAAATGGTAGGGTACACTGCTTTAGGTGATGCGGATTCCACAATACTGAAGTGGTCTGAAGTTGTGTGGAACCTGCCGGCATATATCGGAAAAACCGATACAATTCACGGCAAACTCAAAACCATTATTTGCAGGGAAGGAGGGGACAGATTGGTTAAAAGGGCTAATCCCATCGCATTCACCATGGTTCCTAATCCGTCTGATAATGAGTTAATAATTACAGGCAACGTGATTGAATCCGGAACTCATGTCTTTGAAATAGTAAATACTCAGGGACAGAGTTTTGAGCTGAAAAGATGGAATGTTCCTGTAGGCGAAAATAAGGAATTTTCTTTCAAATTCGATTTACGAAATTATTCCTCAGGAGTGTATAATATTATTCTCAGGACACCTGAGAGAACGAAAATCGAAAGATTGTTTATAATTAAATAAACATTTTAAGTAACATTTGAGGGGTTACTGCATTTTTAAAATTGTTAAATTCCGAAATGAATGATTGAGAAAATAAAGATAGTTTTAATTGTGTCGTTCCTTTTTATTTTTTGGGGAAATGTTTTTGCATACCGCAACATAACAAAAGGAACCGAATTTTGGTTTGCATATACCTCAGGTGGTTTGAGCGGCAGGCTGATGGTAACTTGCAATAAAGCTACCACAGGGACTATTTCCGTTCCTCTGCAGGGATGGTCACAGAATTTTAATATTGCTGCCGATTCAATTGTCAGTCTTACTTATAACGAGCTTTGGTATATCAACAAGTCTCAAAGATATAAAGTAAGCGACCTTGGTGTTCATATCGTTACAAAAGACCCTGTCACAGTTATTACTTCGGACGATTCGAATATCGGCGACCATGCTTTGGTTTTTCCTGTCAACGGTTTGGGTCCCGAATATCGTATTGCCACTTACGACGTAGGCTCTTTGCCGACAGAC
>Ga0172369_10005127_pt1 | contig 16267 bp, 10 predicted proteins | sample LakKiv25m_FD_114539 | JGI IMG/M metagenome (GOLD analysis project Ga0172369, IMG submission 114539) | Freshwater microbial communities from Kabuno Bay, South-Kivu, Congo - kab_022012_11.25m | ecosystem: Environmental > Aquatic > Freshwater > Lake | place: Democratic Republic of the Congo...
CCCTCCGCAAAAAGATCGGTGTGATCGCCCTTTGCGGCACGGGGCTGGCCGGCGGGCTGCTGGGGCTGCTGCAGCAGGCCGGCATCAATGCCTGCCTTCCCTGCACGGTCGCCGCCGGCGACGATCCGCTCGCGCTGCGCGAGCAGTACCCGCGGCTTGCCCTCTACGGCGGCATCGATCATCGGGCAGTCCTCGCGGGCCGCAACGCCATCAACGCCGAGCTGCGCCGCATCCGGCCGCTGGTAAAAGCCGGCGGCTACATCCCCGCCCTGGATTATGCCCTGCCGCCGGACACGCCGCTGGCGAACTACGAATATTACCTGGCGCAAAAGTGGGAGATGTTCTTCGAGGATCAGAAAGTGCGGCGGTTCTGATATTTTTCAATTCAACCGGTCGATCGTGGGTCTTGTATGGCATCCGAGCAGCTATTCCCAACTGATACCCTCACCAAACGCGAGCGGGTAGAGCGCACGCTTCGCCATCAGCCGGTGGACCGCGCGGCGCTGCACGACCAGTTGAGCTACAACCCGGGCGTCATCGCGCGCTACACGGGAAAGCACATAGACGGTTTCGACTACACGGTTGAGGATATTTGCGCCGCCATCCGGCAGACGCTGGATATGTGCTTCCCACCGACTCCGCCGTGCGGCACGGCGCGGGAGACGACCCCGGACGGCTTCGTCCTGCAGCACGACAACTGGACTACCTGGCATGTCAGCCGCCCCTTCGCCGATGCGGCGGGGGCGCGCGACTGGCTGCTGCGTCGGACGGAAGCGCTGTGCCGGGCGCCATTCGATGGAGATACCGAGCGGGCAGTATATCGCGACTATATGACCGGCCTGCAGCGCCTGGTCGGCGGCACGGTGATCTGCAACTTCAGCTTCACCAACTTCTGCAGTGTGTTCAACGACATGGGACTGGAGCTATTCACCTATTTCTACGAGGATTACCCCGGCGTGCTGGGCGATTTCCTGGAGGTGTCTACCGCACGGGAGATCCGGCGGGTGCACGCAGCCGCCGACGCCGCGCTGTCGCCGGTCATCCTCATCCCGGAGGACTTCGCCACCAAGCAGGGGCCGATCTTCCCGCCCGATTTCCTGGCGAAGGAGCATTACCCTTATATCACGCGGCTGGCGGAAGCGTGGCACCAGCACGGCGTCACCGTGCTCTACCACAGCGACGGCAATTATAAAAAAGCCATCCCCGACCTTATCGCTAGCGGCGTGGACGGCTTTTACTGCCTGGAGCCGGCGGTGGGCATGGACATCGTGGAGCTGAAAAATGCCTGGCCGCCCCTCGTCTGGGCCGGCGGGGTGGACGGCGTGGACCTGCTGGAGCGCGGCACGCCAGAGCAGGTGCGCGCCGAAGTGCACCGCCACCTCCGCGAGACGGACGCGCTGCGCACCGGCGGCCTGTTCGTCGCCTCCTCCAGCGAAATAAATCCACCCATCCCGGTGGAGAATTTTTCCGCCATGGTGGAGGCGGCGGGTGAGCTGCGAGGGAGATGAGACCGCTAGCTTATGTTCCAGACAGTGAATCTGTCTTTCGAACCTTACTTATGCCGATTCTTTGCCGAATAACGGGTTCAACGCTTCCGGGCACGGGTCGTCATCTCGTTTTTCGATCAACAAGCGCAGCGGACCCAGGGAGGACAGCACCTTTCTGGCTTGCGAAACGGCCGCATTGGCTGATGCTTGTTGCGTACAGGCTGGTTTGCCCTGGGCGGCGGCGGTGTAATTCCGGTAGACCAGCAGGCCGGTCATCAGGATGGCGGCAATGAGCAGTATCAGCACGAGCTTGCCGGCAAGGGTGGTGAAAAGGAGGGCCAGCGGCACCGCGGCGGAGCTGCCGATGCCGGCGAGGGCCATTTTGCCCAGGGTGGCGGTCAGCGAGGGTGGAGCGGCGACGGCGGCGTGCTCGGTGAGCAGCACCGCCAGCGCGGCCAACGAGACCATGACGCCCGCGTGCTTCAACTGCCCCCGCAATACCTCCAGGCCCTTTTCGAGGCGGCGGGAGACGGTAGACTGGTTGATGCCCAGCGCCGCGGCCACCTCGCTCTGCGTGCGTCCTTCGAGAAAATGAAGGAGAATCGGCGCGCGCAGCTCCTCCGGCAGCGCCGCCAGCGCCTCATCCACGTGCGGCATAATTTCGTCCCAGGTGGTATCCCGCTGTTGAGCCATCTCGATTGCCTGCCCCTCGTATTCCCTGCGGGTGCTCGCGCGCCGCAGGCTGTCGATGGCCTTGTGGCGCGCCGTGGCATGCAGCCACCCCGGCAGCGAGCCGGTGATGCTGCCCGCGCGCTTCGCCAGCTCGATGAAGCACTCCTGCGCCGCGTCCTCCGCTTCCTCGGGATTCCGCGTCACCCGCAGGCAGGTGCCGTAAACCAGTCCGGCATACCGCCGCACCAGCTCCGCGAACGCTTCCGCGTCCCGCACCCGGGCATATGAATTCAACAACACCGCGTCATCGAGCATAGGCATCCTCCGCCACCGTTACCTGTATAGACGTATCCCGCCGGAAGGATTATGCGCCGAGGAATAAAGATATTGTACACCAATGTTCAGGGACTGTCCCGCATTGAGAGGTTAGCCTCGGGCATGTGGGGGGACAGTCCCGTGGTTCTGCAAGTGGTGATTGAGTAAGGCGAGCGAGTCTGGTCCTGCGGGCGCGGGACAGTCCCGAACTATCCCCCGCTTCGTAGGCTTACCTCTCATATGCGGGGGGACAGTCCCGTGGTGCTGCAAGCGATGATTGAGGAAGGCGAACGGCGCTAATCCTGCGGGCGCGGGACAGTTCCGAACTATCCCCCGCTTCGTAGGCTTACCTCTCATATGCGGGGGGGCGGGACAGTCCCGTGGTGCTGCAAGCGATGATTGAGGAAGGCGAACGGCGCTGGTCCTGCGGGCGCGGGACAGTCCCGAACTATCCCCTGCTTCGTAGGCTTACCTCTTATCTGCGGGGGGGACAGTCCCGTGGTGCTGCAAGCGATGATTGAGGAAGGCGAACGGCGCTGATCCTGCGAGCGCGGGACAGTCCCGAACTATCCCCTACTTCGTAGGCTTACCTTTCATATGCAGGGGGGACAGTCCCGTGGTGCTGCAAGCGATGATTGAGGAAGGCGAACGGCGCTAATCCTGCGGGCGCGGGACAGTCCCGGAGCATGAATTGCCGCCTGCGCCCATTTATGCTAGTCTTATAGTGCAATACTACCTTCAGAGAGTGACGATCATGAGCGACGAACAGAGCCTTTCCGAGGTCGAGCAGCAGGTGATCGCGCAGTGCCGGCGGGCAAAAGCGGCGGCGCGGCGGCTGGCGTACCTGTCCACGCGGGTGAAAAACGACGCGCTGGAGGCGATGGCGCGGGCGCTGGAGGCAAAGCAGCCTTTCATCCTGGAGGCGAACGGCCACGACATCAAGGCGGCGAAGGAGCGCGGCATGGCGGAGGCGATGCAAGATCGCCTGCTGCTGACCGCCAACCGACTGAACGCCATGGCCAATGATTTACGCGCGGTGGCGGCACTGCCCGATCCCATCGGTGAAGTGGTCGACGGCTGGAAGCGCCCCAATGGGCTGGAAATCCGCCGCGTGCGCGTGCCGCTGGGGGTGATCGGCATTATTTATGAGTCGCGCCCGAACGTGACCGTGGATGCTGCCGCACTGTGCCTGAAATCCGGCAATGCGGTGGTGCTGCGCGGCGGGTCGGAGGCGAACCACTCGAACGTAGCGCTGGCGCGCGTCATCGCGCAGGCCGCCTATGAGGCCGGGGTGCCGGAGGGGGCCATCGAGATGATCGAATCCACCGACCGCGCCGCGGCGCAGCAACTGATGCGCATGAATGGCGTGGTGGATGTGCTCATCCCGCGCGGCGGCGCCGGGTTGATCCAGACGGTGGTGCGCAACGCCACCGTGCCGACCATCGAGACGGGGGTGGGCAACTGCCACGTCTACGTGGATGCCGCCGCCAATCTGGACATGGCGGAGAAGCTGGCGGTCAACTCGAAGTGCCATCGGCCATCCGTCTGCAACGCCGCCGAGACGCTGCTGGTGCACAGTGCCGTGGCGCCGGTTTTCCTGCCGCGCGCAGGCAAGGCGCTGCAGGAACGCGGGGTGGAGCTGCGCGGCGATGACCGTACGCGCTCGCTGGTGCCGAACGTGACGCCGGCCACCGAGAACGACTATTACACCGAATATCTCGCGCTCATCATGGCGGTGAAGGTTGTGGACAGCCTGGACGAGGCGCTCGATCACATCGACCAATATGGTTCCAAACACACCGAGCTGATCGTGACCGAGGATTTCCACGCCGCCCACCGCTTCGTCAATGAGGTGGACGCCTCCACGGTGAACGTCAATGCTTCCACCCGCTTCACCGACGGCGGCCAGTTCGGCCTGGGCGCGGAGATCGGTATCTCCACGCAAAAACTGCACGCCCGCGGCCCCATGGGATTGCGCGAGCTGACCAGCACCAAGTTCATCGTCGTCGGCGAAGGACAGGTGAGAGAATAGCAGCCCGGGGACTGACTTCGACTCTAGCGCCAGTTTGTAGATAAAAACGCCCGACCGGGGATCAGTCACCATGAACAGGAAAGCTTCCCTATACATGGGGATTGACCCTTAGCCGTGTGGAAAATTGGTAGCAGCGTTGTATTTCGGGGTCAGTCCCCCAAAGGATAATATTATGCGAAACAGACGACCGATTTTGCCGCAACATCACGAGCCGGGTTTTACCGAGCCGGGGGTGCGGTCGGCCATGTGCACGTTAACGATCATCTATCACGAAGATTTCGAGCCGGACATCGTGGGCATTCTGCAGCGCCATCTGGGGGTGCCACGCTATACCAAGATCACCGATGTGGTCGGCGCGCGCCAGGCGGGATTGTCGGAATCGGAATACCAGTCGAGCGAGCACCGGCACATGCTGGTGGCGTTGGCCGAGCGCGAAACGGTCTACGCCATGCTCGACGATCTGCGCGAGCTGCGCAATAAAAAGGGCCACGGATTACGCGGCTATGTGACGCCGGCGGAAGAAGTGATTTAACGTTGGAAAGATGGAAGATTTGAAGATTTGAAGATTGGAAGAGTGGAAGATTGGAAGGATGGAAGATTGAAGCCTGTCCAACTTTGAAAAAGGATTTCGCGGGCCGTGCGGTGAAACAGCTAAGCCGACCTTGATTCCGGAGGAGATACAATGGCAGCGGACAATATGGTGATTATCATCGGCGACGGCATGGGCGACTGGCCGGTGGACGAACTGGATGGCGAAACGCCCATCGAAGCGGCGAATACGCCGAATCTGGACCGCATGGCGGCGGAAGGCGAGAACGGGCTGATGGACCCCATCGCGCCGGGCGTGCGCGCGGGCAGCGATACCGCTCACCTGGCGATCCTCGGCTTTGACCCTTATAAATATTACACGGGCCGCGGGCCTTTCGAGGCGCTGGGCATCGGCATGGAGGTGAAGCGCGGCGACGTCTGCTTCCGCGTGAACTTTTCCACCGTCAACAATAATCTGGAAATCACCGACCGCCGCGCGGGCCGCATCTCCGAAGGTACGCACGAGCTGGCGCAAGCATTGAACGGTCTGCAGCACGGCGATTGCACCTTTCTCTTCAAAGAATCGGTGGCCCACCGCGCGGCGATGATTATCCGCGGCCCCGGTCTCGGGCCGCACGTCAGCGATGCCGACCCGCACGAAGAAGGCGAGAAGCCGCACGAAGCGCACGGCAGCGATCCCGCCAGCGAGAAGACCGCTGAATGCGTGAACTGGTTCGTGACGAAATCCTACGAGATTCTCAAGGACCATCCGGTGAACAAGGCGCGCGTGGCGGACGGCCTGAATCCGGCGAACATCGCCCTGCCGCGCGGCGCGGGCGGCGCTCCCGATTTGCCGCCTTTCGCGGAAAGCTACGGCTTCACCGGCGCCATGGTGGTCGAGGTGGGGCTGGTGAAGGGCATCGGCAAGTACCTGGAGATGGAGGTGATCGATGTGCCGGAGGCCACGGGCGACATCACCACCGACGAGATCGCCATGGCGAAGGCGGTGGTCGCGGCGCTCGAGCGCAATCCGTTCGTGCTCTGCAACCTGAAAAGCCCGGATGTGGCCGGCCACGACGGCAACGCAATGCAGAAGGTGCAGTCCATCGAGAAGCTGGACCGGCTGGTGGGCTACGTGCAGGAGCACGCGCTGGACACCTACATCGCTGTCACCGGCGACCACAGCACCCCCGTCGCCGCCAAGGACCACACCGGCGAGCCGCTCCCCATCGTCCTCTGGGGTCCGCACACCCGCATGGATAAAGTCACTGCCTTCGGCGAGCGCCCCTGTTCGTATGGCTCGCTCAACCGCATCACCGGCAAAGACGTGATGAAACTGCTGACCAGCTACACGTTACGCGCAGAAAAATTCGGGGCGTAACCCCTGGGAGCGCCGGCATCTCTTGCCGGCACGATCACGCGCCCGTTCTCGCCTTCAGTGCTTTTTAAGAACCGGCTCTCAAAAGGCACTGAAGGCGAGAACGGGCGCGTAATTGTGCCGGCAGGAGATGCCGGCGCTCCCAGGGATGGCGCTCCCAGGATTACCCTAATGCATAGCTCCCGGAATACGCTTGTCGGGGGAACAGGCCGGTCAGCGCGGCGCGGGCAGCGGGGGAGAATGATACTTTATCGGGAATGACGGCCTCCGCAAAGGTGGTCAGGCCGAAGAGAAGCTTGACCAGCGTGGCCTGGCCGAGTTCAAGCCGGGCATCTGGCGCCGACACGGGCGCCACCCGCACCGCCCCGTGCGCGATCTCCAGCCCGACGCGCTGTCCATTTACAGCGATCTCCAGCGCCAACGTCGGCAGCAGGCTGTCAAGGCCGGCGTCCGCCAGGTTGGCCGTCAACTCCGGCGCCGCCGCCCGCAGCAGCGATTCCAGGTTGAGGATCTGCACCATGTTCGACGCCACCCCTTCGTTTTGCTCGACGAGCCGGAACTCGATCCGTTCCGCGCGCAGGACGGCAAGTGATGCCTCGTCAAACGGCATGCGGATCATCACCAGCGGCACCGACCGGCGGCACGCCTCGTTGAGAATATATTTGACCAGTGCGATCAGCGCGTCCGGATACGCCGGATTGACGGCAAGGTCGCTGACCGTGACGGAGAGTTGGCTGACGTGCGGGTTGGGATCAGCCACGTGCGCCAGCGCGCAGCCCTGCACGGTGCCGTCCACCTCATACACGATCCGCAGTGGGTCGGGAGCGACGGACTGCGGGTTGGCGGCGAGGCGCGCTTCCGCCTCTCGATCGCGCAGGAACGCGCCGGAGCGCGCGCCGTCGAACAGCTCGCGCAGCTCACCCTGGCGCATGACATCGCGAGTCGCATCATACGGGCGCAGCCGGCCGGGTAAATCCGCGGGGAGCCGATACACCTCCTCCGCCGGGATGACGGAGGCGCCGGCCCGCACCGGGCCGACGGGGAAGAGGACGTGCCGTCGCGGGAACGGCTCGTAGCCGAACCGCGCGTAAAAGCGCGCGTAGCCGCCCAGCCGCGACAGGTGATAGCCGGCGCTTCGCATTGATGCTGTCACGTCGCACATCAGGGTGGCGCCGTATCCCTGCCCCTGGCATTCCGGCAGCACGGCCACCCCGCCCACGTCGCCCTTCAATACCTCCGCCGCTCGCCCCAGCCGCAGCCGGTGCGGCGCCACCTGCACCACGCCCACGATGCGCCCGTCCGCCTCCAGCACGCGGTAGTGCGGCGCCACCACCCGCTTCGCCTCCACCGCCCGCGCCCACTCCGCCGGCGCCACCGTCCGCCCGAACGCGCGCAAATCCACCGTCAGGATCGTTTCCGCATCCTCCGGCGTGCCGGGACGGGTGAGATAATTTATGCTGGTGCTCATGGTGCCGCTCCTTATTCATAAAATAGTAAGCCACGCAGCCCCAACGCGGTACTCCGCGTTGACTGTAGCGGAGTGGCGTCGAATTTAGGTAGGCCTTCCTATACCCGACGCCACTCCGCTGCGGCTGCGTGGCTTACTACGTACCGGCTGATCTGTTTTTCGTAAAGGTCTGCCTTCACAACTATTATCGCTCTCGATCCTCGCGAATCATTTCAAGCGTTTCATTGGGGTCTGAAGGTGGATAATTGGCTGTGCGCTGGCGGATACTATGAAGAATTGCGAGTTGGCGCAGTGTTTCCACCAATTCTTCCACCTGCCGCCGCGTCTCTTCCACGGTGCCGGAGTTGTCGATGCAGTAGGCGGTGCGGGAGCATTTGTCGGAGAGCGGCCATTGGGCGGCGAGGCGGGCGTCGGCTTCGGCGATGGTATAGTTGCGATCGCGTTGCAGGCGATCGCGCTGCTGTTCGGGGGTGGCCCAGACAACGATCACCGCATCGAAACGGTCTTCCGCGCCGACTTCGAAGAGCAGCGGCACGGCGACGGCGATAATGTCAGGCGGATTCGACGCGGCACCCAGTGCGGCGGCGCGGCGGTCGACTTCGGCGAAGATGGCGGGGTGGGTGATTGCCTCCAGCCGTTTGCGGTCGGCGGGATTGGCGAAGACGCGGCGGGCGACGGCGGCGCGGTCGAGGGTGTTGTCCGGGCAGAAGTAGTCCGCACCGAGCCATTCCCATAAACGATGCCAGGCAGGCTGGCCCGGGGCCACGACCTGCCTGGCGATATCGTCAGTATCGATCACGGGAATACCCAACTCCTGCAGATAGCGCGCGACAAGGGTTTTGCCGCTCGCGATGCCGCCGGTCAGGCCGACCGTCATCGGTTGTTGCTGTCTACTCTTCGTCCGCGGTTTCCTCCACGTTCGGGGTCTCTTCCACTTCATCCGTGGTCTCTACCTCGTCCGTGGTCTCTACCACTTCATCCGTGGTTTCCTCCACATCGTCCGTGGTTTCCACCTCGTCAGCCTGGGTCAGCTCATCGGTCAGCTCTTCCGCTTCCTCATCGTCCGCGGAGAAGCGATCGCCCAGCATCTCGCCGATGGTCATGCTGGCGCTGGCGGTGCGGCGGCCGTAAACGGCCACTTCCTCGCCATTCTCGTCTTGCTCGATCTGGCGCAGGCTCAGCGTCATGCGGCGCTCGGTGGGACGGATGTTGATGATCTTCACGTGGATCTTCTGCCCCTGCGCGACCACATCATCCGGCTTGCGGATGCGCTGGTCGGCCAGTTCGCTGTTGGGGATGATCCCTTCGATGCCGTGTTCGAGCGCCACGAAGGCGCCGAAGGGCACCAGGCGCGTCACGGTACCGTTTACCTCGTCACCCACGCTGTAGAATTGATCGATGTGCTGCCACGGGTCGGGCAGAATCTGCTTCAGGCCAAGGGAGATCTTTTCGTTCTCCACATCATACTTCAGCACCATCACGTCGATCTTCTGGCCGGGTTTGACGACATCGGACGGATGCCCGACGCGGCCCCACGACATTTCAGTGACGTGCAGCAGGCCGTCAATGCCGCCCAGGTCGACGAAGGCGCCGTAATCGGTGACGCGGCGTACCACGCCGCGGCGAATCTGACCTTCTTCCAGGGTGGTGACCGTCTGGTCGCGGCGCACCTTTTTCTCATCTTCCACGGCGCGCTTTTGCGAGACAACCACCCGCTTGCGGGCGCGATCCACCTCGATGACCTTCAGCTTGATGGACTGCCCCACGAAGCGGTCGAGCGCATTCACGTTCTTCGTCGCCACGTGCGAGGCCGGAAGGAAGCCGCGCATGCCAAGGTCTACCACCAGGCCGCCTTTGACGCGGTCGATGACCATCGCGCTCAACACTTCGCCGCTCTCGAACGCCTTGATGATGCTCTGCCATGCGCGCTCGTAATCCGCCTTCTTCTTGGAAAGGATGATATTGCCGCTGCGCCCGCCGTTGTCCACCACGTAGACGGCGATTTCGTCGCCCACGTTGATCTCCTGGTTGCGCGCGCCGAGTTCTTCGGGCGGCACCAGGCCTTCGGATTTCGCACCCACGTTCACCAGTGCCCCGTGATCGCCGATGCTCTCGACGGTGCCGAAGATGATGTCGCCGGGTCGGAGCCCGCGGAATCCCGCCTCTTCCTGCTCCAATAACTCTTCCATGCTCTGGTAGGCCGGCTCGGTCTCCAGTGCTTCAGGCGCTTGCCGATCGTCGACGTTTTCCGTCGCAACCTCGGTCATTGCCTGCATCGTACTGTCCTGATCTGTCATGCTCAATAGTCCCCTCAAAAAAAATAGTGTGGGTCGTGCCCACTCTCCGGATCGGTTCCGGGATGTGTATTCGCCTGTTCGTCACGCTAAGGGCATGACAAAACGCCGCCGCGTCGCGGCGGATTTGCGCACCCCATAACTTTACATGATAGTTGCACCTTGTGGCAAGCCCGCGACACAACTTTTTTCTGATTATTGACAGTATAGGTGCTTAGATGGGAGAAAGGTTGGAAGAATGGGAGAATGGAAGATTGGAAAGGTGGAAGGTTGGAAGAATGGAGTGAGATGAATACACCGGGCTGGTGCCTCACTCTGTCAATCATCCACTCCTCCAACCTTTCAATCATCTTATCCTTCCGCCGCCGGCAGCGGCAAATCTTCCACCTGCGGGGAGACATCGCGCCAGTTGGGGCCGATTTTGACTTCCACTTCCATCGGCACGATGAGCGGGTAGGCGTCGCGCATGGCGGTGCGCACCAGGTCGCAGAGGACGTCCACTTCCTCGGGCGGCGTTTCCAGCACCACCTCGTCATGCACCTGCAACAGCAGGCGGGCGCACAACCCGCCGGCGCGCAACCCCGCATCCACCTTCAGCATGGCCAGCTTCATGATGTCTGCCGCGCTGCCCTGGATGGGGGTGTTGATGGCGGTGCGCTCCGCCGCCTGCCGCACCGGCGGTGAGGAAGCCTGCAGGTCGGGCAGCGGGCGCCGGCGCTTGAGCAGCGTGGTGACAGCGCCCTCGCGGCGCGCGCGCTCCACGATTTCCTTCATGTAGGACGCCACACCGGGGAAGCGCGCCAGGTAGGTCTGCATCAGCTCCTCGGCCAGTTGACGCGGGGCGCCAAGCTGGCCAGCCAGGCCGAAGGCGGTGGTGCCATAGGGGATGGAGAAGTTGACGATCTTCGCCATGCGCCGCATGTCGCGCGTCACCGCATCCGGCTCGACGCCGAACACGCGGCAGGCGGTGGCGGTGTGCAGGTCTTCACCGCGGCGGAACACCTCGATCATCGCCTCATCGCCGGTGATGTGCGCCAGCACGCGCAGCTCGATCTGCGAGTAATCCGCCGCCAAAAGCTGCCACCCCGGCTCGCTCGGGATGAAAGCGGCGCGGATCTCGCGCCCCTCGGCCGTGCGGATGGGGATGTTCTGCAGATTCGGGTCGCTGCTGCTCAGTCGCCCGGTGGCGGTCACCGCCTGGTTGAAATGCGTGTGCACGCGGTCCTGCGCATCCACCAGCCGCGGCAGCGCATCCACGTAGGTGGACTTCAGCTTCGCCACTTCGCGGTAGGCGAGGATCTTTTGCACGATCTCGTGCTTGTCCGCCAGTCCCGCCAGCGTCTCCGCGTCGGTGGAGTACCCGGTCTTCGTCTTCCGCCCGCGCGTCAGCTTCAGCTTGTCGAAAAGGATATATTGGAGCTGTTTGGGCGAATTGATGGTGAACTGCTCGTCGGCCAACCGGTAAATCTCGCCCTCCACCTGGTGCAGTTCCTTGCCCATCTCCGCGGCCAGGTCATCCAGGTGGTCCAGGTCGAGCTTCATGCCGCGCCATTCCATATCTGCCAGCACCGAGGCCAGCGGCATCTCCACGTCGCGGAACAGCGGCAGCAATTCGTGTTCGGCCAACCTCGTGCGCAGCGGCGTCTCCAGCCGGCGCAGTAGTTGCGCCGCCGTCCCGGCTGCCGTTGCCAGCGCCTCTTCATCTCCCGCTCGCCACAACGCGGTCAGATCGGAAACCTCTACGTTCATCGACAGGCAGTCAAACGCCAGGTCGGCCAGGCCGTGCTTGTCGGTGGGGTCGATCAGGTAGGCGGCCAGCAGCGTGTCGAAGGGCGCGCCGTGCAACTCCACCCCGCGCGCACGGAGCCACAGCGCCAACGCCTTCACGTCATGGGCGATGATATTCAGCTCGCGGTTCTCCAGCAGCGGCGCCAGCGCTTGCAAGAAGCCGGTCTCCTTCGGCTGCTCTTCGGCGTCGAACAGATTCGTCTGCTCCGGCGGCGGGCCTTCCAGCGGCACATAAACGTGTTGATCTCCCGCGGATAGCGCCAACCCGACCAGCCGGTCGCGTCGCGGGTCCGGCCCGGACGCCACCGGCGCAATGGCGCAGCGACCGGCGGTCGCCAGGTCGTGCGCGGCGCGCTTCACCGCGGCCAGGTCGTGCAGCAGGCGCACCGGCGCCGCCGGAACAGTCTCTTCCGCGGCTTCCGTTCCCTCCGGCGCCTGCAGGCGGGAGAGCAGGCTGCGGAAATCCAGGCGGCGGAACAGTTCGAGCAGCTTCTCGCGGTCCCATGGTTGGCGGTGGCAGCTTTCCCAGTCGAGCGTTTCAAGCGGCACGTCGCAGTGGATGGCCGCCAGGTACTTCGACGCGCGCGCCTGCTCGGCATGGGCCGCCAGCGCTTCACCCGTCTTGCCCTTCACCTCCTCCAGGTGGTCGAGCAGGTTTTCCAACGAACCATACTGGGCGATGAGCTTGCCCGCCGTTTTCTCGCCGATGCCGGGCACGCCGGGGATATTGTCCGAGGTGTCGCCGGTGAGCGCTTTCACGTCGGGAAGCTGTTCCGGGGTCACGCCGTAGCGATCGATGACTGCCTGCCGATCGTAGAGCACCGTCTCGCTGATGCCCTTTTTGTTGGCGAGCACGCGGACCTGGGCGTTCACGAGTTGCAGGGCGTCGCGGTCGCTGGTGACGATCAGCGCGTCCATGCCGTCCCGCGCCGCGCGACAGGCCAGCGTGCCGATCACATCGTCCGCTTCGAAGCCCTCCACGCCTAATATGGGCACGCGCATCGCCTCCAGCACCTCTTTCATCAGTTCCACCTGCGGGCGCATGTCGTCAGGCATGGGTTTGCGGTGCGCCTTGTAGGCTTCGTAGGCTTCGTGACGGAAGGTCGCGGCGTGCATGTCGATGGCCACCACCAGGTAGTCCGGGTTCTGCTCATCCAGCAGCTTCACCAGCATGGTGGTGAAGCCGTAGACGGCGTTCGTCACCTCGCCCTGCTTGTTTGTCAGCGGCGGCAGCGCGAAATATGCGCGGTAGAGCAGGCTGTATGCATCGATGATGGCGAGCGTAGGCATGGGAACATCGAATAGTATACCATATTCCTGGGAGCGCCGGCATCTGTTGCCGGCACGATTACGCGTCCGGTATCGTGCCGGCAACAGATGCCGGCGCTCCCAGGATTTTTATTGGATCAAATACACCGCATTTACCGTCGCCTGGATCGTCAACTGGCCGGCGACGATGGGCGGGGCGGCGGCTTCCATGGAGCGGGCAGCATAGACCGGTCCCGGCTGATAGAACGGCTGCGCGGAGAGCGTCTGCAGCGAGCCGAGACGCACGCCGGCGGCGGTTGCCAGTGTTCGGGCGGTAGATTGGGCGTTGCGGGTGGCCTGCGCCAGCGCTTCGTTATTTGCCGCGGTCATGTCCTGCAGTGTAAAGTCGACACTGTCCACGCGGTTGGCGCCGGCATTCAATGCGGCATCGACTACGCGGCTCACCGCCGCGGACAACGCCTCGGAGGTAGCCGCCGGGATGCGCGCCTCCAGCCGGTTGACGACCTGGTAGCCGATGATCTTTGGCGGGGTCGTCACTTGTGTATTCGGTGGCGGCTGTTGGTAAATCGGCTGCACGTTGAAGTCGAGGGTGCGGACCGTGAGATTTGGAATTTTCAGGTTCTCGATCGCCTGCAACACCTTGTTGGCTGCCGTATTGTTTGCGTTGACCGCTTTGGACAGGGTCTCCGCCTGCGTTTGCACCGCCACCACCACCAGGGCAAGGTTCGGCGTGGCCTGGATCTGCGCCGTGCCGGTCACACTGATGGTGCGCTGGGGTGGGGGCATCATTTGCGCCAGCGCGCCTACCATGCCGCCGGCAATGAGCACCGCAAATGTGAGAAATCGTATCATCGTCAATCTCCTCCTCCGGATGTGCTTTCTCTCATTATAATCGGCATGATAGGCGAAAGGTGTTCTGTTACGGGCATATCGGTCGGACCAGTCATACAAGTCGGGACGGCCAGACCGATCCAATACGGCCTTACCAGTCGACCGGCATTGTGCGCCAGAGCAGCGGATCTACGGCCACGCCGTGGACATACAGGGCATAGTGCAGTGCGGACCGGTGGCTACGCCGGTGGAACCCACCCGCGCGATCTTCTGGCCGGCCTTCACGCGCTGGCCTACGCTGGCGCGGATGCCGAAGACCAGGGTCAGTGTAACTGCCGCCAGGAGACTGATGCGTAGGAGAATACGTCGGGTAAACTGCTTCATACCACCCAAATACCCTGGAGTCGGGTACTTTATGTGTGGAGGAGAGAACAGGGCGCCCAGGTGGATGGCACCATCAAACCCGACTCCAGGGGCTCGAGGCCGTTCTAGCGTTGTAATTGTACCACTGCTTTTTCTACCGCGCAAGGGCAACTCAGAATTATTTTGAAAATTACCTTGTTGTTATTAAGTAATCGCTCATTGTCTGCGCGTGCGCTATTCTTTATGGTGCTGGCGGCAGTTGCAGGCGCCGCAGCTTGACACGTCTGCTTCCGCTTTGTAGTGTGAGGACCGGGGGATCAGGTGCCCCCGGTTTTGCACTTACCTCGTGTAGCAAAGAATTGCCGGGAAGGGGAACGAGCCATGGATGAGTTTGCGGATCTGGTCTGGCGAGATGCGCGGAACACGCTGGTGTTGTCGCCACGATGGGGCGGGCGGGTGCTGTCGTGGGAACACGCTGGGGTGGAGCGGGTGACGCGGCCGTTCAAGCTGGAAGGCGGGTTGCTGCGCGTGCTGTTCGGTGAGGAGCGCTATCCCGGCGCCAGCTTCATCACGCCGCACCAGGTGGTATCGCGCGATGAAAATGCGGGCGGGTTCCGCCTGCACCTGCGCCATTACTGGAACACGCCCAACCGGCTGATGCGCGACTTCGGCTGGCCGGGGAAAGCCAGCCTGCTGGGCATCGACGAGCTGTTGCTGGACAAGATCGTCACCTTCCGCGCCGATATCGCCGGCTTCACTCTCGATCTTACCGTGCGCAACCTGTCGAAGGAGACGAAATACCTTTCCCCCTGGCTGCATAATAGCTTTACGGGCTGGGCGACGGAGCGGTTCATGGTGGAGGACGGCGCGCGGGCAGAGTACGCAGAGACGGATATTTACTGGGGCTGCCATACGGCGAACGGGAAATCCCTGCGCGCAGTGCTCGGAGATGGGACAACCTGCGCCGTGCTGGGCGCCGCCCCCGATCTGCTGGCGGGGATGTATGCGGCGCCGGCGGAGGCGAACGCGGCGGCCTTCACGCAGGCGAGCGCGGAATTGCGCTACGACGGATTGGCGCTGCCCACCGGCACGCAGTGGCGCGCCACCGCCTTCCTGGCATTGACGCAGGATTGGCAACAGTGGGCAGCGGATGCGCCGGTCGAGCTGTTCTCCCGCATCGAAGATGCGCCCGACGTCGATTGGGATCCCGCCTGCCTCACCCGCGCGCTGGCGCTGTGGGCGCTGCCGGAGGAGCGCGAGCGCGGGCTGATGGTGCTCTCCCATCTGGACAAACCGCCTTTCTCCGCCGACGCGCGCTTCGATGCGGCTAATGCCTTCACCGGCTTTCAACGCACCGAGCACGGCGGACGGGTGAAAGTCGTGCTCTTCGCAGCCCATGATCTGCCGGCATTGCGCATCGCATTGAATGGTCCCGAAGGGGCGGAGATCGCGCTGGATGACGGCGAGCCGGGGACGTCGCTCGCACCCCCCCTCGCCGGCGGGCAGACTGCCGTATTGTCCATGCAGCGGTCTGGGGGGCGCCGGGGTCGGCGTGACAGCGGCGGGGAGGTGGTCGTGCGCCTGCTGGACGGTGAGGAAGAATTGCTCGCGCTGACGGTACCGCACTATATGTACCGGACGCCGGATACGAGCTACCAGGTGAAGCCCTTCGCTCCATACATGGAGGACCGCTGGCGCGACGATCTCGGGCCATTCACCGGCGAGACGGCGGCGGAATTTCGCGAGTGGCAGCACCGCCGGCGGCAGCGGCTGCACCGCTACATCGAAGGGCAGATTAGCGGTCCGTGCCCACTCAACCCGCGACTGGTGGAGCGGCAGTCC
>Ga0172369_10005128_pt1 | contig 16267 bp, 17 predicted proteins | sample LakKiv25m_FD_114539 | JGI IMG/M metagenome (GOLD analysis project Ga0172369, IMG submission 114539) | Freshwater microbial communities from Kabuno Bay, South-Kivu, Congo - kab_022012_11.25m | ecosystem: Environmental > Aquatic > Freshwater > Lake | place: Democratic Republic of the Congo...
AAAAAGTGGTTTTGTAGTTATGTATTCAGGACACATTGTTTCTATGCCGGATATTGAATAATGTAATGGTGTTTTGCTATTCCAATCTTTTGAATTTAAATTTGCCTTTTTATCAATTAAAAAATTTACAATATCAACATTTTGAGTTAAGACAGCTAAATGTATAGGTGTTATATAATGTTCATCATAACTATTTACACTTGTACCATAATCAATTAAATATCTCATAATATTCAATTTATCGATATCTAATGTTCTTGAAGATCGTAATACAATATGTAATGCCGATTCTTTGTGTTCATTAACAACATTTGGATTAATTTGATAAAATATCAAAAATTTTCTTATTTCTGCAACATTTCCTTCCGCCACTTTTAAAAAAAATCTATTGATTAATTCTTGATCAGGTTCAATAGTTTGGGGAATATTCTTTAAAAATGTTGGATTTATTGAATATTGTTTTTTATCCGTCATTATATAAAATTATTTGATAAAAATTAAATCAATTTTAATTTTTATTTTCCGCCGTTTATTCTATAATCATCAAATTTATAGCATGATGGTGGTGGAAGTTTTCCAGATCTAACTCCATTATATGTTTTAAATTCAACATCATTAGCCATTGGTGTTGTTCGTGTTCCATAGTGATGTATACATGAATTTGGAAAACATGATTGGAATTTTCTATAATAATTCCATTCGTGATCCATGATATCTGATCCATGTGTTTGTAAATATTTTCTATAATCATGATCATTAATTATTCCTAATTGTGATTTAATAAATTCTTCACGTCTTGTTGCTGATCTGTGGTCTGCATATAAACGACCATCAGACATCATTGCTGGACATTCTTTATAAAAGTTATCACCCATTATATTATTTAGTTCCTAAATTATTATTGACTTTTGTAAATTCTTTTATATTGGTAGTTTTTTCCATATTATTTTCATCTGGTTCAGATTTATTTATATTATTTTCACCAAGATCAGATTTATTTATATTATTTTCATCCAGTTCAGATTTATTTATATTATTTTCATTTATTTCAGATTCTTCAACTACAATGGGATTATTGGATTCATGTTCGTCTGCACAACTTACATATAAGTTTGATCCATTTTTTTTATCAATATCACATGTTGCAATTGATTGTGAATTTAATATTTTAATTTTTTGAAGTCCTTGTACATAATCCATATTAAATGTTTTTATCTGTCCTATTCCTGTATTATATTTATCTTTTAAATCTTCACAATTAATTTCAATAATGTTTTTTAATTGCCAAATTTGTAATAAAATAACAACCAATATAATAATAATTGCTATGAATAATAATACTTCCATATGATAATTAAAACCCATAAAAAAAATATCAATATTATTTTACAAATTATATTATTTACTAATTAAATAATATAATGAATTATGTTAATGAAATTGATTTTACCATTAAACAATGTGATATTACTGAAGCAATAATGGAATCAAATAGGTTTATATTTCATATTGCATTAGTATATATTATAACAAAATTAATAGAGAGAGATAATAATATATTTACGGATGAATTATTAAAAACATTATTAATAACTTTATTAGCAATTATCATTTACAATATCGTATTTAAAAAATTAGTTAAACCCATATTAAATACGCAACAAAATAAATGTAGATCGTCATTATCTCCCAGAGTTTAATTTACCTTTTACATATTCAGTATTAATTTGATCTGGTGGCATAATTCTTCTTGAATCATTCCACTCTTTTAGCATAATGTCTGTTCCTTCTGTATATGTAGGACACACTTCACACTTCTTTTCACTTACACATACTGGAGGATGTGGTGGGACTGGATACCATTTTTCTGGTGGTAAAAATGAATAACCATATTCAAAACTTCCGGAATTAATACCTTCCACAGGAAGATTATTTAAATCAACATATTTTGATTCATCAGCAAGTACATCATTTTCTGTTCTTGATCCACTTTTTTCTACTTGTTTATTTTCTTCCAATTTAATTTCATATCCTCCTCCAATACGTTTTATATAATCATCTTTAAACGGTGTCGCTTGTGGTACATCAAAACCCTCAGTAAAATTAATTGATATGTTAATATTTTCAAACAATACAAAAAATGTTACCAATATTATTAAAACAACAATTAAAAGAGTACTCATTTCAATTTGTCTTGTTAATAAATATTTTAATAATAAATATATAATAATTCCTTCCGCTAAATATCGTAATATTTTATTTTTCATTTATAATATTTATTAACAAAATTTTTTAATTTAATGATTTAAATGGCACATTTATTTTTTAAAAATGGATATTCAACCGATCTAATAATTGTAATAAATAAACTTATAATAAATGCAATTGTTATTTTCTTTTTGATGTCACCAGCATCTTTAAAAAAATCGGAAAATGTTTTTGAATATATTAGATCAACATAAATTGAATAACCTACTATTGCATAAATTGCTATTTGTAAACAATCCATAAAAAATTCATTAAATATTAATGAACAATTATATTTCAGTTTTTTTAATAATTGATATATGAAATAAAACCAAAATATATTAATAAATATTATTGATTCCTGTTTTAAATAATTAGTATTATTAATTTCTGGATATCCTAAATACATCAATACCAAAATGAAAATAAATAATACAATTGAATCAATAAATATAGACCACATATATTATATAATTAAAATACTTTAAATTTGATACGAATAATATTTTTTATATTATATTATTTATTTTAGTGTAAAATTAAATAAATAATATTATATTATTTATTTTAGTGTAAAATTAAATAAATAATATTTATTTATTTTAGTGTAAAATTAAATAAATAATATTTATTTATTTTAGTGTAAAATTAAATAAATAATATTTATTTATTTTAGTGTAAACAACAAATTAGCAACCAATAAAATAATGATTATAATTAAAATAATTATAATTGTCAAAAAATAAGGATAATATTTTTGTGTTAGTTCGGATACAAATGGATTGATAATTTCATTCATTATTTTATTTTTATTTTTATGTTTTTTCAATTCTTTTGAAACATATGAAATTAAATAATTAGTTACGGACATTTATATATAATTCATTCAAAATCAGATGATATTAAATTCTCTCGTGATATCTTCTTAGATTTTTTAGATCCTTTTTTTTTAGTTTTTGGTTTTTCTTCAAATTCAGATTCACTTGATTTTTTACCACGTCTAGATCTAGGTTTTTCTTCAGATGAAGATGATGATAATGATGCCTTCTTAAGTTTTTTCTCTGCATAATATTTTTTCAGATATTTTACACGTTCATCAATAACATCTTTATCTATACTTCTTAAATAATCTTCGTTAGCTAATTTTTCCATTTCAACCGACTTATCATAATTATTTAATTCTGGATGATCCGCTTTAACTTTATCCCATAATAATGAATGATATACTTTTACCATATTGTCATCAATACCTAAAATTTCCTTGATTTTTTTATTTGTTCTTTGATGAATCATATCACTTTGTTCATTAATTTCACGGCTAATTTTTTCAATTTCAGCTTCAGATTCATCTGTTTCGGACTCTTTTGTTTTTTCGTCTTCCGATGTTGAAATATCACTACGTGTAAATGAAATATCGGATGATTCAGTATTAATTTTTTTTCTTCCACCGCCGATTTTATTTTCCGGTTTTTTTTCAAAAATTTCATATTTATCTTTTAATGGCTCTTCACGATGTTTATTCCCAGCATTTAATAATCTATCAAGAAATTCAGTACTTCCAATGTCACTTTCAGATTTTTCTTCTGATTCTTTAACTGGTTCTTTAACTAGTTCTTTAACTGGTTCTTTGACTAGTTCTTTAACTGGTTCTTTAACTGGTTCTTTAACTGGTTCTTTAACTAGTTCTTTAACTGGTGCTTTAACTGGTGCTTTAACTGGTTCTTTAACTGGTTCTTCAAATGGTATATTTTCTTTTTTAATTTTTTCAATATCGTCCCTAGCTACATCTATTAAATTATCTATTCGTGAATCTAATTTTGTTTCGTTTTGTGATAATTTTTCAATGTCTCTTTCAGATAAAATACGTTCCGTAGAAAATAAGTCATCAATGGATAAAATATCTGTTAATTCATCAACATTATCACGTGGGGTTGGTTCTTTTTTGACGAATACATTTAATGATTGTTTTTCATTTTGGGTATCATCAGGAATTATATATGTTCCTGCATTATTTTTAATGGATATATCACCGCCATTGGCGATTAAAAGTTGTAATATTTCAATTAATCCATTCGCCAATGCATAGTGAAGTGCAGTATTACCATCTTTATCTTGTTTATTGATAATATTTTTAAATGATGGAATTGATTTAATTGTTTTTTTGTAAATATAAATATCACGCGCAGATTGAATCACCATATTATGTAACTGTGTTTTTCCGTCAATATCAACGGGACAAAAAATAGATCCAAAAAATCCTCCAACTTGTTTTTTAACTTCTGTTGGTGATTCTTTTTTTTCAGTTTCAGATGTAATAGAAATATCTTCGATCTTTGATTCACACATTCTATATTTATATTATAAGTATATATTTATTTATATTGTATTTATAATAAAATTATAATATTGATATTATAATTTTATGAAAAATTATTCTTTATTAATGATATATATAATGGAAAAAACAGATATTTTACTAATAGCTGTGGTAATAATCAGTATTGTTGTTTTATTTAGCTATTATAACAAAGAATCATTTGAAAATAATCTTGTTTATGATGATTCATTACAAATGCCTGAGGATAAAGAAATTGAATTAAAAGATAAAATGTTAACTCAAAACTCAGCAACTGGAGAATATAAAAAAGCATCATATGCCGGTGGTGCAAGGGGAGGAATGAGTGAAAATTTGGATGCATTTTTCGAGCAGGGAATTCCGTTTACTGGGAATAGTAATGATTCGTTTACTCCAAAGGATGAATCCGGAGGAAATTTAGCAACTTACGTCGCTAATGGTAAGAAAATAGAAGATGAAGATAAATTTAATGCAACTGAATTATTACCTGTTGAATCCAATGAAAATTGGTTTGATGATGTCAATGTAACTGGAATTAAAAATAAGAATTTAATAAATATATATCGTCCTGTTGGTGTCAATACAGTTCAAACAAGTTTAAAGAATCCTTCTCATGATGTTAGAGGTACACCAACGAATCCAAGACACTTTGTAAGTCCATGGATGATGTCATCATATGAACCCGATATGAATTTACACAATTTAGCGTTATGTTCATAAATAAAAAAAATGAAATATTAAAAATATTATTACAAATATTTTTAATATATTTTAAATGGATAATTCCAATTTTACTATTTCACTTATCAATGAATACATATTATATTGTAATCATAAATATCCTGATAAACATTTATTAGAAGATGAAAACCTAATGAATGAATTCATAAAACATTTTTATGATTATAAAAATGGATCGGATTCTTTTAAAATGATTTTAGATCCTGATTATTTTGAAGAAATTGAAGGATTTGAAATATTTGGAATTATATGTAATGGAGTATTGATTAAAATGTCACATTCACTTTTCGCACTATTAATTGAAATATCTAACTTAAAATTAGAAGAAATGGATAAAAATTATCACCTCGTTTCTATAAATTAATTTTTTTTGTTATGAAATAAATAATGACGGACGAAGAAGAAAATAATAAAGATGTTATACAAGACAAAATTATTAAATATATAAAAACTGATGATATTATGAAAAAGAAATCAAAAGAATTTAAAGATAAAAATAAAGTGTTAAAAGAACGAAAAGATAAAATGGAGGATAAAATAATAAATTATTTTAATAAACAAGGAGAAACAAAAATAGACATAATCGATAATGGTAAAATTATTACACAAATAATAAAAACTGAAAACATAGTAAAAAAACCAATTACAATTGAACTAATTCAAGAATGTATAATTAATGAATGTAAAAAGGAAAAATTGTTTTCGGATAAAAAAAAATTTATTTCATTTGTTGAAAATACATTAAATATGATTGAAGATAAACGACCAATATTTAAAAAAACAGTCCTTAAAAAAAAAGATGTACGTACACGTATTAGAAAAATAGAAATTGATTAAATATAAATAATAATATTTATATTTATTATTCATTTAATAAAATGACATATGGTGATGTTAATCTAAACGTAGGAAGATATATATCTCTATAAACATTATAGTATAAATATGGATAATACCACCAATATGATATTGGATAACCGTAATATCCATAATAACTATCGCTATCTGATGAAGAGTCATCATGGTGTCTATGTCTTCTACCACCCTTTTGAATTTTAATTTTTTTAGATTCTTCTAATAATTTATTTTTTCTATCTTCTTCGATATTTAAATCAAGTTCTTTAATTTTATATTTTCCATCAATGGATTCTTTAATTAAGAAATTATATAAATTATCTTTATTATCTTTCATTGTAAATACAAATCGTGGTACATTATTGGTTATCAGTTTTTCTTTTGAAGTTAAATTCACCCAAAATTTATTACCCGCTTCAATAGCTGTTTTACCTTGATATGATGTTTTAAATTTTCCGATTATTGTCGGATTAATTAATTTATAAATCGTCATATATAATATAAAAATTGAAAATATAATTATTTAAAGAAGTTAAATTATTTACATATAAATAATTATGAGTTACATAATCAAAGTTAAAACAGAGAATTGTTCAAATATTAAGACATTATTTGAAGTTTTAAAAGGCATAATACCTGATTGTACGCTTGAATTTATTAGTAATGGTAGTAGTGATGATAAAAAAGATGATTATTTATCTGATATTAAACGGGAAAAAAAGGAAAAAAAGGAAAAAAAACATAAAACAAAAATTGTTAAACATAAAAAAACTGATAAAAGTAAAAGTAGTATTGAATCTAAACAAAAAGGGGGAATTAGGATATATGAAATAGGTGGTAATGAAACAGTTATAGTGACTATATTTTTAGATGCTGATCAATTTGCTGAATTTTATGTAAAATATCCTGTGCATGAGGTTGGTATTAATTTAACACAATTATATAACTACATTGGAACAATTAAAGATACCGGAAATATATTAACAATTTCTATAAATGAGGATAGTTATGATAAAATAGCTTTTACTACTGAAAATAAAAGTAAAAAATCAAGTACAAAATATGAACAATCTACATTAAATAGGAATAGTACTGGAAGTAGTAAATCAATTAAACCAAAATTTGATATAGTTGTTTCAATGAATACCGCAGAATTTCATGCAATTTGTAAAGATTGTAGAAAATTTTCAACATTGATGGAAATTTTATGTACTCCAAAACATATATCATTCAGATGTACTGATATATCATGTTCATATTCAAAAACATTCGGTAATTCAACATCAGATGATGATACAATCGGCGTTAGTATAAAAGTCCCAGATACTGATAAATCCAACCGAAAAGATTTAATTGTTGAAGGAGTTTTTGATTTAGATCAATTAACATTATTTAGTAAATGTACCGCTTTATGTAAAAATATTGAATTATTTTTAGCCAATAATTATCCATTATTTATACACTATTCAGTCGCATCTTTAGGAAAAATGATAGTTGGAATATCTCCTGTTGATCCCAATATGATTAAAACATATGAAAAAAAATTAGAAAATGGTGAATTAATAGATAATGATACCATTTATTAAAATAAATTAATAAATAATGATAATATTTATTAAAATAAATTATTTAATTTATTTTAATCTGTTTCCGGCTTGATCGGTTTAATTTGAATACTTGGTTTTTTATCCAATAATTTTTCAAGTCTTGTTATAAATTCCACAGGAATTTTATCAATAAATTTAGATGAAAATGTTTTATACCATATCTTAATTAAAACACTTCCTCCTTTAATAGCATATGTTACTCCATTTATATCGTCATCAGATATAAATGTTTCATTTACTACCAATAAACATAATGCAACCATCGCCTCATTGTTAACTTGCTGATTTGATACACAATTAAACTTAATTGAACAAATACCACCTTTTCTATTTTTGTTATCCTCCCATATCGGTTGTATTGAATCTCTCATAATAAAAACACCATATTTATTTTTATCTATTAAATGAAAATTATTGAAAAATCTCCAAAATGAGCCAATACTGTCTATACAATAAAGTTTAACAAAACTTAATTTATCCCATTTAGTATTATTATTTTCATGAATCCAAACAGTCCATATTGATGATAAATATAAATCATTTCCAATTTCTTTTAATGTATCATTATAAAATGGTTTTGATTCTTTAAAATTTTTCTTTTTAGTGGAATATTTCCATAAATCATCTTCCATTTTATTATAATATTTAAATTATAACTTATGTTTAAATCAATTTTTTTTTTAAAATTTAAATCATTTTTTTTATTATACTTATAATAGCAATTAATTGAATTTTATTATTTTGTGTTGTTGATAAATTCACCATAACATTTTTTAATTTAGGCATATATTTATGAAATTTCAAACAATCAATTTCATTATTTTTTAATTTTTTAACTAAATATTTTGTTATTTCAATTATTAAATCATAATTGTTTATACCAATTGTATCCACTATTTTTGTTATTTTTATAATTGATAATTTAAAATTGTTTTTATTGCAAATTGTAAATATTTTATCTATATAGATTCTTATTGGATAATTAAATAATTCCGAAATTTTTATATTGGTTAATTTAGATAATTCTGACATTTTAATTATTTGTAACATATTAATGATTTTTCTCATGTCCCCAAAAGAAATTTTATGAATCAACTTTAAATTTGAATCATTTACTTTTATATTATTATCATCACAAATCATTTTTATTCTACAATAAACATCTTTCCAATTTAATGGATGAAATTTAAAAACTATACAATATGATTGTAATGACATATTAACTTTTTTAATAAAATTACAAATTAAACAAAATCTTACATTAGTAATGTAACGTTCCATTACATTACGCAACATAAACTGTGCATCTACCGTCATTGCATCAACTTCATCCAAAATAATTAATTTAAAAAGTTTTTTATTCATTCCTTTTGTCATCGCAAAATTTTTTATTTTATTCCTTACTGTTTCAATACCTCTTTCTTCTGATGCATTTATTGTTAAAACCATCATTGAATAATAATCCCCATACAATTCAATAGCAAATGCATTAATTAATGATGTTTTACCCGTTCCGGAACTACCACATAATAAAACATTATTTAAACTTTTTTTATGTAAATATTTTTTGAAACTATCAACAATATTCTTATGCGAAACTATTTCATTTAATAATTTTGGTCTATATTTTTCAATCCATGGAGTTGTCATATAATGTATTGTATATTGGAATTAATATTTAAAATTAAATATAAAGTTTAAATATTAATGATTCAATTTTTTCATTTTTTAAAAAACACTTTATCATATTTTTTGAAATATATTTTTAATGTAAATCATATCTATGAAATTAAAAAAGTACCAAATATTACAAATATTTATTTAGAATATTTAAAATCATTTATACATGGTCCAAAAGAATATAATAGAATTTATATTGAATATTCAGGATGGAATAAAAATTTCAAAACAATCATATCAAATACAACATTAACAAACTTAAATGAAAAATTAAAAATATTAGAGAAAAAAGAATATATTGAATTAAATGATAATTTAGTGGGCGTACTTCATAATAATGATAATATATCTGAGCTATTTAATAATTTTATTTATTGTAACACAAATATAACATTAGGTGATATTATATCAATTAATAAAATAAATCAAGATGATTCAATTAGTATTATAACAATGAATAAAACGGGAATGGATATACATGATTTAATCATTGCAAAATATTTAGATAAAAATATAACGGATATTATAAAATTTGAATAAAAATATTATTAATGAAATAAATTAATAATATTATTTAATTAAATAAAAATTGAAAAAATAAGAGATGAATTTAAATATAAATCATATATAAAGATATATAAATGGATACATTGACGTATAATTATCCAAGTGATGTTAAAACAATTAGTCATATTGATATTGATATTTTAGGTAACGATGAAATTAGGAGACAATCTGTTATTGACAACGCCATTGGAATACAATTTCCCGTATTATATGAAAATAATGAGCCTGTTAAATTGGGTCTTGTTGATCCAAGATTAGGGACATCAGAAAATAATACTGAATGTGCAACATGTGGATTAGATATGGTACAATGTGTTGGACATTTTGGACATATTGAATTAGCCGATCATGTATTTCATATTGGATATATACAACATGTAGTAAAAATTTTAAATTGTATTTGTTTAAGATGTTCAAAACTATTAATACATACAAATGAAGTTGAAATAAAAGAAATATTAAAAAGTAAAGTTGGAAAAGAAAGATTAAATTATATTAAAAATGCAACAAAAAATATTACGCATTGTTTAATAGCAAATAATGGTTGTGGTGCGCGTAAACCTAAAATATCAATTAATTCTAAGAAGACATCCGCACTGATAAATATTAAGTGTGAATTTGATAGTGAAGATTTTAAACAAGATGATAAAGAAGGAAAAATGGGAAAAAGTAAAGTTGAGGAGATATTAACGGCAGATATGATATATAATATTTTGCGTAATATAAGTGATGAAGATTCAATGTTATTAGGAATCAATCCTTTAAGATCAAGACCAGAAAACATGATACAAAAAATATTTCCTGTACCACCTATTCAAATGAGACCATCAGCAAAAGGAAATTTTTTAGGAGGAAGTGTATTAGAAGATGATTTAACACATAAACTTGCAGATATTGTTAAACAAAACAAGAGAATGTTAGAAACTAAAGAAAAAGAAACAGAGGCTGGATTAAAATTTTTACAAGAAGCAGTACAATTATTACAATATCATACTGCAACGTATTTTGATAATGATTCTTTAATGGTTGTTAAATCGGAACAAAAAAATAAACCATTTAAATCGGTAGTAAGTAGGTTAAAGACAAAAACTGGAAGAGTTAGGGGTAATTTAATGGGTAAACGAACAGATTTTTGTGCACGTACTGTAATAACATCTGAACCTGCAATTGATTATAATTATGTCGGTGTTCCATTAAAAATAGCAATGAATTTAACAATTCCAGAAGTAGTTACGCCGTATAATATAAATATATTATCACAATTAGTAGAAAACGGAAGAGAAAAATATCCAGGTGCTAATTTTGTATTTCCAATAAATAATAAAAAAACTAATTTAAAAATGCTACCAATTGATCTAAGATATAGAAAAGATAAGTTAGAATTACATGTTGGAGATATTGTTGAAAGACATTTACAAACTGGCGATATGGTTTTATTAAATAGACAGCCAACATTACATAAACAATCAATGATGGGACTTCGTATTAAAGTTGTTGATAACCCAAATTTAATGACATTTCGTATATCAGTAGCAGTGTGTAAACCATATGGTGCAGATTTTGATGGAGATGAAATGAATATTTTTATCCCACAAAGTATTCAAACAAAAATTGAACTTGAAGAAATAGCTGCCGTGGAATATCAATTGATAACACCAACAACATCACAAACAATTATCGGAATTGTACAAGATGGCTTAATAGGAGCATATAATTTAACGGAACCTAATCTTAAAATCGGATGGAGAGATGTAATGAACTTAATTACATATACATCCATAAATAATTTTACCAAAATTAAAAAGAAAAAAGAATATGCAGGAAAAGACGTTTATTCAATGATTATACCATCAGTTATAACTACATTATCCGGAATTGTTAAAATAAAAAATGGCGTCATTCTAGAAGGAAGAATAGGAAATTCCATGTTAGGACCTAATAAAAAAAATAATTTAATACAAATAATATCCGATGGATGTGGAATTGAAGCAACTAAAAAATTCATAAATGATACTCAAAAATTAGCCAATAATTTTAATTTATATTATGGATTTAGCATGGGTATATGTGATCTAGAACTAACAAAAGAAACAAAAAATGATATATTCAAAATGATTGAAACAAAAGAATTAGAATGTAATCATTATATTACTCAGGCAGAAAATAATTTTGATTTATATAAACCAGAAACTTATGAATTAAAATTATTTTCTGATCTAGGTGTTATTTTAGATAATGCTGGAAAAATGGTTAAAAGTAAACTAAGATATGATAATGCTATTGCCATAATGTCCGATTCGGGATCAAAAGGAAATATTAATAACATCGGACAAATAATCGCATGTGTTGGTTTACAATCATTTGAAGGTAAAATGATACCTAAAAAATATAATGACCGGACGTTAGCTTATTATTACCAAAATGACGATAGAGCAATAGCCAGAGGATTGGTTAAACAATCATTTTATTCCGGATTAGAATTTCCAGAATTTGTTTTAACCATGATATCCGGAAGACAAGGATTAATTGAAACAGCAATTAAAACTGCAGACACCGGTTATACACAACGCAGATTAGTTAAATTAATGGAAGATTTAATTGTTAAATATGATTGTACCGTAAGAACAGCAAATGAATCATTAATACAACTTGTTTATGGAAATTCAGGAGCAGATACAACAAAACAATATGATTATCTATTAAAATCATTGGAATTAAATAACGAAGATATTATTAAAAAACATAAATTTATGGATAACGATTATTTTGTTAATGAAGTTATTGCATTAAGAAATGAATTAAGAACAAGAATTCATTCAGCACGATTAAAATATATGACAATGCCGACTAATTTTATGCTCCCCGTCAATATTACAAGAATAATTGATACTAATTCTAATATTGAATTAGGTAATACAAAATTAGAATATGACTATGTTATTGATAGGATTAATGAAATTTTAAGAAATGATAAAACAAAATTAATGTGCTTCTATAAAAATGAAAAAACAGATGTCAATTCATTAAAATATAAAGATGATATGGCACATAAATTATTATTTAAATTTGCATTATATGATGCATTAACACCTAAACGTGTTATGGATGAATTAAAATTAACAAAGGAACAATTTGATAAAATTGTTGATGATATAATAATTAATTTCAATAAGAATATCATTGAACCTGGCGAAATGATTGGTATAATAACGGCTCAATCAATGGGTGAGCCTTTAACACAATTAACATTAAGTTCAGTTGATTGGAATGAATTTATAGAAGTTCATGATAAATTAAATGATAATTCACTATGTTTATGTATTGGTGATTTTATTGATAATTTAATAAATAAACATAAAAAATATGCTAAAAAATACATACCAACAAATAATGAAGAAGAAGATCCTATTTATTTAGATATAGAAGCATTAAAATATTTTATTAATTCGGTGGATCAATATGGAAAAATTACGGAAAAATTAATATTAGGTGTTTCGAAACATTTACCTATTAATAAAGATAGAACAAGAAAGTTAATTGAAGTTAGAACTAGAACAGGAAAAACCGTTAAAGCAACAATGTCTAAATCATTTTTAACACGAAAAGAAAATTTAATAGTACCAACACGTGGAGATGAATTAAAAGTTGGAGATTATGTACCTATTCAAAAAAGTGTTTATAAACAATATGAAATAGCCGATTTAGAATCAATTGAACGTATTCCAATTTTATTATCATGTTTAAAAGGAAAAATGCCACGAGGAGAAATTAAATTATTAATGGATTCTAAAAAATTTAATAAATGTGATTATGAAATAATGAAAATAGCATATGAATCCGATGTATATTATGATGAAATTGTATCAATTAATATCGTTAAACCAACAAAAACATATGTTTATGATCTAACAGTTGAAGATAATAAAACATTTTGTTTGTACAATGGGTTTTGCTGTATGGATACATTCCATTTTGCAGGAATTTCATCAGTTAGCGCAACATTACAAGGACTTCCAAGAATGAAAGAATTATTGAATGTTTCAAAAAAACCAAAAAAACCACAAATGATTATATATTTAACAAATGAATATGCAAATAATAAAGCATTAGCATATAAAGTAGCATCAAATATAAAATATACAACAATAAAACAAATTAGAAAGAAAATAACAGTTTATTATGATCCTAATCCATCAAAAAGTCAAATAGTTAAGGACGATAATGTTACTGATATATTTTATCGTCGTGGTGAGACTAAGAAAGGATGTCAAAAAAATGTTGATGATTTACCATGGTTAATTAGAATTGAAATTAATAGAGAACAAATGTTAGAAAAAGAAGTAACATTATTGGAAATTAAAAGTAAATTTTGTAATTGGTGGGAAAGACGTTATATAGATCAAAAGTTAATTAAAAAAGATGAGAAAAAAATAATTAGTAAAATTACACAATTAGCTATTTTAAGTAATACAGATAATGATGACCAACCAGTTATCCATATTAGATTTAATATAAAAGATACAGATAAAGATAAATTTAATATTGATACATTGAATGGTTTTATTGATATAATTATAGATAGATTTAAATTAAAAGGAATTCCAAATATAAATGATATAACTGCAATTGTTGAAGAAAGAAATTTAGTGTCTAATTTAGAAACTGGCGAATTAGATAAAAAAATGCAATATGTTATTTATGCTTCTGGAGTAAATTTAGTTGATATCCGCTATATAACTGGAATAGATGTATCACGAACTATTTGTAATGAAGTACTAACTGTATATGAAACATTTGGTATTGAAATAGCAAGAGCTGTATTGCTGAGAGAATTGATAGATGCATATGATAAAGCCGGTGGAGTGGTTAATTATCAGCATATTTCATTAATTGTTGATTTAATGACAGCATCAGGTGAAATAATGTCAATTGATAGACATGGAATGGTTAAATCTGACACCGATGCTTTATCAAGAGCAACATTTGAAAAAACAGTTGAACAATTATTAACAGCATCAGTATTCGGCGAAACTGATCATATGAAAGGAATATCCGCTAGAATCATGTCCGGTCAGGTAATTAAAGGAGGAACAGGTTTTTGTGATGTGGAATTAGATTCAAAATTCATTGAAAACTCTGAATATTTAGAAGGATATGACATAAATGAACAATTTACTGAAATAGATAAAAGTACTTTATTAAAAGACTTACTAAAAGATAAAAAAATTGATTAATTAAATAATTTATTATCTAATTAATTAATATTAATTAATAATTAAAAATGGACGAAATAAAAGATATTCTTACTGGCATCAAAATGAAAAAATATTATCCGCCAATTTTACCTATTATTGATGAATCAAATCCTAAATTAGTTGAATTTAATACATTTAATGAATATGAAAAAATTATTATAAAAATACAAACATCATCAGAATATTCCGGCATTCGTTATATATTGATTACAAATTTTGGAAAAATTATACTTTTCAATAAATTACATCCGGAACAAACAATATATGATGATCTTAAATTTAAAATTTCAAAAAAATATAATAGCATTATTAGATATTATTTAAATAAATATGCATCACGATGTGGGTCTGATAAAGATTTTGATGATGAATTCGTTTATGATGATAAAATGGGATATTTTAGTTATATAAATATTATAAGAATATTACTGATATTGTCTAATTATCATTTAGTAAGATTTGAAAATAAAACAACAGATAAAAAATTAAATAATGAACTCATTGAAAACATTTCTAAACAATTGAATGAGACATGTATTGAATAAATAATTTTTTATTTATTCAATTTTTAAATTTAACCAAAACTCATAGTATATGTTTCTATAATATCATTTTCCGTTATGTTATCCTGAAGTGGTTGATCGGGATTATTATATGATAATATATTTGGTGGGTCAATTTCTTCTAATATATGTTTGTCATGTATATCCTTTTTTATACACCTATATTTACCATCATTAGATTTTTCATAAAAAACTACTAATGTACGATTTCCATTGGCGTTTTTTTTAATCAAAAAATCTCCGGATTTAGGAATACTTAATGGTCCGACTCCGACGTAATCTTTTTCTATTGATCTTACTGATGTACCAATACGATTATGTAGATATTTTCCAAATGTTGTTATAATTTTTTCCATTATTAAACCGCATTGTTTATTTCTATCTTCTTTAATTTCG
>Ga0172369_10005136_pt1 | contig 16254 bp, 11 predicted proteins | sample LakKiv25m_FD_114539 | JGI IMG/M metagenome (GOLD analysis project Ga0172369, IMG submission 114539) | Freshwater microbial communities from Kabuno Bay, South-Kivu, Congo - kab_022012_11.25m | ecosystem: Environmental > Aquatic > Freshwater > Lake | place: Democratic Republic of the Congo...
GGTCATATCGGATTCGTCACCCTTGTTCGACCAGAAGGCATATGAGCCCGAGTAGGGATCCGCAGGCAGGAGGCGGGCCACTGTGGAGCCGGTGAAGGAGATGGTGTAATCGCCCGCGCATTGGATCGCAATGGCATCCACCCCAAATTGATGCACGCTGCGCGTGCCCGGCTCCTGGGGACATCGGGCAATTGTCTCGGCGGCTGAGGCGCGTCGAGCCGATGGATAGTTGTGATAGGTAAACCGGCCATCCGCAGCGGAACCATCCAACAGATAGTTGGTGACCGCCCAATCCATAAAGAAATCATCGGCTGTGATCGGTTGACCTGTGAGGGCATCAACGGCCTGGATCGTGTTCAACACATTCTCCACACCGTCAAACCCATTGGCTTGATCCTGGGCAAGCATCCTGGTCGCATCCTCGCCGAAGCGGTCGAGAAAGTACAACAGGTAGAGAAATCCCGAGCCATAATGGGGTGTCGCGCGATTGCGGTCAGTCGGCCAGTCATTGAGCTGCAGATCGGTATTGGAAATATACAGCGCGTCGAATCCGCCGGGGTTGTATCCATTCAGGAAAGCGGCAACCTCGGAGAAACCCTCATTCATCCACGATGTTTCGTTGCGATCCTGATACCAATGGATCATGTGCTGGAATTCGTGCGCCAGAACGCCGTAGGTAAAATCATTTCCAAGCCTGGTGGTATCTGCATTGAACAGGAACATTTCGTGGGCATTGGAATATTCATGCGCCAGCGGGTGGAGTTCATCCACCGTGGAAAAATACCCCGCAATCGTAAAACCGAGGCCGCCGGCATAAAGAATATAGATATGTTCGTCCCCGTCGATACCGGGCGACCACTCGCTGCCGAAGAATTCCCGATTGGTTGGGTATATCTTTTCCTCGAACGCATCCGCCAGCGCAGTCAATTCACCGCGGTTGAAATTCACGCCGTCTTCGACCCAAAAATACAGGTGCGGAGTGACATACTGCAAGGTGGCATGAACCTGGAATTGATCGTTGTTCGTGATATTCGTGACCCAGAACGTGTCCGCCTCGCCAGCCACACGCGGCGCGGCCGGCGCGGCCATCGTCTCAGGGATGTTACACACGCCCTCCAGGCGGCAGGCCAGTTCCACCGGGTCGTTCGGCGGAATCTCCGCCAGTTCCAATATTTCCCGGGTGCCCAGGGTATCCTGGTCCACGGGGGGACGTGTGATTTCCGGTTCAGGCGTGGGGGGGGCGGGAAAATCAACGGAAATATCGGGTATGGCAAAGACCGGGGAAGCCCTGTTAAGAAAAAACGCGTAACCTCCCAGCCCCGCCAGAGACAGGCAAAGACAACATAAAACAATAAAAATTGCGGCGACAAATGTCGCAGTTTTGGTTTTTGGGTTTTCCACAGATCTCACTCAAAAGTCAGATGACCAATCCTAACGCAGTCAAATGAAAACAAAGTTAACCGGCGGGAACAAAAATTCCCCTTCCATCGAACAGGATGGGAGGGGAATTTGGGTTTTGATCTTTCCTACGCATCCACGCGTTGTTTCGATTTCTTCGCCGCCTTTTCAGTGTGGAATACGATTTTCTCGTTTTCCACGTCCACCATCACCACCGCGCCATCCTTGTATTTGCCGCCAAGCAGTTCCACCGAAAGCGGACTCTCGACATGCTTTTGGATGGCCCTGCGAAGCGGACGCGCTCCGAACGCGGGATCGTATCCCTCCTTGGCGAGCCAGGCGCGCGCCGCGTCGGTCAACTGGACCTTGATGTTGTGTTCGTTCAAACGGTCCTGCAATTCCTTGATCTGAAGCACCACAATCTCCTCCATCTGCTCCAGCGAGAGCGGCGAGAACATGATGATCTCATCGATGCGATTGAGGAACTCCGGGCGGAACGCGCCCTTGAGCGCCTTCTCGATCTTATCGTGAGATTCGCGTTCCTCGTTGGATTCGCCTTTGGTGAGGAAACCCAAAGTACCGCCTTTTTTCACGTACTCGGTACCCAGGTTCGAGGTCATGATGAGGACCGAATTACGGAAGTCCACCACGTTGCCCTGGCCATCCGTCATGCGTCCATCGTCTAGAATTTGCAGTAATGCGTTCCAAACTTCGGGATGGGCTTTTTCGATTTCATCGAACAACAACACGCGATACGGCCTGCGGCGGACAGCCTCTGTTAATTGACCGCCTTCCTCGTAGCCGACGTATCCGGGCGGCGCGCCGAAGAGGCGGCTGACCGTATGCTGTTCGCGATATTCAGACATGTCAATGCGGACAAGGGCTTCCTCGTCATCGAACATGAACCAGGCGAGGGCCTTGGCCAGCTCGGTCTTTCCAACCCCGGACGGGCCGATAAAAATAAACGAACCGATCGGTCGGGACGGATCTTTCAGGCCGGAACGGGCACGGCGGATGGCATCCGAAATGGCGTGGATGGCTTCCTCCTGGCCAATGATCCGTTCATGCAGGCGCGCTTCCATGTGCAAAAGTTTGTCCGACTCGGTCTCCATCATCTGGGTGACCGGGATGCCGGTCCACTGATGCACGACGGAGGCGATGTCGTCCACGTCCACCACTTCATCGAGTTGGTGGTCGGCTTCCCACTTATCGCGTTTTTCGTGATACTCCTGCTCGAGGCGCAGGCGTTCGGCCTTCTTTTGCGCGGCGCGTTCATAATCGCGTTCCAGGCCGGCCTGTTCCTCTTCAGCATGAAGGCGATCCACATCGGTCTTCATCGCCTTGAGGTCGGGCGGCATGGAATAGAGCGCGACGCGCAGTTTCGCGGCGGCTTCGTCCATGAGGTCGATGGCCTTGTCGGGCAGGTGGCGATCCGTCACATAACGGTCGGCAAGCCGGGCCGCGGCCACCAGCGCATCGTCCGCAAAATGGACTTTATGGTGCGCCTCGTAACGGTCGCGCAATCCCTGAAGCATCTTGATCGTATCGTCCACGCTTGGCTCTTCCACATAGATCGGAGCAAAACGTCTTTCGAGCGCGGCATCCTTTTCGATATGCTTGTGAAATTCATCGAGTGTTGTTGCGACGATGCATTGCAGTTCGCCGCGCGCGAGCGCAGGCTTGAGCATGTTGCTCGCATCCATCGCGCCCTGCGCGGCCCCCGCGCCGACGACAGTGTGCAGTTCATCGATCATCAAAATGACATCGCCCTTTGCGCGCTGGACTTCGTCCATCACCGCCTTGAGTCTTTCCTCGAATTCGCCGCGGAAGCGGGAACCTGCGATCATTGCGCCCAGGTCGAGCGCGACCACTTTTTTGCCGGAAAGGATTTCAGGCACGTCATTCGTGGCAATTTTCTGCGCCAGGCCTTCGGCAATGGCGGTTTTGCCCACGCCCGCCTCGCCGATCAACACCGGGTTGTTTTTCGTGCGCCGCGAAAGGATTTGGATGAGGCGCAAAATTTCATTATCGCGGCCAATGACCGGGTCGAGTTTGCCTTCGCGGGCGAGTTGGGTCAGGTCGCGCGAATATTTGTCCAGGGTGCGATAACGCGTCTCGGCCTGGGGATCGGTCACGCGCTGACCGCCGCGCAAATCCTGAATGGCATCGAAGACGCGGTCCCGCGTCAGGCCGGCGGATTCCAAAATGCGCGCGGCGGGTGTGTTGCGTTCGGTCAGGATGGCAAGGAAGATGTGCTCGGTGGAAATATATTCATCCTTCAGGCGGTTGGCTTCCTCGTTGGCGAGGTCGATGATCCGCTTGACGCGCGGGGTAATGAAAATTTGCCCCGCGCCGCCGCCGAAAATGTTGGCCTTCGGGCTGGCGCGCAGGGTGGCGTCGAGGCGGTCGGTAAGCGCGTCGGCGCTTACGCTGAGTTTTTCAAGGATTTGGGGAATCACCCCGCCGGGCTGTTCGATCAACGCCAGCAGGATGTGTTCGGTGTCTATCTGGTTGTGTCCATAACGCTGGATGATTTCAGCGGCGCGCTGTGCGGCCTCCTGCGCTCTCTCGGTAAATCGGTCAAATCGCATCATAAGAGGTTCCTCCGCAGGATAAATCGGTAATTAATCCTGCAATGCGGGGATTATAACAAAACAGGCGCGGCGGATTGTATGTGGGATGTAAGAGATTTGTTATAGTTCGCGCGGCTGGATGAAATTTATCGCCTCACGTAGATCGGGTTGCTGAAAATCCAGCCGCGTCTTTTGCCGAGATAATTTCGATGTGCTTCGACGCGATATACGCCCGGCTCGGTGGTGATGTGCGTGCAGGCGGTCTGGCGGTCCCACTTTTGCAGGAGCTGGCCGTCCTTGATCAGTCGTATCTCTGCCGGGAGGGGAAGCCTGGCTTGCAGGGTGACGCCGCCCCTGGCGGGAATTTCCTCGCCCATCACAACCGTCTTGTCGCGTCCCTGCGCCGTGAAGTGGAAACCTTTGGTGGAGGCAGGCAGGTCGTATCCGATGAAGGCGCGGCCCTCCCCCATGGCGTCGTAGACCAGTTTTCGGTCCGCGCTTGAATCGCCTGTCAAGGGTTCGGTCAAAAACAAATGGGTGTTGACCGTGCGGAAGTGGAATTCGTATGGGAAGATGATCCTGTGGATCGGTCCCATGCTCATGTGCAGGGCATGTGCGTCCGAGCCGCCGATGGCGACCACGCGGCGTCCTTCATTCAGGAGTTCGTCCCATTTTGCAAGAGTGGATGGGAGCGGGCCATGGGCGATGAACATGGGAAAGTAGGCAAGGAAGGCCGCGTGGAACCTGGTGGGAACGATCGTTTTGAGTTCGCTGAGCGCGTTCCACAATTCGATGCCCGTATAGTTTTGAACGGCCCAGTCCACCCATGAGATGTCCGTTTCGTTGAAGGCAGGCGCGGCGGGATCGTCCGGGTGGGCGAGGAAGGATAACCCACCGGAATCGCGTACCTGGTTAATCAGCAATTGCGGGTTGTCGGCAAAAGTGGCGAGTTCGCGCCCCGCGCCAAAGGCAAGCATGTGGTTCTTCTGAGGGTCGCGAGCCTGGTCGTGGATTTCCTCCGCAACCAGCATCAGGACGCGCCTGTTCTTTTCCTTGTAATAGCCCTCGAAGCCCTGCACAAGAACATTGTGGTCGGTGACGATCACAACGTCCAGGCCGGTTTGCAATGCGGCTTTGGCAATATCCCTGTGCGTGCCGCTTCCATCCGAATAACGCGTGTGCATGTGCAGGTTGACGACAATTTCGTGCATGATTCCTCATATTACAAGCTCACCTTACGCAGAACGTCCCGAAGGTTCCCGTAATTTAGGCTTGCTTTCTTCCCAAACCTTCGGGACGGTGCGTAACATCAGTTACAAGGTGACAATCACTTTTATGAAGCCCCCGGAACGTGGAAAGGGGGGCGGAGTGACTGTCACCTGGATTCTTGTTTGACGATTTACCTTTATCACAGGTATAATTTGCCCGCTTATTTTAAGGAGGCACACGAATGGAAAGGTTTTTCGATATTGCGTTGATTATAACCGCAGTAGGTTTGATTGCCAGCGTGATCCTGCAAAGCAAGGGCGCAGGGTTGTGCGGCGGCTTGACCGGTGCGGATACCGGCGGAGTCTTCACGGCCCGCCGAGGGATTGAACGCGTCCTGTTTTGGGTCACGATTGGCCTGAGTGTAATTTTCTTCGGGCTGGTCCTGACCATCCTCATAATGGCTCGTTAAGGGTTTTCAACCCGGAAAAGGCCGCCGGGCCGTTGCCCAAGTAGCGGGACGGCGCGCGGCCTTTCTTTTTTCCCCATATCCTATGAAAAGATTGCGCTGGCAGATTCTGGTGGTCGCTGTCACCCTGGTGATTGTGGCTTTGCTTTTAATGAGCCAACAGCCGGTGACGGTGCCAATCCTGCCCCAGGCCGCGCCCGGCGGCATTTACACGGAAGCACTCATCGGTTCGATGGGCCGCCTCAATCCCATGCTGGATTGGAACAACCCGGCTGACCGGGACATCAATCGCGTCCTCTTCAGCGGGCTGATTCGTTTTGATTCACGCGGATTGCCCCAGCCCGACCTGGCTGAATCGTGGGGGACATCCGCCGACGGCACACTGTATAACTTTTCACTGAGGCCCAACGCAACCTGGCATGATGGCAAACCGATTACGAGCGACGATGTGATCTTTACCATCGAATTGCTCAAGGGCACGGGTTCGCTTTTCCCGCAGGATATCAAGAATTTGTGGTCGCAGGTGGAAGTCAGGCGGCTGGACGACTACACCCTGCAATTCCGCCTGCCCGAACCGTTCGCGCCGTTTCTCGATTACGCCACGTTTGGGGTCCTGCCGAAGCACCTGCTCGAATCCGTCCCTGCCGACCAACTGGCGAGCGCGGACTTCAACCTCCAGCCGGTCGGTTCCGGGCCATATAAATTCGACCATCTCATGACGAGCGGCGGCCAGATCACCGGTGTGGTGTTGAAGGTAAACGAAAATTACTATCTGCCAAGGCCTTATATCGAGCAGGTGGTTTTCCGTTTTTACCCGACTTCCGCCAGCGCGCTGGATGCTTATCAGCAGGGTGAGGTGCTTGGCATCAGCCAGATCACCAATGATGTCCTCGAACCGGCGCTGATGCAGCCCGCCCTCTCCGTTTATACCAGCCGCCTGCCGCAGATGAGCCTGGTATTTCTCAACCTCAATAATTCGAGTGTGCCGTTCCTGCAAAATGACAAGGTCCGCCGCGCGCTCCTGCTTGGCCTGAACCGTACCTACCTCACCTCGCGCATCCTGCAGGGACAGGCCATTGTGGCGGATGGGCCGATCCTGCCGGGCTCGTGGGCCTATTATCAGGATATCGAGCATCTTGATTATGACCCGGACGCGGCCGCCGCCTTGCTGAAAGATGAAGGATACGTCATTCCAGCGGGAGGCGGGGACGTGCGCGCAAAAGAAGGCGCCTTCCTGACCTTTACCCTGACTCACCCCGACGACATAGTCCACACTCAGATCGCCCAGGCCATCCAGCGAGACTGGGCGATGATCGGCGTGAAGGTGGATTTGCAGGCCGTTCCTTACGATCAACTGGTTGCAAACTTTTTGGTGCCGCGCACCTACCAGGCCGCGCTTGCAGATTTGAACACCGCGCGCACGCCGGATCCAGACCCGTATTTGTTCTGGCATCAATCCGAAGCCACGGGCGGACAAAACTATTCCCAATGGGATGACCGGACTGCAAGCGAATATCTCGAAACCGCGCGCACCTCCGCCGATTTCGCCGACCGCACACGGCTGTATCGCAATTTTCAGGTGATCTTTGCAAAGGAATTGCCCTCGTTGCCGTTGTATTACCCGGTCTATTCCTACGGCGTGGACGCGCAGGTGCAAGGCGTGCAGGTCGCGCCGCTGTATGACGTGAGCGACCGCCTGGCGTTCATTCAGGAATGGTTTTTGGTGACCCGCCGCACGCTCGAGCAAACGCCCGTGCCAACGATCGAGCAGTAGAACCTGTCGAAGGAAACACCCTCCCCGCAACCCCGCCGAAGGCAGGCGGGGCAAAGACACAGCCAAAGAATGCCCACCCCAAACGACAAACGCTATCTCGAAGCAGGAATTCCAGAATTGGAAAACTACCTGCTTTCCAGGGAATTGTATTATCCCATTGGGCGGAACCTGCCGCAATTAACGCTGGGCGGGGTTTTGCTTTCGCTTGCGCGTTTGGGCAAAAGGGATGGGATGATCTTCGATGAGCAGGTTGGCAGGGTCCGCACAAAGTGGCGATCAGCCTGGGAAACGAAAGCAGGCCGTGAGGTCCGCGCGAGAAGCGAATTGTGGAAGAATTTCCTCGCTGAATATCCGGGCGATCCCAAAGGGGTCGCGCGCCTGTATCCCCAGCAGGTCCGTTATCGCGCGATGCTCACATTGCTCGGTCAATCGTCTGATGTAATGGATTTTTATGTCAAAAGTATTTTCCAGCCCGGCGGGTTTGTTTGGGAACCGAATGTGCAGGAAAATTTTGACCGCGATATTTTTTGGTTTCTATTTGGAACTTTGAAGTCCTGAAAGGAGGACGACATGGCAGATGTTCAGAAGGCATTGGATTATGTGCGCGCGAATGGCGAACGGTATTTGGGTGAATTGAAGGAGTTTCTTGCGATCCCTTCGATTTCGACGCTCGCTGAAAACAAAGGCGATGTTCAGCGCGGCGCGGAATGGGTGGCCGCGCAATTGCGTTCGATGGGCATGGAGCAGGTCCGGGTCATGCCGACGGATGGACATCCTGTTGTGTATGGCGAATGGCTGGGCGCCGGGAAATCCGCGCCGACCGTGATGATCTACGGGCATTATGATGTCCAGCCAATTGACCCGCTCGAGTTGTGGACGTCCGATCCCTTCAACGCTGTGGTGCGTGATGATTATTTGTTTGCGCGCGGCTCCTCCGACATGAAGGGACAGGTGATGGCCTCGCTCAAAGCAGTGGAGGCAATTGTCCGCACGACAGGCCTGCCGGTAAACATCAAGTGGATGGTCGAGGGCGAGGAAGAGATCGGCTCCGAGCATCCCGGTGAATTTATCAGGAAGAACAAGGACATGCTCAAATGCGATTATTGTTTGAATCCGGACGCGGGCATGATCTCGGCAGACAAACCGACCATCACGACCGGCCTGCGCGGGCTGGCTTATTTTGAATTGCGCGTGTACGGCCCGGACAAGGATTTGCACTCCGGCTTGTTTGGCGGAATGGTTCACAACCCGGCGCAGGCTTTGGCCGAACTTGTGGCGGGCATGCACGACAGGAACGGCAAAATCACACTGCCGGGCTTTTATGAAAAAGTCCGCAAGTTGAGCAAAAAGGAACGCGCGGACTTTAAGCGTTTGCCGATCAGCAACAAGGAATTGATCACGATGACCGGCGTGCCTGCCTTGTGGGGCGAGCCGCAATTCATCCCAACGGAACGCGTCGGCGCCCGTCCGACTCTTGAGGTCAACGGCCTGCTCTCTGGCTTCACCGGTCAAGGCTCGAAGACCGTCCTGCCCGCATGGGCAATGGCAAAGATTTCCTGCCGCCTCGTTCCCGATCAAACACCCGAGGAAACCCACAGGCAGTTGGTGAAATATCTCAAGGCGAACGCGCCGAAGACGATCAAATGGGAGTTGATCAATTTGCACAACGCGGGCGCGGCGCTGGTGGATACCGAAAGCGCGGGCATACAGGCTTTGGCAAAGGCGCTCGAAACCGTTTGGGGCAAACGCCCGTATTTCAAGCGCGAGGGCGGCTCGATTGGCTCGGTGGTGCTTTTGCAAAAATACGTCGGCGCGGACTCCCTGCTGACCGGTTTTGGCCTGCCGGATGACAACGTCCATTCGCCGAACGAAAAACTTCATTTGCCGACGTGGTACAAAGGCATCGAAGCGTTCACACATTTCTTTTACAATTTCAATTCGTAGGGGCGACCCTCCCGGTCGCCCTTTGAAACATTGGGACAGGGCAAGCCCTGTCCCCACAGGAATATTGGTACATGGAAGATCGAATTATTACCTACGGCGGACAGGCGGTTATCGAAGGCGTGATGATGCGCGGACAGAAGGCGTACGCGATTGCCATGCGCGCCCCGGACGGCAGGATCGTCACCCACCAGGAGGGACTTGCCGGCGTGTATCGTTCGGGCATCACCAAAATCCCGTTTCTGCGCGGCGTGATCCTTTTGTGGGATGCGCTTGGACTCGGGATGAGCGCGCTGACTCTGTCCGCGAACACGCAAACGGGCGAGGATGAAAAACTCGAAGGCCCCGCTCTTTACCTGACCCTGGGCCTGTCACTGACCCTCGGCATTGGTCTCTTCTTTTTGCTTCCCGCCGCGCTCGGCGGCTGGGCGGAACATGCGATGGAATCCACCTCGTCCGCGCTGTGGATTGGCAATTTGCTCGAGGGTGTCATCCGTCTCTTGTTGTTAATTGGCTACATCTGGGCAATCGGATTCATGCCCGACGTAAAGCGGCTCTTTGGCTACCACGGCGCGGAGCACAAGACCATCAATGCCTTCGAAGCGGGCGCGGAATTGACTCCCGAATCGGTGGCAAAGTTTTCGGTCGAACATCCGCGCTGCGGGACGGCATTCCTGTTAACCCTGGTTTTGCTGTCCATCCTGGTGTTTACCGCGCTGGGTCCAATGCCCATTTTTTGGCGGCTTGCCAGCCGCGTCCTGCTCATTCCCGTGCTGGCGGGTGTCGCGGTTGAATACATCCGCTGGACTGCAAACCATTTGGACAATCCTGTCGTGCAATGGATGATCAAGCCGAACCTCGCCTTGCAGCATTTGACGACGCGTGAACCGGATATGTCCATGCTCGAAGTGGCGATCCAGTCGTTTCAAACGATGAGGGAAGCCGAGGAAGGGAAAATCGCGGAATAGTTCCCCCATACCCAAAAACTGATTTTTATGGAATAATCCGAGCGCCGCACATATCGCCCTGAATGTGACGGCCAACTCAAATCCTGAAACGCAATGCGCGCAGATTCCGGGGGACAGCGCGAAAGCGGACTCTACCTTTACCGGAGGGTACCATGTCTTCTGTTCCACACATCCTGTCCACCGCGCAAACGCGCAAGAAAATGACCACGCTGGGATTCCGCCGGAAGAAGGAACGCGGCGAACCGATTTCCATGCTCACCGCCTACGACTATCCCACTGCACTGGCAATGGATAACGCAGGCATCGACTCCATCCTCGTGGGTGATTCGCTCGGCATGGTGGTGCTTGGCTATGAAAACACCTTGTCCGTTACGATGGAGGATATGCTGCATCATTGCCGCGCCGTCTCGCGCGGGGCGAAGCACGCGCTTCTGGTCGGCGACATGCCGTTTATGTCCTACCAGGTTTCCGTGGAGGAGGCCGTGCGCAACGCGGGACGCTTCCTGGCACAGGCCGGGATGGATACGGTCAAACTCGAGGGTGGGCGCGAGCGCGTCGACGCGGTACGCGCCATCGTCGGCGCGGGCATTCCCGTCATGGGACACCTCGGCCTCACGCCGCAGTCCATTCACCAGTTGGGCGGATACCGCGCCCAGGGCAAAACCGCGTCCGCGGCGAAGCGCCTGCTGGAGGACGCCCTGCTTCTCGAGGAAGCGGGATGTTTCAGCCTGGTGCTCGAATCCGTCCCTGCCCGCCTGGCGGAATTGATCTCCAAAAAAATTTCCATCCCAACCATCGGCATCGGCGCGGGCGCGGGATGCGACGGGCAGGTGCTCGTCACCCACGATGTACTCGGCCTCTTCGACCGCTTCACACCAAAGTTCGTCAAAAAGTATGCGGACTTCAGCCTGGAAATGAAAAAGGCCTTTGCAGACTACATCGAGGATGTGGAAACCAAACGCTTCCCCGCGCGGGAACATACTGTGGACATGGATGACAGGGAGTGGGAACAGTTGCTGAAAGAGTTGGGGTGATCGGAAAGCCATGAACATCCTGATCGTCGGCACCGGCGCGCTGGCTGTTTTTTTTGCGGCGCGATTGAGCAGGGCTGGTCATTCCATTCAGATGCTTGGAACGTGGAGAAACGGACTCGACGCGCTGAAGCAGGGCGGCGCGCGTCTCGTCGATCCAGATGGGGCAGGGCATGCATTTCAAGTCCACGCGACCGATGAAGTGCGCGAGTGCCTCGGCGCAAAATATGTGCTTGTGCTGGTCAAGGCCTGGCAGACGGAACGCACCGCCCGTCAACTAAAGCAAGTCCTGGCAGAGGATGGCATCGCGGTCACCCTGCAGAACGGGCTGGGCAACCGTGAAACGCTCGCGCGCGACCTGTCACCTGCCCGCGTTGCCCTCGGCACAACCACCACCGGCGCGACCCTGCTTGGACCGGGATTGGTGAAGGCAGGCGGGGAGGGGATCATTTCGATTGAACGGAATCAGGTTTCAGGTCCGCTTGAAGATGCGTTGAGGTCGGCAGGTTTCAACATCCAAACGGTTGACGATGCGCTTTCGCTGGTCTGGGGTAAATTGGTTGTCAACTCAGCCATCAATCCGCTGACGGCCTTGTTGCAAATCCCAAACGGCGAATTGTTGAACCGCCCTGCCGCGCGCGAGGTCATGTCTGCGCTGGCGCGTGAGACCGCGAATGCGGCAAAAGCAGAGGGGGTGAGCCTGCCGTTCGACGATCCCATCCATGCTGTGGAGGAAGTGGCGCGCAAGACCGCGGCCAATCATTCATCCATGTTCCAGGATGTAAAGCGCGGCGCGCCCACTGAAATCGACGCGATTTGCGGCGCGGTGACCCAGCATGGCGAGGCGCATGGGGTATCCACTCCATATAACCGCGCCTGCTGGAAACTGGTCAAAGCGGCTGTTTCGAGCGGATAAGGCGGGAACACCCTGCGCTGGCAGGTGCGTGCTTATCCATCTTTGGGACAACGCGGCATGGTAAGATAGTGCAAATCTTTTTTCCCGGAGGTTTTCCCATGCGAAAGTGGGCATCTTTGATGCTTCTGTTATTGCTGTTCGCTTTCCCGGTCCTCGCGCGTGCGCAAGGGGCTGTGGAATTCAGCAGTTTCAACGTTCAACTCCTGCCGGAATACGACCAGCCCAGCATGTTGGTGATCTACGATTTCGCGCTTGTCGATCCTGTAAATATCCCGGCCAGCCTCGACATCAGGATCCCGGCTGGCGCAAACCTGTTTGCGGTGGCTTATAACGAAAACGGGAATTTGATCAATGCCGAGTTCAATGACCCGGTGGCAAAGGACGAGTGGCAGGTTGTGACCATCGTCACAAACGGCGCGGCCGCCTTTCGCATCGAATATTACGAATCTTTCCTGACTGAAAACATTCAACGCCAGTACACTTTCCTGTGGCCGGGCGATTATGCCGTACAGAATTTCAATGTTTTTCTCAGCAAGCCATTGGACGCGGCGCGGATTGCCATTGACCCATCCATGCAGGAGACCCGGCGGGAGACAGATGGACTGGCCGGGTTTGAAGGAAGTTTTGGGAACCTTGCCGCGGGGAAACAATTTATCCTGTTGTTGAAATATGAAAAATCAACCGACGCATTGGTTCTCCCCCCGCCGGAAGTGGAGCCTTCCGCCCCGGTGGATGAAAACACGCCGGGACGAATATCACTGGAAAATTACCTGCCCTACCTGTTCGGCGGATTGGGTTTGATCTTTATCTTTGGCGGTATTATTTATTACTGGCGCACCAATCGAAAGCCCGCAGGCAAGTCGCGCCGCAAACATCGCGGAGACCCTGAGGGCGGCAGTGCTGAAATCTATTGCCATCAATGCGGCGCGCGCGCCAAATCCAGCGATCGCTTCTGCCGCGTGTGCGGGTCAAGGCTGCGGCAGGACGGCTGATTCTTCCCCTCCCCGGGGAAAAGTCGGGCATTGTGCGTAAAAAGAAAAACGGGCGATCATCGAAGGATGACCGCCCGTTTTGTTTCGTGCGTTCCCTTATTTCTCCGGCGCGCCAGCGTCGATCCACTGAATGACGTAACCCAATTCTTCATCGGAGAAGTTCTTGAAGTGACGTTCACTTTGCACCTGGACGAGTACACTATCGGCGCTGTTGCCGGGGAGGATCACCGGGCCGTTTTCGCCTCCCTTCATGGCATCCGCGTAATTGACGAAGACCAGCCCCGCCGACGGATCCCCGCCATGGCAGGCGGAGCATTGGGCTTTGAACAGGGCGCCGATGTAATTATCATACGTCGGCGCGCCAGCGGGCGTGGTCGGCGGCTCCTCCAGCACAAGAGGAGGAAGTTGCGACTTGATGATCTCGCGCAGCGCGGGTGCGTCAAACCCGGCAAAGGTGAAGACAGTTCCATGGCAGGCGCTATTCGAGCAAAAGGAGGTGTTGCTCGTTCCGCCCATATCGTCGGTGGTGTGGCAGTTGGAGCAGGTCACATCCACGGCCTGGTTATGCATGCTGATCCAGTTCGCGTTGAAATGCGAATCAGGTTCCAGGCCATGACTGATTTCGATGTTGGTGACAAAGTCCTCCGCATCGCTGACGACCGGTACAGAGTGGCAAACGTTGCATTCAAGGCGGACAGCCTGTTGTTCGGCGTTCAGGTGTTTGCCATCATGACAGCGGAAACAGCCTGGCGAGTTAATATGGCCGATATTGTTGGGGTGGGTCGTCCAGTCGATTTTCTGCTCGGTGAAAACCGTGCGGTCATAAATGGCCTGAATCTCGGCTATGGCCGCCTGGACCTTTGCGCCGTTCATGCTGTAATAATCAAAGAGATTATTCTTATATTCGGTTTCGATTACCGCAATGGCCGTCATGGCGTCATCATGTGACCCGTATTGCGCAGAGAGAACATCCACGGCCTTTTTATGGATCAACGGAATGGATGGGTCAATCAGTCCAGCAGCCATGGCCTGGTCGATTGAATCCGATGGGAACATGAATTCATGAGTGACCCGGTTGTGACAGGTGATGCAGTCCATTGGTTTGAGATGACTTTCGTTAAAGCCTTCCGGTCTGAACCCGGATTCAACGTCAACATATTCCGTGTACGTGCCATCATCTTTGTAAACACGTACATAAGGGATTTCCTGTCCCAGTTCATCGGCGGAATAGTACATGACCTTGTTTGCGATATGCCAGTGGATTCCCTGCGCTTCTCCGGTACGGGCATCGCCTCCGCCCGTTTTCATGATGATGTATTCCGTAGAGGCGGTATTCAGGCTGTCGTCCTCAAAACGATGGAACAAACGCAGGCTGTCATCTGCAAAGGTCTCGGGGCGATGGCATTTCTCACAAGTTTCCACCGAAGGGCGCAGCGCTTTTGCCCGAATCGGATATTCATACAGGTTGAAGATCTGATAATAGGCTTCTTTGAGGCCTTGTGTTTTACGCATTGCCTGATCAAAGAACGAGGCTCGACCGATATGACACTCTTCGCAGGTGACATTGGAGTGGGGCGATTCCTCGAATACAATGCTTTGTGGGGGCATCGTGTGACAGACCGTTCCGCAGAATTCATTTGAGTTGGTGTATTCCCATGTATGAATCCCGCCGAATGCAATCAGGAGCCCAACAACGATCAGAGTGATATAGGGAAGCAGCAGGATCCAGCGTGGGGAATCTGGCGCAGGAAAGAAAAACCTTTTCATCCGTTCTTGAAATTTCATAATGCTCTTCCCTTCAAATATAGTACATCGTAAAGTAAGTTTTTGACAAAAGTGGGTGTCTGGTAGAAAATAGCCAGATGAACAAACAACACATACAACTCAGTCCAATAGATCGAGAATATCTCGAAGCCTTGATTAGCAAGGGCGAACTCAAGGCAAAAACCTATCGACGTGCGCTTTCACTACTTGAATTGGATCGCGGTCAAACTTATACAGTTGTGTCCAAAACGGTCAAGATAACTATCGCGACGTTGTCCACATTGGCCGATCACTATCGAGAAAGTGGATTACAAGCTTTGTATGATCGTCCGCGCTCTGGCAGACCCATCAAGATTGATGGGGAACAACGCGCAAAAATCACAGCACTGGCCTGTAGTACGCCACCAGAAGGACACGCCGAATGGAGTTTGCGACTGTTGGCAGATAAAGTGGTCGAGCTTGGTTTTAGCGAGGAAATCTCGCATACCCATGTGCGTACGATTCTAAAAAAAACGTCCTCAAGCCGCACCTGAAACAAACCTGGTGCATTGGTACATTGGATAGTCGCTTTCTGGCGAGGATGGAAACGCTATTAGCGCTCTACAAATTGCCTTACGATCCGAATTATCCTGTGATTTGTTACGACGAGCGACCCTGCTTCTTGATTGGAGAGACGGTTGCGCCCTTGGTGATGCAAAGTGGACGAGTCCGCAGAGAACATTATGCATATGAAAAGATGGGCTCTTGCGCTTTGCTGGCGATGATTGAGCCTTTGACCGGACAACGCTTGGCACAAGTTCACCCACAGCGCACCAAGAAAGAATACTCTCTTTTTTGTCAGGCGGTAGCAGCGATGTATCCGAATGCCATCAAAATCAGGATGGTTCAGGATAATTTGAACACGCATGATACCAGTGCTTTCTATGAAAATCTACCGGCAGATGAAGCCCTGGCTCTGGCAGAACGATTTGAGTTTTACTACACACCCAAATCAGCCAGTTGGCTCAATATGATTGAAATTGAGTTCTCAGCAGTTTCCAGGCAGTGTCTCAATCGGAGAATACCAACCATAGAAAAGCTGGAACAAGAAATTCTGGCTTTGGTAGCGGAACGTACAGAACATAAAATCAAGATTGACTGGCAATTCTCGATCCAGACTGCTCGCTCTAAACTCAATACGCATTACGTAGCTGTTCAACCTACCAATGAAAAATTCAAAGAC